>Ga0207667_10000681_pt1 | contig 44067 bp, 40 predicted proteins | sample KBSCornC52_FD_184301 | JGI IMG/M metagenome (GOLD analysis project Ga0207667, IMG submission 184301) | Corn rhizosphere microbial communities from Kellogg Biological Station, Michigan, USA - KBS Corn C5-2 (SPAdes) (version 2) | ecosystem: Host-associated > Plants > Roots > Rhizosphere > Soil ... | reverse complement strand
ATGGGCCGCGACAGCGCGCCCGAGATTGCGCAGCAATTGATCGATGCAGGCCGTCCGGCGGCAACGCCCGTTGCCATCGTCGAGGCGTGCAGCACGCCGCGCGAACGCACGCTTACACTGACACTCGAGGCGCTCGCCATGGGTGAGGCACAGACCTGGCTCGATCCCGCGCAGCCGAGCCTGTTGATGATCGGCCAGGCATTCGCCGAACGCGCATCGTCGGCGGTGCCGGAAGGCGCTCGGCAGATTTCATCCCAGACTTCCCCTGCCGGCGTTGCGGACGAACGCGGGACATTCGCGCACGCGGCCTAGGCTTAATTGCCCGGCGGCGGGCCGGCGCCCCTTACCCGCGTTCTTCTTTCGAGTACAGCCCCACCCCAAGCGGCTTCACCGAACGCCCCGTTCGCTCGGTGAAGCACGCGCTATCGCTCAGCCGAGCGAGCCGAGTTGACGCAAGCAGTACGAGGCGAGTGCATCGAGGACAGCATCGTCTTCCCCGACCGGTACGGCATGCCGGATCTGAACGCCCGGATGCGCGGCGCGACAGGCGTCGAGCGCGAGCGGCAGATCGCGTCGCACGTGGCCGCCTTGCCCGAAGAACACCGGTACGACCGTGATCGAGGTGCAGCCCGCGGCCACTTGTGCTGCCACCGCAGCCGGCAAATCGGGCGTCATCAATTCGAGGAATGCCAGCGAGACTGCGGTATCGGGGCCGGCGAGTGCGCGCAGCTTATCGGCGAGCCGCTCGAACGGCTCGGCCCAGCGCCCATCGCGTGCGCCATGGGCGAACAATACGATGCCGCGAGATAGGGTGCCTGCGTTCAATGCGTCCTCCGCCGCCGGCCTCAGTGCCGGTCGAACCACTTGAGCCCCACGAGCCCGAGCGCCAGATAGATGAGGCCCGGCAGCGCGGCCGTGACGGGCGCGGGCCAGGTGTTGAGCATGCCGATGTGCGAGAACAGCGTATTGATGAGCTGAAAGCTCATGCCGAGCATGATGCCGCCGAACACCTTGACGCCGACGACGCCCGCACGCGTATGCAGATAAGCGAACGGCAGCGACAGCACGAGCATCACGAGCACCGCGAACGGATAAAGCAGCTTCTTCCATAGCGCGATGTCATAGCGCTGCGTATCTTGATGATTTTCAACCAGATGCTGGATATAGCGGAACAAGTTGAACATCGACATGCGATCGGGTGCGACGAGCAACACCGACAGGATCTGTGGGGTGAGTTCCGAGCGCAGCGAGTATTCGGGCAGCGTGATCTGCGTGGCGCGATAGACGGGATTGAGCGCATCGGCCGGCGTGTGCGAAGGCGGCGGCAGGCTCGTGAGCTTCGTGTCGGTGACGGCCGTCAGCAACCAATGTCCTTGCCCTTCGTAGCGGCCCGTTTTCGCGGTACGCACGTTCGTGAGCCGGAAGCTAGGATCGAATTCGTAAATGCGTACGTCGCTGATCGACGCATCGGGCATCAACTCGCCGACATTCACGAAGCGCGTGACTTGCTGCCCGTCCTCGCGCGCCGTGAGCGTGTCCTTGACCCAGACGCCGGAAGCAAAGTTGGTCGACACCGCGGAGCCGAGCGCTTCGAGGCGAACACGCTCGGACAGCTGATCGGAATACGGCCCCACGACTTCGCCGATGAAATACGTGAGGGCCACGAGCGGAATGCCGATCTTGAGCAGCGAGCGCAGCGCCTGGCCCGTCGAGAGGCCCGAGACCCGAAAGATCGTGTATTCGGAATTGGCCGCCATCTGCGCGAAGACGTAGATGGCGCTGATCAGCGCGGCCACGGGGATGATCTCGTAGAAGCGCGAGGGGGTTTGCAATGCGACGCGCAGCACCGCATAGCCGAACTTGTAATTGCCGTGTCCGACCGTATTCAGTTCGTTGATCAGGTCGAAAAAGAAGAACAGGCCCGAGAACGCAAACAGAATGAAGATAAACGCGAGATAGACCTGGCGGGCGAAGTACCGCTCGTAGATGCGCATGGCGGTCAGGCTCCTCGGGGCGCGAACCACGTGCGCGGGATCAGCGGGCGATTGCGCACGCGTAGCCAGAACACGGTCACGACGACGATCGCGGCCACGACGTGCAGCCCGAGAAGCCCGACGACGAACGACATCTTGCCCTGCTCGATCCACGATTGGACCACGTTGAGCAGATTCGAATAGGTCAGGAAAATCAGTACCGCCATGACAAGATTGATCGTGCGCCCGCGCCGCGGATTTTGATACGCGAGCGGAATGCCGAGCAGCATCAGGTTGATCGCCATCAACGGCAGCCCGGTGCGCCACGCGAATTCGGCGAGCCTATCGCGCGTCGGGTGGCGCAGCAGGGCGAGCGTGGACATGCCGGTGGTCGTCGTCGCATTGACGATGGGCTGATGCGTCATTTTTACGCCGTAGCGCTCGAACTCCATGATGCGGAAGTCCGGCTTGCCGGGTTCGCCGTCGTAGCGGCGGCCGTTCTCCAGCACGACGAAACGCGAACCGTCCTTCATCGTTTCCGTTCGGCCGTTTTGCGAGACGACGACGCTGACCTTGCCGTGCTCGGTGCTCGCGACGAACACATTTTGCACACGCGTTTGATCAGGTGTCATCTTCTCGATGAAGAACACGCGGTGGGTGGCCGGAGATTCGCGAAACTGGCCCGGTGCGAGCATCGAGACCTCGTCGCGCTGCTGAAAGCGCGCGCGAATCAGCTTGCTTTGCGCGTTCGACCAGGGCCAGCCCACGTAAGCGAAGAACGCCACGAGCACGATCAGTGGCGCGGCGAACTTGGCGATCGGCTTGATGAAGCGCGTGAGGCTCACGCCCGAGGCGAGCCAGACGACCATCTCGGAGTCGCGATACCAGCGTGTGAGCACGAACAGGATCGAAACGAACATCGTGACGACGAGCATCACGGCGATGTAGCCGATGACCGTGAGGCCGATCAAGACAACGACGTCCTTAGGATCGATTTCGCCTGACGCGGCATAACCGACGATGCGGATCATCATCGTCGTGAGAAAGATGGTCAGCAGCACCATGAAGACGGCGCCGGCGGTGTAGGAGAGCTCGCGCTGGAGGGAGCGTTCGAAAATCATCGTCGATGCGAGAGGGCGGGGCGGCACGTGCGAAGCGCGGCACATGCCGACGCCGGAGAAAAAATAGCGGATAATTGCGGCTTCGTTACCGGGGTTAAGCCGATTTTATCCGAGGACAAGCGCGATGGACTTTAGCATAAAAGCCTGTGACTGGACGAAGGGCACGACGGGCGGTTTTCTGACGGGGAAGTCCGATTGCATCGTGATCGGCGTATTCGAGGGGCAATCGCTCTCGGGTGCCGCGCTCGAGATCGACGTGGCCACCAAGGGGCTCCTCACGCGCATCGTCAAGGCAGGCGACATGCAAGGCAAGAACGGCACGACGCTGTTCCTGCACGAAGTCGAAGGCATCGGCGCCTCGCGCGTGCTGCTCGTCGGGCTCGGCAAGCAGGACGCGTTCGGCCAGAAGGCGTATCACGACGCGGCCCGTGCCGCGTGGCGCGCGATCCTCGGTACGAAGATCGCTCAGGTCACGTTCACACTCGCGCAACTGCCCATCAAGGAACGTGCGGCAGATTGGGGCGTGCGTACCGCGGTGCTCGTGCTGCGCGCCGAGACCTATCAATTCACGCAGCTCAAGAGCAAGCCCGAGCCTGCCAAGTACGCGCTCAAGCGCGTAGTCGCGACGGTTGATCCGGCCGATGAAAAGTTCGCCAAGCTTGCGCTCAAACAGGGGCTGGCCGTCGCGAGCGGGATGGAACTCGCGCGCGATCTCGGCAATTTGCCGGCGAACGTTTGCACCCCCAGCTACTTGGGCGAAACCGCGAAGAAGCTCGGCAAGGAGTTCAAGCTCAAAGTCGAGGTGCTCGGCGAAAAGCAGCTCGAAGCGCTGAAGATGGGGTCGTTCCTCTCCGTCACCCGCGGCTCGGTCGAGCCCGCGCAGTTCATCGTCATGCAATACCAGGGCGGCGGGGCCAAGGCCGCGCCCGTCGTGCTCGTCGGCAAAGGCGTCACCTTCGACAGCGGCGGCATCTCGCTCAAGCCGGGCGAGGGCATGGACGAAATGAAGTACGACATGTGTGGTGCCGCATCGGTGTTCGGCACGATGCGCGCCGTGGCCGAGCTCGGGTTGAAGCTCAATGTCGTCGGCATCGTTCCCGCGTGCGAGAACATGCCCAGCGGCCAGGCTACGAAGCCCGGCGACATCATCACGAGCATGTCCGGCCTCACGATCGAAGTGCTCAATACCGATGCGGAAGGCCGTTTGATCTTGTGCGATGCGCTCACCTATGCGGCGCGCTTCAAGCCGGCCGCCGTGGTCGATATCGCCACGCTCACGGGGGCTTGCATCATCGCGCTCGGCCATCACAATTCCGGTCTGTTCTCGAAGGACGATGCGTTGGCCGGCGAATTGCTCGATGCCTCGCGCGAGGCGGTCGATCCGGCTTGGCGCATGCCGCTCGATGACGAATATCAAGAGCAGCTGAAATCGAACTTCGCCGATTTGGCCAACATCGGCGGCCGGCCGGCGGGCAGTGTGACGGCCGCGTGCTTCCTGTCGCGCTTTACCGAAGCCTATCCGTGGGCCCACCTCGATATCGCGGGTACGGCTTGGAAGAGCGGTGCTGCCAAGGGCGCGACGGGGCGTCCCGTCCCGCTTTTGACGCAGTTCCTCATCGATCGCGCGGGACAGTGATGCAGGGCGGCTGGGACGCTTGGGAGGCCCGAGCGTGACGCGCATCGACTTTCATACGAATGTGGGCGATGCGCTGCTATATGCATGCCGGCTCGCGCGCAAGGCCTATCTGGCTGGTCAGGCGCTGATCGTCGTGGCCGAGCCGGGCCGGCTGCGTGCGTTCGACGAGCGGCTTTGGACATTCTCGCCGCTCGACTTCGTGCCGCATTGCACGAGCGAGAGCGCGCTCGCCGAGCGCACGCCGATCGTCCTCGCGACCGATCTGGAAAGCGTACCGCATCATAAGATTCTGCTGAACCTTGCGCCGGCCGTGCCCGCTCAATTTGCACGGTTCGAGCGCCTGCTCGAGGTCGTGGGCAACGGCGACGACGAGCTCGCCGCGGGGCGCGAGCGCTATCGGTTCTATCGCGATCGCGGCTATCCGCTGAACAATTACAAGCAAGGCGCGTAGCGAACGGGCTGCGGGCCTTCATTGATGAGGGAGATAAGCATGACCGATCCCATCGACCCCGATTCGATTCCGATACTCACGGATGTCATGGTGCCGGGCCGGCCGCCGATCGGACGACCGGGCGAGACGCATGAGGACGCCGCTGCCGCAGCTCAAGCACAACCCGCGGTTGCCCCACCGCCGGCCGAGCCTGTGCACGATCCCGCGGCTGCGGCGCCGCGGCCGGCCGGCGCGTCGCAATCCGCGCATGCTTGGGATGTGCGCGATGTGGAGCTGATCGCCGAGCGTATGCGCACGCGTTTTTCGAGCTACCTCCGGCAGGAGGCGCGCGGCGCGATCGAGCTGCGTTGTCGGGACGCCGTGGCGGAGCACACGAACTGGCTCGTGCGGCAAGTCACGCGCGATGTGGTGACCGCGCTCGAAGCCGAAGTGGCGAACTGGGTGCGCGATGCCGTGCGCGAGGAGCTCGCACGGCACGAGTCGCAGCGTTAAGCGCGTCACCGCGAGCGGCGCAGCGAGCAGCCGTCGGCCCGTGCTCGTTCGTGCTCGTTCGTGCTTGTTGTTGCGCCGTTCCGGTCGTCAGCCGTCAGCCCGTCACCGCGCCCTTGTTGGCCGGGCGGGCCAGTGCTGCGTATTTCGCGAGCACGCCGCGCGTATAGCGCGGCGCCGGCGGCGTCCATGCGGCTCGCCGCCGCTCGAGTTCGGTTTCGTCGACATTTAACTGCAGCAGCAATTTGTGCGCATCGATCGTGATCGAGTCGCCTTCCTGCACGAGCGCGATCGTGCCGCCCACGAATGCTTCGGGTGCGACGTGGCCGACCACCATGCCCCAGGTTCCGCCCGAAAAGCGGCCGTCGGTAATGAGCCCTACCGATTCGCCGAGGCCCTTGCCGATCAGCGCCGAAGTGGGCGCGAGCATTTCGGGCATGCCGGGGCCGCCTTGCGGGCCGAGATAACGCAGCACCAGCACGTCGCCCGCGCGGATTCGATCATCGAGGATGGCGGCCAGCGCGGTTTGCTCGTCTTCGAACACGCGCGCCGGACCCGTGATGACCGGGTTCTTCAGGCCCGTGATTTTTGCTACGGCGCCGTCCGTTGCGAGATTGCCCTTCAAAATGGCCAGGTGCCCTTCGCGGTACAACGCTTTTTCGATTGGAAAGATGACCTGCTGATCGGCGCGCGGCGCGCTCGGCACGTCTTTGAGTTCCTCGGCGATCGTCTTGCCGGTGATCGTGACGCAGTCGCCATGCAGCAGGCCCGCATCAAGCAGAATCTTGAGCACTTGCGGAATACCGCCCGCGCGATGCAGATCGGTCGCGACGAATTCGCCCGACGGCTTCAAATTGCAGATGACCGGCACGCGCTTTCGAATGCGCTCGAAATCGTCCATCGTCCATTCGACCTCGGCCGCGTGCGCGATGGCGAGGTAATGAAGCACCGCATTGGTCGAACCGCCTGTCGCCATGATCGATGCCACGGCGTTTTCGATCGACTTGCGCGTGATGATGTCGCGCGGCTTCAAATCGCGCTTCACCGCTTCGACGAGCACGCGTGCCGATTCGGCGCTGGAGACGACTTTCTCGTCATCGGGGTTCGCCATTGTCGACGAGTAGAGCAGCGACATGCCGAGCGCCTCGAACGAGGAGCTCATGGTGTTGGCCGTGTACATACCGCCGCACGAGCCCGTGGAGGGGCACGCGTTTTGTTCGATGCCGTCGAAATCTTCCTTCGACATGCGGCCGGCCGTGAATTCGCCGACGGCCTCGAACGACGAGACGATCGTCAGGTCCTTGCCTTTCCAGTGACCGGGCCGAATCGTGCCGCCGTATACATAGATGCCGGGTACGTTCGTGCGCGCGAGGGCAATCATGCCGCCCGGCATATTCTTGTCGCAGCCGCCGATCACGACGACACCGTCCATCCACTGGCCTTGCACGCAGGTCTCGATGCAGTCGGCGATGACCTCTCGCGAGACGAGCGAGTACTTCATCCCCTCGGTGCCCATCGACATGCCGTCGGAGATCGTCGGCGTGCCGAAGGTTTGCGGATTCGCGCCCGCGTCGATCACGGCCGCCACGGCCGCATCGGCAAGCTTTTGCAGCCCCGCATTACACGGGGTGATCGTCGAATGGCCGTTCGCCACGCCGATCATCGGCTTATCGAAGTCATCCTGCTTGTAGCCGAGCGCGTAATACATCGAGCGGTTCGGGGCACGCGCGACGCCTTGCGTGATGTGCTGAGAGCGGCGGTTATAGGCCATGGTGGGGGCTCCGGTTCATGCCTCAGCATGCCCCCACTCGTTTCGCCTGTCCAATATATGATTCACGGTGAATTAGGTCGGAACGTCTATCAATCCCATTTGCCGCGAGCTGCCGCCATGACCCCCGATCTGCGCCAACTACGCTACTTCGTCGCCGTCGCCGAGGAGCGCCATTTCGGCCGGGCCGCGCGCAAGCTGTCGATGACGCAGCCGCCGCTGTCGCAGGCGATCCGCGCGCTCGAAGACGCGCTCGGCGTCGAGTTGTTCGCCCGCACCAAGCGCACCGTGGAACTCACGGCCGTCGGCGCCGATTTGCTGCCGGAGGTGCGCAAGCTGCTCGCGAGCGCCGACGCGCTGCCCCCGCTCGCGCAAAGTCTCGCGCGCGGCGAGGCCGGTGCGCTGTCGCTCGCGTTCGTCTCGACGGCCGATTACGGCTTGCTGCCGCAGTTGCTGCGCGAGTTCGCCGGGCGTCATCCGCGCGTGCGCCTGAATCTCGCGGAAGCCACGAGCGATATACAAATCGAAGAACTCGCCGCGGGTCGGATCGATGCCGGCCTCATCATTCCGCCGCTGCCGCCGCGTCATGCCGCGAGACTGACTTATCTACCGATCGTGCGCGAGCCGCTCATCGCCGCGCTGCCTGCGTCGAGCGTGCCGCATCGCGGCCGCGGCGAGCCGGCCGATTGGCTCGACGAGCCCGTATCGCTGGCCGAAGTGGGACAACTTCCACTTGTCATCTTCCCGCGCCGTTTGGCACCCGGCTTTTATGACATCATTACGGGCTGCTACGGTGCGGCGGGCCTCACGCCCCGCATCGGACAAGAGGCGATCCAGATGCAGACGATCGTCAGCCTAGTGTCGGCGGGCATGGGTGTCGCGCTCGTGCCGCAATCGTTGCGTAACCTGCGGCGCACGGGTGTCGTCTATCGGCCGCTCGCCGAGCGCGCGCCCCTCGTGGAGACGGGGCTCGTATGGAGAACGGCCGACGTGAGCCCCGTGCTGGCCGGGTTCATCGACATCGTTCGCGCTCACGCAAGAACTCATTACTCAATGTCCAAAGCCTTACGATGCTGATTCATCCCAATTTCGATCCCATTGCAATTCATGTCGGCCCGCTTGCGGTGCGCTGGTACGGGCTCATGTACCTCGTCGGCTTTATCTTGGCCGTGGTCATCGGCCGGCTGCGGCTGCGCTTGCCGCATGTCGCGGCGCAAGGCTGGAGCGTGAGAGACATCGACGACATCTTGTTTTACGGCGTGCTCGGCACGATTCTCGGTGGGCGGCTCGGCTATGTGCTGTTTTATAAGGCCGATTATTACTTCGCGCATCCGCTCGACATCTTCAAGGTGTGGCAGGGCGGGATGTCGTTTCACGGCGGCTTTCTCGGCGTTACGCTGGCCATGGTGCTGTTTGCCTATCAGCGCAAGCGCACGTGGCTGCAGGTGACGGACTTCGTTGCGCCGATGGTTCCCACGGGCCTTGCGGCGGGCCGCCTCGGCAATTTCATCAACGGCGAGTTATGGGGGCGCGTGACCGATCCCCACGCACCGTGGGCCATGTTGTTTCAGAGCGCGTCGAACGACGATGCGATCTGGCTGGCCTCGCATCCGCAACTGGCGGCGAAGTGGCACCTGGCCGATGTGTTCGCCCAATACCACATGCTGCCGCGCCATCCCTCCGAGCTGTACGAAATCGCGCTCGAAGGCATTGCGCTGTTTTTCGTGCTGTTTTTCTTCACGCGCAAACCGCGCCCGATCGGGGCGGCTTCGGCGGTATTCCTGATGGGTTACGGGCTGGCTCGCTTCATCGTCGAGTTTGCGCGCGAGCCGGATGACTTCCTCGGACTGCTTGCGCTCGGGCTGTCGATGGGCCAGTGGCTCTCGCTGCCCATGATCATCGGCGGCATCGCGCTATTCGTCTGGTCGTACCGGCGTGCGCGCCCGGCCCCGGCCGGTGCGCGCGCGCCCTGATGCGGGTTTGAGGGCGGCTAGCGTGTCATTTGCACGGAGCCGGACACCGTGACGGTGACCGTCGCCTTGCCGCCTTCGACCGGCAGCGGTGCCGGTGCCGCTTCGGCTGCCATCGCGCGCATCGCGAACATCGGGCGCGGCGGGGATGTGTGGTTGCCACCCACATTCACTTCGCGAATTGCGTAGCCGCCGTATCCGAATGCCCGCGCCGACGAATCGGCTTGCTGCTTGAAGTTCTTGATTGCATCGGTCGTCAGCTTATCCGCTGCTTTGCGCTCGGCCTCCGGCGATAGCGAGAATGCTACGCTGCCCACCTGCATCGTCGAATTGATTTGCGCCGCAAGCTTCGTGGCAGCGGCGAAATCGCGCGATTCGAGGATGACCTCGGTGCGGCCTCGCCATGACGAAATCTTGCCGTCGCGGTCGGTCGTGGGGTACACCGTGAACGTGCCCGTGTGCGCGGTGACACCCGGCACCCTTTTCGCCTGCTTGAGCGCCGCGTCGGCATGCTGATTGAGCGCATCGGTGAGCGACGCGGCGTCGCTCGCCTGCTTTTCGTAAAACAGCGTGATGTCGATGACATCCTGCGGCACCTCGTCGCTCGCTTGCGCCGACAGCGAGAGCACGCCCGACGGCTGCTGCTGTACCAGCATGGTATCGGCGCGAGCGGGGAGTGCGGTCAGGGCGAACGGCGCGGCAGCCGCCGCGGCGAGGACCCACGTTGCGGTCGTTCTTTTCATTTTCATCCTTTGATCGGGTTGAGTTCGATCCCAGCGCGCCCGCCGCATCGCTGTACGGCTCTTCTACGTCAGTTGTTTCGTAATGAAGCGCCACTCCTCGTCGGTCACGGGTGTAATCGAGAGCCGGTTGCCCTTGGCGAGCACACGCATGCCGGCCAACTCGGGATGCGCGCGCAGCGCCGAGAGCGGGATAAGCGGCGTCTTCTTCACGAAGCGCACGTCGACGAGCATCCAGCGCGGCGTTTCGCGCGTCGATTTCTGATCGTAGTACGGGCTCTTCGGATCGAATTGCGTCGGGTCCGGATAAGCGCCCGACACGACTTCGGCAATTCCGGCGATGCCGGGTTCCGGGCAACTGGAATGATAGAAGAGTACGCCGTCGCCAATTCCCATTATGTCGCGCATGAAGTTGCGCGCTTGATAGTTGCGCACGCCGGTCCACGGCAAGGTCCGCTTGGGTGCGGCGGCGAGGTCGTCGATGCTTGCTTCGTTCGGTTCGGACTTCATGAGCCAGTAGCGCATCATGGCGGACCCCAAATGAAAACGGCATCGGTAGGACCGATGCCGTCGAATAAAATCCCCGCCTTAGCCGCTAGGCCGGCATCCTGAACCGGACGTTCAGAATTGGTCGCAGTTAGCAGCACTTCGGGTACATCAGACAGAGTGACGCGCACACCCGTGCTACAAATTTCCGCAACCGTGCACATGGCATTGGTTCAAGGAATTTATGACCTTGGCGAACCAGGCAGGGAAGCCTTAAAACCTGTTATGTGAGAACCGCAGCCCGAGGCAACGAGGAAGCGTTACCGCGGCAGTTATGTTAGAGCATTTCGTGCTGATCGAGCACCGCACCGAGCTTCTCATTCATTTGATGCATTGTACGCCGGATTTCTTCGGCGGGAAACGCTTCCCCGTGACGCACGCTTTGCTGCAGCTTTAAAAGCTCCGAGGCGAGCGAAAGCGCCGCCATCACGGCGATGCGATCGGTTCCGCGCACGTTGCTCAGCGAGCGGATCTTCGACATCTCGGCGTCGACGCGCGCGACGGCTTCGAGCAGCGCCGCTTCCGTTTCCGGGGAGCAGGCGAGGCGATAGCTTTGGCCGAGAATGGTGGCTTCGATCTGTTTCGTCGTCATGCGTCTTCTCCCTGCTGCGCGGCCGCACCGCTCGCGGCGTGCCCTTGCTGTTGCGAGGCGAGCAAGTCGAGCTGGCTGTCCGAATCGTACGGGCCCTTGCCGCTCGGCAGTTTTTCGAGGATTGCGTTCAGGCGCACTTGCGCATCGTCGATCTTGGCGACCAGTGCGTCGCGCTCGGCCTGCAGGGCATTGCGCTCGTCGCGCAAGAGCGCGAGTTCGGCATGCGCCGCTTCGCTCTCGCGGCGCAATTGCGCAAGCTGCTCCTCGAGCGCGTGACGTGCCTGCTGCTGGCGCTCGTTGATCGCGATCAGCCGGCCGATATTCTGTGAGAGAGTTTCGAGTTCGTTGAGCATCTGCTGCGTCCTCTAAAGACCCCGCATTTTAGCGCTAAATGCGTGCCGTTCCGACCTTGATCTCGTTTCGAGACGTAACGGTGGGCGGCTTTTTTGCGCCGCGCGCGTTTTTGCCCTGCATTTGGAGGGCATCTCGCCGATTCTTGACGCACCCTGTCCCCGCTCCTACACTTGCGGCACTTTGGTGCTCGCGCGCTGGCGATCCATGCGCGCGGTTAAACGGGAAACAGGGAGCGAAGTCCGCCCGGACTTGCCAACCTGTGCTGCCCCCGCCAACGGTAAGCGACGCGCGCGGCATGCAGCAATCGGCCGCGCGACACTCGTCCAACGCCACTGCGTGATCCACGTGGGAAGGCGGATGCGGTGCGTCGTCAGCCCGGATACCGGCCAAGGGGGGAGTGCAGCCGCACTCGCGCCGCGCATTGCGTCGCGCGTTGCGGCGGCACTCGATGACAAAGCAGCCTGCGGGGAGCAGACTGCGCGCCGATCCCACAGGAAAACCACACGATGTCCACGTCTACCGTCCGCGCGGCGCTGATTGCGTTCGCCGGGCTGCCGCTCGTTGCGCTCGCGCAATCCGCACCGAACCCTTCCGCTGCGGCTTCGCAAGGCGCGGACGGGGCGATTGCCCCGTCCGCCGCAACCGCATCCGCAACCGCCCCTTCATCGGCACCCGCCGACGCGGGCACGCTCGAGCCGATCGTCGTCACCGCCCAGCGCGGGCCGCAGCCGCTCCCCGAGGCCATTCCGCAAACGACGCGCTTTTCGGCGCAAGACATCGCCGACTCCTCGGCCACCGATTTGCCCGGCTTGCTCGCGCAGGCGCCCGGCGCGCAGATCGTCACCAACGGCCCGCCCGGCTCGAACGCCACGCTGTTTTTGCGCGGCGGTTCGGCCACGCAGTCGCTCGTGCTGATCGATGGTGTGCGTGTCGATTCGGTCAGCCTCGGCCAGGCACAGATCGGGCAGATTCCGCTGTCGGAAGTCGATCACGTCGAAGTCGTCAACGGCGATGTGTCGGCGCTGTATGGTTCGGGCGCGATGGGCGGGGTGGTGCAAGTGTTCACGAAAGAGGGCGGCAATCACCCGCCGCGGTTCGATTTCTCGCTCGGCTACGGCAGCTACCACACGCAGACGCAGCAGGCGGGCGTGAACGGCGCGCTCGACAAGGACGGCAAGACGACGTTCAGCTTCAATGTCTCGCGCTCGAAAGACGACGGTTTCTCCGCGATCGATCCCGCGCTCGCGCCCGGCGCGAACCCGGGCGCCGACGGCTATTTGAACGAGACTGTCTCGGCCATGGTGCGCCACCGGTTCGACGATCGCTGGGACGCCGGCGTGCGCTACTTCCAGTCGAACGGCAAGGACAGCTTCGATAACGCGTTCGGTGTGCCGACCGACGTCAACTATCTCTATAGCAAGGTGCGCATGGCGTCGGTCTTCGCGAACGGGAAGCTGACCGGCTGGTGGACGACGCACATGACTGCCGCGCTCGGCGACGATCGCGCGATCGATAAGACGAACGGCGTCTACAACAATCGATTCGATACCGACAATCGTCAATTCACGTGGCAGAACGATTTCAAGCTCGCCGCACAGCAAAAACTGCAGCTCGGCTACGAACGGTTGGACCAGAGCCTCGACTCCGATTCGTTCGCCGCGCCCGATCGCCATGTCAATACGGTGTTCGCGGGCTACACGGCGCGCTTCGGCGCCAATCAAATCCAGGTCAACGTACGGCGCGATCAGTATTCCGACTTCGGCGGTGCCAATACCTACTATCTAGGCTACGGGTTCGACTTCACTGAACATTGGAAGGCGACCGCGAGTTATTCCAGCGCGTTTCGCGCGCCGAGCTTCGACGATCTCTATTTCCCGGGCAGCGGCAATCCGTCGATCCGGCCCGAGCGCAGCCATTCGATCGAAGCGGCGCTGCAGTACGCGTCCGATGAGCTCGGCGTGCTGCGGCTTACAGCCTTTCAAACGCGCTACACCGATTTGATCAACTACATTCCCACGCAAGGCGGCCTGTTCTACATTGCGCAGAATGTCGGACGGGCGAAGGTGCAGGGGCTCGAAGGCTCGTGGCGCGGCCATGTCGGCAAAACCGACGTGCGTGCGGCGCTCACGCTGCAGAACCCCGTCGACGAAGACGCCGGCACCGATCTGCCGCGTCGCGCGCGGCGCTTCGCGTCGTTTTCGGCGAATCACTCGATCGGCGGCTGGCGCGTCGGAGGCGAGTGGATCGTCAGCGGCCAGCGCAACGATAGCGGCAGCAACCTCGGCGGGTTCGGCCTCCTGAATCTCTCGGCGCGCTATAACATCACCAAGGCTTGGTACGTGAGCGCCCACATCGACAACCTGTTCGACAAGAACTATGAGCTCGCCTATACCTACAACACGCCGCGCCGCAGCGCATTCGTCACGATCGGCTGGCAGCAGCAGTGACGCGCGCGCACTGAGCGAGCCGGCTCGATGACCGCACGCCGCGCCGCCTTCGTCTGGTCGCTGCTGCTGCTGGCCGCGTTCGTCGTTTTCGCTGCCGCGCTTGCGTTGGGCAGCGTGGCGATTTCGCCGTGGCAGGCCATACTGGCGCTCGTGCACGTGCCTGCGCACGGCGGTTCCGGCACACAGGCGGGCGCTCTCGCGGGTGAGATCGTGCGGACGCTGCGGTTGCCGCGTGCCGTGGCCGGCTTCTCGTGCGGCGCGCTGCTCGCCCTGGCGGGCGCGCTGCTGCAGGTCCTGCTGCGCAATCCGCTGGCCGAGCCGTACGTGCTCGGGGTGTCCGGCGGTGCGGCCGCATTCGCCGTGGCTGCGCTCTTGGCCGGATGCGCGTGGTGGCTTGTCGACGCGGCCGCGTTCGCCGGTGCCGTGCTCTCGATCGCGCTCGTGCTCGGTCTCGCGCGCCGCGAGTTCTGGCGCGGCGAGCCGCAAGAGGCCTCGCCGCGTTTGCTGCTGACGGGCGTCGTCGTCGCGACCGGATGGGGCGCGGCCATTACGCTGTGCATCGCGCTCGCACCGGATGACCGGCTGCGCGGCATCGTGTTTTGGCTCACGGGCGATCTGAACGGCGCCGCCAATCCGTGGCCTGCGCTCGTCGCGCTGATCGTCGCACTGGCCGTCTGCGTGCCCGTCGCGCCCCAGTTGAATGTGCTGCTGCGCGGCGACGCATTGGCTTCATCGCTCGGCGTGCCGGCGTCTCGGCTGCGGCTGCGCATCTACGTCGTCGCCTCGCTCGCCGCCGCGGCGAGCGTGACGACAGCCGGCACCATCGGCTTCGTCGGTCTCGTGGTACCGCATGCGCTGCGGCTCGTGCTCGGCAACGATCAGCGCATGCTCGTGCCGGCCAGTACGCTGGCCGGCGGCGTCGCCGTCATGGCTGCCGACCTGCTTGCGCGCACGGTGATCGCGCCCGCGCAATTGCCGGTCGGCGTCGTCACGGCGCTCGTGGGCGTGCCCGTTTTTCTGTGGATGTTGCTGCGCAGGCGCCGATGAAATCGCTGACGAACGCGCCCGGTGCGCGCACCCCGTCCCTGTGCGCGCAGCATCTGACGTTGCGGGTGGGTGAGCGCACGCTGCTCGAGGACTTCACGCACACGTTCTACCCCGGCGAGATTTGGTGTGTCGCCGGGCCCAACGGCGCCGGCAAGACAACGCTCATGATGACGCTCGCCGGTCTGTTGCGGCCGGCCGGCGGACAGATCGAAGTCGACGGCGAGCGTATCGACGCATGGCCGAGCGCGGCGCTCGCCCGGCGGCGCGCATTAATGCCGCAGACGTCGCACGATGCGTTCGACGCGCGCGTGCTCGACATTGTTTTACTGAATCGCTTTCCGCATTTGACCGGCTGGGGATGGGAGCGTCCGGCCGACCGCGCGGCCGCGCATGCGGCACTCGCCGCGCTCGGGCTCGAGTCGCTCGCTGCGCGCGACGTCCTTTCGCTGTCGGGCGGGGAGCGCCAGCGTGTTGCGTTGGCCGCGGCGCTATGTCAGGAGGCGCCGCTGCTGCTGCTTGACGAGCCCCTCGCATTTCTCGACTGGCACCATCAGATCGCGTGTCTGACGGCGCTGGTGGATTGGACCCGTTTCTTGCCCCGCACGATCATTTTTTCGTGTCACGACCTCAATCTGGCGCGCCGCTTTGCGACGCACGCTCTGTTGCTGGAAGGAAACGGCATCGCGCATTCAGGGGCGGCACGCGACGTGCTCACGCCGGCGCTCGCGAGCCGGGCATTCGGGTATCCCCTGGTCCTGATCGAGCAGAACGGCTATGAAGCACTTGTGCCCGCGCTGCCCGACGCGCCGCGCTGAAAGCGCGCATACGCCCCGCGGACACGGCTCGCCGCGTGGCGCTCTAGTTCCGGGGCCCGCGACGCTGCGGTTTTACCGAATTGAACGCAAGCGTGCTAAGCGAGTATGGTGACGCCTTTGCGATGCACGCTCGGGCGAGCCTTCAAAGCCGGACGCGCATCGTCTGCTCTCCCATCGAATCAAGTATGAACGCACCGCTTCCCTTGCCCGTCGTCGAACCGCTCGATCGCTCGCTGCGCGACGTACTCTCGCGCATCATCGATGCCAAGACGAAGCCGCAGGGCAGTCTCGGCATGCTCGAACTGCTCGCGCGCCAGATCGGCATGATTCAGCAGAGCACGCGCCCGACGATCGAGCGCCCTGCGATGATCGTGTTCGCAGCCGATCACGGCGTCGTGCACGAGGGCGTGAGCCCCTATCCCCAAGCTGTGACCTCGCAGATGGTGGCCAACTTCTTATCGGGCGGCGCAGCGATCAACGCAATCAGCCGCGTTTGCGGTCTCACGCTGGAGGTCGTCAATGCCGGCGTCGCGACGCCGCTCGCGCCGCTCCCCGGGCTCGTTGATGCGCCGATCGGACCCGGCACGCGCAACTTCGCGCACGAGCGCGCCATGAGTCGCGAGCAGGCGTTCGCCGCACTGCGCGCGGGCGCCGCGCGGGTACGCCATCACGCGGCGCTCGGCACGAATGTGATCGGCTTCGGCGAGATGGGGATCGGCAATACCTCGTCGGCCGCGTGTTTGATGAGCCGGCTCTGCGGCGTGCCGATCGACGAGTGCGTTGGGCGCGGGACCGGCCTTGACAATGCCGGCCTGGCGCGCAAGCGCAACGTCCTTGCGTCGGCGCTCGAATTGCACCGGGATGCCGTCGAGCCGCTCGATGTGCTCGCGGCCTTCGGCGGCTTCGAGATCGCGATGATGGTCGGCGCCTACCTCGCGGCGGGCGAGGCGAAGATGACGATTCTCGTCGACGGCTTCATTGCGACGGCGGCCCTTCTCGTCGCCGACGCGCTCGCGCCGGCCGTGCGCGGCTATTGCGTATTCGCTCATTTGTCGAACGAGGCCGGTCATCGGCGCATGCTCGACTATTTCGGCGGCAAGCCGCTGCTCGCGCTCGACATGCGGCTCGGCGAGGGAACCGGGGCGGCACTCGCCCTACCGGTGTTGCGGGCGGCCGTAGCGTTCCTCAACGAGATGGCAAGCTTCGAATCGGCCGGCGTCGCGGGACGCGAGGCGTGATGAGGGGAGAGCGCGAGGCCGGCGACGCGGCGGCGCACGAGACGAGCACCGGGCCCGCGAGCCCCGGCCATGCGAGTGTCGGGCACTCGCCCGCCGCCGCCGCACGGCATGCTCGTCGGTCTGCGCGAGGGATGCATTTGCGATACTTTTTCGCCGCGCTCGGCTACTTCACGCGTGTGCCGATTGCGCGTGCGACGGTTTTCGATCCGCGTGACCTTGCCGGGGCGGCACAATACTTCCCGCTGATCGGCGCGTTCGTCGGGATAGCGGGCGCGCTGGTCTACCTCATTGCGCTGCGCGTTTTCCCGCCCGCGGTCGCCGTGCTGTTGTCGATGGCGGCTACGCTGCTGCTGACGGGGGCACTGCACGAAGACGGCCTTGCCGACTGCTGCGATGGACTCGGCGGCGGGGCGACGCGGGAGGACGCGCTGCGTATCATGCGCGACCCGCGCCTAGGCGCATTCGGCGCGATCGGACTCATGATGGCGCTGGTGCTCAAATGGCAGACGCTCGCGGCGTTGCCGCCGGCCACGGCAGCTTGGACGATGGTGGGTGCGCATGCGGCGAGCCGTGCGCTCGCCGTGAGTTATCTGGCGACGCACGATTACGCACGGGAGGACGGCAAGGCCAAGCGCGTCGCGCAGCCCATGTCGCCACGCTCGCTTGCTGTGGCTTGCGCGTTCGGGCTGCCGTGGCTGTTCGTGCCCGACTGGCGTGCGGGTGCCTGTGCGCTCGCCGTGGCGTTGGGCCTGCGCTGGGTGCTGGGACGCTACTTCGTCCGCAGGCTCGGCGGTTATACGGGCGATTGCCTCGGCTTTGCGCAACAGATCTTCGAGGTCGCGCTTTACCTCTGTGCGTTGGCGTGGATCTCATTCTGATCCGCCATCCGGCGCCCGCCGTCGGCGTGGGCATCTGCTACGGCAAGACCGACGTGCCGTTGGCCGGCGATGCGGCCGAAGCGGCGCGCTCGATTGCCGAGCGGCTGGCGGCACTCGGCGCACCGTCGCCGCAGCACCTCGTGACGAGCCCCTTGCAACGATGCACGAGTCTGGCCGAAGAGCTCGCTCGGCATTTCGACTGCGTCTGCCGCATCGACGCGCGTTTGCAAGAAATCGATTTCGGCGAGTGGGAAGGGCAGGCCTGGGATGCGATCGATCGCGCCGCGCTCGATGCGTGGGCGGCCGATCTGCGTCACGCGCGGATGCACGGCGGCGAGAGCGTCGAGCAATTCGAGTCGCGCATCGGCGCTTGGCTCGAAGGCTGGACCGCGTCCATTGCGGCGTCGGCCGTCACGGTGCAGGCGCCGCGGGTGCTCGCGGTGACTCACGCGGGCGTCATGCGGATGATTGCGGCGCTCACGCTTGGCGCGCCGCTCGAGACGACGTTGAAGTGGCCGCTGGAGATGCCTGCCGTCGTGTGGCTGCGGCGCGCGCCGAGCAATGGCGCTTGGCGTTTGCTGCATTGGAACGTTTGATTGCGCAGGGGCGATTCGTGGATATCTTGGAGCGTCGTTGCACCCGAACGACGCGCGCCAAGGCGGCGCCGCGACGCGGCGCGGATGGCCACACGCTCGCTTAATGCGCGCCCGCCGCCGCGGCATTGGGCCGATGCTCGCGTGCGATCTCCAGGTCGCGGCACAGTTGGTCGGCGCCTTGCGCGAGACGCGGTCCCGGCCGGTTGAGGAGGTCGCCGTCGACGGCGAACAAATTGCCGCGTGCCACGGCCGTCATGCGCGGCCACGCGCGCCAGAGGGCGAGGCTCGGCAGGGGCGCGTCGGCTCGCGTCGCACCTTGGCTCGTCGTCACAATGGCCTCGGGATTGGCCGCCACGACGGCCTCGGTCGACACGGTCGGCACGAGCGGCGCCAGATGGGCGAAGACGTTGCGCCCGCCGCATAGCGCGATGACGTCGCTGACGATGTGCGTGCCGTTCAGCGTCATCAGCGGATCGTCCCAGACTTGATAAAACACGCTGACGGGGGCACGGCCCGCATAGCGCGCGCGCAGGGCCGCAATTTTGCCGCGATAGTCGGCCGCGGCGGCGCGAGCCTGCAATGCCGTGCCGAACAACGTGCCGAGCGCGACGAGATCGGTCGCCACACCGTCGAGCTGGTGCGGTTCGCTGTGATAAAGCGCGATGCCGAGCGCGCGCAGGCGATCGAGTTGCCGCTCGTCGTTGCCATGGCGCCAGACGATTACGAGGTCGGGCTTGAGTGCGACGATGCGTTCTAGATCGAGCGCGTTGTTGTCGCCGACGTGCGGCAATGTTTTCGCTTCGCTGGGGTAGTCGCTGTACGAGACGGCGCCTACGAGCTTGGCGCCGCCGCCGGCCGCGTAAGCGAGTTCGACCGCGTGCGGCGAGAGCGCTATGACGCGGCGGGCGGGGGCGGCGAGCGTCACGCGTTCGCCGGCGTCGTCCGTGACGACGATCGACGCGTGCGCGTGTGGCGGCGTGCAAAGCGCGCTGCAGCCGGCGAGCGCGAGCATCGCTGCGAGCCGCGCGCTCATCGTATTGTCGTGCCTTTGACGGAGACCGGCAGGCCGGCCACCATCAGCGTGACGTCGCGGGCGAGCGCCGCGACGCGTTGATTAAGCCGCCCGAGCTCGTCGACATAGCGGCGTGTCATGGCGCCAAGCGGCACGACGCCCATCCCGATTTCGTTGCTGACGACGATGACGCGACCCCGCGCTCGTGCGAGCGCGTCTTCGAGCGCGTCCAGGCGTGCCGCGAGCGCGTCGGCCGAGGGGGCGTCTTGCGCCCCGGCTGCCGGAGCGATGATGTTGACGAGCCATAGCGTCAGGCAGTCGACGAGCAGGCAGGTGCGGCCGTCGTCCGCATCGGCGATGGCTTGGGCGAGATCGAGGTCGGCTTCGACGACGCGCCAATGTGCCGGCCGCCGTGCCCGATGGTGGGCGATACGCGCGGCAAATTCGGCATCGCCGGCGTCGCGGGCGGTGGCGATGTAGGTGACGGGCTGCGCGGCGCTCGCAGCGCATGTTTCGGCGAGCGTTTCCGCATAGCGGCTCTTGCCGGAGCGGGCGCCGCCGACGACGAACGTGAGGTCGGGTGCGGTCATCGCCCGATTGTAGCGAGGCTGGCCCGTCGCGTCCCGTGCATTAATTCAAGATCATCTGCGTACAACGAAACAGCGCGATAGTGTGGCCGTCCGGATCGAAGACGGACGCATCCCAGACGTGCGTGCTGCGGCCCAAGTGAGCGGCGGTCGCGACCGCGCGCACGGTCCCTGCGCGGCAGGTGCCGAGGAAGTTGCTCTTGAGCTCGATTGTCGTAAAGCCGCGCGCATGCTCGGGCAGGTGCGCGAGGCATGCGTAGCCGCAGCAGGTGTCGGCCAGGCCGATCACGGTCGCGGCATGCAGGAAGCCGTTCGGCGCCAGCAATTGCGGGCGCACGGCGAGCTTGCCCGTCAGCGTGCCTTGCGCGAGCGCGACGATACGCACGCCGATCAACTCGGGGAGGGAGCCTTGCTGCAGCGCGTGTAGGGAGTCGATCGTGCAGTCGGGGCGTAGGGTCGACATCGAATGAGGCTCCTCGAGAGGGGGACGGTGACCGGATTTGCCGATATTATCGGGACCTGCGATGCATTTTGACAGCGTGACGGGCTGACCGGCCTCGCCGGCGGGATGGCTCCGACGACGCAACCGGCTAACCGGCCGCGGCAGGCGGTCTTCTACTCGGGAGTGTTCATGACGGTGATCGTGGTAGCGAACCCCAAGGGCGGCGTAGGCAAGAGCACGCTCTCGACCAACTTGGCGGGCGCCTTCGCGGCGAACGGCGAATGGGTGGCGCTGGCCGACCTCGATCGGCAGCAGTCGTCTCACGGGTGGCTTGCGCTGCGCCCGGAAGCATTGCCGTCGATCGAGACCTGGCGCGTCGACCCGGACGCACCGGCCAAGCCGCCGAGGGGGCTCGAGCGCGCCGTCGTCGACACGCCGGCCGGGCTGTACGGCAACCGGCTCACCGCTGCCCTCGGATTGGCCGACAAAGTCGTCGTCCCGCTGCAGCCTTCGATGTTCGACATCCTCGCGACACAGCATTTTCTCGAACGGCTCGCCAAGGAAAAAGCCGTACGCAAAGGCGATATCGAAATCGGCGTGGTGGGCATGCGAGTCGATGCACGTACGCGTTCGGCCGAGCAGCTTCATCGCTTCGTCGAAAGTCTCGAACTGCCCGTGCTCGGTTTTCTGCGCGATACCCAGAACTACGTGCAGCTCGCGGCGCATGGGCTCACGCTGTGGGACGTGCCGAAAAGCCGAGTCGAGAAAGACCTCGAGCAGTGGGAGCCGATCACCGCGTGGGCCGCGAAATAGCGCTAACGCGCTGCGTACGCTGCGCCGCGGGCAACGCAAGCTAGGCTGGTGCCCGCGCTGCAGCAGCCGTTAAACGAGGCGGTGCGAAGCGGCCCCGCCGTTCAACTCCAGGTTTGCACGGGCACGTGGCCGCGGCTGCCCTTGATCTTGTTTTGCTCGTCGACGAAGACGAGCTTCGGTTCCCAGCCTGCCTTCAGTTCGGCATCGTCTACCGTCGCAAACGCCGCGATGATGACGAGGTCGCCCAATTGCGCGCGGCGCGCGGCCGAGCCGTTCAGCGAGATCATGCCGCTGCCGCGCTCGCCGCGGATCGCATAGGTCGAAAACCGCTCGCCGTTGTTGACGTTCCAGATGTCGATACGCTCGTTTTCGACGATGCCCGAGGCGTCGAGCAAGTCTTCGTCGATCGCGCACGAGCCTTCGTAATGAAGCTCGCAATGCGTGACGACGGCGCGGTGGATCTTCGATTTCAGCATGTGTCGCTGCATGGCGTTTCCTTCAGACGGTTGCAATTGATTTTGCCCGTGAGCCGCATCAAATTTCCAGGTTATCGATGAGGCGCGTCGGTCCGAGCTTGGCGGCGGCGAGGACAACGAGCGGTGCATCGACTTCATGGGCGCGCGGCGCCACGAGGTTCGAGCGCTTGCGCACGGCCACGTAGTCGGGCTGCCAGCCGCGCGCTGCAAGGCGCCCCATCGCTTCGCGCTCGAGCGCCTCGAAATCGCGCCGGCCGGCCAGCACCGCCTCGCGCACTTGCGCGAGCGTGGCGGCAAGCATCGGCGCTTCCGCGCGCTCGGTCGCGCTCAGATAACGGTTGCGCGAGCTGAGGGCCAGCCCGTCGCTGTCGCGCACGGTTTCGGCCGCGATGATGTCGGTCGGCAGCGCGAACTGCTGACACATCTCGCGCACGATCATGAGTTGCTGATAATCCTTTTTGCCGAAGACAGCCACGCGCGGCTGCACGCACGACATCAGCTTCATTACGACGGTGCATACGCCCGTGAAAAAGCCTGGGCGGAACTCGCCTTCGAGGATGTCGCCGAGATCGTGTGGCGGATGGACGCGGTACTCCTGCGGCTGCGGGTACATGTCGCGCTCGGTCGGGGCGAAGAGCACGTAGACGTTCTCTTTCTGGAGCTTCTCGATGTCCGATTCGAGCGTACGCGGATATTGGTCGAAATCTTCGTTGGGCCCAAACTGCAGACGATTGACGAAGATGCTCGCGACGACCGGGTCGCCGTGCTGGCGCGCGAGGCGCATCAGCGACAGATGCCCTTCATGCAAGTTGCCCATCGTCGGGACGAAGGCCGTACGGTTTTGGCCGCGCAACTGGTCGCGCAATTCCAGGATCGAGCTGATGACTTTCATGTTGGGCAAGCTTCAGGCGCACGCGACGCCCGGGGGTGGAAGGCGCGCCGATTGTAGTGGATTTGACAGCCTACGGCATCGACAGAAGAGCGGTGGCTCGACTTGGCGACGACAGGCGCCGCGGCGCTTGCCCGTTATGCGGGCAGATACGCGAGGCGCACGTAAATGGGCGCAAACGGTTCGGGCTGGGTGATCTCGATCAGCGATTCGCGCGCGAGCTCGAGCATGGCGATGAAATTTACGATGACGACGGGTACGCCGCGTGTCACCTCGAATAGTTCGGAGAACTCGACGAAGCGAACGTTCTGCAAGCGGCGCAGGATCATGCTCATATGCTCGCGCACCGAGAGTTCCTCGCGCGAAATCTTGTGATGCTGCACGAGTTTGGCACGCTTTAACACATCCGCCCACGCGGCCCGGAGATCGTCGGTGGCCACGTCCGGAAAGCGCGGTGCGATGCTCTGCTCGATGTAGACCTCGGCGCGCAGGAAGTCGCGCCCGAGTTGCGGCAGTTGGTCGAGCCGCCGCGCCGCGAGCTTCATACGCTCGTACTCGAGCAAGCGCCGCACGAGCTCGGCGCGCGGATCCTCGGCCTCTTCACCCGTATCGGCCTTCTTCACCGGCAGCAACATGCGCGATTTGATCTCGATCAGCATCGCGGCCATCAACAGGTATTCCGATGCGAGCTCGAGATTGGTCTCGCGCAGTTGCTCCACGTAGCCGAGATACTGTGCCGTGACGTCCGCCATGGGGATGTCGAGCACGTTGAAGTTCTGCTTACGAATGAGATAGAGCAGCAGATCGAGCGGCCCTTCGAACGTCTCGAGAAACACCTCGAGTGCGTCGGGCGGGATATAGAGATCCTGCGGCAGCTTGAACAGCGGCTCGCCATATAGACGCGCGAACGCAATGCCGTCGACGATATCGGGCGTCGTATCGAGCACGGGCGCGGTCAGCGCCGCGTCGGGCGCCTGCCCGCGGCGCCCTTCCTCGGCGGCAGTCACGTTCAGAAGTTCTGGTAGTAGACGTAGGGCGTTTGATCTACGCGCGCTTGCTGCTGGGTCGAGCGCTCTTCGAGGTCGATGGGCTGCTTGTCCCAGAGCAGCGCACGGCCGCGGCGCTGTTCGTCTTCGAGCGTCGGCTTTTGCTGTTTCAGTTGATTGATGAACTGCGTGATGTCCGATTGATACAGCATGATTCGATCATCCTAGAATTGGGGACATAGCGGCAATGTCGCCGCGTTCGGGCAAAGCTGGATTTTACCGCATGCGGTCGGCCGCGGAACATCGGCAGGTGCGCAGCGTCGAAAGGCGGCGCGTGTGGCGCATGCTCGCGGCGCGCTCGAGGGCCGTTGCGCGAGGCGAGATGCGTCGCGATGCGGCGGGTCGGGCGGATTCGGGGGCGTTTCTCGGGTCGATGCGCACCCGTTATGGTCAAATGATCGCTTTCGTCGAAACAGCCGCTGGGCGGTCCGCCACCGGCAGTCCCAGGGCGTCTGGCGCACACGCGCAGAGGCGCAAACCGGCGCGCGTCGATAGAGGAGAGGGTATTTGCGCGAAGTCGTGATCGATTCGTCAAGCGCTGGCGTCGGCCCCCGCCGCGAACCGGTGGCGTCACGGCCTCGGTGGCGGCCGCTCGCGCTGGGCACGCTGTTTGCCGTGCTGTGTGCGCCCGCCGTGGCCCAATACGACGTGACCATCGATGCGCCGCGCGACATGCGCAAGCTCCTCAAAAAACATCTCGACTTGGCCCGCTTCGCGTCGCGCGAGGACGTGACCGACGATCAATTCGACTTTCTAGTGACAGCCACGCCGCAGCAGGTGCGCGACCTGGCCGCGACGGACGGCTATTTTTCGCCGGTCGTGCGCACCGACGTACGCACCGGCGATAAGGGCAAGAAAGACGTCACCGTGCACGTGGAGCCGGGGCCGCGCACGGCGGTTTCCTCGGTGCAGCTTACGTTCCACGGCCCGGTGCTCGACGAAGCGCCCGCGCGCGAGCGCGCGACGCGCTTCGCGTTTTCGCTGCATCCCGGTGATCCCTTCACGGAATCGGGGTGGACGGATGCCAAGGACGCCGCGCTCAAGGCACTGCAGGCGCATCGCTATCTTGGCGCCAAAATTGCGCAATCGCAGGCGCGCATCGATCCGCGCGCGCGCGAGGCCGCGCTCTCGGTCGCATTCGACAGCGGCCCGACCTTCACCCTGGGCCCGCTGGACGTGTCCGGCGTGCGCCGCTACCCGGGCCGCATCGTCACCAACGTGAATCCGCTTGCGGTCGGGGAAGTCTACGATGCGGACCGCATCGCCGAGCTGCAGCGGCAGCTGCAGAACACGCCTTACTACGCGAGCGTCGCCATCGACGTGGACAGCGACGTGACGAAGCCCAACGAGACGCCGATCCACGTGAAGGTGAGCGAATACCCGTACCACAACGTGCGCGGTGGCGTGGGCTATGCGACGGACACGGGGGCGCACGTGCAAGGCTCCTACACGTACCTCAATACGTTTGGCGCCGCTTGGCCGTTCTCGGTCCAAGGCCGGCTCGATCAGATTCAGCAGTACGGCCAAATTCAACTGGCGATGCCCCCGGGCCCGCGCGGCTGGACCAACGCAGCGCTCGCGTCGTACACGAACACGCAAGTGTCGGGCACGCGCATCTATAGCGCGCGGGCCGGCGTGCAGCGCACGCGCACGGCGCAGTTCATCGATTATGCATACTCGATTCAGTACTACGCCGATCGGCTCGATCAGAATGTGGGCAGCCCGACGACAAGCCATGCGCTCGTGCCGCAGTGGTCGTGGACCCGCCGCAACGTCGACGATCCGCTGTTTCCGCGCAAGGGCAATCTGCTGCACGTTGAAGCCGGCTTCGCCGTGAAGGGCTTCGCGACGGACCAGACCTTCGGACGGGGTTATGCGCGCGCGGCGCAATACGTTCCGCTGTTCAAGCGCGATTTGTTCCTCGTGCGCGCCGAGTTGGGCGGGGTGTTGACGAGCGGCAGTTCGAGCGGTATTCCAGCGTCGCTGCTGTTTCGCGCCGGCGGCTCCAATTCCGTGCGCGGCTACGGCTTTCAAAGCATCGGCAATACCGTCGACGGCTCGGTGCTGCCGACCAAATATCTCGTCACGGCCACGGCTGAGTACCAGCACTGGTTTACGCACGATTGGGGCGCAGCCGTGTTCTACGACATCGGCGCGGCGACGGACACGTGGGGCGAGCGCATTTTCTATCCGGGCGTGGGCGTCGGTGCGCGCTGGCGCAGTCCCGTCGGCCCGATCAACGTGGATGTGGCGTACGGCCTCCGTAATCGCAGCGTGCGACCGTATCTGACGCTCGGCATTGCTTTTTGAACGATCGAACCGCATGGAAATGCTCCTACGATGACGCAGGATTCGCCACCTCCCCCATCGCCGCCGCCTTCGTCGTCGCACGACGCCGCTGGTTCCGGTGGGGGCGTTTCCGGGCCGCTTGGCTCGGGCGGAGTGGGCACGCCCGGTGGGCCGCAGGAGCCGCCCGACGGGCCGCGACGCAAACCTCGCGGCCGGCGGCGGCTCGCATGGGCGATGCTCGCCGTTGTGCTTGCCTTCTTCTTCGCCGCCGCCGCGCTTTATTGGACGGTCACGACCGAGGCCGGTGCGCGGCTCGCCTGGCGGACGGCCGTCGCGGTCACGGGCGCGCGGCTGTCGGGTACCTTGGAAGGCGGCACCCTCGCGCGCGGCATTGCGCTGGCCGGATTGCGCTGGCACGAGCGTGCGAGCCCGACCGGCGGCCCGCCCACGGATATCCGCATCGATCGTCTATCCGGCCGTTGGGGATTGACGCGCTCGCCTTGGCGGCTGACGGTCGACGCCCTAAATGCCGGCACGATCGACGCGCGGCTCGCGCCGTCGACGAGCAGCGCGCCGATGCCACTGCCCGCCGATCTGCGCTTGCCAATCGAACTCGATTTGCGCGCGCTGACGGTGGACAAGCTGCGCATGCACAGCGGTGGCAAGACGACGGAGATCGACCGGTTGCGTGCCCATGGGCGCAGCGACGGCCGGCATCATGTGCTGTCGATCGATGGACTCGAGACGACCTACGGCACGCTTGCAGCCCAATTCTCGCTCGACGGCGTGCGGCCGTTTGCGCTGACGGGCGGCGTGTCGGCGTCCGGTACGCTCGCGGGTGCCCCGGCGCAACTGCAAGCGAAACTATCGGGTACGCTCGAGTCGCTCATTGCCGATGTCACGGCTAACGGCATGAAGCTGGCCGGCCGCGCTTCAATCGAGGCGATGCCTTTCGCGGCCGTGCCGCTCAAGCGGGCGACGATCGCGTTCGACCATGTCGACCCGCGGGCCGTCAGTGCCGGTGCGCCGCAGGCCGACTTGTCGATCACGGCTACCCTCGCACCGGTGCCGGGCGCCGGCCCGCTCGTCGTCGCCGGGCCTGTCGCGATCCTCAATGCTGCGCCGGGGCCGCTCGGCGAACAGCGTTTGCCGGTTGTCGAGGCCCGCGCGGACGTACGGTTGGACGAACACGCGCAGCGCCTCGATCATCTTCGGGTGCGACTCGTTCGCGATGCCATGTTGACGGGAAGCGGCACGTTCGCGCGCGGGCAAGGCCGCTTGAACTTGACGGCCAGCGGCCTCGACTTGCAGACCCTGACGCCGTATGTGCGGCCGACGGCGTTTTCGGGGCCGATCGGCATCGTTCTGGAGCCTGCATCGCAATCGGTATCGCTCGATCTGAGCGACCAACGGGCGCGGCTGCGCGCGCGAGCGCATGTTGCGCTCGCGCCTGACCGTGTAACGCTGCAGGACGTGCGGATCGACGCGGGCGACGGGCGGTTGCAATTGAAGGGCTCTCTCGAGCGCGATGCGCGCGAACGATACGACCTGAGCGCGACGCTGACGGACTTCGACCCGCGGCTTGTCGTGGCCGCGGAACTGCCGACCGCACAGGCCGCGGGGTCGAAGGTCCGACCTGCTCAGTCTGCCGGTGGGCGAACCGCCCAAACCGCCCGGACCGCGCGCGAGCGCACCCGCGTGAAGACGAAACTCCCCGACGCGCGCGTGACGGGTCGTTTCAGCGCGGTAGGCGCGTTCGCCCCTTCGCTGTCGACGACATTGCGCTTCGAACTGGGTGACAGCGTGTACGACGGTTTCCCGCTGACGGGCAACGGCACGATAGCGCTGGCCGGCTCACGGTTGTTGCCGAGTCATGCCACGCTGTCGGTCGCGGGCAACGATGTCGAGCTGGACGGCAGCTTCGGCGCGAGCGGAGATCGCCTGCGCTTTCACATCGACGCACCGCGCCTCGACCGGCTTGGCTTCGGTATCGCAGGGGCCGTCGTAGCGGACGGTGACTTGACGGGTTCGCTCGCGCATCCGGACGTGACGTTGCGCTACGACGCCCATGGCGTCGCCGTCGGCGAGACGCGCATCGGCACGGCGACGGGCAGCGCCCGCATTCGCGATGGCGTGACGGGCGCGCTGGAACTGTCCACCGATGCACGCAACGTGCACGCGGGCCCCATCGATTTCGCGACGCTGACGGCCCACGTCACGGGCACGCGCGGCAAGCACGCGTTCGACGCGCAAGCGAAGGGCACGGTGTCCGGGCGTGCCGTCGAGATGGCGCTGGCAGGCTCGGGCGCGCTGTCCGACACGCGCGAAGGACCCCGCTGGGACGGCGTGCTCGTGCGCTTGACGAATCGCGGCATGCCGGCGCTCGAGCTGCAAGCGCCGCTCACGCTATCGGCCGCGCCCGAGCGCTTGACGCTCGGCCCGACGCGCCTTGCCGTGGAGGGCGCCGCTATCGATCTGAAGTCGTTCGTCTACGATCACGGCGCCGTCAGCTCGGCCGGCAGCGCGTCGAATCTGTCGGTAGGCCGGCTCATCGCCATTCAGCAGAGGTTGACGGGCACGCCCTCGCGCCTATCCAGCGATCTGGTACTCGCGGCCGACTGGGACTTCGCGGTGGGCCGCACGGCGAGCGGCTATGCACGGATCGAGCGCCGCAGCGGCGATGCGACGCTCGCTACCGGCTACGGGGTGTCGGCGTTCGGGATTACGGCGCTGTCCTTGCGGGCCGAGGCGCAGGGCGGCCGGCGATTGACCGTCAGCGCGCATGCAGCGGCGAGCCGCGTCGGTCAGCTCGATGCCGACGTAAGCGCGGCGCTCACCCCCGATGCGGCGCGCGCGGGTCTCGTCGGCCTTGCGCCCGATGCACCGCTTGCCGGCAAGGTGGCCTTCGACGTGCCCGCCCTCAAGACCACCGGCGGGCTATTCGGCCCCAGCTATGTGCTTGACGGGCATCTTGCGCTCAATCTTGCCGTTGCCGGCACACGGGCGAAGCCAACGGTCTCGGGCGCCCTGATTGGCGACGGTTTGTCCGCGACGCTCGTCAACCAAGGGGTTCAGCTCAAGGATGGCGTGGTGCATGTCGCGCTGACCGAGAACCTCGTGGACCTGCAGCGCGTCGAGTTCCACGGCGGCGACGGCATCGTGCGGGCGACGGGGCAGATCCGACTCGATCGCGCCGAACCCGACCTGACGGCGCATATCGAGGCGGACAAGCTCGAACTGTTTGCGGCACCCGATCGGCAGCTCTCGCTGTCGGGCAGCGCGACGATGGCGAACGGCGGCGCAGGTGGAGGGCTCGACATCGACGGCAAGTTTACCGTCGACCACGCGCGGTTCGACCTGCCCGAGCAGCCGGCACCGCGCTTGTCCGACGACGTGGTCATCGTTCGCGACGGCTCGCTCGTGCGCGGCGCGCCGCCTAAAGCGACCGACACGACGAACAAGCCGGTCGGCCGTTTCGCGCCGCGCGCGAACGTCGACATCAGTCTCGGCAACGACTTCCGCTTCCGCGGCCAAGGCGCGGATCTCGGCCTGCGCGGCACGGTCACGGCGCTGTCCGCGCCCAACCAGCCGCTGCGCGCGATCGGCAACGTGCGCGTGACGGAGGGCTCGACCTATACGACGTTCGGCCGCAAGCTCGCGATCGAGAACGGCTACTTCACGTTCAACGGGCCCGTGGCGAACCCCGGCATCAATATTCTCGCCATGCGCCGCAATCAGGAAGTGGAAGCCGGCGTTCAGGTGACGGGCACGGTTCGCGCGCCCGTCGTCAAGCTCGTGTCGGAGCCGAACGTGGCGGATAACGAAAAGCTGTCGTGGCTGCTGTTCGGCCATGGCACGGATCAGGGCAACAATCTCGGCCAGCAAAGCTCGATGACGACCGCGCTCGCGCTGCTCGGCAGCGCGACGGGCAAGCGGGTTGCACAGACGTTCGGGCTCGACGAGTTTTCGGTGGGACGCAGCGAAGTGGGGCTGACCGATTCGCAGGTGGTCATGCTGTCGAAGGCGATCAACGAGCGGCTCGTGCTCGGCTACGAGCAGGGGCTGCAATCGGCGAGCAACGCGTTCAAAGCGACGGTGAACCTATCGCGCTTCTGGTCGATCGCGCTCTATACGGGCACGTTCCAGGGCGTCGACATCAACTTCACGCGCCGCTTCGACGGATGGCGCGGACGGCATTAAGCCAAGCGTGCGGCAGGGACACAGCGGCTCGGCCCCGGGCTGCCGCCTGCCGAGCGTCGCCCGTTGGGCCCGTCGGCGGCTTCCCTTCGTGTGCTGCCGCAGCGGCGTGTCAGCGCACACGCATGCCGGGCTTGGCACCGCTGTGCGGCTCGAGGATGTAAAGGCCGGGTTCGGCCTTCTCGTCGGCGCTCGACGCGGCGAGCACCATCCCTTCGGACAGGCCGAACTTCATCTTGCGTGGCGCCAGATTGGCCACCATCACAGTGAGCTTGCCGATCAGATCCTCGGGCCGGTAGGCGGACTTGATGCCCGAGAAAACGTTGCGCGTTTTCTCCTCGCCGACGTCGAGCGTGAGCGCAAGTAGCTTATCCGAGCCTTCGACGGCCTTGCAGTCGACGATCAGCGCCACACGCAGATCGATCTTGGCGAAATCGTCGATGGAGATCGTTTCGCTCTGCTGTGCGGTGTCCATGGCCGCAGCCGTCGGGGCCTGCTGACTGCCTTTGCTCTTGCTCTTGCTCTTGCTGGCCGCGGCCGATGCCGCCGCCGCTACGGCGCCGGTCTCCGTCGGCAGCAGCGAGCCGCGGTTGGCCGCGATCAGCGCTGCGATCTGCTTGGGATCGATGCGTGTCATCAAGTGCTGGTAGGCCCGGATGGGGCGCGCGGACGAGAGCGGCGTGCCGGCGTCGGCCCAGACGAGCGGGCCGATGCCGAGGAACGTTTCGACCCTGGCTGCCAGCTCGGGCAGCACGGGCTTGAGCGCGAGCGTCAGCAGGCGGAACGCCTCGAGGCTGACGCTGACCGTCTCGTGCAGAAGGGGAGCGTTGGCCGGATCCTTCGCTTGATCCCACGGCTTGGCCGAATCGACGAAGGCGTTGACGGCATCGGCAAGCTCCATCGTTTGGCGCACGGCGCGACTGTACTCGCGCGCTTCGTAGTGCTCGGCGATTTGCGCGATCGCCGTGCGCAGCGTGACGAGCAGCGGATGGTGCATGGCGCTCTCTTGCACGCGTCCGTCGAAGCGCTTGCTGAGGAAGCCGGCGGCGCGGCTCGCGATGTTGACGTACTTGCCGACGACATCGCTATTCACGCGCGCCTGGAAATCCTCGAGATTCAAATCGAGGTCTTCCATCGTCGCGTTCAGCTTGGCGGCAAAGTAGTAGCGCAGCCATTCGGGGTTCAGGCCTGCTTCGATGAAGCTGCTTGCGGTGATGAAGGTGCCGCGCGACTTCGACATCTTCGCGCCGTCGACCGTCAAGAAACCGTGGGCGAACACATTCGTCGGCGTGCGATAGCCCGCGAATTCGAGCATCGCCGGCCAAAACAGCGTGTGGAAATACAGGATGTCCTTGCCGATGAAGTGATATTGCTCGGCGGTCGAGCCGGGCTTGATCCAGTCTTCGAAATTCAGACCGCGCTCGGCCGCGAGGTGCATGAAGCTCGCGTAATAGCCGACCGGCGCGTCGAGCCATACGTAAAAATATTTCCCGGGCGCGCCGGGAATCTCGAACCCGAAATACGGCGCATCGCGCGAGATGTCCCAATCGCCGAGCTTGGCCTCGCCCGCTTCGCCGAGCCATTCGCGCATTTTGTTCGTCGCCTCGGGCTGCGCGAGGCCGCTCACCCATCCGCGCAGGAAGTTCTCGCAGCGTGTATCGGAGAGCCGGAAAAAGTAGTGCGTCGACTTGCGCCGCACCGGCGTCGCCCCCGAAATGGCCGAGTAGGGGTTGACGAGATCGGTCGGCTGGTAGGTCGAACCGCAGACTTCGCAGCTGTCGCCGTATTGATCCTTGGCCCCGCACTTGGGGCATTCGCCCTTGATGAAGCGGTCCGGCAGGAACATTTCCTTGACGGGGTCGTACGCCTGCTCGATCTCGCGCGCGTCGATGAAGCCGGCTTGCTGCAGCTTGCCGTAGATCGTTTCGCAGAGCGCGCGGTTCTCCTCGGAATCGGTCGAGTAGTAGTGGTCGAACGCGATATGAAAGGCATCGAAGTCGCGCTTGTGTTCGGTCCAGACGCGCTCGATCAGCGCCTTGGGCGTGATCCCTTCCTTTTCGGCGCTCAGCATAATGGGCGTGCCGTGCGTGTCGTCGGCGCCGACGTAATAGACCTCGTGGCCATGCATTCGCAGCGCGCGCGTCCAGATGTCCGTCTGGATGTACTCGACCAAATGGCCGAGGTGGATCTGTCCGTTCGCGTAGGGCAAAGCGGACGTCACGAGAATGCGGCGGCGGGCGGCGCCCGCGCCGGCTTGCGCGGCGGAATGAGGGGCGGATACGGTCATAAGCGTAGAGAACGAGGGACTGCTTGAGGGAAAGCGACGATTCTAGCAGGCACGGGTCTGCCGACGGGGAGGGCACGGCACGAGGCCAGGGCAGGCGGTGGCAAGCGGCGGCAAGCGGCAAAAAAAAACCGGGGCGTTCGGCCCCGGAGCAACAACGACAAGAGGAGAATGGTGACGCAGCGGCGCTTGCCAGCCACGTACCAAACATACAGACATGCGAAAAGCCGGCGAGTTCGAAAAATTTTTCGAATCGTTTACCGGCGCCTTCTAGGCGGCTTCCGTCGCTGTTTTCAGGCCGCAGCGGCGCCGGGCGCCGGGCCCCCGACCGCTCAGGCTCGCGTCAACGGCCGGGGCGCCGAGGGGCTCCCTGTCTGGCTTACTGGTAGCGCGGTTGCTGCCCCGGCTGTGCCGTCGCGCGCAGATAGATTTCCACGCGGCGGTTTTGCGCCCGGCCCGCTTCCGTATTGTTGTCGGCGACGGGGCTGCTGGGCCCGTAACCTGTCGCTGCAAGCCGGTTCGGGGCGACGCCGTGCTGGCTCAAATAGGTTGCGACGCTTTGCGCCCGGTTTTGCGACAGCGTTTGATTCAATTGCGCGCTGCCGGTGCTGTCCGTGTAGCCACGTACGTCGGCAACGAGCTCCGGATGCTGCTGCATTTGCGTCGACAGCTCGTTGAGCGTCGGATAGAGCGCGGGGTTGATCTGGTAGCTATTGGTTGCGAACGTCACATTGCTCGGGATGTTCAGCTTGAGCGAGCCGTCCGGCTGCTCGCTCACTTGGGTCCCGGTGCCCTTGGAGGCGCCCGACAATTTATTGCGGATTGTCTGCCAGTTGTAGCCCGTGACGCCGCCGGCCAGTGCTCCGACCCCTGCGCCGATTGCCGCACCCTTGCCGCCGCCGGCCAATGCGCCGATCCCGGCGCCCAGCGCGGCGCCGATGCCCGTGCCCGCGGCCGTGTTGCTCTGTTGCGGCGTCGCGCAGCCCCCGAGGAGCGCGCCGGCCACGGCGAAAACGGTGAGACGAGTGGCGATTCTTGCATTCATGTTCATGTCCTCTCTGGAAAATCAGTTGCTCGCGCGGCTCGCGCGATACTGCTTACGCCGGCTAGGCCGGACGGCGCGTTGGTCAGGCAGGCAGCGGCGCACACTGCCGCTAGCTACTACAATAGCGTCTGTGGGCCGGCATGCGGCCCTTTCTCCGCTTACCGCTGCGCGAAGTTGCCCGGCAACTCGACTTTTGGCAATGGCACGCAACACTTTCTTTCAACTTTTTGCGATGCGGCAACGTTTCCGGCGCGCGTCGCTCGTCGGCACCCGCCTGCCGCACGCTTTCTCCACTCGGAGTGCAATCGATGAGCATTGATCGGGCCTTGGTCGACGCCGCCCTGGCGGCCGTCGCCGATCCCATTACGGGCAAGCCGTTCGCGGCCGGCAAAGGCGTCAAGAATGTCCGCGTCGAAGGCGCCGCCGTCAGCGTGGACATTGTGCTCGGCTATCCGGCCAAGAGCCAATTCGAGCGCCTGCGCGCCGTTGTCGAGCAAGCGCTGTTGAACGTGCCGGGCGTGGAAAGGGCGGATGTGGCCGTGTCGCAGTCGATCGTCGCCCACAGCGTGCAGCCCGGCGTGAAGCTTCTGCCGAAGGTCAAGAATATCGTGGCCGTGGCCTCGGGCAAGGGCGGCGTCGGCAAGAGTACGACGGCCGTCAACCTCGCCCTCGCGCTCGCAAGCGAAGGCGCGGCCGTCGGCCTGCTCGATGCCGACATCTACGGTCCGTCGTTGCCCATGATGCTCGGCATCGAGGGCCGTCCCGAATCGCCCGACGGCCAGTCGATGAATCCGATGATCGGCCACGGCATCGAGGCCAATTCGATCGGTTTTCTGGTCGACCAGGACAACCCGATGGTATGGCGCGGGCCGATGGCGACATCGGCGCTCGAACAACTGCTGAGGCAGACGAACTGGGGCGAACTCGACTACCTGATCGTCGACATGCCGCCCGGCACGGGCGACATTCAACTCACGCTCGCGCAGCGCGTGCCCGTGACCGGCGCCGTCATCGTGACGACGCCGCAGGACATCGCGCTCATCGACGCCAAGAAGGGGCTCAAGATGTTCGAGAAGGTCGGCGTGCCGATCCTCGGTCTCGTCGAAAACATGAGCATCCACATCTGCTCGAACTGCGGCCACGCGGAACCCATCTTCGGCGCGGGCGGGGCAGAACGCATGGCCAAGGATTACGGCGTCGAGGTGCTCGGCAGCCTGCCGCTCGACATCGGTATTCGCGAGCAGGCCGACCGGGGGCACCCGACCGTGGCGGCCGACCCGCAAGGGCACATCGCCGAGACGTATCGCGCCATCGCGCGCAAGGTCGCAATTCGGATCGCCGAGCGCGCCCGCGACATGAGCGCGAAGTTCCCGACGATCGTCGTCCAAAATACGTAGCGCGTTGACCCGCGCTCTCCTCCCAGGTCGCCGCCGCGCGTGCCGGACTGGCCGCACGGCCCCGATTGTGCTTGTGCCATGCGTGTCGCGGTATCATGTCGCCTTCGCTTGAGTCGGGCTCGGCGGCGCGGGGCGCCGTGCGCCTGCATGAGGATCGCATGAGAGAACGAACCGGCGGGCGGGGCGCCCGCCGCCAGCGTGTCGTTGCCCTCGCCAGCATATTGCTGGCGGGGAGCGTCGCGCTGGGCGGCTGCGCCGCCTTCTTCGGCCCGCACGAGAAACGCGCGGACGCGCAGGTGCTGCCCACCGTCGGCAATACGACGCGCGGCGCCGTCACGTTCATCGAACGCTCGGACGGCGTGCAGGTGACCTACAATCTGGCCGGTTTGCCGCCCAATAGCGATCACGCGCTGCAGGTGCACGAGCGGGGCGACTGCAACGCGGGCGACGGCTCGAGCGCGGGCGCGGTGTTCGCGCCGGCGGCCGATCGGCTCAAGAGCGGCGCGCGGCGAGCGGGCGAGCTCGGCAATATCCATGCGGATGCGACGGGCGTGGCGGCGGGCTTCATCGTCGCGCCCGACGTGGCGCTCGACGGCGTGCGCTCGGTCGTCGGCCGTTCGGTGCTGATCGCGCGCGAGCCGAGCGATCCGGCCTTTCTCGATCACAGTGTCGGCCCGGCCATCGCCTGCGGCGTGATCCGGCAGTAAATCCGCCTTTTTAGCGTCTTTTTATGACCATTAAATCCGACAAGTGGATTCGGCGCATGGCCGAGCAGCACAATATGATCGAGCCGTTCGTGCCCGGTCAGATGCGCACCGGCGACGACGGCCGCAAGATCGTCAGCTACGGGACATCGAGCTACGGCTACGACATTCGCTGCGCCGACGAATTCAAGATCTTCACGAATATCAATTCGACGATCGTCGATCCGAAGAACTTCGACGAAAAATCGTTCGTCGATTTCAAGGGCGATGTCTGCATCATCCCGCCCAATTCGTTTGCGCTCGCGCGCACGGTCGAGTATTTCCGCATTCCGCGCAACGTCTTGACGGTCTGCCTCGGCAAGTCGACGTACGCGCGCTGCGGGATCATCGTCAACGTGACGCCGTTCGAGCCCGAGTGGGAGGGCTATGTCACGCTCGAATTTTCGAATACGACGCCGCTGCCGGCCAAGATTTACGCGAACGAAGGCGTCGCCCAGGTGCTGTTTTTCGAGAGCGACGAGGTCTGCGAGGTGTCGTACGCCGATCGAGGCGGCAAGTACCAAGGGCAGCACGGCGTGACGCTGCCGAGGGCGTAGTGCCCGGCGGTCGCCGTGATACAACGGACGCGTAACGCGTAGACACTGAGAAGTTCAAACGGCCGCTGGCATGAGGGATGCGATGACCCCATGCCCGCGGTCGTGGCTTTTGGAGAGATTCGTCCATGAAGTTTCGTTTCCCCGTCGTCATCATCGACGAAGATTTTCGCTCCGAGAACATCTCGGGATCGGGCATTCGCGCGCTTGCCGAAGCGATCGAAGGCGAGGGCGTCGAAGTACTCGGGTTGACGAGCTACGGCGATCTGACCTCGTTCGCGCAGCAGTCGAGCCGCGCGTCGTGCTTCATCCTGTCGATCGACGACGACGAGCTCATGCTCGGCGAGACCGGGCCTGACGGGGAACTGCCGGAACTGGCGACGGCCATTCTCGAGCTGCGCGCGTTCGTTGCCGAAGTGCGCCGGCGCAACGCCGACATTCCGATCTTCCTCTATGGCGAGACACGCACGTCGCGCCATCTGCCGAACGACATCCTGCGCGAGCTGCACGGCTTCATCCATATGTTCGAGGACACGCCCGAGTTCGTCGCACGACACATCGTGCGCGAGGCGAAGGTCTACCTCGACTCGCTCTCGCCGCCGTTCTTCAAGGAACTCGTCAAGTACGCCGACGAGGGGTCGTACTCGTGGCACTGTCCCGGTCATTCGGGCGGCGTCGCATTCCTCAAGAGCCCGCTCGGGCAGATGTTCCATCAGTTTTTCGGCGAGAACATGCTGCGCGCCGACGTTTGCAACGCCGTCGACGAGCTCGGTCAGCTGCTCGATCACATCGGCCCGGTGGCCGCCTCCGAGCGCAATGCCGCGCGCATCTTCAATGCCGATCATTTGTTCTTCGTGACGAACGGCACCTCGACGTCGAACAAGATCGTGTGGCATGCAACGGTTGCGCCGGGCGACATCGTCGTCGTGGACCGCAACTGCCATAAATCGATCCTGCATGCGATCACGATGACGGGCGCGATCCCGGTATTCCTTACGCCGACGCGCAACAACTTCGGCATCATCGGCCCGATCCCGCGCGATGAGTTCAAGCCGGAGAATATCCGCAAGAAGATCCTGGCGAACCCGTTTGCGCGCGAGGCGCTGCAAAAGAATCCGGACTTGAAGCCGCGCATTCTGACGATCACGCAAAGTACATACGACGGTGTCGTCTATAACGTCGAGATGATCAAGGAACTGCTGGGCGATTTCCTCGATACGCTGCATTTCGACGAAGCGTGGCTGCCGCACGCCGAATTCCATCCGTTCTATCGCGACATGCATGCGATCGGCGCAGGGCGTCCGCGTACGGGCGCACTTGTCTTTGCCACGCATTCGACGCATAAACTGCTCGCCGGAATTTCGCAGGCCTCGCAGATCGTCGTGCAGGATTCCGAGCATGGCGTGTTCGATCGACATCGTTTCAACGAGGCGTATCTGATGCATACGTCGACGAGCCCGCAGTACGCGATCATCGCGTCGTGCGACGTCGCCGCGGCGATGATGGAACCGCCGGGCGGCACGGCGCTCGTCGAAGAGTCGATTGCCGAAGCGCTCGACTTCCGCCGCGCGATGCGCAAGGTCGACGCCGAATACGGCGACGACTGGTTCTTCCGCGTCTGGGGCCCCGATGCGCTTGCGGACGAAGGTATCGGCTCGCGCGACGACTGGATCCTGCGCGCCGAGGATCAATGGCACGGCTTCGGGCCGCTCGCCGACGGCTTCAACATGCTCGATCCGATCAAGGCGACGATCGTCACGCCGGGGCTCGACATGGCCGGCGACTTCGGCGAAAGCGGGATTCCGGCCGCGATCGTGACGAAGTACCTGTCCGAGCACGGCATCATCGTCGAAAAGACCGGCCTTTATTCGTTCTTCATCATGTTCACGATCGGCATCACGAAGGGCCGATGGAACTCGATGGTGACCGAGCTGCAGCAGTTCAAAGACGATTACGATACGAACCAGCCGCTGTGGCGCGTGCTGCCCGAGTTCGTCGCGCAGCATCCGGCCTATGAGCGCATGGGCCTGCGCGATCTGTGCCAGGCCATCCACAGCGTCTACCGCGCGAACGATATCGCCCGGCTGACGACGGAGATGTACTTGTCGAACATGGAGCCCGCGATGAAGCCGTCCGAGGCATTCGCGAAGCTCGCGCACCGCGAGATCGATCGCGTGCCGATCGACGAGCTCGAGGGACGTGTGACGAGCATCCTGCTCACGCCGTATCCGCCGGGCATTCCGCTATTGATTCCGGGCGAGCGCTTCAACAAGACGATCGTCAACTATCTGCGGTTTGCGCGCGAGTTCAATGAGCGCTTCCCCGGGTTCTCGACGGATATTCATGGGCTCGTGGCGGACACGGCGGGCGGGCGTACCGAATATTTCGTCGACTGCGTGCGTCTTTGACGATGGCGCGCCTCATGACACGCTTCGGCGCGCGGGACATGCCTGCGATGCGAACCCTATTCGCCGCACGGCCGGGATGCGCTTGGGTTGCGGCTTGTCTCGCAATAGCGCTGTCGACTGCCCCGGTCGCGGCTCGTGCCGAAGCCGCTCGAGCCGATCCGATCGATACGACGATGCAAAACTGCTTCGCGCGGGCTGACCGCTCGACGACAGCCGGGCAAGTTCAATGCATCGACGCTGCGCGCAATGCGTGGCAAGCGGCGATCGACGCGGCGATGCAGGCGATCGCGGCCAATGCGCCCGCCGCCGATCGGCGCGGGTGGGACGAAAGTCAGCGCCGCTGGCTTGCCTGGCGTAAGGACGAGGCGCTGCTCGTGCATGCTGTTTTTGAAACGACGCGTGGCAGCGCCTATTCGATCACGCAAGCGAACGTGTTGCTGCAGTCGGTGCGAGATCGGGCGCTTGCGGTGCGGCATACGGCGTCGCGGTTTGCCCCGCCCCCACCCCCGCCCGCGCCCGCATCGGCGGGCTCGGGCGCGTCCGAATCGGTGCCGGCTTCCGGTGCGGGCCGACGCGGCGGGGCGGGTGACCCGGGTCCCGTCGCTGCTGCTGCGAGCGCTTCGGCCGCGCCGGCGATGCGAGTTCCCAGTGACGATGCCCGTGCGCACAACCGGCGCGTGCGCCCGTGTACGGACGATGCGACGTGCGAGCACGCACAGTTCGATTTACGGCGGTATACGCGCGCGCTGCGCGTTAAGCTGCCTGCCCGCGCGCGTCCGATACTGGCCCGTGCGCAGCGTGCATGGTCGGCCTATTTCGACGCCACTTCGCCGCTTGGCACGGAAGCCGAACGTGCCGATTTGATCGGCGAACGCGTGGCGACGATCAAACGTTTATCGGAGACCGTCGGCAACGATTGAGCGGGCGATCGGGCGGGCTTTGCGGTGTGCCGCTTGTGCCGGTTACGCCGGTTACGCCGGTTACGCCGCTCGCGCCGCATGCCTGATGGGCCCCGCCCGCTCGACATGCCCGGCATCGCTTTACAGTGTCTTGCGTGCCGCCTGCGCCGCCGCGCGCACCTGCTCGGGCGCTGTGCCCCCCGCATGATTGCGGCTCGCCACCGATCCTTCGAGCGTTAGATAGCCGAATACGTCTTCGCCGATCAGATGGGCCACGTTCGGTAGATCGCGGCGCATTTCGTCGAGCGTGAGATCGGCTAGATCGCAGCCGCGATCCACGCAGATACGTACCGCGAGCGCCACCGCTTCGTGAGCGTCGCGGAACGGCAGGCCGCGTTTGACGAGGTAGTCGGCCAGGTCCGTCGCCGTCGAGAATCCTTGCAGCGCGGCCGCTCGCATCGCCTCGGGCTTGACCGTGATGCCGGCAACCATTTCTGCGAAGATGCGCAGGGTGTCGGCAACCGTATCGACCGTATCGAACAGCGGCTCTTTATCTTCCTGGTTGTCCTTGTTGTAGGCGAGCGGTTGGCCCTTCATCAGGGTCAGCAGCGCCATCAAGTGGCCGTTCACGCGGCCGGTCTTGCCGCGCGCGAGCTCGGGCACGTCGGGATTCTTCTTCTGCGGCATGATCGACGAGCCCGTGCAGAAGCGATCGGCCAGATCGATGAAGCCCACGCGCGGGCTCATCCATAGCACGAGTTCTTCCGAGAAACGCGAAACGTGCGTCATGACGAGCGCGGCAGCCGCCGTGAATTCGATTGCGAAATCGCGGTCGGAGACGGCATCGAGCGAGTTCGCGCAAATGCCGTCGAAGCCGAGCGTCTTCGCCACCGCATGGCGATCGATCGGATAGCTCGTGCCCGCCAGCGCCGCCGCGCCGAGCGGCAGACGGTTCACGCGTGCACGGCAATCGCGCATGCGTTCGCCGTCGCGGCCGAACATTTCGACATAAGCGAGCAGATGATGGCCGAACGTGACCGGCTGCGCGACTTGCAAGTGCGTGAAACCCGGCATGATCGTTTCAGCGTGGTGCTCGGCGAGGTCGATCAGAGCCGTGCGCAAATCCTTGATGAGGCCGCCGATGCGGTCGATCTCGCCGCGCAGCCAGAGGCGAATATCGGTGGCGACTTGATCGTTGCGCGAGCGGCCTGTGTGCAGCCGTTTGCCGGCGTCGCCGATGAGCGCGGTCAGGCGCGCTTCGATGTTCAAGTGGACGTCTTCTAGATCGAGTTGCCATTCGAACTCGCCGCGCTCGATCTCACCTTTTATCTGGGCCATGCCGCGCTCGATTGCGGACAGATCGTCAGTACCGATGATCTTTTGCGCCGCCAGCATCTTCGCGTGCGCGAGCGAGCCTTCGATGTCGACGAATGCCATGCGCTTGTCGAAGAACACCGACGACGTGTAGCGCTTGACGAGCTCGGACATCGGCTCCGAGAAGCGGGCCGACCAGGCTTCGCCTTTTTTGTGCAGTTGAGACGTCATGATGATGGGCCGTGAGAAGGTGCGCCGAAGCGGCGGGAAGCCGAGGATTTTATCACCGCTGCCGGGGCGGGCCGCCGGTAAGCGGTGCCCGAGCCGTCGCTAAGCCGTTCCTGAGCCCGTCGCTGAACCCTCGCTAAGCCGTCGCCATGAGCGCGCCTTCGCAGACGACGGGGCCGCTCGGGCCGTCCGTCCGCTGCGAGCCGCCCATGGGTTCGACCGAGACAGCCAGCTTTACGTAGGCATTCATCCCCCGCACCTTCATGTCGACGACAGCGCCGGCCGGCAGCATGCCCAGCGACACCATGCGGCCATCGCGCATGACCCCCCAAAGCTGCTCGCTCTTGCCGGGCGGCGGCGCATCGCCGCCGCTCATGCGGTGCACGCTCGCCATGGCGTTCTTGTCGTCCCACATCACGAACGCCATCGTCGGGCTCTGCGGTCGATCGGGCGGCACGAGCGCCGCGACGTACGCCACGCGCTCGATCTTTGCCCCGCTTTGCGGCGCCGTTTGAGCGGTTTGCTCAGCCGGTGCCCGGCCGGCGGGTGCGAACGGCTGCAGCGTCACGGCGAGCGCAACGGCGGCGGCGAGCGCGACCCCGGTCGCGCCGATCGACCAGCCGCGCCAGAACGCGAGCGAGTCGGACCAGCGCGCGCGCGCTTTGCCCAGCGCGGCTGCCGCAGCCGAAGGCTGCCTCGAGGTGGCGCGGGTCGGGGCATCGGCGGCGCTCGACGCAGCAAAGCCGAGCCTGCGTTCGACGCCTTCCCATACCCCCGCCGGCGGCGCAACGCTAGGCGCAAGCTCGGTCATCGATTCGATGCGTGCTTGCCAGCTTTCGATGGCCGCACGCACGCGGCTGTCTTGCCGCGCAAGCTGCTCGAAACGGTTGCGCGCGCCGCCGCGCAGCACGCCGAGCGCATATTCGCCTGCAAGACGGTCGAGGAGATCGGGATGCCGGTGCAGATTCATGTCAGGCTCCCATGCAAATCTTCAGTTTTTCGAGCCCGCGCCGCACCCACGACTTGACCGTGCCGAGCGGCACCGACAGTTGCTCGGCAATCTCGCCGTGGCTTTGATCGCGCAAGTAGGCGAGCGCGACGGCTTGCCGCTGCCTCGCTTCGAGCCGCGACAGGCAGATTTCCAATTGCTTCGCTTGTTCCGATAACAGCACCCAATCGGCCGGATCACGCTCGTCCCCGGCAATGACTTCGTCGAATGTCTCGCTCCATTCGGTCGTCAACGACGAGCCGTCGGACGCAACCGCTTTCTGCCGGCGTAGGCAGTCGAGTGCGCGATTGCGTACGATGGCGGCCATCCACGTGACGGGGGCCGCGAGTGCTTCGCGGTAGTCTCCCGCGTAGCGCCAGATATTGACGAACGACTCTTGCAAGGCTTCCTCCGCCCATTCGCGCTTCACCAATATACGAAGCGCAACGCCAAACAGTTTCGCGCTCGTGAGTTCGTACAGCGTGCGCAGGGCGCCGGCGTCTCCGGCCGCGACACGAGCAAGCAGGGCCGCGAGCACGGGCGGCGTGGGTTCGTTGGGCATTGTGGTCATAGGGCGGCGTAGCGGCCGTCGTGAACGTTGGGCGCTATCTTACCGCCAGTGCGCGGCGTTTTCGCGCGGGGCCGCACCCGTAGCCTGCCGCGCTCGCCGATCAGGCGCGCACGAGCACGACGAGCAGCAGGTCCTCGCGGTGCGCGGGCCGCAGCACGATTTGATCGTAGACGACGTGTCCATGCCGCGGATGATCGAATGCGCGGGTGCCGCCTTCGCGCTCGCCCACGTCCTGCGACGCCCAAAAGCGCCCGAAGGCCTCGCTCTCGGCGGCAAGCGCATCGATGAGCGCGCGCGTGGGGCCGTCATTCAGATGACGAATCGAGTCGGCGCGGAATTCGGCGACGAGCCGGCGTGCCCGGGTCTCCCAATCGACGATCAGCGTGCGCGCGGCCGGTTCGGTGAACGTGAACCGCAGCAGGTTGCGCTCGCGCAACGGATCAGCCGGCCCGTCGAGCCAGCCGACGAACAACTCGGCCGCCTGGGTGTTCCACGCCAGCGCGTTCCATTGCCGATCGAGCACGTAAGCGGGGGCATCGATCAGACCGACCGCGGCAATCAGCGCCGCCGGGGCATCGTTCGATGCGGGCGTGGGCTCGGCGGGGTCGCGCTCGCCGGCCAACTCGAACAAATACCCGCGCTCGGCGCGCGAGAGCCGCAGCGCCACCGCGATGCGCGCGAGGGCGTCGGCCGAGGCCGAGACGGGCCGCCCTTGTTCGATCCACGTGTACCAGGTCGGGCTCACGCCGCATAGTTGCGCCACTTCCTCTCGCCGCAGCCCCGGCGTGCGGCGGCGCGGCCCCGGCGGCAGTCCCACGGCCTGCGGCGTCAGCCGCTCGCGGTGGGCGCGAATGAACTCGCCGAGCGCGCGGGCAGGGCTGGCCTCGAGCGGCGCGCCCGGCGACGCGGGCGCAACGGCAGGCGCGCTCGCGCGCGGACGGGACGGCTCGGCGGTAGTCATGGCGGATGATCGGTTCGTAAAACGAATCGGTTAGGAGAATCGGCAACGCCCCACGGCCCCAAGGCCGATTCAAACCGGGTAGACCCGATACCAGGATAATTGCTTGCCTTGTACCGGTACTGACCTGACCGCTATTGTAGCGGGACGCGTGGGCGAAGCGGCTCGTTTTTCGAGCGGCCGAGGACACGCGGCGCGCAGGCACGATCGGCCCGCGCTTTCTATTTGTCGCCAAGGAGCGTATCGATGAAACATCACGACCAGGT
>Ga0207667_10000680_pt1 | contig 44069 bp, 47 predicted proteins | sample KBSCornC52_FD_184301 | JGI IMG/M metagenome (GOLD analysis project Ga0207667, IMG submission 184301) | Corn rhizosphere microbial communities from Kellogg Biological Station, Michigan, USA - KBS Corn C5-2 (SPAdes) (version 2) | ecosystem: Host-associated > Plants > Roots > Rhizosphere > Soil ... | reverse complement strand
ATAAATATCATGCTGCTCTTTATTTATTCTGGTTAATAAACAATACAGTAATATGTAGAAACAACCATAAAAATTGCTTTGAAATTGTAATAGGTATTCACATTATCATCTATTTGATCAGGGAAAACAAGAAGCGCTCCATTTCCTCTTTTATGTCACCCAATCCAAAATTATTTTTATTTCACATTACACTGCATTTAATTTTAGATTTTTTTGTATTTTTTAACTGGTTAGATGAGCTAGTACTTTTGTGAGTCTCCAGAACCACAAAATCTTCCAAAAGATCTTCAACTGATTTTTCAGCAGACGATAATAATTGTTTATTATGTGCAAAAATCCAATTTTTACTGATAAGCGCTGCACTAGGCGGATTATATATAGGTTTTAAATCTGGTGTTTTTATAGCTGAATTATTATTCACTGATAGCTGGTGAGTTTTTTCTGAAGTTGGGATATATATAGGGCTTAATACTGGAGTCACAGGTACAAATGTACTGTTTTTAATTGCACTTTGTGGGGTTATTTCTAGGTATGGGTTATACGTAGGAGTTAATACTAATAGTGATTTCGGTTCTTTACTGTGATTTATAATTGCATTATCTCGAATTTTCGCTAAATCTTCCATTTTGGAATAAAAATAATTATTGAAATTCCAATTATACATGGGTTTTAATAAATCATCAGTTTCCCAAAGCGTTTTATAAAACCCTTCCCAATACTCTTTTCGCTCATCACCATTGAGGTAAGCAATATAACTCGGTTGAAAACCAACAGGATAAGCGTATTCAATTGTCTTACCGCCTTTGAGCAGATAATCCACTATATTTTTTATATCATGTTGCTGTATAGAATAAATCACATAATATGGATTTTTATAATAAAGTTCGCTCATACTATTTAGGCGAGGATCAAGACTACCTTTATAATCATACGGCAAATCAATTAATCTATAAGTTTTTCCTGAATTTTCATTGCAACAATTAATGAAATTAACATCGGCATTATAACTTGCATATTTACTCGTTGTGATAGGAGAACAATTTATTCTGAGAGTATTATTAAAAATCTTTGTAATGATATTTTTAGAACCAGGGTTCTCAAAAGTAATAGATTTTTTATTAAGGAAAGGATCTCCGTAAAGGGATGCTGATCCAATTCCCGCTAGTCGAGATTGAGAATCAAATAGACTATAAGCTAAGAAATCAGAAAATATACCCCCTAAAGAATGACCTACATTTACAATAACAGATTTGTCAAATGAATCTTTATTAAGTGTCGGTCCATTGCTAATAAGACTAAGTATAGGAGCTAGACAATTATGTTCACCCCAGATAAATTGGTACATGCTATCAAGAGCACTGTCCTGGCCTAAGTCTTCAGCAGCGACTTTAATATCTGTTAAAAGATTGTGTATATTAGTTGGAACTGTTCCTCTATGAGCTATAACAACTGAAACGGGAATCCCAGGTGTAAATGGCCATGTGCCCTTTATGTAACATTTTGCATAATATCCACTTCGATTTTTGGGAGATACCGCCGATACACTCCATCCATCAATAGGTGATCTATGAGATTCGTTATAAGCATCCAAAGCAAAAATAGCGCATTCTGCTATAGTAGGCATATAGGCCGTTGTCAGCTGAGTACGCACCATATCCATGCTTGTGTTACTAACCCTCATTGCAGAGCTTTTATCAGAAATTCCTGGATACGGTGGCGGCTCTATTCCTAAGTTTTGAATAGGGTTTATTACCAAATTATTTAATGGGTTTAATTTGGCTGTGATTTCACTTGCTAAGTCATTTAATAAGGTTAAATCTTGCATGAGTTTATATCCTCGCTTAAATCGTCAGAATTCTAAGTAGCTGTTACATTAAGATTAATTGCTATTTTTATATAATCAATAAAAATTGATCTTGGAATTTTAATTAATTGGATATTATATGATTTATTAAATCCTTCTAGGTTCTCATTACCAGTGAAGGTTATAATAATAATTTCTGTTTGAAAACTAGTAGAAAATACTAGTTTTTCTCGATTTTAAAATTTAAGGAGGAATTACAAAGATGAACTTTGTAAATATAGAAGATTTGTTTCACTTCCCTTGTCATGTATTCTTTAAAAATAATCAAGGAATCTATCAAGATTCAAATGATTATCTATTAAACTTAGGTCTCGATATAAAATCCAACGATTTTATTGGTAATTGTGATTTCGATTTTTTTCAAAAAAAGCTTCATATTTTTATCGTAATATTGATAGAGAAGTTATCAGTAAATCAAAATCAAAAAAACTATCTGAAAAAATAGAATTCAAAAATGGTTTGCAATATGTTGCTGTCACATATAAACAACCTGTGTATAGCTCATCAAATAAAATTATCGGCGTTTTAGGATTAAGTTACTACCTTAATAAAATTAAAAATGATTACCAAAAAGAAAAAAATATTATAATAAATCTTTTAACAGATAAAGAAATTAATTGCATAAAACAGATGATGCTAGGTAAAACCGCTAAAGAAACAGCAGTTGTTTTGGGGATATCATACAAAACAGTGGAGTTCCATATTGCCAACATAAAAATGAAACTTAATTGTTATAGAAAATCAGAAATCATAGAAAAATTTATTAACCAGGGAATAACGATTATTTAGAATTTACTAAATTAAACTTATACAGGAAGAGTACAATTTTACAATAATCATAAAAGAACCTTTATTTAATATGGGAAAGTTTTATCAACACGGGTACCATAAGGAAGCTTTTAACGGTAAAACGTTAATTTCCGTTCCCTAATGAATATGGCATAGTGTTTCCTGAAGGTCACTATGCTCTTAAAACAAAATTAGTGGCTGCAATTGAAGAGCCAAATAATGAATTAAGTTCACTATGTCGTGAACTATTTATGGATTTATTTTTGCAATTTAATCAGATAGACAAAAAAGTAAGCGTAGATTTTTATTATATTAAAAATGATTTTCACAAGGTTGCTATGATTGTCGAATGATGGGTAAACAGGTTAGACCGGCATTTCCAAAACCTAGCCATTGCATAGGCTTTTTAAAGCCGACCTTATGATCAGGAGGAAATGCGCGATTACCATAGGGGCCAGAACCTAACAAGTTCACAACAGGCCGAATAGATGTGTGCATAACCTTTTTTTACTTTAAGTTTGATTTAATTGTTGCAAAACGAGGCGAGTCCATAGATGCAACGGAATCCAATGTTGAGTAATACTTTGTTAGCCTCTGAAACGCCCTACTTGCCGAATTCAACTAATTAGTGCAACCGTCTTTAATAAAGCTGTACCATCATTTTAGTTAAGCTAATGCTTAAAAAGAAGCCGTCAATTTTTATTTAAATATCCCACGGTGATTTATAGTTTTAAATATGAGTAAAATTATGAACTATACTTCTAATGAGTCAATAAAATAAGTGGTGAAATTATGAAAGAAATCCTCCTTAGCAAAAATGGCGATGTTAACGAAAAAGGAATTGATGAATATCTCCAAAAATACGGCATTGACGCTCTTTATAATAACCCTGCTGATCGATATCACGACCAAACTCTTTTGCATGTTGCTGTAAGTAGCGATGAAATAGACGCTGACATGAAGTTCAAATTGGCAAGTTATTTGATCGGCAAGGGAGCCAATGTCAATATAAATAATAAAAGTTATGTTAATAAGAGTGAATTATCGCAAGTATTATTTATCGCCCTTAAAGAAAAAAATTTTGCCCTTGCTAATCTTCTGTTAAAAAATAACGCCGAAATTCAAGGTGTTTATCAGGGCAAAAATCTACTTGACCTTACTTTAGATTTACAAAGTAAAGAAATATTGCTATGGGTTTTACAAAATGCCAAGCCTCTCATTTTTAGTCTTGAGCTAGATGTTTTTAATAATTATTATCAAAAAATACGCCGTATTTTCCCTGATTACCAGCAGAGCGAGCTAAATAAACCTCTAAAAGAGGTGATGGACGAGTATAAAAAAAATAGAATAGAAAAGATTAATCAAAAATTTGAAAAATTCGGCCAAATTGGAGATAAAGATATTCCACTCATATTGGCAGCAAAAATGGAGGATAAAACCAATAAAAATAGTATATTTTCTATAACAAATGATGATATACCCTCGTTAATCGAGCAAATTAAACATTTGATTCAAAACGACACCAATGAAAATATCATTAAATTTCAAATCATACATTTTCCCGAAACCCATGCTATTTTTGGTGAATTTACGATTGATAAAACAACTGTCCCCACAACAATAAAATACCTGCATTGTGATTCGCTGCCGCCTAGGACTAAATTTGATGAAATTATTACACGAGATTTTAGAAAAGAAATTTCTCCGTTAGCGAATATTGAAATTTACGATTCGGATGTCCAGATACAAAAAGGATTGGGTTGTTCTTATTTTTCAATTGACGGTGCTATGATGCTCGCAACACCACCTGGCAAAGATTATGTCGTAAATGTGGTCGAATATATGAAAACACATGGAGAAGAAAAAAAACAACCTTTTGAAGAAAAAAATATTAAATATATACAGTCTTCTTCATTGCCGACCAGGTTTATTAGGGGATCACAAATTATCAAAACCCCTGACGAAAGTCAGATTAAAGGACTTGATTTATTAGTCTTTAACTCAGCAGAAAAACACACTGTGGTGAATAAAAAGGGTGAAACCTCTGAAAAATCTATACAAAGTGATCTAAAAGAACGCCCTTCAAGATTCGACCCAAATGCAATGGTAACTCATAATGTAAGACTTGAGCGCAAAATGAAAAATTATCAAGAAAGCGTTATGAATTTTATTAAAGATAAAGATATTCTCAGTCAGGAATTTTCAGATCAAGTCAATAAGTATAAAATAAATGGCTTAGTTAAATTTTGCGAACAAAAAATAGAAAAAAAACCAGAACAAAAAATGAAGGTAAATTTTTGAAGATTATAAATTTAAGTTTTATCTCACAGAATAGAAACTATAGTATCAAATTCTGGCTTTATAAGTTTTTTTATTGAAAATTTCATTAGGTGTTGAATATCCAAGACTTTTTCTTGGTCTATTATTTAATTTGTTTGTTATAAGATACAGATCTTTATCGCTGATTTGCTCAGGACTCCATTCTTCTTGTATCTTAGTTTTTGTAAATTGTTTAACATTTTCAGTGAATTTAATTTTTTTGGGTTTATTTTTATGTCGATCTTCGGTGTATCCTTGGGCATATCCAGGTTTGTATTGCCACGAGCCCAATGCTGTTCTTACAAATGTTATATTGCGTTTTAATTCACGGCTGATAGTCGATTTATGCACACCAATATCTCTGGCAATTTGAGTTTGATTGCTTCCTGCTCGCCATAATCCATAAATTCGGCAACGCTGAATAAAAGTTAACTGCTTATATGCCATAACCTGCAACTCCTTGTTATCATAACCAATAGAGTTGAATTTTAATTCATTCTACTGGTCAATGTTTAAGGGGTAGTTGCAGTTATCAGTTGAATTCAGGTTCTACTATAATTTAACTTATATTCTCTCCCTAGTGTCTGTGCTTAATTTAATTCTGCTGGTGTTAAATTTTTGGCAATTGAATTGATTAATTTATTTGCTTCATTGATATTTTGGTAAGCTGCAACTGTTGCCCAAGCATATGCCTGTATAAGTTTAGGCGGTTTCATCGCAAGTAAAAACTTGGCCAATTGGATCTGATTAATTGGACTACCTTGCATGGCATAAGCAAGCAACCCATTTTCAGTATTCGAGGGATGTATTTTTTTTAAAAAACCACATGTTTTCTTAAATATTTTTAATAAAAAATATTCATAAAATAATTCCGTTTTAAAATCATTTATATGGCTTTAATCATACTAATAATGGCATTTATCTGCCGGTCTTTGTTGTGTAAACACCACATTTCACCCGTCACGAAACACTGGACCCAGTTTATAACAGTCTGCAAATATTAGTGGCTGCTTCAAGGGTATTTTCTGTGGTTTCAACACCCGGTTTGACATGTTTTTCCGGCATAGCTTTAATATAATCAAAACCAACAGGAGTTATATTAATCCCAGCAATTTTAAGCTTTTCATAACACCAAGTAGGGCAATTATCAGCTGCTCCAGAGGAAAACATGCTATACCTGCCAGAATATTCATATTGTAAATATAAACCTTCTCCTCGCTGAGCTTTTATAGTGGTGTCTCTATCTTGTTCAATAGCATTCAACATTAACAATACACTTTCAGGGTCTGCGTACACGCTTCTTGATGATTTTTTGTCATATTCCAGCGTTGGATGGTATGACTCAAAAATCCTAACTTGATTTATTTTTCCCTTAACATTTCTAAAAGGTTCTCGAATGATTGATTTTGTTTCTTCTGGCAAAAGCTCTGCAGTAATATCGCATTGTCTTACAAAAGCAGCTCCATCTTTTATTCCTTCAACAAGAATAACGCTGTGACCGCTCATTTTGGCTCCCGTATTAAGGATAGATACAACCCATACTTCTTCATTGAATGTAAAATCTTCACTTACTTTGCTTTTTGGCATACAAAATCTCCTTAATAAAAATTTACCTATTCAATTTCAATGTATTACTACTGTTTGCTTGTGTAATATTTAAACCTTGCATATTGCTTTTCTTCATGAGAGTAAAAATCCCGAATCCTGTTGCTGTTAACAAAGCAGAAGTAGTTATGGGGATACACCACTTACTCGCTATTGTTTTTCGATAAATAAAGTCTTTCCATGAAGACTTTACTTCTTTTATTTTCTTTGAATCTTTTTCATAGGCCAACACAAATTTTTTACTTTTTTCATCAAAAATATTTCCTTGAATCATTGATTGTTTTAATCCCTCATATTTTTTCTTTTCTTGACCAGCTTTAAGCAAACAAAAATTCATAATATCATTTGGTGATAATAAACTTTTGTCTAAAAAGTGAAGTTTTAAGAAATTTATTAACACAAATGATACCGGCACAATTCCAAACCATATACCACTCAACAAAGCAGCATTTGTTGCCATTGCGAACGGACGATTAATAAGGTTTTCTGCAATACGCGGATTTTTTGTGCTTATGGTAATAAATAGAACACCTAAAAATAACAATGGTAATGCTGCTAATAATACAGCCATGTTAATACTTAATGTAATACCAAAAGCTATAAAACTGCTTAATGTAGTAACGTAATTAAGTTTAAAATCGTTTGTTATTTCAGATTTTTTTGTTAAATAAAAGCCGCTGGTGATACCTAATAGGCTTGGCATCAGCGTTTTTAAACCAATTAAGTAATTTTTTCCTAGAATAAAAAGTATCGAAATGGGAAGGTAAGATGAACCTGTAATATTAAACACACTTCCAGCCAAAAAATAGAAAAGCATTTTTTTATAATTAAACTGCTCGATCCCACCTTTCTGCAATAGATCATAGACCAATCCGGCACAATTTTTTTTAATTTCTGGAGAGAGGAAAGAACTACCAAGTATCCACCAGTCAATATCTCTGTCTTTCAATAATGAAAATTCCTGATTAATTTTTTCTACATCAAGGTCGTAAAGATAAATCTTAAAATCAGGTGAAGATTGTTCTTGAATTTTATCATGCGCAAGAGATTTCATTTCGCCTTTTGCTGACTTAAAAGGATTCCTTTTTTCAATAGATTCTTTAGGCCAAAAACTTATGTGGTTTCCCGTATTATTTTTGCCGCCTATATGGGTTTGGATAGAGACATGTCCAAGTTTCCTTCTCTTAGTATAGGAAGGCAACCAAATCCGCACCGTAATTCTTTGTGACTTGTCCTTTTTATGGATATGATCCTGCATAAAATATATTTCCAGCATATTTAAAAGTAAAGATAAACAATTTAAAGCTGTTAAAATGAAATCTCCACCTAGCATTTTATATTACACTTGTTTTGAAGTCTAATTAGACAGCTGTTGCATAGGGGTACGAGAATTTACAATTTCCTGTCAAGTCAGCTTAGAGATGTCCGTTGTAATAGTTTTAATCACCGTTAATATTTTGCCCTTTTTTCAAAAGTTTTTAGATACGCTTATTTATACGTTTATCTAAATTTGAAATATTACTATCTTTGTCCTCATTAAGTGTATTTAAAGGTACATTTTCGCTATTATTTTCTCTCATTGTCAGTGATTTATGCGAATTATTTGAGTCATTTTGTTTTCGAGCTTTTTGCTCGTTGGTAAGCTCTTCTTGTTTTAGTGCCCTATATTTTTTTTCATTTGTTTCAATATCAATCAATTTTCTATTAAGCGGCTCTAAGGTGATTTTATTTTTAATTTCTTCTTCTTTTGATAGACACTCTTTTTTATTTTCAACACGCTTTTTGGCCATTTCCTTTCTTAGCTCCTTGAAATGACCCCTTTGTCTAGACCAGTGTTTAAAAAATATTTAAGAGACAAAAGCCTGTTTAAAGTTAGTTAATAGCAGTTGTAATTTGTATAAGTTCCAAGTTATTCTTTCAAGACATGTCAGATTAAGTTGGAACTTATACAGTTTACTCGATTTAATTTAAATTCACCAACTACATTTTTCCTGAAATTGAATTTCATCAAGATCATCTCTAGTTTTTTGATTTTTATGCACATATGTTGATGTTTGTGTGAATTTAAAAAAATCTGTTTGATTTTTGGAATCTTTACCGGCCGCTCCTTCGCTTTGTAATAATTCATCCGATTTTTCTTTAGTTGTTTCTTGAGTTTTTCCTTTAAGCTTTTCTTTAGAGTCTTCTTTTAGTATGTTAAATTCACCTTTATCAACCATTTTTTCTTGAATAAACGGTGGCGTGCTTGGCTCAAAAGAATTTACTGGATTACGCTCGAAATCCGAAATATCACAACCATCATATTTCATAAAAAACTTTACATGGTTTTTTTCTATAAAAAATTTTACTTCGTGATAAAAATAATTGATCCAGTTGTAGATTTCAAATTGCAAATCATCCATTTTTTTATCGTTATCATAAATTTCTTTTGATAAAGAGTCTCTATCTAAAATAAATTGATCACATAAAGTTTTTCGAAGTTTTTCATTTTTTACTTTTAAGCGTTGAAATTCACCGCCTTTTTTCAACAATAATGGTATTTTTTTTATCTTAGCGAAAAGTAAACTGATTGTTTTTATCCAGTCATTTTTCACATGCTGTTTATTTTGTACTTCACAAGGAATAGTGATATTAAAACATTTAGATACTTTATTGAACATTTGTTCAGCATAAATATTAGCTAAATCTCGCTCAGAATGGTTGAAAAGATCACAATCATTGTAACGAAAATCAAAACCAGCGATTTCAGCAACATAATACTGCAGCAATCCATCAGCAAAAAAAGTTTCCAATCTTTCGTCTGGCCACTTACGACCATAGGCATGGTATTCAAAAGAGGCCTGCTTAAATTTCTTCCCATAATAAGGGCTTTGACCTTGAGTAGCCGTTCTAATGTCGTCAGTAAGCGGAACCAGTGGTGGCGCAATAAAATGCTCATCTTCTGCATGTTTTACTGAAACTGGCAATATATCTGAATTCATAACATCTCTTCTTTAAATAACAAACATTGTCAAATTATACACATTGACCCTTAAGAAAATATTAAGGCTCTACATATTGCCTATCGTCTGCGCATTTCGCGCGCTTGGCAGGGACAAATTTTTATCATCTTATGTATCAAGGATATACTCTAACACTCGCGGCACTGATTTCCACACTTAAATCTGACATGTCTTGTAAGATCAAGTTCGAACTTATACAAGTAATTATTATTGTGTATACCCCCAAGCTTTTCTCTCTTTTTCAAAATATAATTCTGCAGGCACTCTGTAATTTAATGCCTGATGCAACGCCTTTGATTATAAAATTCAACGTAAGCACGAATAGCAGAGCGAAGTTCCTTCACGCTTTTATATTCATTCAAATAAAATTCTTCTCGTTTAAAACTTCTCCAAAATCTTTCAATATAAATATTATCAGAACATCTTCCTTTGCCTGTCATACTAATTCTAATGTTCCACTCAGACAAAAAATTAACCCACCTGTCGCTCGTAAATTGGCTTCCTTGATCGCTGTTTATTATTTCTGGACATCCATAGTCAAAGCTTAATTTCAACGCTTCAATGCAAAATTCAGTTTCCAACGCATTTGAAAGCGACCAGCCAACAATATAGCGACTGTAAACATCAATCAATGCCACCAAATACATAAATCCATTAGACATACGCAAATAAGTGATATCTACCATCCACACTTGATTAGCGTGTGTTATCTTTAAATCCAACAGCAAATAAGGATATACCGCATGTGCCTTATTGCGTCTGCTGGTATTGGGGCCAGGGTATACTGCTTGTATTCCTGTAACCACCATCAATCGCTGAACACGTTTACGATTAACTTTAACCTTATAATTTTCCCTCAATTCCTTCGTGATTCGTCGATATCCATAAAATGAATATCTCTCCCAAATCTCACGAATCATGTTGAGTAAATCAATACCATCAACTTCTTGTTCTTTATGCCCGTAATACAGCGTGCTTCGATTTAACCCTAATAATTCACAGCATCGTCTAACGCTTAGACCTTCGGGAAGATTTTCTACTAATCCTCGTCGCCATTCTCCGTCAGTTTCCCGTAGCTTTTTTTTAAAAAATCTCGCTCAACGATCAATTTTCCTATCTTCTCGTAGAGCTTACCTTGCTTACCTTCTAGCTTGGATACTATCGATTGCGATACTCCTTCATTTTTAGCAAATACCTTCGAACCATGCTCAAGAAATTCTTTCTTCCAAGTATGAACCTGACTTGGCGAAACTTCGTAACGCTTACATATTTCATTTATCGTCATTTCACCTTTAATCACCAATAATACAATTTCAAATTTTATCACCGATGACCACTTCTTATTTCGTGACATTTTTTTACCCTCTTGCTGGGGCTATTATCTCCTATATTTTCATTCATCTGTGGTCTAAATTGTGGGGGTCATTATAGTTTCTTTAACTGTACTAAAAACGAATAATAAATCATCATATTAAATGAAGCTCCCCTTGAAATTATTTATTATGCCTATAAATTATAATAGAGTTAACTTTGAAAGGGGAAACGTTATGACAACTTACCATTGGCCAACAGTGTTATTAAGTAACTTTCAAGACGAAATGAATAAAATGTTTGACCGTAATTTCCTAGCAAAAGGTGACGTCTCAAACGTTACTACAAGTGAATGGTCTCCGTCCGTGGATATCAAAGAACTTGCCGATCAATTTCAACTACTCGTCGATGTTCCTGGAATTGATCCTAAAAATATTCACCTTCATATGGAAAATAATGTTTTAACGATTCAAGGTGAGCGCAAGACTGAAAAGGAAGAAAAAGAGGCAAATTACCATCGTACAGAAAGGTCTTATGGCAGTTTTTATCGCCGTTTTAGCTTTCCTGATTTAGCTGATCTTGAAAACATAAAAGCAAAAAGTAAACATGGAGTGCTTGAAATTACTATCCCTAAAGTAAAGAAGAATCAAACTCAAAAAATTGATATCAAAATTGAAGAATAAAGTTGGATACGTTGTAATATTTAAATTATCTTATAAAGGATAAGCTTCACTGATTTTCGCTAAGGAAAGTGAAAGTCAGTGAACCTGTAATTACAGAAGATTGAATATCGAAGAGGAGATTGCGGTGCCTGGTACCCTATAGCAATAAATTGTTTAAAATAAAGTGATAACAACGCCGAGCTTCTTGTTCCCCGTCTAGTTTTCGTGGTTTGTAATTTTTATGCTCTTTCCTATTACTCCTGTTGTCATTGCAATTTGAATAATTTAATTGTATCTTAATAGCTGATTCAGCATCATCAATTTCTTTGCAATTTCTAAAGTGAACTAAAATGTCAGCTGAAAATACATCATTTTCATTAAGCGGTATGCCTATCGAAATTATTCTAAGAATATTTTCTTCACTTACGCCAGAAACGCTGTATAGTATTCGTGACACATCAAAAATATTTAATTATGTATTTGAACATTTGGATGGCATTGATAAAGATAATATTGAAACACTCTATCCTCTTTTATTATCAAAAATCCCCTCTGATGTTGAGGAATTTTGGTATCAAAAGTTCCTCAAACATTTTGGACATTATAGTCTTTTGGTTAAAACACAATACTCTGAAACATGTTGGCCTTTAGAATACATAAAATATGCCATCAAAGATTACAAAGGTTTACCGAAAATCGTAAGATTACTCATTTCATTTGTTAAAGAAGGTGACTTAGAAAGCCTTCAAGCTTTATTTGATCATGATCCTCCAAAAAAATTATCTCCTCAATTTCATGACCTTGAAAAACTTACCATATCTCATATTTTAACAATGGATAAGGCAGCTAATTCAGCATTGAAGTTGTTAGTTAGTAAGGATAGTTCGCTAAAAAAAACTGATCCTGAAAGATGGCAAGCCATAGCTGATTGTTTTTTTAAATTTATACTTCATAACCCTTCAACTGATATTAACCTCCTTAAGTGCGCGATAGAGCTCAATCAACCTAAAAAAGTGTTTGATGCGCTTATAGAAAAGAAACTAATTACAAAAGAAAAACTGGAACAATCTCTCGATAGCAAAGGAAATTGCCTAGTACATTATGCAGCTCAACTTGGAAACCTTGCCGCAATGGAAGCACTGGTAGCGGTTGGCTGTAACGTCAACAAGCTCAACACAGATAATGCAAGCCCTCTCTATGAAGCTTGCGCCAATGGAAATTATTCTGTAGTGGAATATTTGCTCAATAATGGCGCTGAAGATAGTTTAGGTATTCACAATAAAGGCTTCGGCTGTACGCCTTATCTTATCGCTGTTACGAAAGGCCGCCTCGATATTGTTCGACATTTACACGATTATTACAAAAATGATAAATCTTGCAATATTCAAGCAACGACATATTATAATGAAAATGCTATTTATTTAGCTGCCAGTATGAATAAGGTCAATGTATTGAACTATATTATTGATGATTTTAGTTTGAATGAAATTAATAAACCTAGCAGCTATCAACGAACCCCGCTTATTCACGCTGCTGGAGCAGGATACGTTGACATCGTCATCGCACTTATCAATAAGAAAGCAGATATTCATTTTATTGCTCCTAATGGGTTAACAGCTTTAGGATGGGCAGCACAAAATGGTCACCTTAATATAGTAAAATTATTAATCAGCAAATCCAACGATAGTCAAATTACAAAAACGATAAGGCACGAACTTAAGCGTATCGCCCCACTCAGCATGCTAATTGATCAAAAACCAGAGCTGATGTTTGATATTGATATAGACAACAACAGCTTGTCTGGTTTAAATACCAGTGTTTTATCAATATCATTTTCAACTAAAATAGTGCAATACGACGATATTAAATTTTTTTCTGTAAATCAGACAATGAGCCACAGCAAAATAAATGCTTTTATTTTGCTAGCAATTCAGCATGAAAAAACAGTACTTAATGGTTTGGTAGATTCAACAGAAGACTCAATAGAAAAAGATGAGTTTAAAAAAATAAATGAAGTATTCACTAGATTAGATAGAAAAATCAGAGCAGAACGAGGCAAGCCTTTTGGAAATATTGTGAAAAGCTTAAACCTAAACTATTCCAACTCAGACGAAACCTCTCAAAAATTTTTAAAATTTATTGATTATCTTATTAGTGTTTCCAAAGCATATACTGCAAAACCTACAGCACAGCTTTCGCCTTTTTATGCACAATATTGTGTTTTTAATGAAGAAAAAATGTATTTCTCATCAGCGCATGTTGGAAATACAGGTTCAGTGCAAAATGATAACTCTCCAAATTATCCGCAGCAGAAAATGTGATGAGACATAATGGCTAGGCGGTTGTCACAAAAGATCGCAGCCTCTCAACACAATGGGAACATACTATTCTTATTACACCAACAGGACATGAAATTCTTACGCTCGTACAGAAGAGCAAAGTTAACGTGAATTCGGAATGATGCGTAATTGTTCTTGCTGAATTCGTTGTTTTAAATCCAAAATAAAACTTGAATATTCGCCAGGCACTTCTGCAATAGAAGGCACAACTGGAAACATAGCAGTACGATCTACACGTCCACGTTGTTTTCGATTTACTTTTATCTAAAATTTCTCTTGTGTTTAATAAATTAAATCAGGCGCTAACTTAATTTATTCAGTCATGCACCCATAAATTGCTTGTTTTATCGCCTGATGGTATGCCCAGTATCTATCTCCGTATGAAAAATGCCACCATTCTGTTGGATAATTTACGAAACCTTCTTGTTGCATTATTTCTAATAAAGTTTTTCGATTTTTCTGCACTTGTTGATTAACTAACTTGCAATCTGTTGCACAGATTTTTGGATCAACATCGCTCCAATCTTTAATGGCCATGCCCATATTTATTAAATCACCTGATTTTGCAATGATTTCAATATCTATCGCAGCACCCGTATTATGTGGTGGAATTTTTTGAAATGCAGGCGAGTTTTTATCAAAATGCATTAATGAAGAACTAATATCATTCCAGGATACAGCATCTTCCATCCATACAGATACTTCAGGTTTAAATATTGAAGAACCCAATAAATGAATTGTAAAATATGACAAACGTGAATAAAACATTTTGGTATTTACCAAAACAATGGGATCTTGTAAAATTACACCATTAATTCTATTCAATTAAGAGGCTTAGATTATGAAAAAAGTATTATCTGCCGTTACAGCTCTCCTTGGCATTGTCTTCATGTTCCCTGCATTTGCAGTAAGTGATTTCACGAAATTTACGACAATTGAGCAAGCTGAGCAATATTGCCCCGCCCTAAATGGTCTTACTTTTACCTCAAATGATCCTTCGAATCCTAAGAGTGTTGGATCAATTGAGGGCAACAATCATGTTGTATTTGTAAATGTTTCTCCGGCACCTCATCCGCTTAATATGGATACAAATGGCGTCATTACAGATGCTCAGTTTCGTAAGGTGGGCGAGATATATGGTTATATCTCTGGCAATACGGTCACTTGTTTGTATTCTTATACTAGTATTTTTAATACGACATATAACTTAATTATGCGCGGACAGTGAGTTTAAATAAATTTATTAGAGCATAAAAAGAAATTGATATTGATTACAACCCTATCGTGAGAAGGATTGATTATGCTCAATCGCAAAAGACCAAGGCATATGTCTTTGTTGTTTGGCGGTATTATAAAGAATGTGGAGATGGGAAGTTTATTGGGAAAACAATTATTAATTAAAAAATCAAATTAGTTTCGCCCAATGGGTTAGTAATGAGTCCACAAGTGATTTCAGCCATTAGAAATTTGGATTCAACTCAGCAAAATATTACTACTTCTAAAGTAGCGCAAGAAGTTGCCACACAAAAAGTTGTGGACAGAGCTTTAATTGCGAGAAACAGTTTACAAACGGGAAGCCAAGTACCTGTGATTGCATAGAATAATCCCGCACAAAAAATGATTTCTCATTCCATCGCAAAGATTCAAAATTACAGGGTGGTTGATGTTATTTGAGCTGCTGATTTGTGAAAATATAATGGTATTTTAAGTAAATGAATTATTGTGTACAATCGTCATAGAGACTAGTTTGTTAGACAATACTAAAGGAGCAATGAAATATGCTTACCAATACACTAACTTATCCCCACGTCATAGCTTATGAACAAGGTTTAGAGCAAGTAAACCTTGGCAATTATAAAGAAGCAATTAAGCTGTTATATTTTAAATCTTTTAGTCCAGTTCGTTATATTCCCGCAAAAGATAAATTAAAATTGTTTTCGATTACTGCAGAAATGATTCTCGATCCTTCAAATTTACCCATTGATGCAAACATGTCGGGTGAGGATCTCTTTCTTGAAGCGCTGCTGTTAACAGCTGGGTTCAATAGACCTCCTAACCCAGCGTTAGCTACTCAATATCTAAAAGCGGCCTCGCAAAAAAAATACATGCACGCGGCCGAACTACTTGCTTTTTTGTGTCTTAATTACGAAAACAAAAATATTGATAAAAATAAAAGCAAAAAACTAGCACGATTAAGTTTCAATTATTCTGCAATAGCCGCTTTTTCTGGTCATTTAGGAGCTCAGAGCATTTTAGGTTATTGCTACGAAAATGGTATAGGCACACAAAAAAACGAATTATCCGCTATGGCGTGGTACGAAAAGTCAGCAGCTGGTGGTTATGCAAAAGCTAAAGTTAATTTAGGAAAATGTTATCAATTTGGATTAAAGGGCGATGGTATATCTATTGAGAAAGATATAGACAAGGCTATTGCACTTTACCAAGAAGCTGCAGATCAAGGTCATGTGGAAGCACAATATATTTTAGGTAGCTACTATCTAACTGATAAAAATAATGCAATTGATAATAAAAAATCCTTTGAATTTTTTACAAAATCAGCGGAACAAGGATTTATTCTTACCGCGGTTAATTTAGGTAATTGCTATAAACACGGAATGGGCACGCAAAGAAATAACCTGTCAGCTGTTAAATGGTACATGAAAGGAGTCGAAAATGATGATCAAAATGCTCAATTTAATTTAGCCTTGTGCTATGAAAAAGGTGAAGGCGTTGAAAAAAATGAAAGCAAAGCTGTAGAACTATACAAACAAGCAGCAGAAAAAGGGCATGCGGGTGCACAGTATAATTTAGGGTGGTGTTATCAAAATGGAAAGGGTTTTGAAAAGAACTTAACCGAAGCTATAAAGTGGTTTACAAAAGCAGCTGCACAAGGCCATGAAAGAGCACAACATTATTTAAATTCTCATTACAAAGAAACATATTTAGAAGTAGATGAAGAAACTGGAAAAATGTACAAACTAAGATAATAAAATAATAATATGTCATGCAGCCAAATAAATTTGTTGTTAGATTATGTGGATTCATGTGAGCGAAGGTTTAAATATAAATCTTTGAAACCAGATTATCTAACGGATAGAATAAAATTGTCGGGAGTGTTGGCACACCAGTTGTTAAAATGCAAATGTAAGGCTGATTTCAGCTCATTTATAACTTCTGCTAAACAAAAAATTATCGATAATCCTAAGCACAATAATTCAACATTATGCGTTATGTTGGAAAACGCGATAGAGAATATTTATGATTTGAAGATCGTTGATAGGGCCAGTAAGGCCGTTAGTCGTAGGGATGTGAAAATATAAATAAGTTCCTTGGAAGAAGGAAATAAATTTTTCCCTGTTGTTGAATTTTCTTTCAAATAGTACAGCGTTAGAAATGGTTGCTTTTGAAGCTAAAGAATCTATTGATGTGTATTAAGGTAAAAACACATGATGTGGGAGGATTAACGTATATATTGGGCGGCGACGTTGCTAGTTTGAGAGCGCCGCCTCTTGATTTTTTATTAAGTAACTGTATCCCCTTATGTCCGTTGGAGGTCGTTGTTACAGAGAAACCTGCCTTTGCTAGCATTTCTTCAGCAATCATACAGAAAATATGATCATCATCAATTAATAAAACATGGGGATTCGTTTTCATACCACGCACTCCTTTGCATTATCGAGCTAGTACACCCATTATACTCCATTTCCATTGAACCGAAAAAAAGTTATCCGCAATTTCTATTGGGTAAAAGTGTAAAGTGAAAGAGTAGAGGGGTAAGTATCTTTACTTGATGGATGTTGCTATTCGTTCACTGCGCTGCTTCCATAGTTATGGTGGCGATGACTCAGTGTCGATTAGAGTAAATGCTTAAAATATAATTGCAAATTTTGCGCTACCATAATTGCGTTGTTTTAGCTAAAAGTGTTATTCCCTAATATGGCTTAATCTGATGGTGGTGAAAAAGCTAAATATCGCCCTTTGTATCAGTTGTACTCACCTGCGCAAAAGTCGCGCAAGGGTTTTTCTCTTTTTCATTATTTGCAAACTAATTTTTGGGTTTATTTTTGTCACGAAATTTGGTAAAATATGTGACATATAGAGGTAAAAAATATGACCGCAATAATCCAAGTGAAAGAGTATTTAAAGGGCATACCAGTGGGGAAACCATTTTCCTCAAAAGCTTTGCGTCCTTTTGCTACTACCGACAATATTCGCCAAATTTTAAACCGTTTAGTTAAAGCAGGTAAATTAAACCGTGTTGCCAGAGGAGTATTTGTTAAGCCTAAACATGTAAAAAGTGTTGGGGAGATTCCACCGTCTGCAACAGGAATTGCAGAACTCATCGCAAAGTCTACAGGTGAGATTATTAGTATTCATGGAGCGGAAGCGGCAAGAAAACTAGAGCTTACAACACAAGTACCTATGCGGCCAAGTTTTTATACCAGTGGAAATACAAGAATATTAAAAATTGGCAACATGCGTATTAAATTAAAACATGTCAATCCAAGTAAATTAATTGGAGCGGGTACCACTCCAGGGTTGGTGCTTTCTGCTTTACAATATTTAGGAAAAGAAAATGTAAATACTGAAATAATAAAAAAAATTAAACATCGGATTAAAGAAAAAGAGTTTAAAGCCACTATTAACTGGATAGAACATATGCCAGGTTGGATGGCAGATGCGTTTTATCGTTATCAACAAGAAGAGAATCATGAACGATAATTTTTTTAATTTATCTAATGAGGAAAAGTTGGCTTTAATCAGAAAAGCTGCCGCGCAGTTATTAGTTTCAGATATTGTGATTGAAAAAGATATTTGGGTATGTTGGATTCTTGAAAAATTATTTGAATTACCTATTCAGATGGCTTTCAAAGGCGGCACATCTTTGTCTAAAGTATTTAATTTAATAAAACGGTTTTCAGAAGATTGTGATGTTACCATTGATTATCGAAATTTCAGTAAAGAATTAAGGCTAGAAAATTTAAATAAGTCTCAACTTAAAAAAATAAGTGAACAGCTTAAAGAAAAACTTCAAATTTATATTTCAAAAACAGTATTGCCTCATTTAAAAGAATTAATTTCGAAAGAATTCGATGAGGATTTATTTGAAATTACACTGAGTGAAGATGGGGAGCAACTTAAATTTTATTATCCCACGCTTATTGGCAAAGCAGATGGATATGTTCGCGATCATGTATTAATTGAGTTTGGTGTCAGAAATAGTACAGAACCATTTGAAAAGCTGTCAATTTCAACTTACTTGGAACAAGTAACAGAAAGTAAAATAAAACTACCTGCACCTAATATACCAACGCTATCGCCTCTCCGAACCTTTTGGGAAAAAGCGACTTTAATTCACGTGGAATGTCATCGCGATCGTTTTTCTCATTCGCCTGAAAGATTATCGAGGCATTGGTATGATTTATTTATGTTAAACAATTCGTGGGTGGGCGAAAAAGCTTTGAGTAATAAGGACATACTTCAAAATGTTGTTATGCATAAAAAAGCATTTTTTAACGCAGCATATGCAAATTATGATGATTGTCTTACCGGAAAATTTCGTTTGATTCCAAAAGATAAATATTTAAAAGACTTGGAAAAAGACTTTAAAAAAATGGTTGAGGCGGAGATGTTTTATGAAGAGCCGCCGACTTTTAAAAATATTGCGGAAGGATTAAAGCATTTAGAAATTACTATAAATAAAACTTAGAGTAGTAAAAAGCAGAGTGCTTTATGCCAACTATTTACCTGGTTGGAGGTCTGCGCCAATATTGGCGAACAGCAATGCCAGTACGCATATGCGCCCGCACAAATACTGTTTTTAGCAGAATTATTATATTTTTCATAATAATTACCTTTATATGACAGGTTCGTCCTGCCCCGACTTGGGCGATGCCCAAATTCTTGAATTTATTGAAAGGTAATAAAGCACCTTGCCATAGCTAATTATAGTTAGCGTTTTTGAGGGAACTTTTAAAAAGAGTAGAGGGGTAAGTATTTTTACTTGATGGATGTTGCTATTCGTTCACTGCGCTGCTTCCATAGTTATGGTGGCGATGACTCAGTGTCGATTAGAGTAAATGCTTAAAATATAATTGCAAATTTTGCGCTACCATCATTGCGTTGTTTTAGCTAAAGTGATATTCCCTAATATGGCTTAATCTGATGGTGGTGAAAAAGCTAAATATCGCCCTTTGTATCAAATGAATAATAATGCATGGCAAAAAGCTTGTAGGGAAACAGATTTGTATAGCGTACACAATTTGCCTTCCAAGAGCACCTAAAAGCACCTGTGATTCACGAAAAATTCACGAAGCATATTTTATTGTTTTGATTTACTTCAATTTCAAAAAACAAATAATGAAATAGAATTATTACAAACATTTTGCTGTTAAGAGACTAAAAGAATGTCTAGCGTACAGTAACTTCAGCTTCTTTAAAAAATTTAGGCTTATTGTCATTTAACTATGGGCTACAAGTGGAAAATTTAATTTTTCAAAATTTTGGAAATATCGCAAAATCTAATGTGGTTGCTAGCTGCCATCCTGAATCTCATTCAATCGGAATTTCTATTTTAAAAGCAGGCGGAAATGCCATTGATGCCTTTATAGCAACCACTTTTGGAGATTATGTGGTTGCACCAGGAACTACAAGCATGGCTGGAGCGCTTTATGTTCTTTTTAAGAATACAAAGACTTCAAAAGTAATGAATTTATCAGGATCCTTTAAAACCCCATTTTCTCAAAATGGTATTTGGCAAAATAATAATGATCCTATTGCGAAAAAAGTTCTGATTCCAGGTGCGATAGCAGGACTTAACAGCTTACATAAAAAGTATGGAAATATGCCTTGGGATAAACTTCTAGAGCCGGCTATTGATTTGGCTGAAAATGGGTTCGAGCTTTCACCTCTTTATGAAAATGTATTAAATTATCGCAAGCAGTTTTTGTTTTCAAGTCAGTATTTTCGCAATTTATTTTTACGCGACAATAGGCTTCTTAAATCAGGAGAGTTGCTTAAACAACCTATACTTGCCAGAACACTTAAGGGTATTCAAAAAGATGGCGCTGATTATTTTTATCGAGGTGAGTGGGGCTGTAATTTTTTAAAGACTATTAATAAATTAGGTGGAAAATTAATATTAGATGATATTTCACAATATGAGCCTACTTGGAATAGCCATCTTATTAATACTTATCGAGACTATAAATTTTTTTCTCCTGGTGGATTAAGTTTTGGAGGTATAAAATTTGCTTTAGCGATGAAAATACTAGAATGTTTTGATATTAGAAAATTGGGCCATTGGAGTAAAAATATAGATTCTTTGGAATTAATGATCAAAGTTGCCAGACAAATTGAAAGTGAACAATGGATTTATGATTATCAAAAATTGAATGATAATAATTTTATTAAAACATGTTTTTCAGCAGCTAATGTCGGCTGGCTCTGTTGTAACCTCAATCATTCCATGAGACATTATAATTTTTCAAAACATGTGAAACATTCTCATCTACATAGCGCTCAAACTGTTATTATAGATAAAAATGGAACTATTGTTACTGGTATGCACACTATCGGCTCTTATCCATGGGGAGATGCTATTTTTGTTGATGGAGTTGCTTTAAATAATAGTGCTTGCCTTGCAAACTCTATACCGCCTGGTCATTATGTTCCAGATGCTTCTTCATTAGAAATTTTTGAAAAAAATGAAAAAGTTATTTTAGCTGGTGGATTTATTTCTTCTTCAATGTTTCCAGCAGATTATCAAGTGATCTTAAATATTTTAGACTTTAATATGACGCCCAAACAAGCTTTATCAAGTCCTCGATTTGGCAGTTTTTTTATAGACGATACCATTTATCCAGTAAGTGTTGATTTTAAAAAAAATATAATAGACGAAAGATACAGCAAGTCTATGCTTCGTAAGCTTCAACAGCGGGGTATTTTAGTTGGTTACAATAAGTATAATGATACAGGTATGGGGGTAGTAATAAAAATTGACACAGCCTCTGGACATACACAGGCTGCAGTTTCAGAAGAATTAAATGGTGTTGAGGCTGAGTTTTAAAGTGATCTAAGTAAACGCATACACTAACCCTATTTTAAACTGATTTTAAATAGGCTTAAGTATAATTGTCCGAACCTGTCCTTGCGAGACTGGAAAAGTATTATTGGTATAAATTTGATAATGGATTTGATCGTAAATACCCATGATTTTTCCACAGCAAGCATGCATTACGATGTGGGAAAATTGTGTAGATTTGAGAGTCAATGAGTGCTTTTAAGGCCAGTACTGGGTATATGGTATAATTGCCAATCTGAAGATGATTTTTTTGATAGACGGGTATATATCCTTCATGAGCTTTCTTGAAAAGATACAACAGTGCAATAAATTTGATGCCAGTAGGTTTTTTGATTTTGTGATGGAAGATCACAGGGTTGGTTATGTTTCCAGAGATATATCTGGTGACCTGCTTAACAATGAAAACATCATTTCATTCGATGAAAATAAAATCACACTGCGCCCAGATTTAACCACGTATGAGAAAAGAACTCGTGCAATGGAATCTGTTATTACTTCCCTGCAAAAAAAAGAACTTATCCCAACATGGGGTGATGAAGCTTATCCGGTTTCTCACAAATTTGACCAGGAGCCTTATTTCAGCATACCTCGCTGTGCAGCCACATTTTTTGGTGTTAAAACATACGGCACACATTTAAATGCCTATATTCGAAAAGAAGGAAAAATATATGTATGGATAGCAAAACGTGCGCCCCACCTTAAATTTTTACCTAATAAACTAGATCCCTTTGCCGCAGGCGGGTTACCTGTTGGGATTTCACCAAACGATAATATGGTTAAAGAGGCGATGGAAGAAGCTAATCTCTCTCAGAAAGCACTTTCAAAAATGGAAGCGGTAGGTGCAGTTTCTTACTTACTCCAAACAAAACAAGGTGCATCTCCAGATACTATGTTTGTTTATGACATTGAATTTTCTCCTGACTTTATTCCAATACCCAATAAAGAAGAAGTCGAAAATTTTAGGCTTTACAGTATTGATGAACTATATCAACTGGTAAGAGACACAGACAGCTTTAAATATAATTCTGCATTAGTTATTATAGATTTTCTGATCAGGCATTCTGCCATTACCCCTCATGATAAAAACTATTTAGAAATTATTCACCAACTGAGGCAATCCAACTTATTTAGCATCTAGGGAACATAATTTAAGAATATGGAAAACCCAATATCTTACGAACGTGTAGTTGAAATTAGAAGCCCTTATCAGATTATAGAAGAAAAATTACCCTATCTAGCTAAAATTTATCGGGCAGCTTACGATAATGCCCCTCTATCTAATCCATCAGTTTTTTATCCAAGAAAAACATTATTAAGAATGTTATCTTACCTGCTTTTTAAATTACCGTTTTTAAAAACAAAAAAGGGTGAGTTTCTAACTAAAATGAATGGCAAAAAATATATCTGTACATTAATTGATATTCAGGCTAATTTTTTTGAAGAGGATGTGGCTAAGATTAGTCCCCTATTTGAAACCTCAGTAAATACTTTTGATAAACTTAAAACCCTTGCGGAAAAGCAACGATCTGCATTCTACGACATTTTAGGCGATCATACTCCCGACATTGAAACAAAACTAAAAGTTTTTTACGAAAATCTAGCATCTAACACAGAGATTAATGCATGTAGAGTAAGCTTAGAGGAATCACGGAATAAACTTAGCATATTTTTAGATAAAGCTATAGATTTGTTTCAAAGAACAAAAAAATCTCACTATTTATATTCAAACCTTGACGAGGCAATAGATAAAACAATAAAAATGCTTGATATGATTGACACAGCACACGCTCAAGTAGATCAAATTAGCGCACTTTTAAATTATGCAAGCTTTGTTGAAGAAGAAGTTACTAAAAAACTTAGACTTAAAAGGGAGGAAATTGGCGAACTTATGGATCAGGAAAAGACAAAAATTTTTATTACGCAAATTACTATACTTCACAATATGTCTGAAGTATATAGGAAAAGGTCAGGTAACACGGCAGATTGTAAGCCAATACCTTTCCTTACGATGAGGTTTATTGCCCTACTAGAAATGCAAATCGCTAAAGAACAGCAACCTAGGCAAACAACATCATTTCGCAGTTAAAAAATTTTTTGCAGGCTGACTATTGATTGCGAGATGAGCGAAAAGCAGGCTGAGGCTCGTTTTTAGTGATTTGCAAAGATTCAGTTTGTTTTTTTCTATTGATGCTTTTTTTGGCTTCATTAAGATTTGCAATAAAATCATCATGCACTTGTTTTGCTTCCTGTGCGGTTTCCCCGATAACTTTAGAAAACTGATCAATTTTTTTTTCATCGCTTGTATTTGTTCATCTGACATTTTCACATACCCCGCGTTTTTCCAAAAAACATTTTAACATTGGGTATTATTTGTCCACAATAAAAAATAATAAGTTATTAGGATCATATTTATTTTTTAGATTTAAAAATTCTTTATAACTTGGGTAGGATTTTCGGAATTGATCTTGTGTTGCAAAAAGTTGGTAAGGCAAATAATAGCTTCCCCCTAATGATAGTGATGAATTAATTAGCTCGCGTGTCCATGAACCTGCTTTATCGATTTCCTCTTTTGATAACGCCTGATTAAAATATAACACCACTGCAAAACAATTCTGTTGTGCATAAGATAATAGGCTGTTTTTTTCAGCAGGAACATACCTAACTGTCAGATTCAATAAATTGATATTATTTTTTAATACAATATTTTTTAAAGATTCAATAAACGGTTGTAATTGATTAATAGGTATGAAATATTCTTGCAGCCAATCGGCGTTATATTGGCTGCTATAATCAGCGGCAAATCTAACAGGCTTTTCCATTGCGTTATTTCGAGTTACAAGTCGATTGTTGTAATATTTGCTAAAAATGAATTTCTCAAGTTCCCATCGGATTTTTTGCCTGAATTTCCATGTCTGGAGATATTAAACAGTGGAGTCAGCAAAGGGTTCCATTTTTCTGTATCAATTAATGGAATAATTTTTTGAGGCATATCATTCAAATCATTCAAATTTTGATAGGTAATAACATACATGTTTTTTAAAAAATTCGATCCTGGATGAATATTAAGATGGGCATAAAATAAAACCAAAGAAATAATATAATTACATGAAACTTTTTAAGTGACGTCACCGTACGTTCTCCGCTATTACAATTCAACTATCTCGGCAACTCAGGAACATCTACTATTTTTGATCCTTCGGGTAAATAGGAAGAACTGATTTTATTACTGACTTGTTGCCCATGGCCATCAATGATCCACCCTGTAATCTTGTCATTTTGAACGACTGCATCAAACGTGTAGTTTTCACCTGCTAATGCATTTAAATGAAAGGTCATTGAAGCTGCTTTGCTGGTAGAATTTTCCCAGAAATTAATATGCTTAAATGAAAAATGACCTGTTATTTCATGTGGACCTGGCGTTAATCGGATATTCGATTCATTAGACCAAAGAAGACCAATATTTTTACTATCAATCGACTCCACATTGAAAAAACTTATATTCGTTGAAAGAAGATTATTGTTATCTTGGCCATGAATATTTGCGTATGGCTGGTTTGCAAGAGGTTCTTGATAAGGATTTGTAGTCGCACATCCTGTTAACAAGATAAAAGACAATATGATTAAGCTATTGAATTTCTGAAAAAATTTGTTTTGCATCGTAAGCATTCTCTGTTTTATGTTGAACAAATTGAATTTTAATTTCTGAACGTGGAAAATCATGCGTAAATTCACCTGCTGTTGTATATGAGGTGACAGGCTCAAGATAGCTGCGGTGACTCAACACGACAAAATAATCATAACCACACTGCATTGTAACTTCGGCTGCATGTTTCATGGCGTATTGGTATGTTTTTTCAGGGGTGATAAGACCATTGCCTTTGAAAGTGACAACAGCGGTATCAGAGGAAACATTTTCATGATAGCCTCCTAACAAATTTTCTGAGTGATAGCCTGTTGCGCATCCTGCCAATAAAAGCATCGTCATTATAAGCAGTATTTTTTTCATGAATAGACCCTCATTTTTCATTAGGGCAGATTTTAACACATGTTTTTGATATAGGCTGTCGCAAATTAATATATAACTTCTGTTTTGATATAATAAAAACCGTGAGATATAAGCTGTCGCCAGCTTAAAAGTGGGGTTTGTTGGTTAAATTAAGGAATAGGTGCTATGAAAAAGGGAGTGGTATTTCTGGTAAGCAATCTAATTTTGATAGTGTTATTTGGGTGGATTTTTTCTCGTTTATATACATTCACGGTAGATTCAATTTACCAAAAAAGAAATGCTGAAGTCAGCAAAGCACAAAAAAATATTGAGGGAATTAAAGAGCTATCTAAGCAATCAATTGTAACTATGAATCTTGTGGCTAATTATGATCAAAACAATGGTACAAGCTTGGCGCTAGAATCCACCCTGCGCACGTAATACTTAAGTTATTGATATATATAGAAATTTAATCGCGCGGCGATCATTACAAATGCTGAACAATGCATAACGATGTTGTACTCACCCGCGCAAAAGTCGCGCAAGGGTTTTGTGATATTTATTAGCTAAATGGATCAATTTTTATATAATAGCCATTTAATTTTGTTGATAAGGCTGATTTATGAAACTACCCCATGATAAAAATTCACCTGCATTTCAAAAAACTCAGGAGATGGTATAACGTCAATTTATGTTAGTCATTTTCTTCTTTTTTTGTACGATATTGACGAAATATAAATTATCCTATTGATTTTTATCAATAAATAACAGGTGTTTTAAAATTTGCATTATTAAAAGATTATGGAATGCGTTTGCAATATTGATTTAATATTCTCTTGTATTTATTAATTGTCTTCGGTTATAGTTGTTTCCAGGTTTAAGGGTGATCAAGGCTGGATCGAAGAGTAGAGGGAAACACTTTTTACAGGGATGCTCTTGAATGGATTTTTGGTTGTTCATGGGATGATAGGATTACCTTAAACTGATGGGGCGGCGACGTAGTCAGTTTGGAAACGCCGCCTCTTGATTTTTAAGCTATTTTTAATGCTACAAATCGCGTGATATCTCAACAAAATCCTTATTTACTAAAAATTATTGTGGCATCACTGTTTTTATTTTCAAGAGTCATTAAATTTATTAAGTTAAACCCACTTTTCTTAAGTGCTTTTTTCCAATTTTTTGTTGATAGCAATGGCGAATGACTTCTCAATTGATCTTTAAACTGCCACCATCCAGTTGTGACGCCCATAATTAAATTTTGCCAGTATTGAGTTTTAGTGGTTTCAAGTAAACATAATATGCCGTTTTGATTAAGCAATTGCTGTAAATTCTTTAATGCGAAATCAATATCGGGTGCGACATGAACAACGTCAAGACCAATCACGAGATCATAATGGTTCAATAAAATATTTTGTTCTGCAGAACTTTTAGTAATATCGTATTTAAAACATTTTACAAAATTTAAGTGTTTATCGTTAACATATTTTTCCATGTTGAGAATAAATCTTCGGCTAATGTCAGTAAAATGATATTCAATATTGATTTTATTTACAACAGATAGCAGTTCGCGTGTAATTAGTCCTCTTCCGCCTCCAATTTCTAAAATTTTTAAATGATTCGTTTGCGAATAATCGGCAATTAACTTTGCGGTCAGTTTTTTAATAATTGGCATTTCACTATACTCAGCTGTATCTTCAGATAACTTATCATCAAGAAAATTAGTATTTCCATTTGGATACAAAACACTAATACCCGGTAGCTCTCCTGAAAAAATCTTAGGATAAGCTTCAAGACAATGCTCCAATAATCCAATGGTTCCTTTAAAAATTCTATATTTATCTTTTAAATACAAAAGTTTCTTTTGTGTGGAGATATCAAACGTTAACCATTTAAAATTCAAAATATCGTTCTTGATTGATAAAAGATTATGCTCAGCAAGAATAGTGAGTAAATACGAATAAAATTTATCATATTGATCAACTACATTTAACGCTTCTTTAAGGGCTGTATAACTTATGCTTAAAGATATATTTTTATTTAGTGGTTTGGTAATGTAATCATATATACATCGAACACAATAATCATTACATTCCTGAGCAAAACCAGGATATTTTTCCTCAAGATCCTTAAATATGGCTTTTTTGAGTGGAAAATCGGTAATTATTTTATTAAAATTTTCAATTAGTAATGTAAAAAATTCATTGTTAAAATTTTTTAACATGAGTAGAGCCTTTAGGGTTTTGAGTATTATTTATGTTTGTCATTTGATTCATTGGAAGTTTAGATAAAAATTGATCAATAAGTGCTGTTGCTTCCTTTTCTTTATCGGCATATACAGGACTGCCCGCACCGTAAAATATTTCAAACGTTAATTGTTCAGGTTTAATTGCTTCAGCAGTTTTTTTTGCGCTTTCAGCGTTATGCACAGGGTTTTGATCGCCCCCCATGACCAACGTTTTACATTCTATTTTTACTAAATCTGGCAAAAAATTATATTTTGTTAGTTCGTTTTTATTGTAAAAAAACGCTGCTTTCTCATTTTTTACGCATTGAGCGATAAGATTTGGATTATAGGGATTTGTTGCGCAATAAGGAATGCAAGTACTTACATAATTAGCATAAGTTTGTTGGGTAGTATCAATAAACATAGCTTTGGCTGCATTGCATACTTTTTCAACTTCAAAATTATCCCCTCCTTTTTTTCTTACTTTTTTAGCAAATTGATTAACGATTTCATCTAAGTCAAAACGGGCATCAGTATCACACAAGATTAATCCACCCAATTCTGTTGGAAATTGGACCGCACAAGACATAGCAACAGCGCCACCAAACGAAACCCCAGCAATAATAGGTTTTTGAATGTTAAACCTCGTAAAAAAAGTATGTACATCTTTGCCCCATTGTTCTAATGTCCACTTGTTGGGATCGCCATAGTCTCTATTGTTGTCTCGATCAATATAGCTCTTACCGCAACCTCTTTGATCAATAAAAATGACCTGTAAAGTTGAATTACCCATGACATGCACACTAAATTTTGACCAAAATGGCTCATACAAAGTATGGTCTACGACACCTGGGCCTCCGTGTAAAAAAATTAAGGTAGGTTGTTCAGGGTCAATTTCTTTCTGAGCATCTTTTGTAGAACCGTATACCTTATAAAAAAGTCTTGTACCAGGCTCAATCTCTAAATAATTTGTAAACATCCAAGTCTCTCCAATTTAATCTTTTGCAAATGGGTTAAAATTTACTGTGTGATCAAAGATTTGTATAGCGTTTTGGTGAATTCTAAGTTGAATGTGCCTTACCTTAAACTGATGGGGCGGCGACGTAGTCAGTTTGGAAACGCAGCCTCTTGATTTTCTTACTTCGATTAATTGAATCCTACTTCGACCAGATTGCGTTTAGCGTCTAAGTTGGGAGCTTCGAGTAGATAAGACATAATTGCGAGGCGACAGAGATAAACGTCAAGCATTTGATATCCAGTGGTTTTTTTGGCGCCCACGACAATTTGCAGCAAAATGCAGAGTTGTGCGGGGATGATTTACGTAAAATCCCCACATTGAAATAGCTTAAAATCTAATACAATTTCATTAAAGCAGATCAATTCGTTAAGTTGAACTCTCAGCTTTACACCCTAAACTTTTATTGATAAGCTTTTGGCGGGTAACTAGTGGGTAGCCCGATAGCCAGTCCGCAAATTGGCAAAGCCACTGACGCGTAAGTAAGCTGTAAGCGAAAACCGTATATTTTCCTGAATGGTACATAACTGTGTCGCGGACAACACAGCGAAGCGTTGCACCCAGGAGAATAGTATGTCGCATTCACTGTTAAAATTAATTTTTGCCCTTTTTCGAATCTTTCCTAGCTTATTTAGATCTTTTTTTTCTATTAAGAAAAGCTATATTTGTTCTATAAATATCCAAGCGCAAATTTTCGAGCTAAGAAGTATTACGCAAAATATGTATTATCGTCACTCAAATAACTCACTTAATTCAACAGATCAAAATCATGTTCTTAATAAGCTGTATCAATTAAAAAATTATATTCTTGATAATTGTTTTTATATCAAAGACTATACCTACCAAACATTGAATTTCATGATTGATAATACAATCTTTTCTTGTGAAAACAATATTACCAACATAAGTCAAATTTTACATACATTAAATATGATGTACTTTTTGACTAATTATATAAAGTAATTTTTAGGGAGAGCAACAAATGAACAATAAACATGAAAATGTTTTTGATATTTACAAATCAGGCGCTAAAAAAGCAATTACACACATAAAAAATTTCCCTAAAGAAAAGTTATATTCATTATTTAAAAAATATCCTCAATATTTACAAAATTATGAGGATATTAAAATTACAAATATGTTGAACTGTATGGCATTAGATCATGATAAAAAATCATGGGCAGAATACAAAAAATATATTACTGAAGATCTATTGATTACTGAGCACAAGTATAAGTTGTGGCAATATCAACTAGATAAGATGCCAAAAAACCAAATACCTTTTACTGAGTTAATGAATTTATATCAAAGGCCTCTTACATATTCTGACATTCATGAATTGAATAGTCCTGACAGACAACCCATAGAAAATGTTAACTTCTCTAATTTAAATTTTAGTTTAGCAAATTATATGAACTATGATGATTTGCCTTTCCATGGTGTTTTGGGGTGGTGTAAAATTATCAACTCTAATTTTTCAAATTGTAATTTTTTATCTTTTTTGTTTACTGTTAGCCATTTAGAAAATGTTTCATTAAAAGGATGTTCATTTAGCGTATTGCCACTAAAAATTGAAGACGGCGATATTGAATATAGATATCCGAAAAGAACCCGATCAAATTTCGAAGGTGCAAAATTAATTAACTGTGATTTATCAGATAGTATTTTATTTGATACGTATGGAAGAGGTGCGGTATTCAATAGATGTAACTTCTCTAATGCTATATTATATAATTCAAATTTTTTTGATGCAGATTTTAGTAATTGCAATTTCGAAAATGCTAATTTGATGAACATGACTCTGGGTAAAAAATTGAAAGGCGCAAATTTTTCTGGAGCAATCATGTTAGGCGGAAGTGCTGGTAATTTTATTGGTACAATCATCAATGATAAAACGATTTTTTATGATGGAACTAAAATTGATCCACACAAGAACAATCTGGAATTAATCAGTAGAGGTATTTACACTGACCAGGATGAAATAATATGGTGGCATTGTCAGAATGGGCACGAATGGCAACAAGAATTGAGAAATTTTTCAAAATCTCCAGGATGTTCATATTGTCTAACGCATTATTCAGAAAGAAGAAATAAAAATATAAAATTTTTCATAAATAATAAGCCAGATTTAATGTTATTTCGTATATCGAACTTTTTACCAATATTCAAGTCGGTATGCTGGAATATATAAAAAATATTTAATGCTCTAATTTAATACCCAACCCATTAATAATAGATGCATTCTGTAATTCGGAAAGTAATTTGCCTGGAAGAGATAACTTGGCATTTATTTTACCCGCACCAATAATAATCCGTGGTGAATTCGTCACTTTTTCATCTAATAATATTGGCCAATGTTCAGGAAGTCCAATAGGAGTGATACTGCCATATTCCATTTTACTCTCATGTAGAATTTCTTTGAGAGGCGCTAGAAATACTCTACGCGCATTTAAAAATTTTCTGACTTTACCGTTAAAATCAATGCGATAATTTACGGGTGCCACACATGCTGCCAGTGTTCTGGTTGTTCCACGCAAGGCTTCCACTATCACACACGTTGCTCCTTCATCAGGAGATACAGCATAATGCTCACATAATTCTTTTCCTCCAGCATGAGCTGAGTCAATTTCAGAAACCCATACTTCTTTGGCACAAATGGAACCCTTCCAATTTGATAGCAGCTGGATAATAGTTGGGCTTATCAAATCAGTTCTTTCTAAGGCAGGTTGAAATCGAAGTGCAGTAGGCAATTTAATCTCCTAAATATATTGTTATCATATCATAAATAATTGTTGCTTTTTTAATGGGATTTCGTGCTTTGTGTATCCGCTTAAAGCATTTATCCAGCATTTAATTAGGATTCGCCACCTAATGATTTACCTGGAATTTGTCTAAATTGACGTGACCTGAAAAGATTTGTGTCCATGCTAATAGTAATTAAGGAATTTCTTATTGATCACAGTTAAAAATATTTGTTAGAATAGCCGAATCAAATCTTTGATAAGCAAGGAGATTTAAGGATAATGGGCGACCTGAATTTAGAAGCAGCGAGCTTTAAATTATATATATTTTTTGGAATCCCTAATATAATTTTATCCGGATTTTATTGTTATTTTTACCATTCGTTAATATATTATAATCCTTTATTTATTATAGGTATTTTATCCTGTATACCATCTTCTTATTTTATTTCTAAACAAAAAAAATACAAAGAATGTTTAAGAAAATATTCGTGTATGACGCTGGATGAATTAGAAAAAACGAAACAGGAAATTTTAAACACACCCGCAAAACATTATGTTATTGAAAAACAAGTATTAAAAAATCTTTAACATAATATTTTTAAATTTGGCAAAAAAAATGGCAAATCAAAATATAATTGTTCATGATATTTTCGAAATTTTCGCCTCTACAACAGATAGAGGGCTGACTTACTCACAGTTAATGAATCAGAGTATTCCGGATAACAATAATATATTGGAATTGGGGCAAGGGTTAACTGAAAAACAAATTGGAAATATTATCGACAGAGGTTATATTCTTCAGGATATAAAAAATATTACCAAAGAAGAAAAAGAATATGTGCATAAAGTAAATGAAAACAACGTTATAATTACCGTTCCAGAAATTTTGGAAGAAAAAAAATTCTCTTCTAATTTGATGTTTAATCACGAGATGGATTTGGTTGCTGATCATATCACTGGATTGCATATACCTGCTGTAATTTTAATCGAATCTGCTAGACAAAAAATGCTATCAGTTTTTAATAGATTTTTTGCCCAAAAAACTAATCCAACTAGATTTACTATACTATCAATCAATTCGAAATTTTATGGATTTGTTTTTCCAATAGGTGCTCAGTTAGTTACCGAGGTTATTAATATTGAACAGAAGAAAAATTTTTTGAAAGCCACACTTGATATAAAAATCATGCAATGCGGTATAGTTCGAACATGCGTTGAAATAAGCTTTATGTGTTGTGATGAAGACATAGCAATAAAAAAGGAAAAAAATTCCTATGCCCAGCTAATTAATCTACAACTTTGAAAGGGTCAAAGCTAAAGCTTTCTTTTTTATATGACTCTAAGTTCTTTATAAACTGCATCGCGTAATAGGTCGGGATAGTAAAAATTCCAATTATCAATATTTGAAATACATAATCTGAAAATATAAGTATTATGAGTTTTTGAAATGGTAGTTTTGAGTAATAAAGTAAAGATATTACAAAAGAATACTGGATAAATTCGCCCAATCCTGAAGCTAAAAGTACTCTAAGAACAAAAGGGTTAAATTTCAATAAAAATCTGAGTTTAACAAGCAAATATGTATTGAGGTAGATACCCAAAAACATTCCTATTAAGGCAAAAAAAGTGATATGGGGAGCACTGCCAAGAACATAAATATAGTCGCTTTGATATGCCCAATGTGATGGGGGTGGAAGGTGTGACACGGTAAAAACGAGGATAGAAAATACAGCACAACATAATACTAAATTAAATATCTGTTTTTTTGCTACATCATAACCATATATTTCAGCAATAATATCACCAATTAAATATCTAAAAGGTATAACAAAAGCGGCGCCAGAAAAAACAAATTCGCCTCCAAAGCTAATCATCTTGTACCCCAAAGCCACTGATGCAATGCTAAAAGTAACAAAAAGAGCACCGAGTGTTGTTAAAAAGCGCGGGGATGGAATAGTTTTTATTTCATACATATTTTTTGCTCTAGCTGATAGCGAGTAGCTACGTATGGTTTAACTCGGTATGGATTCAATTCATTGACTAAATCATCATGAAGTTTGCTGGTACCCCATTTTTTTAGTTTTTCCAAACATTCAAACTCAAGCCATAAATTAACACATCCTTCTTCATTAGAGTCGTATGCATATCCTATACTTAAAAAACCCTCACGCTCAAGCAAAAGCTTGACAGCTTTTTCAAACCACCGGGGAAAAAATTTTATCCCATTTGCATCTAGAAAATGTTTTACATGTACAATCAGGGGCACTATCATCTCCTTCTCCTTTCTGACTCCTTAGACTTGGTTATTTTACAAAATCCAGATGACGATAGCAAAATATATTATCGGCTTATGTTTGAAGGTTTTGTAATCTTCTAAAAGAGGGAATATTCAAAAAAGCTATCACTGCGATACATGCCAGACAAAGTATATATGCATTTGTAAATTTAATATCAAAGGATAAAAGCAGCTTTACTATTAATACCGAAAAAGCTATTCCAAAGTTTATCCCCAAAATTCTAATGGTATTTATTACAGTATTTGCATTGGATGAAAGCTCTTTTGGAACCTCAGTGTAACTAATTATATTTAAAATAGAATAATGCAGGGACGCAAAAAATCCATAGAAAAATAATGAAAACAACAATGTAATAAAATTGTGGAAATAAAAAGATAGACAGATAAACAAAACCAATATACCAATTGCTCCGCTATTGAAAATTAAAATGCTCTTTGTATCAAATCTGCCTGTAATCAAATGCATTACCCGTTTCATTAAAATCATTCCTGCCGCAATGTTTGCTAGCAATAGACCGGATGCAATTGGACTGATATTAAGGCGCGTTTGAAGAATCAGCATGGAAATAAAAGGAACTGAGCCGAAAATAAGTCTAAAAGTAAAATTAGAAACCATTCCGACTCTAAATGAATTTTTTTTAAAAAGCGACAAAGGCATGACGGGATTTTTTTTCTTTTTACACCAATGTATATATGTTAGTAAAAAGGAAATGCCTAAGATTAGGATTAAACAGGATATTAAAATATTTACTGAATAAAATAAAGCCAAATCAAAAAATATATAAAAAGATGTTAGAAATAAGCTAATCAGAGCATACCCTATAACATCAAATTTAACGTTATCAATATTTTGTTCTTCTTCAAAACAGAGAAATTTTTTAATAAGCAGAAACTCTATTAAAAAAATTGGTATGTTTATAAAGAAAATATATCGCCATGAGAAAAAATACGTAATAATTCCCCCTAGTGGCGGCCCCATAAAAGTGCCTATTAGTGAGATACTCATTACTGAATTTATTGCTGCCAAAAGTTTCTTTTGGTCAAAAATCTTGACCAATGTTAACCGACCAATTGATGTACAGAATGCTGCTCCTATTCCTTGAAGTGATCGAAAAACCACCATTTCATGCGGTGTAGTGGCTATTCCACAGAAAAAAGAAGCTATTGTGAAAATCATAAGCGAATAAATTAATATTTTTTTTAGTGGTAATTTGTGACTCAGCCATCCTGAGATTGGAATAAATAAACTTTCAAGGAAAAGATAACAGGTCAACGCCATTTTTAAATTAATAGGTTCTACTTTTAGCGTTTTTGCCATGTAAGGCAAGGCATTATTGATGGCGCTCAAATCAAATGTTTCCATAAATAAAGCTATTGCGATAAGAACCGTGATCATCTTCTGATTTTTTGTCAACATAACTTTTTATCTCCTTTAATTCTTTCTAAAGCTCAATTTTGGGTTGTTAAATCCGGTCCAATATAAACAGGTTTTAGTTAGTTTTGCAATTCCATTTGCAAGTGGTAGTTTTCATGATTTATACTTCTACAGTGCGGTTTCATTACCCGCGAGTAGATTTAAGTAAGGATTAACCTACATGAAAATAGACAGAAGTTTTAAAGTTGTCGCGGATTATGTTAATTGGGTTTTTAAACAGTATAAGGAGCTTAAAAAAAATATTGCAGATACGCCACCCCTTAAAATTATAGATTTTAATTATTCAGATAAAGAAAACTCATTTGTTTTCACAGTACAAATCCATGAAAAAAATGTATTCACAAAGTTTAAATTGGATTACCTTATCGAAGATAAAACAATTATGGAAAAATTTTCGCTGGAGGACATTCAGTTAATCAAAGCTGTAGCCGAGAAAAAAATTTTCCACCAAAATAGCAATGCAAAAAATATTGATATAAAAGAAACAAGCAAGCTTAAAGGAAAAATTTTTGACAGAGAAAACAAAAAAAATCTTTTTGTTGTAGTTAACAATGAAAATGGAGTCGAATTTGTTAAGCGCATGTATGCTGAAGAAATATCCCAAGATAAAAATAAACTACATAGTTTTAATAAAGATGACATTTATGAAATCAGTCATGCTGAAGGCGCAGAAAGTATCTTGTTAGAAAAAAAAGAGTTGGATAAACTTCGTAACGAGTTGGTTTGAAAAAATTTAAACTGACAATCAAATCATGTGGTTTTTAGATCTTTTTTAACTTGTAAGACCACGCCAAGAATTTTGTATGAATTGTCGTAGGGAGTAATTTCAAATAATTTTTTTACAGGTTTTAGGTAAGCTTTGCCCTCGTAATACAAATATTGTTTTAAGGATGCTTTTTTTTCTTTTTCCTTCTTAACTAATATGTAATCTCTGTCGTCTGGTTTTACGTGATAATCTACAATAATAATAGAGCCTTTATTAAATCCTTCATAATCATCATCTTCAATTTCTAGTGCACAAGTTTGGGCGCTTACTTCAATATCAGTTTTTACGAATTTTTCCGACTTAATTTTTTTTAGATTCCATCTGGTAGCTTGCTCCCAGCTTATAATTGGAATTTTTACCCAAGATTCTACTTTTTCAATATAGCTATTTTTGTCTATTGATAATGGTTCATCACCGATAAGTTGATTAACTGTAAGATTAAAAAAATCAGCAATTGGTTTTATGGATGATATTGTTGGATTAACGTCAGGATCATGTAGCATTCTTTGTATATTGGCAATTGGCACACCTGTATTACGGTGAAGCTGACTCATACTGACTTTACTTGCCAGCATTAGCTCACAGAGATTTTTGTTCAGTTTCGCTGATGTCAATTTAATATCTCAAAAAAAATCTACAAAAAGTTGTTGACGCGCCCTAAAGAGCAAGATATATTTATCATAAATAATAAATATATCTCATATTAAATTTATTGAATATAGTAAATATTGTGTTTTAAATTAAAAAACCCAACCAGACTGCCATCCAGTTGGGTTTACAACGAACTTTAACGAACGTAGTTAACAAACGGAATACACTCGCAGCGCATTCCTGAAACGATAATAGCAAAATTGCACTGCCGTGTCATTCCTTCAAGTTGATTGAAGGGCTCTATATGACGAGGCAAAAAGCTAGAAATAAAAGTATTACCAACTTAAAAAAGAAATGCATCCTAATTGTGGAAGATAGTTCTATTTGTGCGAAGGTTCTTCAGTCTTTTCTTGAAAGTATGGGGTACTCAAACCTAAATGTAGCCCCAACTGGGAAGGAAGCCCTTAAATTACTATCCTCTAGGAGTTTTGATCTCGTATTTCTTGATCTGCATTTACCCGATATGAGCGGTATAGATTTTTGCCATCATTACAAAAAAAATTATCCACAGAAAAATACACCTATTATCTGTTGTAGTTCATCGCTTGCATTTATTTCTGAAAAAGATCTCGCTAAAACATGCCTTGAAGCAGGGATGGATGATTTTTTGCATAAACCTGTATCGCCTGAAGCATTACAAAAAATAGTGAACTTTTGGTTTTCTAACAAATAATTATTCCACAAAGCTTACCGAAGCTTTGTTTTAAAGATTGAGTTTAATAATAAAAAAATAATAACGATAAGAACCCAATGACACTTAAGTAAAAATATTTGAACAACAGATTTGTTAAAAAAATTATGGAGATACAAATGGGAATAAATAGAAGTGTAATTTTGAGCGGACGTGTACCGACAATCACTGAGTTACTTTCATGGCACGCAAAAAACGAGCCCGATGAGATTTTATATACATTTTTAAAAAATGGTGAAGAAGAACTAGATAATCTCAGCTACAGTAGTTTAGAAAAAGAATCAAAAAACATTGCAGCTGCATTGTTAGCAATCGCAAAACCTGGTGAAAGGGCTTTACTTTTGTACACGCAAAATCGCGAATTTGTTCCCGCATTTTTTGGGTGTTTATACGCAGGGATTATCGCCGTGCCAGTTCAACTACCCCAAACACAAAAAGCAGATTTAAGTCATATAGTAAAAATTATAGTTAATTCTGGAGCAACTATATTTTTAACAACACAAGCCACACAAGAGTTTATTTCTCAAAATCCAGAATTAAAAAAACAAATTCAAAACGTGAAAATTTTACTGACTGATTCTATATCAAATATGGAAATAAGTAATATGGATATAAAACATGATTCAGAAAGTATTGCATTTTTACAATATACTTCTGGATCAACAGGTGCCCCTAAAGGAGTGATGGTGACACATAAAAACATTATGCACAATCAATCACTAGTTGTTCAAAGTTTTAATAGCTCAGAAAAAGATGTGATGGTTACTTGGTTGCCGTTCTATCATGATATGGGGTTAATTGGGGGAATATTACATCCACTGTATATGGGTGGTAAAAGCATATTAATGTCACCCATGGCATTTTTACAAAACCCTTCCCGCTGGCTAAAAGCAATTTCAAAATATAAAGGTAGTATTTGTGGGGCACCTAATTTTGCTTATGATTTGTGTGTACAAAAAATAAAGCCTGATGAAATAAACGATATTGATCTGAGTCATTGGCGGCTGGCTTTTAATGGAGCTGAAAAAATTAGGGCGCAGACGTTGGAACAGTTTGCAGCTAAATTTTCAAAATATGGGTTCCAGAAAAAATTCATTTATCCAACTTATGGGCTTGCTGAAAGCACATTATTTGTGACAGGTGGACATCATGATAAAGAGCCTGTAAGTATTTTAGTTAACAGAGAGAAATTGGAAAATAACAAAATAATTGTACAGGGTTCTGAAAATGCTGACTCCGTAAAACTTATTAGTACAGGAAAGACTTGGAATGATCAGGAAATTTCTGTGGTAGATCCTGAAAGTCATGAAGTCTGTGAAAATAATAAAGTGGGTGAAATATGGATTAAAGGTCCAAGTGTTGCACAAGGGTATTGGAACAATACACCCGAAACTGAGCGTTGTTTCAAAGCATATCGTTCTGATAACCATGGTCCTTATTTTAGAACAGGTGATTTAGGATTTTATCAGAACAACAATTTATATATTACGGGACGGCTTAAAGACCTTGTTATTGTCAATGGCAGAAATATTTACCCTGAAGACATGGAGTTTGAAGTACAGAGTCGAATTGATGGATTAAAATTTGGTGGTGGGGTAGTGTTCTCTTGTGATTTAGATAACAGTGAGAAAATTGTTCTTGTTCAGGAAGTTGAGAGAGAAAAAATAAAGAAAATTGACGATGGAATATTTTCTGAAATCAACCGTGCTATTAATAAAAAATTCATGGTGAACATTGCTGCAATTAGTTTGATTATGCCGTATACACTTCCTAAAACTACCAGCGGGAAAGTGAGAAGAAAAGTCAGTAAAGAGCTTTTTTTATCGGGCAGATTAAATGAAAGAAAGATATGGTTTATGGATCCATCTATCGAAAAATATTGTATTGAAAAAAGGCAAAAATTGTCGATTTTATTAAGAGAAACAGTCTGATGATAAATGCTATTCTACCGAAGCAGTTTGAGCCTGCTCAGCAATTAGAATTTGAAATGGGATGTGTCGATGATTTAGAAAATATATTTGGCTATTTCCAAATTTTAAAGAATGATGAAAGTGAATTATTTCCAGAAATAGCTTTTAGAAAACTAGGAGAATGGGGATTAAATAATTTCTATGTTCCTAGAGAGTTGGGTGGAAATCTGGAATCCTTTGAAACATTATTTTTCTTAATAAGAACAGTTACAAGAAGAGATTTGTCTCTAGCAGTTGCACATGGAAAAAATTATCTAGGTGCATCTCCTGTTTGGGTCGCAGGCAATGATTTTCAGAAAAAATATCTCGCAAAAATCATCCAAGAAAATGAATCAGTTTCTTTGGGCCTTACAGAAAAAGAACATGGCAGTGATTTAATGGGAAATGAACTGACTTTTGTAGCTGATAAGTCAAATTCAGGCCACTTAATTTTGTCTGGTGAAAAATGGCTGATTAATAATGCCACAAGATGTCGTGCCATTACGTTATATGGTCGGACAAATAATCACAAAGGCCCCAAAAGTCATTCATTATTATTAATAGATAAAAATCAAATTGATAGTAATAAGTTTCAACATCTTAATAAAATTAAAACACACGGTATTCGCAGTGTAGATATCAGCGGAATTGCATTTAATAATGCCCCTATTTCAAAAGATTATATTATAGGAAATAAAGGAGAAGGTTTAGAGATTACGCTTAAAAGTCTTCAAATATCTAGAACAATGTGTTCCAGTTTATCTATAGGCTCAATGGATTCAGCGTTTCATACGGTTATGTCATTTATCTTAAATAGAAAATTATATGGTTCTCATCTTTATGATATTAAATTTGTTAAAGAAAACTTTGTTAAATCTTTTTTGATGTTATTGACATCAGAAGCATTAGCTATCACAGCTTCACGATGCTTGCATGTCATTCCTGAAGAAATGAATTTGATATCTTCAACTGTAAAATATTTTGTTCCAACTGTTGCTGAGAAAATAATTAACAATCTGGGCAATATATTGGGTGCAAGAGCCTATTTAAGAGGATTTGAGCATAAAGGTATTTATCAAAAAATTATTAGAGATAATAAGCTTGTTGGATTATTTGATGGAAGCACAATCGTTAATCTTCAAAATATGACGACAGAACTCAGTCAAGTTGTTAAAAGAATTTCTGGTGATAGTTTTGATGTTAAGAAAATAAAAACTATCTTCGATTTAGATCAGAACTTGCCTGTATTTAATCCAGATAAATTATCTCTTTCAGCGAAAGGAAGAAGTTTTTTAACTGAAATTATGTGCTTTAGTAATATCTTACCTGATTATAATGATTTACCAATTTCACAAAACATATCAGATAAATCATGTAAGTTAATAGAAAATATAAAGTCAAAATACTGGTTAACTGAAAAAGTAGATAAAGAAAAACAAGAATTGCTTGAACAATATTCTTGGCTTATAGCTATCACTTGTTTGATGAATATCGTAAATTCTAATCAGGAAAACTTAAATAAGCTCTATACACCAGAACTCAAAGCTTGTTTGATAAATAGCATTTATAAATTAATGATAAATCAAGAATTTCTTGATCAACGCTCTCTTAATAGTATTTGGGAATTAATGATAAATCTATATAAAGACAATAAATTATTTTCTCTATTTGATTTTTCTGTTGGTAAATCGAATGCTTAAACAATACGAAAAAACTAGTCAGTTAGAAAAAGACTTAGGATCAATGTCCGATGAGTCTAATTTATTTTCATTCAATAATATATTGTCTTTAGATGAAAAGTCAGTGTTTCCTGAACAACAGGCTGATTTTTTATATAAACTAGGATTGGCTGATTATTTTATACCCGTTAATTTAGGTGGAAAACTCCAATCATTTGAAGAGTTTATTTCACTTTGGCGATCGATATTTAGGCGAGACGCAACACTCGGGTTAGGTTTTGGGTTGACAACTTTTATGGCTGCGGTAAGCGGGATTTACTTTGGTAGTGATGAAATAAAAAAACAAATTGTAAAAACAATCAAAAATCAAAAATCAATTTCAGTAGCCTATCATGAAGAAGATCATGGAAATGATTTATTACATGCAGAAGTTTTTGGAGAAGTGACTTCTGATGCTATAAAGCTCACAGGTAAAAAATTGGTCATTAATAATGCAGCAATTAGCGGGGGATTGACGGTATTCTGCAGGACATCTCAAAAAGCTGGCGCCAGAGCATTTTCACTGATTTATGTTAATAAGGAAAATTGTAATAATTCAACGCTAAACTATCATGAAAAAATCTCAACACTAGGTGTTAGGGGTTGTAAAATTTCAGGCGTAGAATTTAATCAGACATCAGCGCCTTTAAATTCAATTATTTCAAAGTTAGGCAATGGTCTAGAGGTAACACTTAAAGCATTTCAAATCACACGCGCAACCCTTCCTGGGATGTCCATTGGAATTGTAGATACAGCTTTAAGGAAAACGTTTGAATTCGCTAATTCAAGAGTTTTGTATGGATCGAAAATTTTGTCATTTACGCATGTTTATGAGACTTTAGTTGATGCCTATATTGATATCAGCATAAGCGATTGCGTTTCACTGATGTCAGCTCGCTCACTGCATGTGATAACAGAACAAATGAGTGTAATATCAGCGCTTACAAAATTTTATATTCCCAAAAAATTACAAAATACACTTAATGATTTGTCTGTCATATTGGGCGCAAGGCAATACGTAAGAGAAGGCCATGAAAATGAATATGCAATTTTTCAAAAATTAATGAGAGATTATCCTGTTATTAGTCTTGCACATGCAAATGATGTTGTTTGTGCATCGACCATTATTGCTCAGTTAAAATATCTTTTATGGAACAATAGTGCTTCTTTTCAGGATCAGTCAGTTGTTAAGAAAATATTTAGTCTTGATGAAAAACTTCCAGAATTTGATGCTGATAAACTATCAATTAGTAATCATGGGCGCAATTCTATTTTGGAATCATTAGCCTACTTATATCATTTAATATCAGAAATAAATAATAATAAAATCATCGATTTAATGAATGATGTATGTTTAAAGGTTAAATCGTCACTCACAAAAATATCTGATTCACTATATGAATTGAAATACAAAATAAAATATGTTTCGCTCATTATAAAAGATTTTGATATGCAGGCCTATGATTGTGTAGAAAAATATTGCCAAGCTCATGTTGCTATTAGTTGTATTTTATTTTGGGTGTATAACTTAAAAAAAATTTCACCTTGGTTTGATGAAGGCATATGGCTTGTGTTGGCACTTCAAAAAATCAATAATAACTATATTGATATAGAAAAAGAAATACAAAAATCTTTCCAGAATAAAACACTTATAAATATCGAATATCTCGTTAAAGAAAATATTTCATTTTCACTGGTTCCCGTAAAATTTCAATAGGAGAAAATTAATATGGTGTCTAGGTATTATTCAAAAGAAATCATTAAAGATTGGTTGGTTGGCAATATTGCTGCCATGATTAAAAAGAATAAAAATGAGATCAATATTTCTGCGCCACTTGCTGACTATGGATTAGATTCTATACACGCAGTGGGTTTATCCGGGGATATCGAACAAAAATTTAATATTCATGTCGATCCTACAATTGCGTGGGATTATCCTACTATCCTACAGATGAGCGAGTATCTTTATAGTAAAACTTTACAACAAGAAGTTCATACTATTTGTGTTCATCAGGCGGTCTCATGAAAGAAGATATTGCCGTTATTGGCATGGGGTGCCGATTTCCCAAAGCTAAAAATTTAAATGAATATGAGCAATTATTGATAGATGGTGTGAATGCTGTTTCAATACCTCCTGATTATCGAGGTTTTCAAAATAATTCTTCACTAATTTGTCATGGTGGTTATGTTGAAGACTATGATCGATTTGATGCAAAGCTTTTTAATATTTCTCCTCGAGAAGCAAAAGTAATGGATCCTCAACAAAGAATCATGCTTGAAATTGTCTGGCAAGCTTTAGAAGATGCGGGGATGGAACCTAAATCACTGTCGCAAAAAGATATTGGAATATTTACTGGGGTCATGGGTGGAGAATGGGCAAGATTTAGTTTTTTTGATAAACAAAAAATGGATATACATTCTGGCACAGGCAACGGGTACAGTATGGTATCTAATAGAATTTCGTATGTTTATGATTTTAAAGGCCCCAGTATGGCAATCGATACAGCCTGTTCATCATCATTAGTTGCGATTCACACTGCAAGCAATAGTCTCCAAAATAATGAGTGTGAAATAGCCATTGCAGGTGGTGTGAATGTTATCTTAAGTGATGTTCTTCATGT
>Ga0207667_10000679_pt1 | contig 44080 bp, 41 predicted proteins | sample KBSCornC52_FD_184301 | JGI IMG/M metagenome (GOLD analysis project Ga0207667, IMG submission 184301) | Corn rhizosphere microbial communities from Kellogg Biological Station, Michigan, USA - KBS Corn C5-2 (SPAdes) (version 2) | ecosystem: Host-associated > Plants > Roots > Rhizosphere > Soil ... | reverse complement strand
ACCGGACCGTTCACGACTGCGAGCGGTCCTGCAATGACGGCAGGTTGCAGGTTGGGCTGGCCCCGGAGTTGATCCGGGGGAAGCCCAACGCAAGGGAACAACACGACTCGGCACCGCGATGCCGAGCCACCGGCGCAAGGCCCTCAGAGCTTCATGCCCTTCAACGCCGGGTGCACCAGCTCGCCACGTTCGACATTGATGCCGCTGGCGAGGATTGCATCCTTGTGCCAATTCTTCTGCGCGAGGCGCGTCACGTACGGCAGGATCGCCGCGGAGATCGCCTGCGAAGAAGTCTGCGGCACCGCGCCCGGCATGTTGGTGACGCAGAAATGGGTGACGCCGTCGACGACATAAGTGGGGTTCTTCCACGTCGTCGGCTTGGAGGTTTCGAAGCAACCGCCCTGATCGATGGAAATGTCGACCAGCACGCTGCCCTTCTCCATCGTCTTCACCATCTTGCGGGTGACCACGTGCGGCGCCTTGGCGCTGGGCACCAGCACCGCGCCGACCACGAGGTCGGCGGTCGCGACTTCCTCGGCCACCGCCGATTCGTACGCGTAAAGTGCGGTGACGTTGTCGCCCCAGCCACGCGCCTGCGCGAGGCGATCCGGACGCTTGTCGAACACCACCACGTTGATACCGCCACGGGCCGCGAGCTTCGCGGCGTTGCCGCCCGCCACGCCCGCGCCCAGCACGACCACCTTGCCGCGTTCGGTCGCGGCCAGACCACCGAGCAACTTGCCCTTGCCGCCGTTCGGCTGATGCAGCAACGTCGTGCCGACCTGGGCCGCCAACTTGCCCGCGACGATCGACATCGGCGTCAGCAGCGGCAGCGAACCGTCGGTTTCCTGCACGCTCTCGAAGGCCACGCCGGTCAGGCCGATCTTCAACAGCGCCCTGGTGAGCTTCGGATCGGGCGCGAGATGCAGGTAGCAGAACAACAGATGGCGCTTTTCCAGAAGCTTCAGGTCGCCCTCGATCGGCTCCTTCACCTTGACGATCATTTCCGCCTTGCCATACAGCGCGGCGGCGTCCCTCACGATCTTCACGCCGACCTTCGTGTAGCGTTCATTGGCGAAACCGCTCTTCTCGCCCGCGCCGGATTGCAGATAAACCTCGTGGCCGTGGCGGATCAGGTCCGCGCAGGCATCGGGGACGAGGGCGACGCGGCCCTCGAGGGTCTTGGTTTCGGAAGGAACACCAATACGCATGGAAATCATCCTCGTACGAAAATGGCAACCGTCGCGCGCTTGAAATACCGCGGCAAACTCCCCATGCTGCACGACTCGTCACGGCGCGGACCCGAAATCCGGCGCGCGACGCACCGGGTCACGGATGCAACTGCCGTCGGGGATTGCCGCGATCGATGACGCATGGCGGCGGACGAGAGGAAGTTCGGCGGACCTTGAAACAAACCGAGGATTATACATGAGCACCCCCAGACACAGTCGCCTTCTGATCCTCGGCTCCGGTCCCGCGGGCTACACCGCGGCCGTTTATGCGGCCAGGGCGAACCTGCAACCGATGTTGATCACGGGCCTCGCCCAAGGCGGCCAGTTGACCACCACCACCGAAGTCGACAACTGGCCCGGTGACGCGAAAGGCGTGCAGGGTCCGGAATTGATGCAGCGCATGGCCGAGCACGCCGAGCGCTTCAACACGAACATCGTGTTCGATCACATCCACACGGTGGACCTGAAGCAGCGTCCATTCAAATTGAAGGGCGACAGCGGCGAATACAGTTGCGATGCGCTGATCATCGCCACCGGCGCGGACGCGAAGTATCTCGGCATCGCTTCGGAAACCACCTTCAAAGGCAAGGGCGTGTCGGCCTGCGCCACCTGCGACGGCTTCTTCTTCCGCAATCAGGACGTCGCCGTGATCGGCGGCGGCAATACCGCGGTCGAGGAAGCTCTGTATCTTGCCAACATTTGCCGCAAGGTCACGCTGGTGCACCGGCGCGACAAGCTGCGCGCGGAAAAGATCCTGCAGGACAAATTGTTCGAGAAGGCCAACGCCGGCAAGGTCGAACTGGTGTGGAACCACACCGTGGACGAAGTGCTGGGCGACGACACCGGCGTGACCGGATTGCGGCTGGTCAGCACCGCTGACGGCAGCAAGCGCGAGATCGCAGCCACCGGCATGTTCGTCGCGATCGGCCACACACCCAACACCGGCGTTTTCGAAGGCCAGCTCGACATGCGCAACGGCTATATCCAGATAAACAGCGGGCTGGAAGGCAATGCCACGGCCACTTCGGTGCGCGGCGTGTTCGCGGCCGGCGACGTCGCCGACCACGTCTACCGGCAGGCGGTCACTTCGGCCGGCTTCGGTTGCATGGCCGCACTCGATGCCGAGAAGTTCCTGGATTCGATCGGATTGACCGGCTGACGCGGTCCGCCGTGCGGCGTCAGCCCTCCAGCGCGTACAGCTCCCATCGGCCGACCACGCCATCCAGTTGGTGCTCGCCCACGCTGCGCAGTTCGATGCCCGAGCCCGCGACCAGATCGCGCACCGCAGGCGTGACCAGGATTTCGCCGGGCTGCGTCGCATGCAACACGCCCGCACCCACCTTCACCGCGTCGCCCGCCAGCGTGTCGCCGACGCGCTGGCAGTCGCCGATGTGCAAGCCCACGCGGATCTCCAGGCGAAGCTGATCGCGCGCGGCCTGACGAACGGCCGACGCGAAACGCAGTGCCCGCGCCGGCCCATCGAAGTTTACGAGAAAGCCGGCGCCTCCATCCGACATTTCGCGGCCCTGGAATCGCAACAGTTGGTCGCGCACGATGGCACGGAACGAATCCTGCGTTTCATGCCAGCGCCGGCTGCCCAAAGTCGCCGCGGCAAGTTGCGAATCCGCCACGCGCATCCTGAGCACCGTGGCCAGCGCACGTTCGCCACCCTCGGCCGGACGCACATTGGCCAGAAACGACTCGATCAGCTCCAGCGGCTGCTCGTCGCCGGGAAGCAGTACGTCCATGTCGCTGCCCGGCAGCAATTCCAGGCGCGACCCCGCAATGTGTTCGGCAAGATAGAAGGCGTGCGCAGGCGGTATCACCCCGAACTCCCGCCGATGCAGTATCAGTGTAGGCACGCGGATCGACGACAGCACCGCGCGCGCATCGAAATTGATGATGTAGCGGAACTCCGCGCCGGCACGGCGCGGGGAATAGGCCACCCGCTGCATGCGCGTCACCCAGCACACATAATCGGGATCGCCCGCCAGCGTCGGGCGGGTGGTCGCGACCATCTGCTCGGTGCCCCAGGTCTGGTCCCAGGCTTGCGACAGCCGTTCGGAGCGCTCGTGGTTCTCTCCGCACGGATAGCCGGGCGCCACGCGAAAGCGCGCACTGGTATTGCAAAGCATCAGCGCACGCACGCGCTGCGGATGGCTGCTCGCGAACAGCAGCGCGGCCGCGGCGGCGTCGCGTTCGGCCAGCAACGCCGCACTTTCAATGCCGACGTGGTCGAACACCGCCAGCATGTCTTCGATCCAGTCTTCCCACGTCGGCGGCAGATCAGCCGGCAGCGGGTCGGAGATGCCGCTGCCGCGGCGGTCGAACACGATCAGGCGACAGAAGCCCGCAAGGCGATGCAACAGCGCAGCGTTGGCGGGGTAATCCCACAGCATTTCAATGCTGCGGCTCATCGGATTGATGAGCATCAGATCGAGCGGCCCCTCGCCCAGCACCCGGTATGCGATATCGCCGCGCGGCGTCCTTGCGTACTGGATCGGTGGAGCTTGCATGCTCATCGTGGATCATGCGGGCAACGCGGGGCGTCCATTGTACGCGCGCGACGGATTGGAAAAGCACGCTGAATATCCGGGGCGGCTCAACAGGCGGACCACCGTGGAAGCTGGCCTACAATGCCAGCATGCTGACGCTGCGGACCCACGAAACCATCGAAGACATCGATGCCAGCGCGTGGGACGCGCTGGTCGCGGAAGACAATCCTTTCGTCACCCACGCTTTCCTTGCAGGGCTGGAACGCCACGGCTGCGTCCGCTCCGCGTTCGGCTGGCGCGCACAACACCTGACGCTGCACGACGGCGGACAGCTGATCGGCGCCGCCCCGCTGTACGTCAAGGGCAACTCGCACGGCGAGTACGTGTTCGATTGGGCATGGGCCGACGCATGGGAGCGCGCGGGCGGCGACTACTACCCGAAGTTCCTGTGCGCGGTACCCTATTCGCCCGTGACCGGACCGCGCCTGTTGTGCGGCGCCGGCGCCGATGCCGACCGGCGTCGCTGCGTGCTCGCCAGGGCGTTGCGCGAAATCACCGAGCAGACCGGGTTGTCGTCGCTGCACGTCAACTTCCTGCGCGAGATCGAGATCGATGCATTCGACGACGCGTGGCTGTCGCGTTCGGATTGGCAATTCCAGTGGCGCAACGCGGAGGGCTGGCGTGATTTCCAGGATTTCCTCGGCGCCCTGACCCACAAGCGCCGCAATGCTATCCGCCGCGAACGCGCGCAAGTGGAGGACAACGGCATCGAACGCGAATTCCGCGACGGTGGCACGCTCGATGACGCCGAATGGCGCAGCATGCATCACCTCTACACCCACACCTTCGACGAGAAAGGCAACACGCCGACCCTCACGCTGGCATTCTTCCGCCACCTCGGCGCCGCGTTCCCCACCCATTCGCATGTTGCCTTTGCGCGTCGGGGACGCGAAATCATTGCGGGCGCGCTGTTCCTCTCCAGCGGCGACACCCTGTACGGGCGCTACTGGGGTGCGCGCGAGCAGGTTCCAGGCCTGCATTTCGAACTGTGCTACTACCAGGGCATCGATCACTGCCTGCGCCGCGGCCTTCGACGTTTCGAACCCGGCGCGCAGGGCCTGCACAAACTTGCCCGCGGGTTTCTTCCGACGCGTACGCATTCGCGCCATTACATTGCGAACGCGCCCTTCCGTGAGGTGGTTCGCGCGTCACTCGAGCGCGAAACCGAGCTGCTGGACGCACGCGGCGTCGAGTTGCTGGCGCATTCGCCATTCGCCGAACGCGACCCCTCACGATGAGAATCCAGTCGCTCGACGCGCTCCCGCCGGGCATCTTCCCCGATCCCCAACGCGCGCTCTCCGACCCCAATGGATTGCTTGCCTTCGGCGGCGACTTGTCGCCGCAACGCCTGGTCGCCGCCTACGCCCTCGGCATCTTTCCGTGGTACTCGGAAGGCGACCCGCTGTTGTGGTGGTCGCCCGATCCGCGCTGCGTGTTCGCGAGCAATGGCGTGCATGTCTCGCACAGCCTCGCGAAATTCCTGCGCCACTGCGATTGGCGATGGAGCATGGACCGCGCGTTCGATGACGTGATCCGGGCGTGCGCCGCGCCGCGCGCGGACGGTGGCGGCACATGGATCACGTCCGACATGCAGATCGCGTACGGCAACCTGCACGCGCTGGGTCACGCGCATTCGCTGGAAGTCTGGGAGGACGACGAGCTGATTGGCGGCCTCTACGGCATATCCGTTGGCCGCATGTTCAGTGCCGAATCGATGTTCTCGCGTCGCGCCAATGCATCCAAGGTCGCCTTGTTGGCCTTGGCGCACACCTTGCGGGAGCGCGGTTTCCCGTGGATCGACGCGCAGGTTCCCAACCCGCACCTGCTGCGCATGGGCGCACAACTGCTGCCGCGCCGCCGATTCTTGCGGGATCTGGCGCAGCTCGCGGCGCAGCCCGAGTCCAACGATTGGCCGCGCGGACTTTCGCCGGTCTCCCTGCTACGTAACGCATGATTCACGCGCTGCGGCGAATCGCAATTGCGAAATCATGAAATCGAACGCCAGTTGGCGTACATTGGGTGCCTGCCCACCGGAGATGCCGCGCATGAACGACCCCGACCCCTCCAAACAGGATCCCTACAAGGCCGCGAAGGATGCCGCCACCTCGGGGCAGCGCTTCAGCCGCGGCGTGATGGATTCCGCGCAACAGATCTGGCTGGCCGGGCTGGGGGCGCTTGCGCGCACGCAGCAGGAAGGCGGCAAGTTCTTCGATGCACTGGTGGAAGAAGGCGTGCGCATCCAGGAAAAGACCCACGCCTACACGCAGGAACAGATGAAGCAGGCGCGCGACCAGGCGACGCCGTGGGTGGAAGCCGCGCGCAAGCGCACCACCGCGGCCATGGACAAGTTGGAGCAGGCGTTCGACGAGCGCATCGCGCGCGCGGCCAAGCGCATGAACATGCCCGACCATGCCGACATCCAGGAACTGTCCGAGCGCATCGATGCACTGGCGCAGGAACTTCGCGCCGGCCGCGCCGCCAAGGCCAAACCGCGCGCCCCCAGGAAAACCGCCAAGCCGAAAGCCTGAGCGCCGTCGTGTCCAGCGAACTCGATTCGGATTTCCGGCAAGCCGCCGAAGACGTCAAGCGTCTTCCGGCCCGCCCCGACAACGACACCCTGCTGAAACTCTACGCACTCTACAAGCAAGCCACCGACGGCGACGTCTGCGGCCCGAAGCCCGGCTTCTTCGATTTCGTCAACACCGCGAAATACGAAGCGTGGTCGCGTCTGCGCGGCATGCGTACCGACGATGCGCGGCAAAAATACATCGAGTTGGTGCACCAACTGGAGGCTTGAGCAAAGTCGCAGGCCAGCATCGGGCTTCGACTTCATCGCGCGCCCGCAATCGAATGTCGCACCATCGGCCACTGACACTCGCCTGCCCCGTCGCCTCTTAACCAAGGGCATTGTTGTACCCTGATCTTTACGTGATCGCATGAGTCGTCAGGAGGACGTTGCCATGGCCGTCATCGTTGAACGCATTCGATGGGTGCTTCATCCCCTCAACGCGGTCCTGCTGGCCGGAGCCCTTGCGCTGTTCCTTGCGGCGCTGCTGAGCGACATCGCCTACTTCCGCAGTTACGAGATCCAGTGGAACAACTTCTCATCGTGGCTGCTCGCCGGCGGCCTGATCTTGGGCGCGTGCGCGTTCATCGCGGCCGTCGTCGAGTTGTTCCGCAACCGTTGGCGTGTGTGGCCTGTCTTGATCTATGCCATGTTGGTGTTGGCGACCTGGATACTGGGCCTCATCGACGAACTGGTGCATGCCAAGGACGCATGGGCGATCATGCCGGCCGGCCTGGTGCTGTCGGTGGTCGTGGTGGTGCTGGCCTGTGCGGCGCTGTGGGTCGCCTTCGCCGGAATGCGCGCGGGAGACGTGCCATGAATCCCCTTCGCCCATTGGCAGTCTCCGGCCTCGCGGCCCTGCTGGCCGGTTGCGGCGGCGGCGGCGCGAGCCCGGAACAATACGGCGCGAATCCGCAACTGCCGGCCCAACAACGCGGCCTGCTGCCCAACATGACGATCGCCAAGCCCGCCGCCTGGGGCGAGAGGCTGCCGACGGTGCCACAGGGCTACACGGTCAAGGCGATCGCGACCGATCTCAAGATTCCGCGCCAGACGCTGGTGCTGCCCAATGGCGATATCCTGGTGGCCGAAGGCCGCGGCGGCAACGCCCCGAAGCTGAAGCCCAAGGACATCGTAGCCGGCTACATCAAGGCCAAGGGCACGAGCCCGGTCAAGGGCGGCAACCGCCTGACCCTGCTGCGCGACGCCAACGGCGACGGCACGTACGAGATGAAGACCGTGTTCGCCGAGGATCTCAACGCGCCGTACGGACTCGCGCTGATCGGTGACACGCTGTACGTCGCCGATCAGGATGCGCTGGTGAAATTCCACTATATCGCCGGCCAGATCCATGCGGACGGCAAACCGGCCAAGGTCACCGACCTGCCGTCGGCGATCAACCACCACTGGACCAAGGCGCTCACCGCCAGCGCGGATGGTCGTTATCTCTACGTCGGCATCGGTTCGAACAGCAACATCACCGAGCGCGGCATGACCGCCGAAGTCGATCGCGCGCAGATCTGGCAGGTCGACACGCAGACCGGGATGCATCGCGCCTACGCCACGGGTGTTCGCAATCCCACCGCGCTCGCGATCCAGTCCGGCTCGGGCGCGCTATGGGCGGTGGTGAACGAACGCGACGAACTCGGCCCCGACCTGGTGCCCGACTATCTCACTTCGATACGCGAGGGCGGGTTCTACGGCTGGCCCTGGAGCTATTGGGGCCGGCACGTCGATCCGCGCGTAAAACCCCAGAATCCGGAAAAGGTTGCATCGGCGATCATCCCGGACTACAGCCTTGGTTCGCACGTCGCCGCACTCGGCGTCGCGTTCTCGTCGCCGGCGATGGGCGCGAAATTCGCGGACGGCGTGTTCGTCGGCGAGCACGGCAGTTGGAATCGATCGGACCCCGTCGGTTACAAGGTGGTGTTCGTGACATTCCGCGATGGACATCCGGCCGGCAGTCCGATCGATTTCGTGACTGGCTTTCGCGGCGATGATGGCCTCACCCGCGGACGTCCGGTCGGCGTGACCGTCGATCCGCGCGGCGCGTTGATCGTTGCCGACGACCTGTCGAACACGATCTGGCGGGTGACGCCGAACGCCGCCCCCGCGGGCGTGGCGCCGGCAACGCCTGCGCCCGCAACGACCACCGGCGCGAATTCGGCCAGCACGGCTGGCGAAATGCGCAGGTAGAGTCGGCCTGCCCGTGCAGGGGTGCCCGGCTACTGCCAGGGCCGCTCGGCGAACTCGTTGCGCCTGAATCGGAGTGCCGACGAATCTTCGTCAATCGCGATTTGACGCACGCTGTCGAATCCGGATTCGCGCACGGCATCCCAACCGTCGTCCCGATTGAAGTCGCAGGTGCACTTTTTCGACGTGCCCTTCGGATAGGCAAACCACAACAGCGCATCACCGATGGCCTTTGCGGCAAGCGCGATTGAGAGCTGCCGGAGCCCCGCTCGTCGGGTCACGAACGTCAAGGCAAACGCAACGCCTTTTACCACATCGAGGCGACGAACCACAGTACGCCGCGGAGATCCTCGAGTTCCGGTTCGAAGGCGTCGGTTGCATTCAGGACCGGATTTCCTCCGGTCTTCGAGATCAGCTTCCGAAGGACCGCGGACATGATGATCGGGGCCGGTCCGTCACGAAGATCCGATCGTACCTGCAATCCGGTTGAACGTGTCGCTGCGGTCACGACCAATGGATCGCGCACGGGCAACTCGACGAACGCGAGATCGTTCTGTGCAACCCGTTTTGATCGCAAGCCGCCGCCACATTGCCCGCAAACATCTTTTATACGGCCGCATGGACGGACGACTTTACATTCCAGGATTTCTGCAAGACTGCAATCGTGGCAACGGCTGCGAGGCAAAAGGGCCATGCCCTCCATCGACTCGATCGCAGGACTTTACGTTTCGGGACTTGCAAAAATGACAATCTTCGCAAGACCCATCGTTTTCAGATTGGCACGGAACATGATCACGCATCCACCCATCGGCCATTCAGGCACGTGCAGACCGCATCGATGGTTTGCACGGGATTCATCTCTCGACTCCGATCTGAAGGTAACGTACGAACGCGACGGCACCGACGGTCGGGAACAAACTTGGACGCGCCGCTATCGGCACCGCATTGGTATTGCTTGCAATGACAGCCCACGCCTTTCCAATCGCCGCACCCGGAACCGAGGGACTTAAGATCATCGTCGCCGACACGAGCCACGTGATCGCGAGGTACGAGGGAAACTCGGCCGCTTACAGCAACGACTTGCTGTTCAACGGCGGCATCATCTTCAACAATCATGCAACCTCCGTGGGCACAACCGCTGACCTTGGCAGCTTTGCCCCGGGAACGGAACTCGTTTTCCAGCTTTGTGTAAACAACACCGGTAACCGCTTCTATACCGGACCCGCCTCGCGGAACCCCGACTCCCATACCCACGCGCGCGTCCAGGCCGACTGGCTGCCCGGCTCGACCCTGGTCAGCTTCGAAGACCTGTACAACGGCCCATTCAATTTCAATGACCTGAGCTTTTCCTTCACCAACACGACATCGGGCTTCACATCGGTACCGGAACCCAACCCATTCGTGCTCATGCTCGCCGGACCGGCCTTGTTGGCCTGATGACGCGGTTGCGGGACCTGGCGGGATAATCCAGTCGCCGATGGCTCGTTTGCTGCTTTCGAGCCAGCGCGAGGTTCACCGGTTTCGCTGGTGTTGCGCGGCTGCGATGGCGCTCGCAAGGTTGCGTTCGCGTTCGGTGGGCGCGTCGGCGAGCCCCGCGCGTGCGCCTTCCTGGTCCGCGGCGTTGCGGTTCTGGCTGAGCTTGTAGCGACCGATCAGGGATTCGACGTGCAGTTCGATGCCAATGATGTGGTGCATTTCCTTGCGAACATAATCATCGGGCGCATCGGTGACGCGCCAGCGGTGTTCGCGGCCGGCTTCGTTGTGGTCGGTGAGCTGCGTCAGCAAGTTGTACAGGCGCGCCTCGTCGTCGAACTTCACGAGCGTGCCGCGCGCCTCCACCACGAGGTAATCCCAGGTCGGGACCTGGCGCGGCTCTTCGCGCTTGCCCGGATACCACGATGGCGATACGTAGGCGTGCGGTCCCTGGAACAGCACCAGCGCGTGGATACCGCTTCCCGGCACCTGCGACTGCGGGTTGTAACGCGCGAGATGGCCAACCAGCGTGCCGTGCGGGCCGCGCGTGGCATCCAGCTCCCACGGCAGGTACGACGTCGCGAATGCGCTTTCGGGGCGCGTGATCAGCGCGCCGAAATGCAGGTCGCGGATGGCGGCGTGCAGCACCTCGGTGCGATCTTCGCGGAACGCGGGACTCGGATACGTCATGGAATGCTCTGGCGGACGGACAGGTGCGAACGGAGGCTCAGCGGCGCGGCGGCGTGATCAGGGTCCCTTCATGCTGGCGATCCCACGCGCGCAATTCCTCGCGCAAGCCGGCCACCCGCTGTCGGCCGAGTGCGTTGCGGTCTTCGTCCAGCAACTCGCCGTTTAGGAGTTCGGCAATGCGCTGCGCGGCCGGCAGCATGGCTTCCCACGCGTCCAGCGCCGGCAGCGGACCGGGCAAGGTGACGAAGAAGGTGAGGCCCGGCGTGACCAGCTCCCCGATCCGCGTCATGTCGAAATAGCCCGGCTTCATCATGTTGGCCATGCTGAAGATCGGACCGGCATCGGGACGACCGTCCACGAGGCGATGGAAGATGTTCATGGCGCCGAAACGCAGGCCGGCTTTTTCCCCGGCGACCACGATGTCGTTGCCCCGGAATTCTTCGCCGGCACGTGCCACCACGAACAGGCTGACAATGCGATCGACCGGGGGTTCGTTCGGGCGCTGTCCGGCGGTGGATTCAACGGGCGCGGCTTGCGATCGTGCGTTGCGGTCGGCGGCGACCGTCGCACCGAGTCTGTCCAGTTCGCGTTGCAGCGCGACATCCAGTTCACCTTGTTGGGGCGGCGCGTCGACTGCGACGTCATCCGCGTTCGTGGTATCGCCGATCACCGGATCGACGCGCTCGTCGCTCGCTTTGCGCGGAACGACGCGGCGGCCGTGCTCGGTCTTGCGCGGCCGTCCGAAGAAATAGATCGCGACAAGCACCACCACGCCGATGGCGGCGATGATGATGCGCAATGTGTTGGCGGAGACGGCGACGTCCATGGCGCGGACTTTAGCAAAAATCCGGCCGAAGCAATGCCATTGCAGGTGATGGTCGCGCACCTGACCCCGCGTCGACCTTCCGGCAGGTTGGCACCCACGCTACGTGCGCCTGCTTGGCGTTCCGGAATGTAGGGCGGGAGTAGCGCAGCGTGTCCCGCCAATCGAGGCGACAGCGGCGGGTTGTCACCCGCCCTACGCCGCCACGCCCGCCAGCCGCGTCGCTTCGGCCAGATCCACTTGCACCAGCCGCGACACGCCGGGTTCGCGCATGGTCACGCCGCACAACTGGTAGGCCATTTCCATGGTCGACTTGTTGTGGGTGACGACCATGAACTGGACCTTTTCGGACATGTCGCGCACGAGCTGACTGAAACGGCCGACGTTGCCTTCATCGAGCGGCGCATCCACCTCGTCGAGCAGGCAAAACGGTGCGGGATTCAAGTTGAAGATTGCCATCACCAGCGCCACCGCAGTCATGGCCTTTTCGCCGCCCGAGAGCAGCGAGATGTGGCTGTTCCGCTTGCCCGGCGGGCGCGCCATCATGGTGACACCCGCGTCCAGCAGATCCTCGCCGGTCAATTCCAGGTAGGCGTGGCCACCGCCGAACAGCTTCGGGAACAGGTCCTGGAAGCCGGCGTTGACGCGGTCGAAGGTGTCCTTGAAGCGTTCGCGGGTTTCGCGGTCGATCTTGCGGATCGCGTTTTCCAGCGTTTCGAGCGCGGTGGTGAGATCGGTCGTCTGCGCGTCGAGATAGTCCTTGCGCTGCGCGGCTTCGGCGTGCTCGGTGATCGCCGCGAGATTGACCGGTTCCAGCCTGGCGATGCGGCCATCGAGGTCGGCGATCTTTTCCTGCCACGCTTCCGGCTGCACCTCGTCGGAAAGATTCGCAAGCAATGGCTCGATTTCCAACCCCGCTTCGCGAATCGCCTCGGCCAACTGTTCGGCGCGCAGGCGTTGGCCCTGCTCTTCCAGGCGCAGCTTCTCCAGCGTGTCGCGCTCGCCGGCCATCGCCTGCTCGGCCGCGTGCCGCGCCTGCTCGTGCTCGCGCAAAACGTTGGCGGAATCCTCCACCACGTGTCGCGCGTCCACCAGTTTCTTGTCCACGGTGAGCCGCTGTTCGAGGCACACCTGACGTTCTTTCTCCAGCGCAGCGATCGGGTCGCCACCCTCGGCGAGGCGGCGGTCGAGCTCGGCACGGTGCCTTTCCAGTTGCTCGCGTTGCGTGCCCATGCGCGCGAGCGATTGTTCCAGCGCGGCCAGCGTGACGCGCCTCGATTCAGTCGCGATCGCGTGGCGGTGCGCGACATCGGAAGCCTCCTGGGCGTCAGCACGGGCCGCTTCGCGGCGTTCCAGCAACTGCCTGCGCTCGGATTCGAGCGCGACGCGGGCCTGCTCGTGCTCGCCCATGGCGGAGACGGCAGCCTGCATGCGGGCACGCGCGGCCTGCAGCAGTTGCTCGTTTTCGGCGAACGCGGTTTCGATCTCGGCGTATTCGGCATCGATGGCGGCAAGCCGCGCCCTAGCACTGTCGATGCGGCCCTGCCGGCTCTGTATCTCGCCGGCCAGTTCGGACAGGCGGCGATGCGCGTTGTATACGTCCCGCTGCGCATCGTCGCGCGACTGTTCGGCCGCGCGACGCTGGTCGCGCACTTCGGCCTGGCGCGCCTGAAGCTCGGCGATGCGCTTGTCGACCGCCGCGAGTTCCGCGGTGGCTTCCTGCAATTCGCGCTCGCGCGTCAGCACGCCGACCTGGCCGCCTTCGGCGCGACGAACGCGCGCGAAACCGGGCCCCAGCCAGATTCCATCGCGGGTGATGACGGTGTGGGTGGGCGCCAGCGTCGGCGCGATCGCGCGCGCCTCGTCCAGCGATCCGGCGGTGCGAACCTTCGCCAGCAGTGCGCGTGCCGCGGCAGGACCCGTCGCCACGGCGGCAAGCGTACCGGACACATCCGCATCCAGCGCCTCGCCACTGCCGATCAAGGTAATGTCGGTTTTCTCGATGCCGGCAAGGTCACCGGCCAGCGATGCGGGTTCGTCCACCAGCACGGCTTCCAGCATGCCGGCCAGTACGGTTTCGACGGCGCGATCCCAGCCATCGTTGACCTTCAATCGCGCACCGAGCCGTTCGCCGTTGGCGAGGCCGACTTTCTGCAGCCACTCGCGCGCGGCGTCGCGATCGCGGCCCAGCGCGGCGCGCTGCAAGGCTTCCAGCGACCCAATCCGGCCGCGCAGGGTCTGTTTCTGCGTATTGGCTTCGGCAAGCCAGGTTTGCGCCTGGCGCTCCTCGCCCAGCAGCCTCTCGGCTTCGGCCTTGTGATGTTCGAGATGCTGCGAGTGCGCTTCGACCTGGGTTTTCAGCGCCACGTGTTCGTCGGCGAGGCTGGCGGTGTCGGCCGTCAAGGCGTCGATGTCGTGGTTCTTGCGCTCATTGCGCAACGTCTCGCGGCGGCGCGACAGGTCCAGCGCCTGCTTGTCCAGATGGTCGATATGGGTGCGTTCGACTTCGGCTTCGCGCGAAGTGGACGCGGTTTGCCCGCTGTGCGATTCCCAGCGCTGCTGCCACGCCGCATGCGCGGCTTCGGCTTCGTTCAACGCTTGGGCGGCCTGTGCCTCGGCTTCGCGAAGGCGCGCGGTTTCGGGTTCCGCCTCGCCGATTGCGGCTTTCAGTTCACCGTGTTGCGCGGTGTCGGCCCGAAGGTGATCGGCCAATTCGGTCCACGCACGTTCGGATTCCTCCCGATCGTGGTGCAGTCGTTCCAGCATTTCGCGATGGTGCTTGATCTGCTGTTCGACACGCGCGAGTTCGGCGCCGACCTGATACACCTCGGCCTGCACCGCGTTCATCGCTTCGGTGTGTTGCTGGTGGGTGTCGCGGCCCGTCTCGATTTGCGCTTCGAGGTGACGCTGCGCCGCCAGCTTGCCTTCCAGCGCGGTCTCGGCTTCGCGCAGCGCTTGCCGATGGGTTTCGAGCTGCGCGGTAACCGAGCGGTAGTTCAGCGCGCGCAATTCGGCTTCGCGCAAACCGCGTTCTTCCTTCAACTTCTTCCAGCGCTCGGCCGCGCGGGCCTGCCGGTTCAAATGATCGAGTTGCTTTTCGACTTCCTCGCGCACGTCCTTGACGCGGTCGAGGTTCTCGCGCGTGGCCTTGATGCGGCTTTCGGTTTCCTTGCGGCGTTCCTTGTAACGCGAGACGCCGGCGGCTTCTTCCAGATGGATGCGCAACTGTTCGGGCCGCGATTCGACAATCTCCGAAATCACGCCCTGCTCGATGATCGAATAGCTGCGCGCGCCGAGGCCGGTGCCGAGGAACAGGTCGGTGATGTCGCGGCGGCGGCAGCGCACGCCGTTCAAGTAGTAGTCGGATTGCGAATCACGGCTGACGCTGCGTTTCACCGAGATCTCGTTGAAGCCGGCGTACTCGCCACCCAGCGTGCCGTCGGAGTTGTCGAAAACCAGCTCGACGGTCGCCTGCCCGACCGGTTTGCGTCCGGATGAGCCGGAAAAGATCACGTCGGTGATCGCTTCGCCGCGCAACCGGCTGGCCGCGCTTTCGCCCATCACCCAGCGGATCGCGTCGATGATGTTGGACTTGCCACAGCCGTTGGGGCCGCAGATCCCGGTGAGATTGGTGGGAAGGTGCAGGACGGTCGGATCGACGAATGACTTGAATCCGGCCAGCTTGATGGTGGACAGGCGCATCGGTCAGTTACCACGGCAACGGTGGGGCCGACGGCATGGCGCCGGACGAATGCGCCACTGTGCCAAGGACCGGCGGGGAGTGCAATGGAAAATTGGCCTTGCATGACATCTCAATGGCTTGCAAGCAACACCTCATCCGCGTCCAAGAAAAAACAATCCGCGAAGTACACCATGAACGCGAAGGAAGGTAATGCGACCTTTTGTGCCCTTTGCATTCTTCGCGAACGAACATTCTCGCGCCAGCGGGTTACAACCCATCCGCTGCACGAGCCTCGATCGCCAGCGCATGGATGCCGTGGCCCATCAAGTCCACGAGCGCGTCGTACACCATCCGGTGCTGTTGCACCCGCGTCTTGCCATCGAAAGCCGCGCTGGCGATCCGCACGCGGAAGTGCCCCGTGCCCTCGCCGGCATGTCCAATGTGCAGGTGGCCTTCGTCGATCACTTGCAGCGACGTCGGCGCGAAGGCGCTTTGCAATCGTGAGCGGATATCGTCGACCGACGCCGCGCTCATGGCAGCGTCTGGCGGAACGGTCGCACCGTCACTTCGCGATAGACGCCTGCCGCGCGATAGGGATCGGTATCCGCCCATTGCTTCGCGGCATCGAGATCATCGAACTCGGCAATGATCAGACTGCCGCTGAAGCCCGCGGGACCTGGATCTTCCGCATCGATCGCGGGGAACGGTCCGGCCAGCAACAGCCGACCTTCGTCGAGCAGCTTCTGCAAGCGCGCGAGGTGCGCCGGCCGCGCAGCCTTGCGCTTGTCCAGCGAATTTTCGACATCGATGCCGGTGATTGCATACCACATGATCGTTTGCCTCTCCAAAAAAACATGTCACGGCACTTCGTAGGAGCCTGCCTGCAGGTGACCGTGAATTCGCCAAGAACGATCACGCCCATCGCGCGCAGGCGCACTCCTACAAAGTTTCAGGGCGCATGTACGGAAACAACAGCACGTCGCGAATCGATGCCGAATCGGTCAGCAGCATCACCAGCCGGTCGATGCCTACGCCGAGGCCACCGGTCGGCGGCAGGCCGATTTCCAGTGCGCGAATGTAGTCGGCGTCGAAGTGCATGGCTTCGTCGTCGCCCTCCGCCAACGCTTCGACCTGGGCGCGGAAGCGCGCGGCCTGATCCTCGGGGTCATTCAACTCGGAGAACCCGTTCGCCAGTTCCTTGCCGCCCACGAACAATTCGAAGCGGTCGGTGATTTCGGGGTCGCCATCGTTGGCGCGCGCCAGTGGCGAGACCTCGGTCGGGTAATGGGTGATGAAAGTGGGTTGCACCAAAGCGTGCTCGACGGTCTTCTCGAAAATTTCCAGCAGCAGCTTGCCCCAGCCGTAGCTGTCTTTCACCGGTACCTTCAGTCGTGCACAATGCGCCCGCAGCGCGGTGACCTCGCGCAATTCGTGCTCGCCGATTTCCGGATTGAGTTCGCGCACCGCGTCGGCCAGCGACCAGCGCCGAAAACTTTTTCCGACATCGATGTCCTGCCCTTCCCATTTCAGGTCGGTGGTGCCGATCACGGCCTTGGCGGTTTCACGAATCATTGCCTCGGTCAGGTCCATCACCTCGGTGTAGCTGGCATAGGCCTGGTACAACTCCAGCATCGTGAACTCGGGATTGTGCCGCGTGGACACGCCCTCGTTGCGGAAGTTGCGGTTGATCTCGTAGACGCGCTCGAACCCGCCGACCACGAGGCGCTTCAGGTACAACTCTGGCGCGACGCGCAGATACAGATCGATGTCCAGCGCGTTGTGATGCGTCACGAAGGGCCGAGCGGTCGCGCCGCCCGGAATCACGTGCATCATCGGCGTCTCGACTTCCATGAAGCGCCGCGGCTCGGCTTCAAGCCATTGGCGGATGAAACCGATGATGCGCGAACGTTTCTGGAAGGCATCGCGCGCTTCCGGCGTCACGATCAAATCGACGTAACGCTGGCGATAGCGTTGTTCGACGTCGGCCAAGCCGTGCCACTTGTCCGGCAGCGGGCGCAGCGATTTCGTCAGCAGGCGCAGCGCATCCACCCTTACCGACAATTCCCCGGTTCTGGTGCGCATCAGGGTGCCCTCGGCACCCACGATGTCGCCGACGTCCCAGCCCTTGAACGCGTCATAGGTGCCGCCCAACGCATCCTTCTGCAGGAACAACTGGATCGAGCCGGTGCGGTCCTGGATGCGCGCAAAACTGGCCTTGCCCATTACGCGCTTGCCGAGCAGGCGTCCGGCGATCTTCACCCGTCGCGCTTGCGCAGCCAGCGCCTCGGCATCGACGTCATCCGTTTCGTGCTGCAGGTCGCCGGCGCCGGCGTCGGGGCGAAAGTCGTTCGGAAACGCAACGCCCTGTCCGCGCAGCGCGCGCAGTTTTTCGCGGCGTTCGGCGATGAGCTTGTTTTCGTCCAGCGGCAACGGAGCTTCGATTTCGTTCATGTCGGTGTGCTTGCGCCGCTCTCCCGCCGGGAGAGGGGCCGGGGTGAGGGTTCGGGGATTTCGCAGCGCTTCGTCGCGAACCGGACCCTCATCCGGCGCTTCGCGCAGGAACAATAGCAGCGCATGACGCGCCCTTCTCCCCGCGGGAGAAGAAAGAGCATAACTTACACGTCGGCGCGTTTGGCGCCGGCCTCCAATCCCATCTTCAAACTGGCTTCGATGAATTGATCGAGGTCGCCGTCCAGCACCCGCTGGGTATCGGTGCGTTCGACTCCCGTGCGCAGGTCCTTGATGCGCGACTGGTCGAGCACGTAGTTGCGGATCTGGTTGCCCCAGCCGACGTCGGACTTGGTGGCTTCCACCGCGGCCTTCTCGGCATTGCGTTTCCGTACCTCGGCTTCGTACAACTTCGCGCGCAACATCTTCATCGCGCGATCGCGATTCGCGTGCTGCGACCGTTCGGTCTGGCATGCCACAACGATGCCGGATGGCACGTGCGTGATGCGCACCGCGGATTCGGTCTTGTTGACGTGCTGGCCACCGGCGCCGGACGAGCGATACACGTCCGTCTTCAAATCGGCAGGGTTGATGTCGATGTCGATGTCGTCATCGACTTCCGGCGACACGAACACCGAGGCAAACGACGTGTGGCGGCGGTTGTCGGAATCGAACGGCGATTTCCGCACCAGGCGGTGCACGCCGATCTCGGTCTTGAGCCAGCCGTAGGCGTAGTCGCCGGCGACCCGGAACGTAGCCGACTTGATGCCCGCGACTTCGCCGTCGCTGGCTTCCAGCAATTCGGTTTGCCAGCCCCTGTCTTCGGCCCAGCGCAGGTACATCCGCAGCAGCATTTCCGCCCAGTCCTGCGCCTCGGTGCCGCCGGCGCCCGCCTGGATGTCCACGAAGGCATTGGACGAATCCATTTCACCCGCGAACATGCGCCGGAATTCCAGCTTGCCGATGCGCGTTTCCAGCCCGTCCACGTCGTGCGCGATGGAAGCGATGGAGGCATCGTCACCTTCGTCGGCGGACAGCTCCAGCAACTCACCGGCGTCGTCGAGCCCGTGGGTAATGCCATCCAGGCCTTCCACGAAGTCGGAAAGGCGTGCCCGCTCGCGGCCCAGATCCTGCGCGCGCTGCGGATCGTCCCAGACCTTCGGGTTTTCCAGTTCGCGAGTTACTTCTTCGAGGCGTTCGCGCTTGACCGGGTAGTCAAAGATACCCCCTAAGCGATTCGACGCGTTCGCGCAGATCCGCAATGTGGGCGCGGATCGGGTTGGTTTCGAGCATGGCGGCGTTGACTGAAGAAAAGACCGCAATGTTAGCAAAGACCCGCGATCGCCGCATGCGTCAGGGCCGGTGATTGACCTTTGTCACTCGTTGAGCGCAGAACCGATTCCGGATCGCCACCCCCTCCGGAATGACGAGCAAATCGTGCCCGTGCACTTTTGTCATTCCGCGACCGGACAGCGGCACCGCAGTCGGACATTGAGCACAGAACCGGTTCCGGATCGCACTACCCGCGCCCGAAATGGCGGCCAAAACCGAACCCACACCCTACTCAAGCGATGAACCGCTTGATCCACTCCAGGTACTTGTCCACGAAATCGCCGAGGAATTTCGCGACGCTTTCGTCCGTCACGCTGCCGTCTTCCGCGAACACGCCTTCCCTGTAACGCACGAATGCTTCCGGTTGCTGCAGCAACGGAATGTCCAGGAATACGCAGATGTTGCGCAGGTGCTGTTGCGCCAGCGCGGTCGACATCGCGCCGGCGGACGTGCCGATCACCGCACCCGGCTTGCCGGAAAACGCGCTGTAACCGTACGGCCGCGAGGCGATGTCGATGGCGTTCTTCAGCACCCCGGGGACCGAACGGTTGTATTCCGGCGTCACGAACAGCACGCTTTCGCATGCATTGATGTCGTCCTTCAGCCGCCTGCAAACCGGCGGATAGTCGCCGTCGAAGTCCTGGTTGTAGAGCGGCTGGTCGTCGATGCGGATGTGGCGGAACACCGCACGGTCGCCCGCGGTCTTCTCCAGCGCACGCGCCAGTTGCTTGTTGAATGAATCCTTGCGCAGACTGCCGACCAGCACCGCGACGACGGGACGTTCCTTGCTCATCTCAATTCCTCTACAGTCAAAAACAATCGCGCGCCGCGCGAACCGGCGTACGTTCCGGAAGATCCGCTCCGCTCAAGGTTTCACGAACTTCAGTGTCATCCGGTCCGATTCACCGATCGCTTTCATCTTCGCGTGTTCGCTGTCCGGACCGGCCAGATCCGGCGGCAATCGGTGCACGTTGATGTCTTCCGGATCCTTCGGGTTGGCATTGATTTCCGAAGCGCCCGCCAAGCGGAAACCGGCGCGCAATCCCGCTTCGATCATGTAATCCTCCGGGATGCGGTGCAACTTTTTCGAGCTTTCCTGCGCATCGGCAAACGGCCTGGCGCGATGATCGGTGACACCGAACACCCCACCCGGTTTCAAAACTTTGTACGCGGCCTTGAACACCGCATCAAGCGACTGTGGACTCTGGTTCAGCCAGTCGTGCGTGTTGCGGAACGTCAGCACCATGTCGGCGGAACCGTCGGGCCCGAGCTCGACGCGGTCCGGCGGCCAGAACGGGATGGTTTTCGCGTGGCCGTACACCTTGGGATCGGCCTTCAATTTCTCTTCGAACTTGCCCGGCGTATTGTCGCGCGACGGTGGGGTCGCCTCGATCAAGTGCCCCCGTGCATACAGGAACGGCGCCAGGATTTCGGTGTACCAGCCGCCGCCCGGCGCAAGTTCCACCACGGTCATGCCTGGCTTCATGCCGAAAAATTCCAGCGTCTGGATCGGGTGCCGGTACTGGTCGCGCGCCTTGTTGGCGGGCGATCGCCACGATCCTGCCACGGCTTCCTGCAGCATCGTTGCCGCATCGCCTTGTGGAATCGGCCCCGAATTCTCCGCGGCGAAACCGGCGCCCGCGAATGCCAGGGCCGCGACCAGGATGCAACCGCCCACAGCCTTGCCGCACTTCGCGATCATGGATGCGTCCTCCTGTGGAAACTTCCGAATCTAGTGCGGGTGGCGTAATGCCGTCGTGAATGCAGCAACCGAAAAAAATGAAGCCGGCGCAGCTTCTGCAGGCTGGGCTGATCCCGGACTGGTTCCAGGAGAAGCCAACAGTCGCCGAAACAGGCGGCGGGTATGCGAGCGCATCCTTTGGCGGCTATGCGCGCTCCCAATGCCGAACGAGCAGGCGCAACGATTCGCGGCCTTGCCAGTCGTTGACCGTCAACCCGAATGCCAATCGCAGCGGGCCGCCGATCGTCGGCTCATGGCCGGCGCTGAACCACACGGCTTCATGCTCGCGCCCGTCGCGCGGGTCGCGCAGGCGCAAGCGCCGATGCACTCCCTCCGTGCCCATCGGCTTGCACGCGACGCACTCGAACAGGTTGTCGAACACGGGCGCCGGAAACCCCTGTCCCCACGGACCGGCGACGCGCAGTTGCCGCGCCAGCTCGATCTCGAATTCTTCCGGTGACAGTTCCCCGTCGCTCGCCAATACGGGCCGCAAGGCTTCCGGCGCGATGCGCTCGCGCACCACCGCGTCGAATGTTTCGGCGAACCGGGCGTAGTTCGCGAGCTTGAGGGTCAAGCCCGCAGCCATGGCGTGGCCGCCGAAACGGACGATCAGGTCGGGACAACGTGCGTCGACTTCGGCCAGCGCATCGCGGATGTGGAAGCCCGGCACCGAGCGCGCCGAGCCGCGCAGTTCGTCACCCTCACCCGCCGGGGCGAACGCCACCACCGGGCGATGCCACCGTTCCTTGACCTTGGCGGCGACCAGCCCCACCACGCCGTGGTGCCATGTCGGATCGAACAGCGACACGCCGACCGACTCGCCCGTTTGCACATCGGCAAGCCGCGCCAGCGCTTCCTCGACCATCGAGGCCTGCAGATCACGACGTTGCACGTTGATGTCGTGCAGGATGCCGGCAAGTTCGCGGGCGCGCGTGGCGTCGTCGGACAACAGGCATTCGACGCCGATCGTCATGTCTTCGAGCCGGCCGGCCGCGTTGAGGCGCGGCGCGATCGCATAGGCAAGATCGTCGGCTATGGCGCAGCGTGGATCGCGCGATGCCACCTCGAACAACGCAGCGATGCCGGCACACGCCTTGCCTGTGCGCATCCGGCGCAGGCCGCCTTCGATTAGCGCGCGGTTGTTGGCATCCAGTGGGACCAGGTCGGCGACCGTGCCCAGCGCCACCAGATCCAGCAGCGGGGCGAGGTCGACTTCATTGCGCTTGCCCAACCGCGCCCGCAACGCCAGCAGCAGGTAAAACATCACGCCAACGCCGCACAGCGCTTTGCTCGAAAAGGCATCGCCGGGAAGGTTGGGATTCACGATCGCGTCGGCGTCGGGAAGCGCTGCGCCGGGCAGGTGATGATCGGTGACGATGGTGCCGCAGCCACGCGCTTTCGCGGCCGCGATACCCGTGATCGAGGAGATGCCGTTGTCCACCGTGATGATCAGGTCCGGCGTCGGTTGCAATGTCGCGACCAGCGCAGGCGTCAAGCCGTAACCATGGATCGCGCGATCGGGTACCGCGTAGCCCACACGACGCGCGCCCAACATGCGCAAGCCGCGCACCGCCACGGCACACCCGGTCGCGCCGTCGCAGTCATAGTCGCCCGCAACCAGGATGCGCGCGTCCTCGGCGATCGCGGTCACGAGCAGGTCGACCGCATGCGCGATATTGCCCAGTCCGTCGGGTGCCAAAAGTCCGGCAAGGCGATGACCGAGTTCGCCGGGACCCGCAATGCCGCGCGCGGCGTACACGCGTCGCAGCACCGGATGCACCGATGCCGGCCAATCGGAAGATGGCGTCGCCGGCGCGCGGCGCACGATCCGCAGCGACGGGTGCGCTGCGTTCATCCCTGGCGCCAGAAGCGCAGCCGGTGCGCGTGTCGCATCCGGTAGCATTCGCCGCCCGCGAACGACAACGCGATGGTATCGAACCGGCGCGTGCGCAACCAGCGCTCGAAGGTCGTCAGCCATTCCGTGGCCGATTCGCGATCGCCCAACCGTTGCAGGTCGAGCAGCACCTCACCGCGAACATCGGCAGTTTCAAGCGCGACGGGCAGCGGTTCTACGCGAACCGCGCCGGCCAGCTTCGCCAGGCCTCGCACGACGTCGTCGGCGCTGGCGACCATCGCGAGAGCGGTATCCACGGAATCGGGCAGCGCCCCCGCGCCCCAGAACCACAATGCATTCGCCGGCAGCTTGCGCGCGGCCGCGCGAGCGGCATTGACCGGATGCGAGTGCAATGCGACCTGGGCTTCGTTGAACAGGCGACGCCAAACGCGCGCAGCATCGCCTTCCGGCAGCACGTCGATCAAGCTGGCGCCGAGCGCGTCGTCGGGACTGGTAAAGACCGCAGGCGGGATGCCGTCGGCCAGCCGCACGCACCATTCAGCGGGCGTGTCCGCCTGCAACGCGCCGGTCTCCGAAAGCAATGAACGCAGCGTCGCGGCGAGTGCTTCGGCCTCCGCTTCGGACAGATCACCCACCGGGCATGCCATCAGCCGCGCCCCGGTCGCTTCGCTGCGCACATACGCGGGATCGGCGCACAACCAGTTTCCACCGCCCGCGTCGCCGGCGTGACAGTGATGGCGCAAGGCGGCCGCGGGAATCCCGGCTCCCGGGAAACGGAAATGGTCGCGCAATACCCCCAGGCGTCCGTTCTGCACATCCGCCAAGCGATCGCCACGCGCAAGCCAATGGTGGAATGCGGGGTGCGCGTCCGCATGCGCGATCGGCGGCATCAGGACGTGCAAGGTACTCATGCCGCGTCCGCTTCCATCGCTTCGTAGAACGCCAGCCACTCGGTTTCGAGCGCCGCCTTTTCCTCGCGCAGCGCGTTTTGTTGGCGTCCGATCCCGGCGAGCACCGCGGTCGGCCCCTCGTAGATCGCGGGATCGGCCAGACGCTCCTGCAAGCCGGCCAGCGCGGCGTCGATCTTCGCCACGCGCGCCTCGAGTTTTTCGAGTTGCTTGCGCTGAACCCGCTGGCGCTCGCGTTCGGCGGCGGCTTCGCGGCGCCGTTCGCGCGGATCGGTCGTTGACGCTTTTGCATCGCCGCGTTCGGCCGACTCGCTGCCGCGCGTGCGCAACCAACGCGCGTAGTCGTCGAGATCGCCGTCGAACGGTTCGACCACGCCGTCGGCCACGCGCCAGAAGCTGTCGCACACCAGCCCCAGCAAATGGCGATCGTGCGCGACCAGCACCAGCGCGCCGGGGAAATCATTCAATGCGTCGGCCAGCGCGCCGCGCATGTCGAGATCGAGATGGTTGGTCGGTTCGTCCAGCACCAGCAGGTTGGGCTTGCCCCAGGCAATCAGCGCCAGCGCGAGCCGCGCGCGCTCGCCGCCCGAAAAACCGTCCACGGGTTCGAAGGCGCGTTCACCCCCGAAATGCCATTTGCCGAGCCACTCGCGCAAGCTCTGCGGCGACATTCCGGGCGCGAGGTCGCGCAGGTGATCGAACGGCGTGTCCCCCGCGCGCAGATTCTCCACCGTGTGCTGCGCGAAATAGCCGATCGACAAATCCTTGTGCGCGGTACGCTCGCCCGCCAACCGGGGCAAATCGCCGACCAGTGTTTTCACCAGCGTGGATTTGCCCGCGCCGTTGGGGCCGAGCAGACCGATCCGGTCACCGGCCTGGACGCTGAAGCGTACGTCGGACAGGATCTTGAGTGCCTCTCCCCCCGTGGGAGGCGTCGCGTGGTGCCGAGCGCGTAGCGCCGGGGTGCTGGAGGTTTGCGCACACGTTATTCTCGACGCTTCGACCGCGCCCTCACCCGCCCTTCGGGCGCCCTCTCCCGACGGAAGATGGGAAAAGGCATATCCTGCATCGACGTGCTCCAGTTTCAGCATTGCCTGCGGCAGGCGTTCGGGTTGGGGGAAGCTGAATTCGAAGGCACGCTCGACCCGCACCGCTTCGGTGCCGGAAAGTTTTTCCAGACGCTTGATGCGTGATTGCGCCTGGCGCGCCTTGGTGGCCTTCGCCCGGAAGCGATCGATGAACGACTGCAGGTGCACACGCTCGGTTTGTTCCTTCGCGAACGCCGCTTGCTGCTGGTGCAGGCGCTCAGCGCGCTGGCGCTCGAAGTCGCTGTAGTTACCGCCATAGAGCCGCGCTGCGCCCTGCTCCAGGTGCAGCACGTGATCGACGGTGCCGTCGAGGAATTCACGATCGTGCGAAATCACCATCAAGGTGCGTGGGTAGCGCCGCAGCCACTGTTCCAGCCACAGCACGGCATCGAGGTCGAGGTGGTTGGTCGGCTCGTCCAGCAGCAACAGATCCGACGGCGCCATCAGCGCGCGCGCGAGGTTCAGGCGCCCGCGCCAGCCGCCGGAAAATTCCGCGACGGCTTTTTCATGATCGTCCGGCTTGAAGCCCAGTCCGTGCAGCAGGCGTCCGGCGCGGGCACGGCTGTCGTAGCCGCCCAGCGCATCGATGCACTGGTGGGCCACGGCTGCCGCCGCGTGGTCCCCGGTCGCCTGCGCATGCGCTTCGCCGGCCAGCGCCGCGGCCAGTTCGACATCGCCGCCCAGCACGTAATCGATGGCACGATCGGCCGACGCCGGCGTTTCTTGCGCGACCGACGCTATGCGCAAATCCGCCGGCACATCCAGCGCACCGGCGTCGGCTTCAACCTCGCCGAGGACCGCCGCGAACAGGCTGGACTTGCCGCTGCCGTTGCGCCCCGCCACGCCGACCTTCCAGCCGTCGTGAAGCGCCGCGTCGACGCCTTCGAGCAAAAGGCGGCCGCCACGGCGCAGCGCAAAATTGCGGAAGGCGATCACACGTAACGCACGTTCACGATTTCGTAATTACGCTCGCCGGCCGGCGCGTTGAAGCCGAAGCTGTCGCCCTCGTTCTTGCCGATCATGGCGCGCGCGATGGGCGACGAAACCGCGATCAGGCCTTGCTTGATGTCGGCCTCGATGTCGCCCACGATTCGATAGGTGACCTTGTCGCCATTGTCGGCGTCCTCGAGGTCAACCAGCGCCCCGAACACCACTTTGCTGCCGGCATTCAACGTGGCGGGATCGATGATCTGCGCGGTCGAAAGCGCGGCTTCGATACGCTGGATGCGGCCTTCGATGAAGCCCTGCTGCTCGCGCGCGGCGTTGTACTCGGCGTTTTCGCTCAGGTCGCCGTGCGCACGCGCCTCGGCGATCGCGGCGATGACCTTCGGGCGTTCGACCGATTTCAGTTTTTCCAGTTCCGCGCGCAGGCGCTCGGAACCGGCTTTGGTCATGGGGGCTCGCTGCATGGGCGGGACTCCTATATTGCATGCGGGCGCAGTCATGAACTCCGCGCCCATTGATGAAAAGGCTGTGTGAAAAGTCAGGCCATGGATGGCCGTTCTGGTGTTGCCTGAGGCATTACGGGTGATTTTGCGAAGCGGTCTGGCGATGCGGCGATCATGGACGATCGCACAAATATGGTCAGGCGACGGCGGCCCGTTCACCGGGCGGCGTCGCCTCGTGTCGGTCGAGTTCGGCGTGCAGTTCCTGCAGGCTGATCACCGCGCCATTGGTGCGGAAATCAAGCGAGTGCAGCAATGCCGCCGCACCCGCGACCGTGGTCGAGTAGGTGACGTGCTGCTGCAGCGCCGAGCGTCGGATCGAGAACGAGTCGGTGATCGCCTGCCGGCCTTCGGTGGTGTTGACGATGTAGGCGATCTCGCCGTTCTTGATCGCATCGACGACGTGCGGCCGGCCCTCCAGCACCTTGTTGATGCGTTCGCATTCGATGCCGTGCTCGCGCAGGAACGCTGCGGTGCCACCCGTGGCGATCAGCGAGAATCCGCGCTTCAGCATGTCGCGCGCGACTTCCAGCAACCGCGGCTTGTCGGCGTCGCGCACCGACAGGAATACCTTGCCGCCGACTGACGGCGCCGCGATGTGCGCGGCTTCGTGGCCGCGCGCGAACGCTTCGCCGAAGCTGCGCCCGACGCCCATCACCTCGCCGGTCGAACGCATTTCGGGACCGAGGATCGGGTCGACGTTCTGGAACTTCAGGAACGGGAAGATGGCTTCCTTGACCGACCAGTAATGTGGCACGCGTTCGTGCATCGTGCCTTGTTCTTCCAGTGTCCTGCCCGCCATGCAACGCGCCGCGATCTTGGCCAGCGGACGACCCGTGGCCTTGGACACGAACGGCACGGTGCGCGACGCACGTGGGTTCACTTCCAGGATGAACACCTCGTCGCCCTGGATCGCGAACTGGGTGTTCATCAAGCCGACCACGCCGAGTTCGCGCGCCAGCAGCGTCACCTGGCGCCGCAGTTCGTCCTGGATTTCGGGCGACAGCGAATACGGCGGCAGCGCGCACGAGGAATCGCCGGAGTGCACGCCGGCTTCCTCGATGTGCTGCATGATGCCGCCGATCAACACGTTGCCGTCGGCATCGGCGATCACGTCCACGTCCACTTCCACCGCGTTGTCCAAAAAGCGGTCCAGCAGCACCGGCGACTTGTTCGACACGCGCACCGCGTCGCGGATGTAACGCGCGAGGTCTTCGTCGGCATGCACCACTTCCATCGCGCGGCCGCCCAGCACGTAGCTGGGGCGCACGATCAGCGGATAGCCGAGTTCGCGCGCCAGCACCATCGCTTCCTCGGCGGTGTGCGCGATGCGATTGGGCGGCTGCTTCAACTGCAGCTTCTCGATGAGTTGCTGGAAACGTTCGCGGTCTTCGGCCAGGTCGATCGAATCCGACGAAGTGCCGATGATCGGCACACCCGCGGCCTCCAGCGCGCGCGCCAGTTTCAGCGGCGTCTGGCCGCCATACTGCACGATCACGCCGGTAGGCTTTTCCTTGTCCACGATTTCCAGCACGTCTTCCAGCGTCACCGGTTCGAAATACAGACGATCCGAAGTGTCGTAATCGGTGGACACCGTTTCCGGATTGCAGTTGACCATGATGGTTTCGAAACCATCTTCGCGCATCGCGAGCGCCGCGTGCACGCAGCAGTAATCGAACTCGATGCCCTGCCCAATCCGGTTGGGTCCGCCGCCCAGCACCATGATCTTCTTGCGGTCGGTCGGATCGGCCTCGCACTCTTCCTCGTAGGTCGAGTACATGTAGGCCGTGGTGGTGGCGAACTCGGCCGCACAGGAATCCACGCGCTTGTACACCGGCCGCACGTCCAGCGTATGCCGCAGGTGGCGCACCGCGCGCTCGTCGGACTGCAGCAGGGTCGCGAGGCGCGAGTCGGAAAAACCCATGCGCTTCAGTTCACGCATCCGCGCCGCATCCAGCGCGCGCATGCCGCCGGCACGCACGTCGGCCTCGGCCGCCACGATGTCTTCGATCGCGGCGAGAAACCACGGATCGATCTTGCACAGGTCGTGCACGTCTTCCAGCGACAACCCCGCGCGGAACGCATCGCCCACGTGGAAGACGCGTTCGGGACCAGGCTGGCGCAGCTCGCGTTTCAAAGACTCCATGCCTTCCGGCGTTTTCCAGTCGATGCCGCCGGCATTCAAACCATCGTGTCCGGTTTCGAGGCCGCGCAACGCCTTCTGCAAGGATTCGGAGAAGGTGCGGCCGATCGCCATCACTTCGCCCACCGATTTCATCTGCGTGGTCAGGTGCGGGTCGGCGGCCGGGAATTTCTCGAACGCGAAACGCGGGATCTTGGTGACGATGTAATCGATGGAAGGCTCGAACGACGCCGGGGTCTTGCCGCCGGTGATCTCGTTCTTGAGTTCATCCAGCGTGTAGCCGACCGCGAGTTTCGCCGCGACTTTCGCGATCGGGAAACCGGTGGCCTTCGACGCCAGCGCCGACGACCGCGACACGCGGGGGTTCATCTCGATCACCACCACGCGACCGTCGGCAGGATTCACGCCGAACTGTACGTTGCTGCCGCCGGTATCGACGCCGATCTTGCGCAGCACCGCGATCGAGTAGTCGCGCAGCCGCTGGTATTCCTTGTCGGTCAGCGTCAATGCAGGTGCTACCGTGATCGAATCGCCGGTGTGCACGCCCATCGGATCGAAGTTCTCGATCGCGCACACGATGATGCAGTTGTCCGCGCGGTCGCGGACCACTTCCATCTCGAACTCCTTCCAGCCCAGCACCGATTCGTCGATCAGCACTTCGTGCACGGGCGACAGTTCCAGCCCGCGTGCAACGATCTTCTCGAATTCCTCGACGTTGTAGGCGATGCCGCCACCGGTACCACCCAGCGTGAACGACGGACGCACAATGCACGGGAATCCGAGCGCGGCCTGGCCTTCACGCGCTTCTTCCAGCGTGCGCGCGATCGCCGACTTCGGCGATACCAACCCGATCTCGTCCATTGCGTTGCGGAACAGTTCGCGGTCTTCGGCCATCCGGATCGCGTCGCGCGACGCGCCGATCAACTCGACGCCGTGTTTTTCCAGCACGCCGTGATCGGCCAATTCCAGCGCGCAATTCAGCGCCGTCTGTCCGCCCATCGTCGGCAGCAACGCGTCGGGCCTTTCCTTCTCGATGATGCGCTCGACCGTGCGCCAGTTGATCGGCTCGATGTAGACGCGATCGGCCATCTCCGGGTCGGTCATGATGGTGGCGGGGTTCGAGTTCACCAGCACCACGCGATAGCCTTCCTCGCGCAGCGCCTTGCACGCCTGCGCGCCGGAGTAATCGAACTCGCAGGCCTGCCCGATCACGATCGGACCGGCCCCGATGATGAGAATGGTTTTGATGTCGGTGCGGCGGGGCATCAGCGTGCCTCCTGCATCAGGTTCGCGAATCGCGCGAACAGATAAGCGATATCGTGGGGTCCCGGGCTCGCTTCGGGATGCCCCTGGAAACAGAACGCAGGGCGATCGACCAACGCAAAGCCCTGCAGCGAACCGTCGAACAGCGAAACATGGGTCGTGCGCACGTTGGATGGCAGCGTGGCGGGGTCGACCGCGAAGCCGTGATTCTGCGACGTGATCAGCACGCGGCCATCATCGAGGTCCTTCACCGGATGGTTGGCGCCGTGATGACCGAACGGCATCTTCAATGTCTTCGCGCCCAGCGCGAGGCCCATCAACTGATGGCCAAGGCAGACACCGAACAAGGGCACCTTCGCGTCCAGGAATTTGCGTGTGGCCTCGATCGCGTAATCGCAGGCGGCGGGATCGCCGGGTCCATTGGACAGGCAAATGCCGTCGGGTTTCATCGCAAGCACATCGGCGGCGGGCGTTTGCGCCGGCACCAGCGTCACCTCGCAACCCTGCTCCACCAGCAGCCGCAGGATGTTGCGCTTCACGCCGTAGTCATACGTCACCACCTTGAACTTCGCCGCCGGCTTGCGAAACGCCTGATCGTCGAGTTCGTATTTTCCGTCGTTCCACGATACCGGCTCGCGCAGGCTCACGACCTTGGCAAGATCGGCCCCGTTCAGACCAGGGAACGCGCGCGCCTTGGCAATGGCATCGTCGGCATCGATCGATTGGCCTGCCATGATGCAGCCGTGCTGCGCGCCGCGATCACGCAGGATGCGCGTCAGCTTGCGGGTGTCGATGCCGGCAATCGCGACCAAGCCTTGGCGCCTCAGGTATTCAGGCAACGATTCCGCGCTGCGCCAGTTCGACGCAAGCCGCGGCACGTCGCGCACGATCAGGCCAGCTGCCTGCACCCTGCCGGATTCCTCGTCCGGTGGATTGCAGCCGGTGTTGCCGATATGCGGCGCCGTCAGGGTGACGATCTGTTGCGCGTAGGAGGCGTCGGTCAGGATTTCCTGATAACCCGTCATCGCGGTGTTGAAGACCACCTCGCCGACCGTGGCGCCCACCGCCCCGACGGCCTCGCCATGAAAGAGGGTTCCATCGGCAAGGGCGAGCAAGGCGGGCGTCGGCATGGGCAGATTCCGGATACAAGTTGACCCACGAGCCGCGCGGAGCGGGCTCGGGGAATCAGTGGTTCAGGCAAGCGGCAATGTTATCAGAAACCACTCATGCATTCATGGCCCGGGTTGCCGTCGCGATACAATGCGCGCATCGCAAGGACGAATCCAATGCTGGTCGCCACCCTGCTGGACCCCGCTCGCCTCGATCGCCCGGATACGCTGATCCGCAGTGATCCGTTTCCGTTCATGATCGCCCACGGCCAGCTTCCCGAACAGTCGCGGGCTGATCTGGAACGCGATTTTCCGAAATATTCGGCAGCGGGCTTCTTCCCCTACGACGAGAAGGAATGTGGGCCGGCGATACACGAGTTGGTGAACGCCATTACTTCGCCGGCCTTCGCGAGTGCGGTCGGCGCCAAGCTCGGCATCGACAACCTTGGGCAGTACCCGACGCTGGTGACGATCTGCCGGCACCTCAACAAGCGCCACGGCACCATCCACACCGACAGTAAATCAAAAATTGCCACCGCGCTGATCTACCTGAACTCGAGTTGGCACGATACCAGCGACGGGTGCCTGCGCTTTCTCGCGAAGATCGACGACATCGACGCCTCGATCGCACCGGAAGTGAAACCGCTGTACGGCGAGTTCGTGATCTTCAAGCGCGCCGACAACTCTTTCCACGGGCACCTGCCCTACGAGGGCGAACGTCGCGTGATCCAGGTGGCGTGGCTGACCAGCGAGGAAGAGAAGCTGCGCAAGACCCAGCGCGGCGTCGCCACGCGCTTCTTCAAGAAGATCGCCGGCGGGCTGGATCGCAAGTTCGGCGCAGGCCGCGATCGCAACGCCGCGCATCGGGATTGAAGACCGGAACTCGAGACTCGGCAAAGCGTCCAGCGGCGGCACCCCGACGAAAGCCGGACAAATTCGTCTGAAACGAACTTGAACGACCGAAGGTCGGCCCGCGAGGGCAAACTCCACGGACGGACTTTGTAATCCGTTTTCACATTCCATCGGACATCATTCGATTCCGACTGAGGCAGATGACGATGATCGTGGTTATCGGATAGCACCGATTACGTCATCCAGCGAATAAGCGCCGGGCGGCTGCCGCGCGATCCATGCCGCCGCGGCCAACGCGCCACGCGCAAAGATTGCGCGATCGGTGGCGCGGTGCGACAGTTCCAGGCGCTCGCCGCTGGTGGCAAGCATTGCGGTGTGTTCGCCAACGACGTCGCCCGCACGGATCGACGCGAACCCGATCGCGCCCTCCCGGCGCGCGCCAACCTGGCCTCCGCGTGACAACACCGCGACTTCATCGAACTTCTTGTTGCGCGCTTCCGCCGCGGCGCGCCCGAGCGCCAGCGCGGTGCCTGAAGGCGCGTCGATCTTGCGCGCATGGTGCGCTTCGACGATTTCAAGATCCCAGTCCGGTAGCGCCGCGGCGGCTTCGCGCAGTGCGCGGGTGAGGACGGCGATGCCGAGACTGAAATTGGCGGCGTGCAGCACCGGAATCGTGCGCGCAGCTTCGGTCAATGCGCGCCGCTGCGAATCGTCCAGCCCAGTGGTGCCGCTGATCAGCGCCGTTCGTCGCGCCACGCAATGCGCAAGCGCGGCATCGAAGCCGGCGGGCGAACTGAAATCGACGACGGCATCCGGCGTCGGCACGCCGCGCCATCCGCTCGATGCGGCGATTGCCCCGACCAATTCGAATCGCGCATCGCCACGCAGCAAATCCTGGAGCGCACGGCCCATGCGGCCGTTGGCACCATTGATGGCAAGTTTGACCTGGGAAGGCATGGCTCGGGCCGTGCGGGAACGATATGGAAAGATGCCGCGGCGAAGGATAGCAACATCGTCACTCAGGGGCCGTTCGCAGCCTCGTCGCGAACGAAACCCGACTGCGTCTGCAGAGCCTGTCCCGGACTTGATCCGGGAATTGCAAACGCGAACGCGGAAGCGGCTCGTGGAGCGAGCGCCAAGGGTGACACGACTCAATCCAGCCTGGTCAGGCTTCCGCCGGCAAGCAAATGGATTCCGGATCGCGGCTGCGCGGCGCCCGAAATGACGAAGTAGTTGTTCGGCTTTTCCGGATCCGCGTCCCGGCCGTCAGCCGGTCATCTTCGCCCAGAATTGCTTGACGCCTTCCACGAAGCCGCTGTTGCGCGGCGAATGCTTCTTCGCTTCTTCGGCGTCGGCGAAGGTGGCTTCGAACTGTTCCAGCAAGTCGCGTTGGAGTTTGTCGAGCCGCACCGGTGTTTCCACGACCACGGTGCAGAAAAGATCGCCGGTATGACGGCTGCGAACGGACTTCACGCCTTGGCCGCGCAGTCGGAATTCCTGCCCTGTCTGGGTTTCCGGCGGGACGGTGATGCTGGTCGCGCCGCCGAGGATCGGGACTTCGATGGATGCGCCGAGCGCGGCCTGCGCGAAACGGATCGGCACCTCGCAACGCAAGTCGTCGCCATGGCGTTTGAAGATCGGATGCTCGCGCACGTGGATCTCGACGTACAGGTCGCCGGGCGTCGTGCCGGAAGGGCCCGCTTCGCCCTGGCCCGACAAACGAATGCGGTCGCCGTCGTCCACGCCGGCGGGTACTTTCACTTCCAGGCTGCGCTCGTCTTCGAGCCGTCCTTCGCCATGGCAGTGTCCGCACGGCGTCACCACCACGCGACCGACCCCGCCGCAGTGCGGGCAGGTCTGCTGGATCGAGAAGATGCCGTTCTGCATCCGCACGCGCCCGTGACCGCGGCAGGTCGCGCAGGTGGAAAGCTTGCCGTCCTCCGAACCCGTGCCATTGCAGTGATGGCAGTTGACCATCGTCGGCACGCGAATCTGCTTGTCGATGCCGGCCACGGCCTCTTCGAGGTCTAGCTCCAGCACGTAGCGCAGGTCCGAACCGCGCGCCGCGCGCCGGCCGCCTCCGAAGATGTCGGAAAAGATGTCGCCGAAGATGTCGCCCACGTCGCCGAACGGCGCGCCACCGCGGCGCCCCGTGCCATTCTCGAACGCGGCGTGGCCGTACTGGTCGTACATCGCGCGACGTTGCGGATCACCCAGAATTTCCCAGGCCTCCTTGGCTTCCTTGAAGCGCTCCTGCGCCTCGGGATCGCCGGGGCAGCGGTCGGGATGATTCTTCATCGCCAACCGGCGAAACGCCTTTTTCAGTTCCTCGTCATTCGCCGTGCGTGCAACACCGAGGACTTCGTAGTAGCAACGTTTCATGTACGCATTCTTGCTTCGAGACGGCGGTCGGGAATGAACCACAGCGCTGCGACCGCAGCGTAGATCACGCACGACAATATGGGCGCAAAAAATGCCAACGCAATCCCGATCAGGTAACCGATCGGAGACACGACGGTTTTCCAGTCGCCCTTGAGCGCGTCGCGGAGGCCGCTTCCTTCACCGCCATTGGCTGCGATTAGCGCGCGCAGCAATGATACCCATGCCAGCGCCGCCAGCAACAGCACGACCCCGTACAGCGCCGTCGGCACCGAGGCGGGCCGTGGGTGCGATTCATTCAACCAGCTCGTCGTGAACGGAAGCAGCGACAGCCAGAACAGGAAAAACAGGTTCGCCCACAACACGCGTCCGCTGACATGCGTGACCATCTGCAGCATGTGGTGGTGATTGTTCCAGTAAATGCCGACGTACACAAAACTGAGCACGTAACTGAGGAACACGGGGGCATCGGCGAGCAAGGCGTGCCACGTGGCTTCACGCGGCAACTTCAGCTCCAGCACCATGATCGTGATGATCACGGCGATGACGCCATCGGTGAATGCCTCCATCCGACCTTTGTGCATGCGCGAAATCCCCGATTCGGCACGTTGTCCACGAAGTCAAAAGCGATTACTCGCCGCGTCCTGCAGCCCTCCAAGGCATCGGCTACGCCGATGTTGGCTCGCTCCGGCACCCTGCCCGCAATGACGACAATCAAGACCCCCTGTCCGCGTTGAACGGCGCGCTTCCCAGCGCCGGTCGAACGCGGACAGTTGATCCGGCAGCGCTCCGCGCTGCCGGATAATACCTATTTGTCTTTGTCCTTGACCTCAGTGAATTCCGCATCCACGACGTCTTCCGGCGACGCACTGCCGCCGCCCGGCGCCTGCTGCGCGCCCGGTTGCGGACTGCCCTGCCCGCCGGCCTGCGCCGCGACAAACAGCGACTGCGCGGCTTCTTCCAGTTTGGCGATGCGCGCTTCGATCGCGGCCTTGTCATCGCCCTTCATCACCTTTTCAAGTTCCGACAGCGCTTCTTCGGTGCGACCGATGATGTCGCCGCCCACCTTGCCGCCGTGCTCCTTGATGGCCGAACGGGTGGCGTGCACCAACTGGTCGGCCTTGTTGTGGACCTGCACCAGTTCCTGGAACTTCTTGTCTTCCTCGCGATGGGTTTCAGCATCCGAAACCATCCGCTGGATCTCGTCTTCGGACAGACCCGAGCCGGCCTTGATCTCGATGCGCTGTTCCTTGCCGGTGTTCTTGTCCCTGGCGGTCACATGCAGGATGCCGTTGGCGTCGATGTCGAACGACACCTCGATCTGCGGCATGCCGCGCGGCGCGGCCTGGATGCCGGCGAGGTCGAACTTGGCCAGCGATTTGTTGAAGCGCGCCTGGTCGCGTTCACCCTGCAACACGTGCACGGTCACCGCACTCTGGTTGTCTTCGGCGGTCGAGAACACTTGCGAAGCCTTTGTCGGAATCGTGGTGTTCTTGTCGATCAGCTTGGTCATCACGCCGCCCAGCGTCTCGATGCCCAGCGACAACGGGGTCACGTCGAGCAGCAGCACGTCCTTGACTGCGCCCGACAGCACGCCGCCCTGGATCGCCGCACCCACCGCGACGGCTTCGTCGGGGTTCACGTCCTTGCGCGGTTCCTTGCCGAAGAAATCCTTGACCGCTTCCTGCACCTTGGGCATGCGGGTCTGGCCGCCGACCAGGATCACTTCCGAAATGTCGGACACACGCAAGTTGGCGTCGTTCAGTGCCGTGCGGCACGGGTCGATGGTGCGTTTGACCAGATCCTCGACCAGCGCTTCGAGCTTGGCGCGGGTCAACTTGATGTTGAGGTGCTTCGGGCCCGACGCGTCGGCCGTAACGTACGGCAGGTTCACTTCGGTCTGGTGCGCGGACGACAGCTCGATCTTGGCGCGCTCGGCCGCGTCCTTGAGTCGCTGCAGCGCGAGCGGGTCGTTGCGCAGGTCGACGCCCTGGTCTTTCTTGAATTCATCGACCAGGTAGTCGATCACGCGCTTGTCGAAGTCCTCACCACCGAGGAAGGTATCGCCGTTGGTGGCGAGCACCTCGAACTGCTTCTCGCCATCGACTTCGGCGATCTCGATCAACGACACGTCGAAGGTGCCACCGCCCAAGTCGTACACCGCGATCTTGCGGTCGCCGCCACCCTTGTCGAGGCCGTAGGCGAGCGCCGCCGCGGTCGGCTCGTTGATGATGCGCTTGACTTCGAGGCCCGCGATCTTGCCGGCGTCCTTGGTCGCCTGGCGCTGCGAATCGTTGAAGTACGCCGGCACCGTGATCACGGCGTCGGTGATGGTCTCGCCAAGGAAATCCTCGGCGGTCTTTTTCATCTTCATCAGCACCTTGGCGGAAATTTCCGGCGGCGCCATCTGCTTGCCATCTGAGGTTTCCAACCAGGCGTCGCCGTTCGAGTGCCCGACGATCTTGTACGGCACCACGTCGAGATCCTTCTGTACTTCGGCGTCGGTGAACTTGCGGCCGATCAGGCGCTTCACCGCATAGAAAGTGTTCTTGGGGTTGGTGACGGCCTGGCGCTTGGCCGGCGCACCCACCAGCACTTCGCCGTCCTTCGAAAACGCCACGATGGACGGCGTGGTGCGGTCGCCCTCGGAATTCTCGATGACCCGGGTCTTGGTGCCCTCCATGACCGCGACGCACGAGTTGGTCGTGCCGAGGTCGATACCGATGATCTTGCTCATGTTTCAGCTCCTCAAAGGGTTGCGGTCTAAGGACCGTAGAATCTTGAACACAAACTGGGGGTTGGCGGCTTTTTCTCAAGTGGGAGCGGCCAAGGGACGCGACCGGATCTCCATGCCACAACGGCCCCGGTCGCGCAAAGGCAAAAGACAGGTCTCCGCACCGGGCCGCTCCTACGACTCCTTCGCCACCGCGACCAGCGCGGGGCGGAGCAGCCGTCCGTTCAGCACGTAGCCCTTCTGCATCACACTGACCACGGTGCCGGGCGCGCTGCCGGGCGCCTCGACCATGCTGACCGCGTGGTGGCGTTCGGGGTCCAGTGGCTCGCCAACAGGATCAACCTGTTGCAAGCCATTGTTCTCGGCAATCTTGAGCAACGATTTCAGGGTAAGGCTGAGGCCCTCGCGCATCGCCGCCACGTCTGCGGTCTCCACCGCCAGCCCGCTTTCGAGGCCGTCGTACACCGGCAGCAGGTCGCGCAACAGTTTTTCGTTGGCAAACTTCAGGCTCTGTTCCAGATCGCGCTGCATGCGCTTGCGCTGGTTTTCGAGATCGGCGCGCTCGCGCAACAGCGTTTCGCGCATGCCCGCGAGGTTGGTCTCTGCTTCGGCCAGCTGCCGGCTCAGGGTTTCCAGTTCGTCCGCGCCCGCTTCCATCGGCGGCTGCCGATCGTCCTGCGGCGCCTGATCCGGTGATTCCTTCGGGTTCATCATGTTCATTCCTCGGCTGGATTCTTGCGATCATCCATGATCGCGAAAATGAAACGACAGCCTTCCCTGGCTGACTTTGCACAGAAGCGCGCTTCGCGTCCGGACGGACACGGGGACTGGGCACAACAGACAAATCTATGCGGCCGGCGCCCCGCGATTCAAGTCGAACCGCCGTTTATCACTCAGGCGTCCTCAAGGCATCGGTAAGAAGCTTCGCCGTCGCCTGCACCACCGGGATCACGGAATGGTAAGCCATCCGGGTCGGGCCGATCACGCCGATGGCGCCCAGCACGTGGCCTTCGCCCCCGTAGGGCGCGCTGACCAGGCTGTAGCCCTTGAGCGGCTCGAAGCCCGATTCCTCCCCGATGAACAGTCGTACGCCCTGCGACCGCGCGCAGCCTTCCAGCAACGCCAGCAACTCGCGCTTGCGCTGGAAAGCCTCGAACAATTCGCGCAGGCGCTCCATCTGCTGGCTGTCGTCCCCCGACATCAGGTTGGTCTGCCCGGAAACCAGCATGTCGGATTCGGGTTCCGGCGCGAACGTTTCGGCGGCCACCTCGACCGCGGTGTCGAGCAGGCGATTCAACTCGCTGCCGGCGGCACGCAGATCCGCCAGCACCCGAATCCGGATGTCGTCGAGGCGCAAGCCTGCGTAGTGCTCGTTCAAGTAGTTGGCCGCCAATTCCAGCGCGTGCGCATCGAAGCGCTGGCTGAGGTTCAACACCCGGTTCTGCACCTGCCCGTCGGCGAACACCAGGATGGCCAGCACCCGGCGCGGCTCGATGGACACGAATTCGATCTGCTTCAGCGGCGCGTCGGCGGCGCCTGGCACCGTCACCAGCCCCACGAATCGGGTCATGGCCGACAGCAGGCTGGAGGCGTTGCCGAGCAATTCACGCGGCGACGCGGACTCGCGCGGCAACTCGCGCTGCATCTGGATCACCGCGCCGCGCGGCAGGGGCTTCAATTCCAGCAGACTGTCCACGAACAGGCGCAACCCGCTCACGGTCGGCACGCGCCCTGCCGAGGTGTGCGGTGAAGCGATCAGGCCGAGTTCTTCGAGGTCGGCCATGATGTTGCGCACCGTCGCCGGACTCACATCCAGCCCGGCCGACCGGGCCAGCGTGCGGGAACCGACCGGCTGGCCCTCCTCCAGATACTGCGCGATCAGGGTTCGCAGCAGGTGGCGGGCACGGACATCGAGACGGTGGGGTTCGGACACGAAGGGATGGGAAAGCAATGACACCCCTCTAATACGGGTAGCGGCGGTGGAATGCAAGCGCAGCGCCCGTGACGAGAGGTGGGTGGCGAGTGGCGCAAAGACGGAATCGGGTCGGAGCATGCAGCATGATGGTCGCCCTGGCGCACGTTTTCGTCGGCGCATCGCCGCTACCCTTCAACCGACTCCGCTTCGCTAGAATCTTCGCACCCAACGGCCCGATCCGATGCTCACCCATCTCTCCGTCCGCAACTTCGCCGTGGTCGAAGCCGCCGAGATCGAGCTCGGCGCCGGCCTTACCGTGGTCACTGGTGAAACCGGCGCCGGCAAGTCGTTGCTGGTCGATGCATTGTTGCTGCTGTCCGGCACGCGCGCCGACGCCGGCATGGTGCGCGCAGATTGCGAGCGAGCGGAAATCTCAGCCGAGTTCGACCTCGCGAACGCACCAGGCGCACGCGCATGGCTGCTGGAACAGGCATTCGACGACGAGGATGGTGCCTGCCGGCTGCGCCGCGTGATTGCCGCGGAAGGCGGCTCCCGGACCTGGATCAACGGGCGCACGGCCTCGCTGGCGCAATTGTCGGAACTCGCGGCGACGCTGGTGGAAATCCACGGCCAGCACGAACACCAGGCGCTGCTGGATCGCACCCAGCAATTGCAGATGCTGGACGCATTCGGCGGCAATGGCGATGCCGTCGCCAAAGTTTCCGAACTGGCACTGCGCCATCGTGACATCGTGGCGCGCGAACGCGAACTGTCGGGCGGCGACGACCGCGCCGCACGCATCGACCTGTTGCGTCACGAAGTCGCGGAACTGGAACGCTGGGCATTGTCATCCGATGCGCTGGCCGAGCTCGAGGCGCGCCACAAGCGGCTCGCGAATGCCGGCAAGCTCGCCGAAGGCGCGTCCGGACTGGCCGAATTGCTGGACGGCGACGGCGAACCTGCGGCAACGCGCACCGTCGTGCGCGCGCATGCGGAACTGGAACGGCTGGCGGAACTCGATCCTGCGTTGCAGGCGCCGCTGGATTTGCTCGACAACGCCCGCATCCAGCTTGGCGAGGCGGCCAATGCGCTGTCGCGCTATACCCAAGGCCTCGACCTCGATCCCGAGAGTTACGCCGAGGCAGATGCGCACCTCACCGCCCTGCACGATCTTTCGCGCCGCCATCGCTCGCCAGTCGCGGAATTGCGCGCACACGCCACCGGGCTGCGCGACGAATTGCAAACGCTGGAAGACGCCGGTGAATCGCTTGCCAAGCTTGCCGCCGAACGCAAGCAATGCTTCGCCGACTACGGCGTCGCCGCGGGTGCGCTATCCAAACGTCGCGCCCACGCCGCGAAAGCGCTGGGCGAAGCCGTCACGTCATTGATGGACGAATTGGGCATGGCCGGCGGCTCATTCGCCGTGGACGTGCAGCCACAATTTTCTGGCGAGCCGGACCCGCAAGGCCGCGAGCGCTGCGAATTCACCGTCAGCGCCAACCCTGGCATGCCGCTGCGTCCGCTGCGCAAGGTCGCCTCGGGCGGTGAACTGTCGCGCATCGGGCTTGCGATCGAAGTGGCCGCGCTCGGCAGCGATGCCGTCGGCACCATGGTGTTCGACGAAGTCGATGCCGGCATCGGCGGCGCGGTCGCGGAAACCGTCGGCGCCAAACTGCGGGCGCTCGGCTCCCGCTGTCAGGTGTTGTGCGTGACCCACCTTCCGCAGGTCGCTGCGCAAGGCCATGCGCACCTGTCCGTCACCAAGGCCGTGGAAGACAACGCCACCCGCACCCACATCACGGTGCTGAACGCGAAGGGCCGCAGCGAGGAAGTGGCGCGCATGCTCGGCGGCGTCGAGATCGACCGCGAAACGCGGGCGCATGCGAAGCGGATGCTGGAGAAGGCACAAACCCCGTAGGGCGGGAGAAGCGAAGCGAATCCCGCCGCCTCCGGACAACTTCAACATGGCGGGATGCGCCGCTTCGCGGCTGCTCCCGCCCTACCCTTGTCACCTACTTCTTTTTCTTCGGCCGCACGTACAGCACGAGGCTGTGATCGACGATTTCGAAGCCATGCTTCGCCGCGATGTCGTGCTGCAGCTTCTCGATTTCCTCGTTGACGAACTCGACGACCTTGCCGGTGGTCACGTCGATCATGTGGTCGTGGTGCTGGCCGCGATCCAGTTCGTAAACGGCCTGCCCGCCCTCGAAATTGTGCTTGATCACGAGGCCCGCCGCTTCGAACTGCGTCAGCACGCGGTACACCGTCGCAAGCCCGATGTCCTCGGATTCTTCCAGCAACAGCTTGTAGATGTTCTCGGCGGTGAGGTGATCGTGGCTGTGCTCGAGGATTTCCAGCACACGGATGCGCGGGTGAGTCACCTTCAGCCCGGCATTGCGCAAATCCTGGGATTCCATGGCTGAACTCCAGTGGCGGCGCAGGGTCTGACGACCCGAACCGAAACCCGGCTAGTGTATCATTCACCGTCCACCGACCGACCCATCACGATGCGCAAGATCATCACCGCTGTCCTGCTCGCTTCCGCCAGTGTCCTGACGCTCGGCGCCTGCAACCCGATCTACCGCCCCGACGTGCAACAGGGCAACTTGCTGATCGGCAAGAACGTGAGCGAACTGAAGCCCGGCCTGACCAAGCAGCAGGTGGTGGCACTGCTGGGCACGCCGTCGGTGGTCAGCCCGTTCAACCAGAACCAGTGGAACTACGTCGCGACAATGCAGCGGCGCGGCGGCACGCTCAAGCAGCGCGCGCTGATCTTGTACTTCGACAACGACACGCTCGTTCGCACCGACGGCGACTTCATGAAGGAGACGCCGCAGGATCTGCTGCGGGAAAGCCACAAGTACGGCCCGCTGTATCCGACCAACCTGACCAAGGAACAGCAGAAGGAACTGGAGAAGAAGCAGCAGCAGGGTGGCGGGGATAGCGGCGGTTGATCAGGCACCGCGCGCCCGCTTTCGTCGCGCTTCCTTCGGATCGATGAGCAACGGCCGATAGATTTCGACGCGATCGCCATCGCGCAGCGCCGTATCGAGCGCAGCCTTGCGGGAGAAAATGCCGAGCCGATCGTCGCGAATCGCGATGTCGGGTCGGGCGGCGCGAATGCCCGAACGCTCGATGGCATCCGCGACCGTGGCACCCTTCGGCAGCGAAAGCTCGACCTTGAACACGCGCTCAGGCTCGGCGTAAACCACCGACACCGCGATACGCGCAGCATCAGGCATACGTGCGCTTTGCTTCCGCGCTGAAATCGTCCACCATGCGGTCGGCGAGTTTCTGGAAACCCAGCTTGAAGGCGAAGCCGGTCAAACGGTTGCTGACTTCGAAATCGAGATCCAGCGCCACCTTGCAGCCATCCTCGCCCAGCGGGGTGAAGGTCCATTCGCCATGCAGCCAGTCGAACGGGCCGTCCACGAATTGCATCTTGATGCTGCGTGGGCGATCGAGGGTGTTGCGCGTGGAAAAATGCTGGGTGACACCGGCGAATCGCAGGTCAAGCCGCGCCACCAGATGCTCGCCATCGTGCTCGGACAACTGCGCGCCGAGGCACCAGGCAAAGCGCTTCGGGTAAGCTTCCACGTCGTTCACGAGATCGAACATCTGTTCCGGCGTGACGCGAACCAGCGCCTGGCGATGGATTTGCACGAATTCTCCTGATTGCGCGCCGGCCCGACGGCATCGTAGACACGTCACATTGTAACGAGCATGGCGAAGAAGAAAGAAAAAGACGGCAAGGGCTCCTCGACGATCGCGCTGAACAAGCGAGCGCGCCACGAGTACCACATCGACGAGCGCTACGAAGCCGGCATTGCCCTGCAAGGCTGGGAAGTGAAAAGCCTGCGCGCCGGGCGCGTCAATCTCACCGATGCATACGCGCTGGTGAAGGGTGGCGAATTGTTCCTGTTCGGCGCGTCGATTCCGCCGCTGCTGTCGGCTTCCACCCATGTGATCGCCGAGGACCGCCGTACCCGCAAGCTGCTGCTGCACCGCGCCGAGATCGACAAGCTCGTCGGCGCGGTCGAACGCAAGGGCCTGACCCTGGTGCCACTGGCGATGTACTGGAAGGCCAATCGCGCCAAGGTCGAAATCGGCATCGCGCGCGGCAAGCAGGCGCACGACAAGCGCGCCACCGAAAAAGCACGCGAATGGAACATCGAAAAGCAGCGCACGCTGCGGGCGCACAACAAGGCGGGGTGAGGCTGGGGACTTGCGAAAGGACGCATGCAAGTTGTCATTCCGGAGTGCCCCGAGAGGGTGGACCCGGAATCGGTTTAGGCGCCCAAATGACCGATTCCCGGGTCTGCCCGCGAGCGACGCGGCCAACCCCGGAATGATGGCAACTCAAAATCCTGCCGGGATGTACTTGAACCGGGCCATCTGCCTGCGATGCGCATCCACGATGCGCCGCACCTGCTCCCGGCTCAGTGCCTCGCGCCACTGGTTCGCGCGCCCCTTGAAAAAGAACCGCGTCTTTTCGTCTACCGCTTCCACGAAGCCGTGTTTCTGCTCGAGCGAGGACAAGGTCTGGAACGAAGTGTGTTTCACCGCGCGCTCGATGCGCGCCTTGTCCTGTCCCAACCCGATCAGCTTCGCGGCTTTCGCAAAATACTTGGCGGGCTTTTCCAACAGGTCTTCATAGCGCAGCACGATCACCTTTCCCGGTGTGCGTTCGGCCGCATCGGCCCAACCCTCTACGTGCGATGACCACGACCCGATCAGGTGACTGACAGCAACCGCATCGTTGATCGACGCCACGCGATCGTCGCCGAGCCGCTCGATGGCTTCGTCCTGGGTCAAGCCGAAGTGATGGGTCATGCTGACCGCCACGTCCAGCGGATTGCGCACCACGTAGATCGCGCCCGCCGTCACCTGCCAATTGAACAGCGGCTGGCCCTCGAAACTGCCGCAGAAGTTGTGGGTCATCACCAAGCGCGTGCCTTGCGCGCGTTGCGCTATCAGCGCGTGCACCTCCGGGCGCAAGGCCGAAATTTCCTCGATCGTCAGTTGGGTGCTGGGCTTGCCAGCCAGTTCCGTGTAACGATCGGTACGCGATTCCGCATCGGTGTAATCGCGGATCTCGTCAGGCCGCAACGGATCGACACGGTTCGCGATCAGGTTGGCCAGGAACGCGCGCAACCACGTATTGCCGGATTTGGGATAGGAGGCCAGCCAGACAATGTTTCCCATGCGTTGCGCCGTCATGTGCGATGAACGAACCAAGCATGATGCCAGCCTCCGCGATTGATTTCCCGCACCCGCGCCCACATCATTGCTTTCCCCGGGGGCGACCTGGCTTCGACGGGGGCTGTGAAGTAGCTTGGAGCATGCCGAGGGCGTCATCTTCCTCGTTAAACCGATGGCAAACAATCAGACGCCAACGACGACGTCTACGCTCTCGCCGCTTAAGGCGTAAGCCCCGAACCCACTTGTGCCCGTGCTCGTGGATGTAGGGTCATCATCACGGGATCGCTGATGGTTGCCGCCGGTCGGCCATCGGCTAAAACAAAACCCGCTGGTTCCGCGGTGCGCTTTGTCCAGCGTGCTGCTTCGGGACGAGATCGAACGCTGGACTAAGCATGTAGCGCCGGGCGCGGAGCGCCTTCGGACGGGGGTTCGATTCCCCCCGCCTCCACCAA
>Ga0207667_10000678_pt1 | contig 44100 bp, 55 predicted proteins | sample KBSCornC52_FD_184301 | JGI IMG/M metagenome (GOLD analysis project Ga0207667, IMG submission 184301) | Corn rhizosphere microbial communities from Kellogg Biological Station, Michigan, USA - KBS Corn C5-2 (SPAdes) (version 2) | ecosystem: Host-associated > Plants > Roots > Rhizosphere > Soil ... | reverse complement strand
TGCCGTGAAGTTCTCGCGGAGTGCCCACATCCTGCTCGTCAGGTGCATCGCGTCGTGCCGGGTCAGCTGCAGCAGGTTCCAGGTGTCGATGGCGTCCTCGGCCTGCACAGCGTCTAGGAGCCCGAGTCGGTGGCTGCGCCGGATCGCCGCCACGACCTCGTAGTCGATGATCGTGGGCACGTGCAGCTCGAACTCCACGGGCAGCGCGGCACCGGATGGCATGAACTGGCCGATCACGGCCGATGCGTCGGCGACGACGGCGATCGCCTCTCTCACGAGCCGGCATCCCGCTCGGCGCGAATGGCGTCGACGACGTCGTCGCGGGTCATCGCGATCTCGGGATGCCGCTGCCGGTACGCCGCGACGACCTCGGCGTTGCTGCGATATTCGACGAGTTTCGCGAGCTGCACCGCGACATAGTCGGACAGCGACATCCGCGCCTCCGCAGCGCGCGCCTTGAGCTTCGCGTGGACCTCGTCGGGAAGGTTTCGAACCTGCAGCATGACCGGCATGCTCGCACACTACATGTGTTGCACATGCACTGTCTGGAAGTACTGGTGGAGGCAGGAGGGTTCTGACGTGGGGGGAGGAAGCGGAGGCGATCAGCTCTCGTCGACGATGTCGAGCGCAGGCAGCGACGTCACGATCCGCACCGTCTCGAGGCTGACCGTCACGATGCTCCCGATCAGGAACGTCGAGCGCATCCGCCCGTACCAGGTCCTCATCAGGGCTGACGACTCCGGACTCCCGGCTGACAGCAAAGCTCACGCCGAACAAGTTCGTTCGGTCGCCTCGCTGAGAATCGTCAGACCGCTCGGGCAGTTGCCTCGTCGAGTCGTGGCCGAAGTCGATGAGGCATTGCGCCTGCATCTCGGCCTCTAGGCGCGTCGAGGCTCAGTCGGGCCGGCGGTCCTCTGCGGCGGGCGGCGGGGGCGTGGGGAGCGCGCCTGCCCCCGCACCCGGCAGCGGTGATGGCGGCGGAAGCCGGGGTCCGAGGCGAGGCCGCGGTGAGGGAGCCGCCTTCGTGGCGCGTGGAGCCCGCGGCGCGCGCGGAGCCCGCGGAGCCTTCGGCGCCCTCACCACCGCATCCAGCGATGTCGGGAACACATCCGGCGCGGGCGGGAACGCCTCGCGCGCCGACCGCACGATGCGGCGCCCCAGGATGTTGTTGCCGACGCCGCCGAACACGGCCCCGACGCCGAACGGGATCGCCCTGCCGATCACCGAACCGCCCTGGGTCACGGCGAAGCGCCGCAGGAACGCCGCACGCACCCGGTCGGTGAGCGGGCCGAGAGCGGCCCGCGGCAGGCTCTTGGTGACGAGTTCGCCCCAATAGGCTGACCGCGATCCACGGCCGGCAGCCTCGCTGGCGAATTGCTGGAGCAGCTCTTGGCCGCCGGTGCCGAGCATCATCGCCATGACGAGGGTGCGGGCGCGCTCCGGGTCGTCAACCGCGAAGCCGTGCACCTCGGTGACCGACTGCGCGAAGAGGGCGCTGGCCTCGAGAAACCCAGCGGTCTCGACGCCCGACAGCACGACGGAGGTGCCCACACCGACCGCCGGGATCGCGGCGCTGGCCCCGACCAGGGCCCCGCCGCTGGTCACGGCCGTGAGGAATCGCCGTTCGAGGATCGCGATGATCTGCGCGGGGGAGGCACCGGGCTTGCTGTTCCGGATCGAGCGGATGTGGGCGAGCACGACCGGGCGCTGCACGGACAGCAGCCTGTCGATGCCCTGCGCCAGGCGAGGGTGCAGCCCGTCCGAGGTGATCGGTGCGATCTGCTTCGTCATTCGACAACCGTAACCGCGGCCGCTGCCGCATGCCCAGCACCGCCGGGTTGCACGGTCTTCACACAGCCGATGTCAGGTGTTCACCTCGTGTGCAGAGGGGGATCACGATCGCCCACGACCCTGAGGTGAGGGCGCGGCAGGCAGGCTCCCATCACGGCACGAGGGGAGGAGCGCAGGTGGAACAACGGCGCACCCCGATCGCCTGGGTCGAATCCCCGCTGCAGTTGCTCGGCGCTGCCGAGTACGCCGCGACGCTCGGCCGCCCGATCGCGGTCGCCCATCGGCTCACCGGTCCGCAGATGCCGGCAACCATGAGCGAACTGCTCGATCGCGGCGCGCTCTTCTCGAGCGTCGCCCCCTACTACGGCATCCCGTGGTCGCTCCTGCACGATCAGCCCGACTGGGTGATCGGCGACGGCTTCTCTGGTCAATTCCGGATGGCGGCCGCCCTCATGCGGCCGCGCTCGATCACCCTGCTCGACGACGGGGACATGTCGATCCACCTCGCCTCGGCGCTGCTCGGGCGAACCGGCTTCGCGCGGCGCAACACGCACGAGAGCGGACTGGCGACCGTGCTCGGCGGTCTCGCGCGCGACCGCATGCTGCGGCTCGCCGGCTCACGCCGGCTCGGCATGTTCAGCGCGTTCGCCGACGACCCGACGGTCGCCGCGCTGCCCGCGCGCGATGTGGAACTGACCCGCAACACCTTCGCCTGGCTGCGCGCGCACGCCAGACCGGCGCGGCTGCCGCACGCGCGCGTCGTGCTGGGTTCGGCTCGCGTCGCCGACGGGCTGGTCGGCGCGCGGGACTACGAGCGCTGGCTGCGCTCGGTTGCTGCATCCGGCCCGGTCAGCTATCTGCCGCACCGCCGGGAGCGAGGCGACGATCTGGCTCGGATCTCGTCACTCGACGACGTCGCGGTCGTCGACGCCGGCCTGCCCGCCGAGCTGCTGCTCGCCGGCGCCCTCGAGCCGCTCGAGATCGTCATGATGCGCTCGTCGGCCTCGACGACGCTGCGCGCGGTGCTCGAGGGAACCGGCAGCACCGTGACGGTCAGCACGCCGGCCGAGCTGGTGCGATGAGCGCCGACGGCCCGCGCTCGGAACCCGGGGGAGAGACGGTCGCCGTCATCCCGGCCCGCGGCGGTTCGAAGGGCGTTCCCCGCAAGAATCTGCGCAGGGTCGGCGGCATCCCGTTGATCGCGCGCGCAATCGCCACGGCGCGAGCGGCGGATCAGGTCGATCGCGTCGTGGTCTCGACCGACGACCCGCAGATCGCGGCCGTCGCCCGCGAGTGGGGCGCCGAGGTCGTCACTCGCCCCGCCGAGTTGTCCGGCGATACGGCCGGCTCCGAGAGCGCGGTCGAGCACGCCCTTGACGAACTCGCGAGATTCGGGATCGCGGTGGGCATCGTGATCCTCGTGCAGGCCACGTCGCCGTTCATCGACCCGGCCGACCTCGATGCCGCCGTCGAACGCGTGCGCGCCGCAGAATCCGACGTCGTGTTCTCGGCCGTCGAGTCGTGGGGCTTCCTCTGGCGGACCGCACCCGGGGCGACCGGCGCCGTCGGCATCAACCACGATCACCGCCGCCGGGTGCGCAGACAGGAGCGCGAGCCCGAGTTCCTCGAGACCGGCGCGTTCTATGTGATGGATGCCGCGGGCTTCCGCCTGGCGAAGCACCGCTTCTTCGGCAGCATCGGGGTCGCGCTCGTGCCCGAAGCGCATGCGATCGAGATCGACACCGAGGAGCAGCTGACCCTGGCATCGGCCATCGCCCCCTTCGTGGGCGGGCTCGCGGGCGTCGAGTCCACGGTCGACGTCGACGCCGTGGTCACCGACTTCGACGGCGTGCACACCGACGACACGGTGCTCGTCGGCCAGAACGGCGAGGAGTTCGTGGGCGTCAGCCGCTCAGACGGCATGGGGATCGGCCGACTGCGCGCCGCCGGAGTGCCCGTGCTGATCCTGTCGACCGAGACGAATCCCGTGGTGTCCGCCCGTGCTCGCAAGCTCGGGGTCGAGGTCGCGCAGGGGAGCGCAGACAAGGCCGCGACCCTGACCGCGTGGGCCGCGGAGCGCGACATCCCGCTCGACCGCATCGCCTACCTCGGCAACGACGTCAACGACCTCGGCTGCCTCGATCTGGTCGGCTGGCCGGTGGCGGTGCCCGACGCCCACCCGCAGGTGCTCGCCGCCGCCCGCCTCGTGCTCGCCGCGTCGGGCGGTGCCGGCGCGGTGCGCGAACTGGCCGAGGCAGTCCTTCACACGAGAGCCGTGCAGCCACGGCGCTCCCACCCGTTCAGCACCAGGAGAGAGTCATGACGGTCACCATCGGATCCCACGAAGTCGGCGACGGACTGCCTGCCTACGTCATCGGCGAGATCGGCCTCAATCACAACGGGTCTGTCGACCTGGCCAAGAAGCTGATCGATGTCGCGGCGGATGCCGGGGCGCAGGCGGTCAAGTTCCAGAAGCGCACCCCGGCCATCTCGACGCCCGAGCACATGAAGAACGTGATGCGCGAGACGCCGTGGGGCGAGATGACCTACCTCGAGTACCGCTACCGCGTCGAGTTCGACCGCGAGCAGTACATCGAGATCGGCGACCACGCCACCCTTCGCGGCCTCGACTGGTTCGCCTCGCCGTGGGACGTTCCGGCCGTCGAGTTCCTCGAAGGCCTCAACGTGGTCGCCCACAAGGTGGCCTCGGCGAGCGTGACCGACCTGGAGCTGCTTGCCGCGCTCGCCGCGACCGGCAAGCCCGTCATCCTGTCCACCGGCATGTCGACCATGGAGCAGATCGACGCGGCCGTCGAGGTGCTCGGCACCGACAACCTGGTGATCCTGCACGCGACGTCGACCTACCCGTTGCCGCCCGAGGAGGCGAACATCCGGATGATCGCGACGCTCCGCGCCGCATACCCGGGCATCCCGATCGGCTACTCGGGTCACGAGCGCGGTCTGCAGATCTCGCTCGCCGCGATCGCGCTCGGCGCGACCGCCGTGGAGCGCCACATCACCCTCGACCGCGCCATGTGGGGCTCCGACCACGCCGCATCGCTCGAGCCGACCGGGTTCGAGCACCTGGTGCGCGACATCCGGGTGATCGAGCAGGCGATGGGCGACGGGGTCAAGCAGGTCTTCCCCGGAGAGCTGGCGCCGATGGCGAAGCTGCGCCGCGTCTCGGCGTAGCACCCGGAAGCAGCACGGGGCATGAAGTTCATCGCGATCGCCGACTCCGACTCCTACCTCAAGTGGGCGGCGGCGTTCCTCGGTGCGCTGCCCGACGTGACCGAACGCGAGCTGATCCTGGTCGAGACCCCTGTGCTGCCGAGCGAGACCCAGCGCGCGGCCGCGCTTGCGATCGGCGGGGTCTCGCCCGATCAGCTCTTCAGCCTCCCCCTCACCGAGGTGCTGAACGCGCTGCGGCGCGAGAAACCGGATGCCGTGCTCGTCGCGGTGCGCGGGCCGGTGGCCGCCGTGCTCATCCGCATGATCGCCGAACTGCCCGACCGGCCGGTGATCGTGACCGGCCTCCCGGGGATCTCGATCCCTGCCACCCGCAAGGCGCTGGCGTTCCGGCGGCAGGCGGACCTGTTCGTGCTGCACAGCCGCCGCGAGATCCGCGAGTTCACCCTGATGTCGCGCGAGTACGGCTGGACCCACCGCTTCGCCCTGGCGACCCTGCCGTTCGTCGAGGAGCGCACCGGGGCGAACGGCACCGATCTGGTCTTCGCGGCGCAGGCGGTCGTGCCCAGACCCGTCGACGACCGCACGCGCGTGCTCGAGGTGCTGATCGCGGCGGCGCGCGCACGGCCCGACCGCCGCGTGGTGATCAAGGTGCGCGGACTGGCAGGCGAACGGCAGACCCACGACGAGCAGGCCAGCTATCCCGACCTGCTGGAGCAAGTGCCCGATGCGCCTGCCAATCTCGTGGTTTCGACGGCGCCGATGTCGGCGGCCCTCGACGACGCAGAAGGCCTGATGACCATCAGCTCCACCGCGGCGATCGAGGCGATCGCACGGGGCATCCCGGTGATCGCGCTCGACAGCTTCGGGGTGTCCGCCAAGCTGATCAACCCGGTGTTCGAGGGCAGCGGGCTGTTCGGCGACGAGAGGGCCGTCGTGCGGCGCGAGTTCCGGCATCCAGAACCCGCCTGGCTCGACGACAACTACTTCCACCCGGAGGAGGCCGACGACGTCGCTGTGCAGCTCGGCGCCCTGGTCGCGGCGAGGCGGCAGGGTGTGCTGCCTGCCCGCGAACCGGCGCGCAAGGCGGGCGGCAAGCTGCGTCTGGCCTGGGACCGCAAGCGCGCGTTCGGAGACGCCGACCGCACGGTCTCGGGCGCCGTCGCGCTCGCCGTGGGAACACCCGCTCGCGCGACGCTGATCGCGGCGCGCAAGGTCAAGCGCCTTCGGTAGCGCGAGCGGCCGGGCCAGGCCGAGCCCGATCGAGCCCGATCAGCTGTTGTAGTCGGCGTTGTACCGGTCGAGCACGTCCTGGATCGGGCCGTCGAGCACCAGCCCGCCCTTGTCGAGGTAGAGGCCGCGGCTGCAGAAGCGCAGCAGGTCGCGCTCGCTGTGCGAGACCAGGAAGAGGGTGCGTCCACCGGCCAGCAGCTCGTCGATCCGGGTGAAGCACTTGTCGCGGAACGCCTTGTCGCCGACGGCGAGCACCTCGTCGACCAGCAGGATCGGCTCTTCCAGCCGCGAGATCACCGAGAACGCGATGCGCACCTTCATCCCGCTGGAGAGGTGCTTGTATGGCGTGTCGACGAAGTCGCCGATGCCGGCGAACTCGATGATCTCGTCGAAGGTCTGATCGATCTCGCTCTTGGGCATGCCGTGCAGCCCGGCCGTCAAGTAGACGTTGTCGCGCACGGTGAGGTCGTTGACGAAGCCGCCGGTGATCTCGATGAGCGGCGCGACGCCGCCGTTGACGTGCACCTCGCCCACATCCGGGAACATCACCTGCGCCACCAGCTTGAGCAGCGTGGACTTGCCCTGCCCGTTGCGCCCGACGACGCCGATCGACTCGCCCGGGTGCACGGTGAAGCTGACGTCTTTGAGCGCCCAGAATTCGCCGGGGCGCGAGCGCCGGTCGCGTCCCGCGAACAGGTCTTTGAAGCTGCGCCGCGATGAGCGGTTGCGCTTGAACCGGATGCCGACGCCCTCGACGCGCATCCCTCCGACCCCGATGGTCTGAGCCGCTTCTGGCTGCGCCATCAGATCTCCTTCAGCACCGAGCGGATGGTGCGGCGGAATACCAGGATGCCGACGACCACCACGATGGCCGTCATGCCGGCGCTCACGGCCACGTCGAACCAGTTCAGGTCCTGCGGGAAGAACGCGCTGCGGTACAGGCCGATGATGCCCGACAGCGGGTTGAAGGCGCCCCAGAAGGTCAGGTGCAGCTTCTCGAGGTCGTTGAGGCCGTAGATGATCGGCGATGCGTAGAACAGCAGGCGCAGGATGAGCTTGACCGCCCGCTCCAGGTCGCGGAAGAAGACCACGAGCGGCGCGATGATCAGGCCGAGTCCGAAGGTGAGTGCGGCCTGCAGGATGATCGCCGGGATCCAGAGCACGGCCTGCCAATGGAACGGCGCCCCGAAGAACAGGGCGAACACGATGAGCACCGGGATGCTCGCCAGGAACTCGATGCCCTTGCTCAGCACGATGCGCCCGACCCAGATCGTGCGCGGGATCGTCGTCGAGCGGATCAGCTTGCCCTCGCTGGTGAACGCGCGGGTGCTGTCCGAGATGGCGCCGTTGAACCAGGTCCACGGCAGCAGGCCCGAGATCAGGAACACGATGTACGGCGACTGCCCGATGACGTGGCGGTGGAAGACGAGCACGAAGACGAAGTAGTAGATCCCGGCCATCAGCAGGGGATCGATCACCGACCACAGGTAACCGAGGGCCGACGTCGTGTAGCGCACCTTGAGGTCGCGCGAGGTCAGCAGCCACAGCGAACGGCGGTACCTCTGGAACGGAGACCACCGGGCGCGGGGCAGCGTCGACGTGGTCACGGTGTCACCCTATCGGCGCGGGCTGATCAACCTCGAAAGCGCGCAGGGCGTCCGCGGCACGCGTGCCGGCGAACGTGAGGCGGATCACACGAACAGGTTCGCGCGTTCCAGGTCTTCGGCGAAGTCGATCTCGACGGCGTACAGGTCCGAGATGTCGACCGGCTCGACGCGCAGCTTGTCGTCGGCGATCGCCGTTTCGATGCCGCGCTCGAAGTAGTCCTGGTCGCCGACCTTGGTCAGGTGACGCAGCAGCGTCGCCTTGTCGGAGCTCGAGATGTAGTTGATGCCGACCGCCTCGCCGAGCCCCCCGACGACTGTCTTCGACAGCTCGTTGATGAAACCCTCGGCATCCGTCGTGTACTTGACCTCTTCGTCTGAGACCTTGGCCGTGTTCACGCTGACGAAGCTGCGGTCTGCGGCCACCAGGTCGCCGACCCGCACCAGCACCTCGGGGTCGAAGACCACGTCACCGTTCATCCAGAGCACGCCTCCGGCGCTGGATGCCTGCAGGGCCCGCATGAGGCTCTTGCTGGTGTTCGTCTGGTCGTACTGCTCGTTGTAGACGTACGACGCATGAGGGAAGGCGTCGATGATGTGCTCGAGCTTGTAGCCGACGACGATGCTGATCGCGGCGTCATTGCCGAAGGCCGCACGGATGTTGTCGAACTGCTGCTGCATGATGGTGCGGCCGTCGCTGAGCTCGGTGAGCGGCTTGGGCAGGGAGCGACCGAGTCGGCTGCCCATTCCGGCGGCCAGGATCACGATCTGGGTCGTCGGCTTCGGGGTGCTCATGGTGATGATGCTCCTCAAGGTTTCGTCGAGTGGAACGACGCAGGCAGGGAGAGTTCACCCGCTGTTCATCGCCGATCCGGCTGTGCGACACACCTTTGTGCTTCCCAGGATTCTAATCGGCGGCCTCCGCGAGTCAGGGGACACACAGCATTCCGTTGTCGTTTCGTGATGCCACAAGTCGGGGATCTGTGCTGGTTGCCTGAGTGAGAGTCGCTCGCTTGTCGCGGTTGGTACGTTGTACCAGTGGAAGCCGAATCGGAGCCGTCGACGCCCAAGCGTCAGGGTCCAGGAGGCAATTCCGCGGCCGCCCGCTCCGGTGCGCGACGACGACCAGGAGGGTCGACCGCATCGGGTTCTGCCGGGCCGCGCAGACCGAATAGGTCCTCGGCTCCCGCGACGGCGACCAGCGGCCAGAAGAAGCCTCAGGCGCCCGCGACATCGGCGCCCGCCACACCCCCCGCCGCCACACCCCCCGCCGCCACCCCGCCGGCCGCCACGCCGCCGGCCGCCGCGAAGGCCGTTGCTTCGCCCATCCGGAGATCGGTGATCGAGACCCCGGTGCTCGGCTCGCCGAGGGTCGGACCCGCCCGTTCTCATGAGGCCCCGGCCACGGCGCTGGTCGAACCGGAAGCCCCCGTCGAGCCGGAGGCGCCGGTCGAGCCGGAGGCGCCGGTCGAGCCGGAGGCGCCGGTTGAGCCGGAGGCGGAGCCCGAGCCCGTACCCGAGGCCCCGGAACCTGAGGCGCCCGAGGCGGCCCCCGAACACGAGGCCCCCGAGCCCGCGCACGAGGCCCCGCGCAAGCCCGCGCCCCCCGCGGAGCACGCGCGCACCGGCCCCTCGTCGCGGGCGGCGGCCGCTCATCCTGGGCCCGCTCGTTCGGCTCCGACGACCACCTCGGAGGTTGCTCTCTCGGTCGCCGGGCTCAGCAAGACCTTCGGCGACACGGTGGCGGTCGACTCGATCGATCTGACCGTGCAGGCGGGTTCGTTCTTCGGGTTCGTCGGCCCGAACGGCGCGGGCAAGACCACCACGCTCTCGATGGTGACCGGCTTGCTGCGCCCCGACTCCGGCGTCGTGACGATCTACGGCGTGGATGTCTGGGCCAACCCCGCGGTCGCCAAGAAGTCGCTCGGCGTCCTGCCCGACCGGCTGCGCCTGTTCGACCGGCTGACCGGCTCGGAGTTCCTGCATCACGCGGGAGCCCTCCGCGGGCTCGACCGTCAGACGATCAGCAGCCGCGTCGACGACCTCGAGCGCGCGTTCGGCATCGAGCACTCGGCGAGACGTCTGGTTTCGGACTACTCGGCAGGCATGATCAAGAAGATCGGCATCGCGGCCGCCATGATCCATTCGCCGCGCCTGCTCGTGCTTGACGAGCCGTTCGAATCGGTCGACCCGGTCTCGGCGCAGGTGGTCATCGACATCCTGAAGAAGTTCGCGGCGGCCGGTGGCACAGTGCTCCTGTCGAGCCACAGCATGGACTTGATCGAGCGGGTCTGCGACTCGGTCGCGATCATCGCCGAGGGCCGGATGCTCGCGAGCGGACCGATGGCCGACGTGCTCGACGGGCACTCGCTCGAGCAGCGGTTCGTCGATCTCGCGGGTGGCGCCACCGCAGTGGAGGGCATGGAGTGGTTGCAGAGCTTCTCCGACTGAAGGCCCGGCTGCTCCTCAACGGGTTCCGCCGGGCTCGGTCGCGCATCGTCGGCTCCGCCGTGCTGCTGGCGATCGCGGTTCTCGGCCTGGTCGTGCTGTTCGTCGTCGCGTGGCGGGTGACCGAGTTCGACGGCGAGATCGTGGGCCGCACGATCGTGCTCATCGGCGCGGAGGTCAGCCTCGGGGCGCTGCTGCTGCCTGCGATGTTCTCGCGGTCGCCGTTGGTCGAGCCGCGCGCGTTCCTCGGCTACCGGATCCGCTCGGCTCCGCTGGCCGGTGCCCTGCTGCTGTTGACGCTGGTCGGCCCGGCGGCGCTGCTGATCCCGTTGGCGCTGCTGCCCGCCGTGGCGTGGCGGTCCTTCCCCGGCGCAACAGGAACCGCGCTCGCGGCAGCACCGCTGCTCGTGCTCCAACTCCTGCTGCTGGTGCGGATCGGCGTGGCCGTCGGCACCTGGTTGCGGCCGCACGCCGTCGTCCGGTTGTGGGTGCGGATTGCGGGCATCGTCGTGCTCGTGACCGGGATGCTGTACCTGGCCGGGCTGTTGCTGCCTCGGGCCGTGCTGCTCGCCCCGGAACGCTCGCTTTCCTCCCTGTCACCGATCGCGCGGTTCCTGGCTCAGCTCCACCCGGAGCAGGTTTCGGATGCGGTGGCCGGGTCGCCGCTCGCCTCGCTCTGGGGCGCGCCCGGCCTGGCCGTCTGGGGGCTGGGACGGCCGGGCGACGCCCTGTGGATCGGCGTCGCCGTGATCGTCGCGCTCGCCGTGCTGTGGTGGGGACTCGTCGCCGGTGCCCTGCGTCCGACGCGCGCGCAGAAGACCACGCGCGCGGAGCGGGTTCCCGGCTGGTTCCGACGGATGCCCGCGACGCCTGCGGGAGCCGTCGCCGCCCGCAGCTTCATCTACTGGCTGCGCGACCCGCGCTACCGGGCGGTGTTCGGCATCCTGCCCCTGCTTCCGATCCTGACCGGACTCGCCTTCTTCATCGGAGGGGTGCCGCTGCGCTTCGGTGCCTTCGTGCCGCTGCCCCTCATGGTGCTCGTGCTGGCCTGGTCGACGATCCACAACGACATCGCATACGACTCCACAGCGGTGTGGTCGCACGTGGTCGCTCAGACCCGCGGGCTGCACGACCGGCTGGGGCGGGTGTGGCCGGTGCTCGCGTTCGGGGTCATCCTGATCGCGATCGGCACGCCCATCACGGCGTGGGCCCAAGGCGACCCGGATGCGCTGCCGGCCGTTCTCGGTATCAGCATCGCCCTGCTGCTCGGCGGTGTGGGCGTGGGGAGCGCGATGTCGGCGCGCTTTCCGTACCCGGCTCCGCGGCCCGGTGACGGCCCCTTCACCTATCCGCAGGCCTCTGGCGGCACAGGCGGCGGAGCGCAGGCCGGCTCGTTCTTGCTGACGATCGTGGTCGCGCTGCCGCCGATCGCCGCGACGACCCTGTGGCTGATGGGATTCCCGGGTCCGCTGCCGTGGATCGCCCTCGTCGTCGGGCTGGCTTCGGGGGCGGTCGCCTTGTCGCTCGGCCTGCGGGCAGGAGCATCGGCCTTCGACCGCCGCGGCCCGGAACTGCTGGCCTTCACCATGCAAAACTAGAGGCATGAGCGCCGAGCAGATGAGCACCCTCGAACCGGGCGGACCGGACACGGCAGGCGGCGGAGCCGGCACCGACCTGCTCGAGAAGGAGCTCCAAGAGCTCATCGAGAAGGAACTCACCGAAGACGGCGACCACGACCGCTTCTCGCACTACGTGCAGAAGGAGAAGATCCTCGAGTCGGCGGTCACGGGCAAGCCGGTGATCGCCCTGTGCGGCAAGATCTGGGTGCCGGGCCGCGATCCCGAGAAGTTCCCGGTCTGCCCCGACTGCAAGAAGATCTACGACCGGATGAAGTAACGGCCTGAGCTACAGGTACCGCGTCGGGATCGCGGGCTCGCCCCGCGACAGCGAGAGCGCCTGCGCAGGCAGTTCGGCCATGACGGCCGCGTGGTGGGCACGGGCCGCCGTGACGCCGGCCGTGCCGAGATGCGACTCGACGGGGGATCCCTCGCGCACCAGATCGACCAGCAGGGGGCGCCCGGCTGAGGCGCCGACCGGCGGATCCTCGACGTAGATGTCCTCGGCGACCGCGACACCGTCGCGCAGGGTGCGCACCGGCTGCTTGCGTCCGGCGACGGTTGCCTTGCCCTCCGACGTCTTGCCGACGGGCAGCCACCCGCCCGAGCCGTCCAGGTGCGCGACGAGCTTGTAGACCATGCCGGCTGCCGGGGATCCCGATCCCGTGACCAGCGAGGTCCCCACCCCGTACGAGTTCACCGGTGCCGAGCGCAGCGCGGCGATGGCGTGCTCGTCGAGGTCGTTGGTGACCGTGATGCGGGTGTCGACGGCGCCGAGCGCGTCGAGCTGTGCGCGCACTTCGCGCACCACGACGCCGAGATCGCCCGAGTCGATCCGCACCGCGCCGAGCGAGGTGCCCGCCACGCGCACGGCCGTCTCGACCGCGGTGGTGATGTCGTAGGTGTCCACCAGCAGGGTGGTTCCGACGCCCATGGCCGCGACCTGGGCGCGGAAGGCGTCCTCCTCCGAGTCGAAGAGCAGGGTGAAGGCATGCGCGGCAGTTCCCATGGTCGGGATGCCCCACTCGCGCCCCGCCTCCAAGTTGCTGGTCGCCCCGAACCCGGCGATGTATGCGGCCCGGGCGGCCGCCACGGCGGACCGCTCGCCGGTGCGCCGCGATCCCATCTCGGCGAGGGGTCGATCCCCGGCGGCCGAGACCATGCGCGCGGCGGCCGACGCCACCGCCGAGTCGTAGTTGAACACGCTGAGCGCGAGGGTTTCGAGCACGACCGCCTCGGCGAAGCTGCCTTCGACGACGAGCACGGGCGAGCCCGGAAAATACAGCTCGCCCTCTGCGTAGCCCCGGATGGTGCCCGAGAACCGGTACCCCTCGAGCCAGTCGAGCGTGGCGTCGCTGACCACCCGCTCCCGCTTCAGGAAGGCGAGTTCGCGTTCGCCGAAGTGGAAGTCCTGCACCAGCTGCAGCAGTCGGCCCGTGCCGGCGACCACCCCGTAGCGGCGTCCGCTCGGAAGGCGGCGGGCGAAGAGCTCGAAGACGCTCGGCCGCAGCGCGCGGCCATCGGCAAGCGCCGCGTCGATCATCGTCAGCTCGTAGCGGTCGGTGAGGAGCGCGCTCGTCATGGAGTCGAGCCTAGAGCGCAGGCGGCCCCGGTATCCTGATGCCGTGACCGACAGCCTGCCGACCGACGCCCCGATCGGCGTGTTCGACAGCGGCGTGGGCGGTCTCACGGTGGCGCGGGCGATCCTCGATCAGCTGCCGCGCGAGTCGATCCTCTACGTGGGCGACACCGCGCACTCGCCATACGGGCCGAAGCCGATCGCCGAGGTGCGCGCCTATGCCCTGCAGGTGCTCGACGACATGGTCGCGACCGGGGTGAAGGCCCTGGTCATCGCGTGCAACACCGCGAGCGCGGCGATGCTGCGGGATGCCCGCGAGCGCTACGAGGCGGCCAGCGGCATCCCGGTGGTCGAGGTGATCCAGCCGGCGGTGCGCGCAGCGGTGCGCGCCACCCGCAACGGGCGGGTCGGCGTGATCGGAACCGTCGGAACGATCCAGTCGCGCGCATACGACGACGCGTTCGCCGCGGCATCCGGCATCGAATTGTTCGGCAGGGCGTGTCCGCGCTTCGTCGAGTTCGTCGAGGCGGGGGTGACGAGCGGCCCCGAGCTGTTCGCCGCAGCCGGGGAGTACCTCGCTCCGCTGCGCGACGCCGGCATCGACACGCTCGTGCTGGGCTGCACGCACTACCCGCTGATGTCTGCGGCGATCCAATACGTGGTGGGGCCGGATGTGCGGCTCGTGTCGAGTGCAGACGAGACGGCCGCCGACCTCTACCGGGTGCTCGTCAGCAACGGACTCGAACGCGGTGCCCCGGAGCCGCCCACCCACACCTTCGAGAGCACCGGCGACGACGAGGCCGCGTTCCGGCAGCTCGCGACCCGCTTTCTCGGACCGGAGGTCACTCGAGTCGAGAATTTCGAAACGGGAGCGATCACGCTCCCGCGCGGCTGACCCAGGCCGGGCATCACCAACCCGAAAGGCATCATGACCCGCATCGACGGTCGCGACAACGACCACCTCCGCCCCGTGACGATCGAACGCGGCTGGAGCAAGCAGGCAGAGGGCAGCGCCCTGATCAGCTTCGGCGACACCCGCGTGCTCTGCACGGCGAGTTTCACCAACGGGGTGCCGCGCTGGCTCACCGGCAAGGGCCGCGGCTGGGTCACCGCCGAGTACTCGATGCTGCCGCGCAGCACCAACGACCGGATGGATCGCGAGTCGGTGAAGGGCCGCATCGGCGGACGCACCCACGAGATCTCGCGCCTGATCGGGCGGAGCCTGCGGGCCGTGATCGACACCAAGGCGCTCGGCGAGAACACGCTCGTGATCGACTGCGACGTGCTCCAGGCCGACGGCGGCACCCGCACCGCGTCGATCACGGGCGCGTATGTGGCCATGGCCGACGCGATCGAGTGGGGCCGCAGCAAGGGGTTCATCGCCAAGAGCGCCACGCCGCTCATCGACTCGGTGGCGGCGGTGAGCGTGGGGATCGTCGACGGCGTTCCCATGCTCGATCTGGCATACACCGAGGACTCGCGCGCCGAGACCGACATGAACGTCGTGGTCACCGGTCGCGGCCTGTTCGTCGAGGTGCAGGGGACCGCAGAGGGCGCGCCCTTCGACCGCACGGAGCTCAACACCCTGCTCGACCTGGCGCTCGGCGGCACGACGTCCCTCACCGCGCTGCAGGCCGCGGCGCTCGAGCCGTACGTGGGCGGGGCCACCGCTCTCAGTTCGTGATCTGGGGTATGGCATGACCGTCTTCGTGCTGGCCACCCACAACGCCCACAAGGTCGACGAGTTGCGGCGCATCCTGGGGGAGCGGCTCGGGCATCACCAGCTGGTCGGGTACGAAGGTCCTGAGCCGGTCGAAGACGGCGACAGCTTCGAGGCGAACGCGTTGATCAAGGCGCGGGCGGCGGCGGTCGTCACCGGCCTCCCGGCGATCGCCGACGATTCGGGGATCTGCGTCGATGCTCTCGACGGCGAGCCGGGCATCCATTCGGCCCGGTACGCAGGCACCGGGGATGACGCGGACAACTACCGGCTGCTGCTGACGAACATGGCGGGGAGGACGGATCGCGCAGCCCAGTTCGTCTGCGCCGCCGCCCTGGTCGACCTGGAGGCCGTCGACACCGGGCCTCGCCGCACGGGGCTGCAGGGCGCGGTCGGCGGCTTCGAGCACACCGTGCGCGGCACCTGGCCGGGAAGCGTGCTCGAGGCACCGGTCGGCAGTGGCGGTTTCGGGTACGACCCGGTATTCCGTCCAGACGGGATGGACGTGAGTTCGGCCGAGCTCACCCCGGCGCAGAAGGATGCCCACAGCCATCGCGGCCGCGCCTTCGGGCTGCTCGTGGTGGAGCTGCGCCGCCGGTACGGCTGAGTCTTTCGTTGCGGTCCGCGCTCGTCGCGGGGTCGACCCCTGTCGAAAACGCCATTTCAGTTCGCGCGCAATTCGGCGCGAACTGAAATGCGGTTTCGCAGACCCCGCGGCCGAAACGGATGGGGCCGTTCCCGCCGCGGCCGGTCGGCCGGCACACGGATACCCTGAACACATGGCTCACGATCACGCCGAGCACGCGCACGGCAACCGCGGCCGACTCGGCGCCGCGCTCGCGATCGTGGTCGTCGTGCTGCTGATCGAGCTGCTCGGCTCGTGGCTGTCGGGGTCGCTGGCCCTGCTCGCGGATGCCGGTCACATGACCAGCGACGCGATCGGCCTGGTCGTCGCGCTCGTCGCCAGCACGATCGCCGCGCGCCCGGCCACCGACCGGCACACCTTCGGATTCCGCCGGGTCGAGGTACTGGGGGCTCTTGTCAACGGAGCGCTGCTCACCGTCGTCGCGGTCACCGTCGCCATCGAGGCGATCCGCCGTCTTCTCACTCCGGAGTCCGGCCAGGTCGACGGTCTGCCGCTGCTCATCGTGGCGGCGATCGGCCTGATTGCGAACCTGGTGGCCTTCTCGATCCTGCGCAGGGGCGATCGCGAATCGCTCAACCTGCGGGGTGCGTACCTCGAGGTGCTCGGCGATCTGCTGGGGTCGATCGCCGCGTTGGTGGCGGGCGTCGTCATCCTGACGACCGGCTTCGCGGCCGCCGACGCGATCGCCTCGTTGCTGATCGCCGTGATGATCGTCCCGCGCGCCGTCTCGTTGCTGCGCGACGTCGTGCGCGTGCTGACCGAGTCGGCTCCGCGCGGAACCGATGCCGAGCAGATCCGCGAGCACCTGCTGCAGACGGCCGGCGTCGTCGATGTGCACGACGTGCACGTCTGGACGATCACCTCGGGCGATCCGGTCTTCACCGCCCACGTCGAGGTCGATCCCGGCGTGTTCGCGCGTGGGGAGACCGACGGGATGCTCGACCGCCTGGGCGAGTGCCTCAAGGGGCATTTCGATGTGGCGCACTCCACGTTCCAACTCGAGCCGGCCGGACATGCCCAGCATGAGGGGGAATCCCATCGCTGAGCGCTCGCGGGCCGTTGCCGAGGACTACCTCAAGGCGATCTACGCGCACGCCGAGTGGGAGCCCGAGAACCTGATCGGCAGCTCGCAGCTCGCGGCTCGGTTGGGGCTCGCTCCGAGCTCGGTCACCGAGATGGTGAAGAAACTGGTGGCGCAGGGGCTCGTGGAGCACGCGCCGTACGGCGCCATCGGGCTGACGGCGTCCGGCCGCAGCGAAGCCCTGCGCATGGTGCGCCGCCACCGCCTGGTCGAGACCTGGCTGGTTCAGCAGTTCGGATACGGCTGGGACGAGGTGCACGACGAGGCAGAGATCCTCGAGCACACGCTGAGCGACCGGCTGCTGGATGCCATCGACGCCCAGCTCGGACGGCCCACCCTCGACCCGCACGGCGATCCGATCCCGGCCGCCGATCTGACCATGCCCGAGTTCAGCGGCATCCTGGCGGCGCGGCTCGCCCCGGGAGCGCAGGGCCGGGTGCTGCGCATCAACGATCACGACCCTGCCGTGCTGCGCGCGCTCGCCGCAGACGGGATCGGCCTCGGGTCGACCGTGGTGGGCGGCCAGCTGCCGCAGGACGCGGCTCGCGCGGTGTGGGTCGACCCCGTCTGACGGCCCCTGGCTGACGGCCCTGGCTGACGGCCCCGTCTGGTCGCCCCGTCTGACCGGCGGTGTCTGATAGTTTCGGTTTACCGAAATATCGACATCGGAGGCAGCATGACCGAGCGCTCCGGGCTGCGCGGTCTGCTGCCCATGCTCGGGCCGGCCATGGTCGCCGGCGTCGCCTACCTCGATCCCGGCAACGTGGCGAGCAATGCCAGTGCCGGCGCGCGCTACGGCTACCTGCTGGTCTGGGTCGTCGTGGTGGCGAACACGATGGCGTGGCTCGTGCAGTACCTCTCGGCCAAGCTCGGATTCTCGACGGGCGAGAGCCTGCCGGGCCTGCTCGGTCAGAGCCTGCGTCGGCGCGGCGTCCGGTACGCGTTCTGGGTCCAGGCCGAACTGGTCGCGATGGCGACCGACATCGCCGAGGTGCTGGGCGGCGCGATCGCGCTGAACCTGCTGTTCCAGTTGCCGCTGATCGTGGGCGGCGTCATCACGGGCACGGTCTCGCTCCTGCTGCTCGTCCTCACCAACCGGCGCGGTTCGCGTGCGTTCGAGCGCGTCGTGACCGGGCTCGTGGTGATCATCGGGGTGGGATTCTGCGCGGGCATCCTGTTCGCCCCGGTCGACGGCGCCGCGGCGGCGGGCGGCCTGGTGCCGCGCTTCACCGACTCGGGCTCTGTGGTGCTCGCCGCCTCGATGCTCGGAGCCACGGTGATGCCGCACGCGATCTACGCGCACTCGGCCCTCACCCGCGACCGCTTCGGACGAGTGGATGACGGCCCGGAGCGGCGCCGCGTGCTGCGCGCGACGCGGCTCGACGTGACCGTCGCGCTCGCGGTCGCCGGCACGGTCAACGTGGTCATCCTCCTGCTCGCGGCTTCGACGCTGCCGGGCGTGGATGGCGCGGGCACGCTCCCCGGAGCGCACGCGGCCATCTCGGCGTCGCTCGGGCCCGTCATCGCCACGCTGTTCGCGGTGGGGCTGCTGGCGTCTGGGCTGGCATCCACCTCGGTCGGCGCCTATGCGGGCGCCGAGATCATGCAGGGCCTGCTGCACGCGCACGTGCCGATGCTGGTGCGCCGGCTGGTCACGCTGATCCCGGCGCTGGTGATCCTGTTGATCGGGGTCGACCCGACGCGCGCGCTGGTGCTCAGCCAGGTGGCGCTGTCGTTCGGGATCCCGTTCGCCCTGATCCCGCTGGTGCGCTACACCTCGCGGCGCTCGCTGCTGGGCGGCGCCACGAACCGCTGGTGGACGACCGCCCTCGCGGTCATCGCGACGGCCCTTCTGGTGGCGCTGAACATCACGCTGATCGCGCAGCTGCTGGGCGCCTGAGCGAGATCGCTCGCTGTCTCCGCGGTGCTGAGGCGCGGTGCCCCGAGAGGCTGGCTACTTCTTCCGCTTGCCGTCGAACACGCTCGGGTCGAGCAGCACGTCCTTCTCGCTCATCGCATCGGTCATGCCTGCGGCACGCGCCCTGCGGGCGGCGATGGTCGACCGGATCGTGTGGAACACCGTCGGGATGACGGCGATCGCCACGGCGCACAGCAGCAGCAGATCGATGTACGACACGATGAAGTTGCGCAACGGCGGGATGTAGTTGAGCAGGAACCCGGCGAAGGTGAGCCCCGATCCCCAGATCAGGGCGCCGATCGCGTTGTAGAGCGAGTAGCGCCGATAGGGCATGTGCCCGACCCCGGCCGCGACCGGGGCGAAGGTGCGCACGATCGGCACGAACCGCGCGGCGATCACGGCAAGGCCGCCGAAGCGCGTGAAGAACGCGTTGGTGCGCTCGACGTTCCTGCGGCTGAAGAACCCGCTCTCCTTTCGCTCGAAGACGCGCGGCCCGGCCTTGCGCCCGATCAGGTAGCCGACCTCGCCGCCGGCGAAGGCGGCCGCCGAGATCGCCAGGCAGACCCACCAGATGTCCACGTGGATGACCTGCTTGGCACCCGGAAAGGCGAGCACTCCCGAGATCACCAGCAGGGTGTCTCCCGGGAGGACGAAGCCGACGAGCAGTCCGGTCTCGGCGAAGACGAATGCGCACACCACGACGAGCGCCCAGACCCCGAAGCCCTCGATGAGGTGCTGGGGATCGAGCCACGGGATCAGGCTCGAGACGGGGTGAAGCAGCGCGGGGAACATCAGCACAGCGTACCGGGTGGCTCTGAACGACTAGGCGCTGTCGGGGAGCCGGGCTTGGCGGTCGAGCCGCCAGGCCCGGATGCCGGCGATCACCGAGATCACGATCACCACGCCCGCGATGATGTACGACGCGACCCGCACCTGCGGGTTGGATGCCGCGAAGTATCCGATGACCGTGATCGCGACGGCCCAGGTCAGGGCTCCGACGACATTCGCCGTCGCGAAGCGCGCGTACGACATCTTGCTGATCCCGGCGATCGGCGCGATGAACACGCGGCCCCACGGGATGTAGCGACCGATCACCACCGACCACCAGCCGAACAGTTCGTAGAACCGCTCCGTGCGCGCGACGGCCTTCTGCACCCACGCGCCGCCTCGACGCGTCAGCACCGGTTTGCCGAGGCGCCGGCCGGCCCAGAATCCGACCTGGTCGCCGGCGAAGGCGGCGATGCCCACGCCGATCGCCAGGATCCAGATCGAGATGTGGTCGGAGGCGGTGCCGGCGATGATGCCGGCCGCGAAGAGCAGCGAGTCGCCGGTGATGAAGGGGATGATCAGCCCGACGAACAGGGCGGTGCCGACGAAGACGAGGCCCCAGACCACGAGGTAGAACAGCACGGCGCCCGAGCTCGCGAGAAGGTCGGCGAGTTGGCCGTCGATCGATGATGTCGGCAGAAGGAGCGCCACTGGTTCAGCCTAGAGGCGCTCGCACGGGCGGCGCCGACAACAGTGACACCACAATGACTTGACATGACACCACTGTGGTGTCATTCTTGTGTCATGGAACTCGCACCCTACGTGAACGACCTCCAGCGCCAGCTGGTGGATGCCGCGGCGAACGGCGCAGAAGACACCCGCGCGGTCGCCGAGCGCCTGGCCATCGGGCTCGACGCCGCCACCCGCCTCGTGCTGCTCGATGTGCTCTCGGCCGCGGCAGGCGAGATCACCCGCGACCTCGCACCCGGGTCGGTCGACGTGCGGCTGCGCGGACGCGAAGTCGAGTTCGTCGTCACCCCGGCGAGCGCCGACGCGGACGGCGACGGCACGGCGATCCCGGCCGGTCTGAGTCACGTCGACCTCGACGACGCGAGCACCTCGCGCACGACGCTCCGTCTGCCCGATGCGCTCAAGGCGCGCGTCGACGAAGCAGCCGCCGCAGACGGCCTGTCGGTCAACACCTGGCTGGTGCGGGCGGTCGCCGCCGCGCTCCAACCCAAGGAACGACGATCTGCGCAGCGCACGCTGCGCACCGGCGACAACTTCGCAGGCTGGGCGCGTTAGCGCGCATCCATCCACCGCATTCACCATCGGCCACATTCAGTCAGGAAGGCGTCAGCATGCCCACATTCAGCACACCCACCCCGATCGACCTCGCGATCAAGCTGCCGATCGGCGCCATCGAGGTCATCGCGAGCGACCGGCACGACACGGTCGTGACCGTCTCGCCCACCAACCCCGGCAAGCCGGTCGACGTGCGCGGAGCCAACGAGACCGCCGTCGACTTCGACGGTCAGCGGCTCACGATCACCGGACCGCGACCGCGGTTCAGCTTCGTCGGACCGTTCGAATCGATCGACGTGAAGGTCGAGCTTCCGAGCGGATCGCGCCTGACCGCCGAGAACTCGGGCGGGCCGGTCCGCACCAGCGGACGTCTGGGCGCCACCCGCATCAAGAGCTCGTTGGTCGACGTCGACACCACCTCCGACCTCTGGGTGCGGGCCCTCAACGGCAACGTGACCGTGGCGAACGCCGAGGGCGGGGTCGAGATCACTGCCGATCACGGGCAGATCCGGGCCGGCACGATCGCGGGCGATGCCCTCCTCAAGGCCTCGCACGGCTCGATCGCTGTGGCCGAGGCGGGGGGCGATCTCGAGGCCAAGCTCTCATACGGCGACCTCGTCATCACGAAGGCGCTCGGCTCGGTCGAGGCGAAGACGGCGTACGGCGCCATCGAGCTGCTCGAGGTCTCGCGCGGGTCGGTGCAGGTCGAGAGCGGCTACGGCCAGATCACGATCGGCGTTCGACCTGGCGTACCGGCCTGGCTCGACCTGTCATCGAAGGTGGGCCGCGTGCGCAGCGAGCTCGAGGGCGACCGCGCCCCGGAGCCCTCCGAGCAGACCGTCGAGGTGCGCGCCCGCACCCAGTACGGCGACATCACGGTTCAGCGCGCCCGCTGAGCCGGCCTGAGCATCCGAGAGAACACGAAAGGAACCACCATGTCCACCCCAGCGATCGAAGTCCACGGGCTTCGCAAGTCGTACGGCAAGAAGGTCGTGCTCGACGACGTCGACCTGACCGTCGCCGCGGGCTCCGTCACGGCCCTGCTCGGTCCGAACGGCGCAGGCAAGACGACGACCGTGCACATCCTGTCGACCCTCGTGCGGCCCGACGGCGGCACGGCGGCCGTGAACGGATTCGACGTCGTGCGCGATCCCAGCCGAGTTCGTGCCGCGATCGGCCTGACCGGCCAGTTCTCGGCGGTCGACAAGCTGCTCACCGGAGAAGAGAACCTGCTGCTGATGGCGCGGCTGCGCCACCTCGGTGCCAAGCGCTCGAAGAAGCGGGTGAGCGAACTGCTCGAGCAGTTCGACCTGGTCGAGGCCGCGCGCAAACCGCTCGCCACCTATTCGGGCGGGATGCAGCGCCGCCTCGACCTGGCGATGACCCTGGTCGCCGCACCCAGCGTGATCTTCCTCGACGAGCCCACGACCGGCCTCGACCCGCGCAGCCGCCACACCATGTGGGACATCGTGCGCGGCCTGGTCGCCGACGGCACGACCGTGCTGCTCACCACGCAGCAGCTCGACGAGGCCGACGAACTCGCCAACCGCATCGCCGTGCTCGACGGCGGCAGGATCGTGGCAGAGGGCACGCCAGCAGAGCTCAAGCGCCTGGTGCCCGGCGGGCACCTGCTGCTGCGGTTCGCGGATGTCGCAGCACTGACCGGCGCCGCCGACCTGCTCGACGGCTCGACCGCCGACGAGGCGGACCTCGCCCTCACCGTGCCGAGCGACGGGGGAGTCGGCGCCCTGCGCACCGTGCTCGACCGCCTCGGCGCCGCTCATCTCGAGGTCGACGACCTCAGCATCCACACGCCGGATCTCGATGACGTGTTCTTCGCGCTCACCGGCAAGAAAGGACAGGAATCATGACCACCATCACCACGACCCCGTCCGCGACGCGCACAGCGCCCGCCCACCGTCCGTCGGATGCGTTCTCGGACGCGATCACGATGCTGCGCCGCAACCTGCTGCACATCATCCGCTACCCCGGTTTGTCGATGTTCACCATCCTCGGACCGGTCGTCATCCTGCTGCTGATCGTGTTCGTGTTCGGCGGCACGCTCGGCGCCGGGCTTCCGGGCGTGGATCCGGCCGGCGGACGCGATGCGTACCTGGCGTACGTGATGCCGGGCATTCTGATCATCACCATCTCGGGCACGGTCACCGGTCTGGCGATCACCGTCGCCATGGACATGACCGAGGGGATCACGGCGCGGTTCCGCACGATGGCGATCTCGCGGGGGGCCGTGCTGGCCGGGCACGTGCTCGGCAACACCATCCAGGCCGTCATCGCGGTCGCCCTGGTGCTCGGGGTCGGCCTGCTGGTCGGCTTCCGCCCGACCGCGACGCCGATCGAGTGGCTCGCGGTGGCCGGCATCATCGTGCTGATCGCCTTCGCCCTCAGCTGGATCGGGGTCGGCATGGGGATGCAGTCCAAGACGGTCGAGACCGCCAGCAACCTGCCGATGGTCCTCACCGTGCTGCCGTTGCTCGGCAGCGGGTTCGTGCCGACGGCCTCGATGCCCGCCTGGCTGCAGTGGTTCGCCCAGTACCAGCCGTTCACGCCGTTCATCGAGACGGTTCGCGGACTGCTGCTCGGCACCCCGCTGGGTTGGAACCCGGCGCTGGCGATCGGCTGGTCGATCGTGATCGCGATCGCCGGCTACATCTGGTCGATGGCGATCTACAACCGCACGTCGGTGCGCTGAGCGCGGATGCCGCAAGCGGGCGGATGGTCACGACGGGATCGCGACCATCCGCTCGCTCGTGCGAACCCCGGTTCGTAGCAGAGAATGGTGCTCGTGCCCAAGTTCTCAGCCCTGATCGTTGCCGCCGCGCTCCTCGCGGCGCTCGCGGGATGCGCCGGAACCGGGCAGCCCGGAGCCCAGACCTCGCACACCCCGTCGGCGACACCGACGCCCACCCCCACTCCGACGCCCACGCCGGTCGCGACTCCGCTCAGTCTGAGCGTGCGCGAGCCGACGCTGCGCGACACCATCTCGGCCACCGCGATCGTGCGCAACTTCCCGATCGACGGCGTCAAGAACAAAGACGAGATCATCCTGATCCAGGTTTCGGTCACCACCGGCGGCAGCTACTGGGCCGGATGGGACACGACCCGCCTGCTGCTGATCGACGCGGCCGGGCAGGAGTTTCCGCCTAAGACCCTGGACAACATCACGGCCGCGATGACCAAGTGGGGATTCACTCCGTTCTCGGTGGCGAACAACGGCACCAGCATCCCGCACTCGCACACGAGCGCCCCGGGCTGGGTCGCCTTCGACGTCTACAACGTCACGAAGCCCCTGTACTTCGCCGATCGGCTGGTGCCGGTCGAGGGCGGCGCTCCAAGCACCTACACGGCGCCATTGCCCTAGAGTCATCTGCATATGGATGCAGATAAGCAGGGAGTCGACGGCGATCCGGACGGCCAGTTCGTCGAACTCGCCGTCGAGGTGTTCGCGATGCTGGCCGACGCCACTCGGGTGCGCCTGATCCTCGCTCTGCGAGACGGCGAGCTCTCGGTGAACCACCTGGCCGAGATCGTCGACAAGAGTCCCGCGGCCGTGTCGCAGCACCTGGCGAAGCTCCGACTGGCTCGGATCGTCGCCACCCGGCAAGACGGCCACCGGGTCTTCTACCGGCTGCAGGACGAGCACGCCTCCCAGCTCGTTGCCGACGCCGTTCTGCAGGCGGAGCACGCCCTCGGCGGGACTCCGCGTCATCACCGGAAGCGAGAGGCGTCATGACGTCGTCGGAGCAGCACGAGCACGATCACCAGCACGAGCACGAGCACCCTCGCGACCACGACCACGACCACGACCACGACCACGACCACGACCACGGGCCCGGGGGTCACACTCACCCCGCCGGCGTCCGCGGCTACCTGTACGGGCTGTTCGTCCCGCACAGTCACGATGCCGCCGACTCGATCGACGATGCCCTGGAGGCGAGCACCGCAGGCGTTCGCGCCCTGAAGATCAGCCTGTTCGTGCTGCTGGGCACGACGATTCTGCAACTGGTGATCTTCCTGATCAGCGGGTCGGTCGCGTTGCTGGCCGACACGATCCACAATTTCTCGGATGCCTTGACCGCCGTTCCGCTCTGGGTGGCGTTCGTGCTGGCCCGTCGCGCGGCGACTCGCCGCTACACCTTCGGCTATGGGCGCGCTGAAGATCTGGCAGGCCTGTTCATCGTCATCGTCGTCGCCCTGTCTGCGATCGTCGCCGGGTATGAAGCAATCGATCGGCTCGTCCACCCGGCGACTCTGCACAACCTGGGCTGGGTGATCGCGGCGGGCGTGATCGGCTTCGCCGGCAACGAGGCCGTGGCGTTCTACCGGATCAGGGTGGGCCAGCGGATCGGATCGGCCGCCCTCGTCGCCGACGGCGTCCACGCCCGCATCGACGGATTCACCTCGCTGTCGGTGGTGCTCGGCGCGGTCGGCGTCATGCTCGGCTTCCCGCTCGCGGATCCCATCGTCGGCCTGCTGATCGCGGCGTCGATCCTGATCCTGCTGGTCGGCACCGTGCGCAGCATCGGACGGCGCCTCATGGACGGCATCGACCCGGCGCTCGTCGAACGTGCCGAGGCGGCTCTGCGCGCCACCCCGGGCGTGATCTCCGTTCCCCGCGTGCAGCTGCGGTGGGTGGGGCATCGGCTTCAGGGCTCCGCGAGCATCCAGGTCGCCGACACCGCGCTGTCGACCGCCGAGTCGATCGCCCATGAAGCCCGCCATCACCTCGCCCACTCGCTGCCGAATCTCGACGACATGGCCATCAGCACGGTCACCGCGGCCGAGGACTCCACCGCGCCCCACACCCACCAGAGTCCATGACCGGTCGGTTCGCGCCGTGCCGAGCCTGTGGTCTTGCCGGGAGTCGGACTCCCGGCGTAGACGCTTGCCCTTCCGCTGGCGTAACTTCCGGGTAGTTGCTCCTGACCCTGGCTGCTGGCCTGTTCGCGCCGATCCGGGAGCCTGATGTCTGATCCATCGTCCATCGCCGTCGCAACCGGCAGACCCCCGGTCGCCATCCTGCGCACGCTGCCGTTCGACGACGGCCTCGCGGAGACTCAGCCCATCGACCTCGTCGGCGTGATTCCTACCAGAGAAGAGAAACTCCCATGAATACCCTCCTGATCGTTGTCGCTGTCATCGCGATCGTTCTCCTGCTCACCGGCGGCTTCGTCCCGACCCTCAACTTCTTGCTCTGGGTGGGCCTGGTGCTGCTCATCATCGCCGTGATCGTGTTCCTCGCGCGGACCATCTCGGGCCGCCGCAGCTAGCGGGGGATGCTGCGGCTCCGCCCGCTCGAGACGATCTGCAGCGTCGTCCGAGCGGGCGCAGTGCTGTGTCGGCACGAATGTCGTCGTGCGGAAGGTGGGACTCGAACCCACACGCCTTTCGGCACAGGAACCTAAATCCTGCGTGTCTACCGTTTCACCACTCCCGCGAGCGACAGCAGTCTATTGACCCTCGCCGGTCATCCCCTCGGACTTGGGGCGAGGATCGTCCGTTCCGAACAGCCCCTCGCCGTGGCGGTGGATCGCGTCGTAGGCCTCCCGGTAGGTGCGCGGCACCGGGTCGTTGGGCGCGTAGCGCGCGAGCAGCAGCGCCACCAGGCCGGCGCCGGGCGGGCTGAGCGGGCGGTCGTCGTCGCCGTCGGCCGTGGGATCCAGTGATTCGGGGTTCGGCGGCGAGTACAGCGGGAACGTGCTGGGCCAGGTCGATGGCGCGCGCGGCGTCGTGAGGGTGTGCGCGTTCTTGATCGTCGGCGCGTGCTCGTCGCGCGCGGTCAGGTGCTTCAGCCCGAAGCGGTGCGTCAGCGTCGAGATCAGCGAGCCGTGGTGCATCTCGTCGTTGATCACCGCGCTCGGCGTGTACGCCGAGATCACCAGCGTGGGCACGCGCACCCCGAGCCGGTCGAAGCGGAAGTCCATCTCGGTCTCGCCGGGCAGCGGGGGAGCGGGCGCTGCGGGCGGCGGCACGTGGTCGTATGTACCGCCGTGCTCGTCGAAGGTGACCATCAGGGTGGTGTTGAGGGCGTGCGATCCGGTCGCCGTCGAGCTCTCGCGAATCGCCGTGTAGAGCCGGTGCAGCAGGGCCTCCCCGGCCCGCACGTCGCTGATGCCGCCGCCCTCGATGATGGTGCCGTCGACATCCGTGCGGGTCATCGGTCCGGCCGGCGGATGCATGTCGTTGTGGTCGAAGGTCAGGCGGGGCTCGATGAAGCTGTAGGCGGGCAGGGTGCCGTTGGCGACATCCTCGTAGAAGGTCTTCATGGTGCGGAAGTTCGACTTCCAGTACTTCTCGAGATGCGGCGCGTGCAGCATGCCGGTGAGCGAGACCAGCTGGCGCTCGTCGTAGTAGACGCGCCACGGGATGCCGGCCTCTTCGAGCCGGTTGAAGATCGTCGTGCCGGTGTTGTAGAGCGGGTCGAGCCACTTGCCGATGCCCGGGTTGAAGGAGTTCGTGACGAAGCCGTGCGAGGTGCCGGCGTGGAAGAACGAGCGGTTCGGAAAGGTCTGGCTCGGCACGGCGCAATGCCAGTGGTCGTAGACCGCGAACTCGCGGGCGAGGGTCGAGAACACCGGCAGCATCTCGGGCGTGAACGAGCCCATGATCCGGCGGTACTCCGCAGGCTTCGGGTCGCGCCCGTGCTCGCCGCGGAACTTGTCGATGTAGTCGGCCAGGAACCCGCTCATGTCGGGGGCCGTTCCGGGCGGCGGCGCGTTGTACGGCGGCTCCAGGGTCGGGATGCGGTGTTCGGCATTCGAGGGAGGGTCGACCGTGCCGAACAGCTGGGTGTTGACGAACGGGTACTCCTCGCCGGGATCCGGGTCGGGGCTGCGCATCACCTCGTCTGTGGGGCCGCTGTACGGATGCACCGCGACCTCGACGCCGTCGGGCGTGGCGTTGCTCAGCTGCTTGCCCGCGAGCCCCTCGAAGCGCTGGCCGCGCGGCACCGGCACCCCGTCGTCGGAATAGAGGTAGCCCAGCAGGTTGTCGAACGAGCGGTTCTCGAACATCACCACGACCAGATGGTCGAATCCCGGGCCGTCGGTGCGCGGCGGGAGCGTCGTGCCCGGCAGCGGAGCCGATGGATGCTGCTGGCCGGCGAGCGCCCCGGCCAGACCCCCTGCGACCCCGCCGACGCCGAGGCCGGCCGCCGTGAATCCTGCCGCCCGCAGGAAGTCGCGGCGCGAGGTCGCACGCTTCTTCGGCTCGGGGTCTTGGGCGCTCACTACGGCTGCTGCTCTTCGGGCACGTACGGCTGGCCGCCGACGATGATCGAGCGCTTCGAGTCGGGGTGCTCGGGGTCGTAGCGGATCGGGATCGTGTCGCCGATGTTGTAGAACCCGCCCGTGATGCCGGTGCGGAAGTAGCGCTTGGTGCCCTGCGTATCGGTGAAGCTCAGCGTCATCCGCTGGTGCTGGATGTAGTTGACCATGCCGTCGACGCCGATGCTCTCGATCGTCGCCGTCGTGTCGACACCGCGGGCGCGCGTCACCGCCACCGCGGCACGGCGGAGCGCCCACATCACCAGGAAGACCGCGGCGACCGCATAGGGCACGATGACGATCCAGATCGCCTGGTAGACGACGCTCGGGTCACCCCCGACCGGGATGCTCGACCCGAGCACCAGGAACAGTCCGCCGATGTACTGCACGCTGTAGGCCGCGAGCACCCACGGGGTCGGGCGGTGCACGTAGTAGCCGAACAGTCCGGCCCCTACCGACACGAAAACGTACGCGATAAAAGTCCAGATCGTGTTGCCGCCGGTGTTCGCGTTGACGGCGGCCAGCACGGGGGCGCTGAGCACCCCGATGATCGCGATGGGCAGGGTGAGGGGGATGAGTCGGTGGCGGATCGTCTTGGCGATCTCGTCAGGGTTCGTCGTCGACATGCGCCCATCGTAGAAGCGGCGGGAGGGGATGGGCAGCCGCTTAGGGGGCGTCGGGTCCCATCACCTCGGCGACCGAGCGGGGCGGAACTCCGGCACCCGGCACGATCATGGCTCGCGGCGCGCGCCACACGGCGTAGTCGAGCACGAAGGTCCCATTCAGCACGGCAGGGTCGCTCTCGGCCAGGGTCTGCGCCTCCTCACGCGAACAGCTGAAGATGCTCACCCCGCGCAAACCCTCCGTGCCGGATGCGGGGCCTGCGGCAATCAGCTTGCCGCTGGCCCACATGTCGGCGATGTGCGCCAGATGCGCGTCTTGCAGCTCGCGCTCCTGATCCTCGGTCAGCTCGGGCGGGGTCGGGCCGCTGAGCAGCCGCGCCACGACGAAAGTGTCGAACTCCATAGTCAGCTCGTCGTGAGCCAGGTCATCCAGACGTCGTAGCCGGTGACGGTCGCGCCCACGTTCTTCACGGTGATGGCGACGGAGTGCCGGTCGCCGTTGTAGTTGTCCCGGTCGTAGTGGTGCACCACCCCGGTGATCTCGACGGCGCCGTGCGAGGTGCCGTGCGGCCCTACAGCGGTCGGTGGGTTGGCGGCAGCCCAGAAGCTGAGGGGCGTCTGCTGGGGCGGGTTCTTCCAGGTGACGGTCTGGGATGCCCCGGCTGCCAGACCGGTCTTGCTGTAGATCTTCTGCTGCTGAATCGCGTTCGCCATGGCGCACAGAGTAGTCGCGAGACCGGTCCCTCCGGCAGCCGCGTCGACGTCAGTCGTTCCGGGCCGAGCAAGACGGTGTCCTCGAATCGCCATTTCGGTTCGCGCTGAATTGAGTGCGAACCGAAATGGCATGTCGAGACCTCCGTGCGGCGGTTGCGAATCACATCGTGTGGACAACTCCGCCGGGCCCGCCAGCACACCCGCCACACTGACCGCGTGACCAGCGCGATCGGCCTCATCACCGAGAGGGTGCGCGAGCGCGTGCGCGTCGAGGGGGTCGACCTCGCGGAGGACGACGCGCTCGCCGCCCGCCTCGTGCGCGACGAGGTGCAGCGCTACAGCGAGCACGCCCTCGGCGGATCGCAGCCACTGCTGGGTGACGAGGCCGCCGTCACCCGGCAGGTGGTCGCGACCCTCACCGGCTTCGGCCCGCTGCAGCCTTTCCTCGACGACCCGAGCGTCGAGGAACTCTGGATCAACGGCCCCGACCGCGTCTTCATCGCCCGCGAAGGAGTGTCCGAGCGCGTCGACCTCGCCCTGACCGAACTGCAGGTGCGCGAGCTGGTCGAGCGGATGCTGCACTCCACCGGGCGCCGCGTGGACCTGAGCTCGCCGTTCGTCGACGCCTCGCTCCCCGATGGGTCGCGGCTGCACGTGGTGATCCCCGACATCACGCGCGCGCATTGGGCGGTCAATGTGCGCAAGTTCCGCCGCGGCATCCGGGATCTGCGCGAACTCACAAGGCTCGGCTCGCTGACGCAGCAGGCGGCCGAGTTCTTGCACCTGTGCGTGCGGAGCGGTCAGAACATCCTGGTGTCGGGGGCGACGCAGTCGGGCAAGACGACCTTGCTCGGCGCGCTGCTCGCCTCGGCCCGGCCGGACGAGCGCGTCGTCACGGTCGAGGAGACCTTCGAGCTGTCGGCGTCGAGCCCCGACTGGGTGGCGATGCAGTGCCGCCAGCCCAGCCTCGAGGGAACCGGCGAGATCACCCTGCGGCGGCTGATCAAGGAGGCTCTGCGGATGCGTCCCGACCGGCTCGTGGTCGGCGAGGTGCGCGAGGCCGAGTCGCTCGACCTGCTCATCGCGCTCAACTCGGGGTTGCCCGGCATGTGCTCGATCCACGCCAACCATGCGCGCGACGCGCTGGCCAAGCTGTCGACCCTGCCGCTGCTGGCCGGCCGCAACATCGACTCCGGATTCGTCGTGCCGACGGTCGCTTCGGCGATCGATGTGGTTGCGCATGCCGAGCTCGAGCGCGGCGGTCGACGGCGCGTGGTCGAGATCGTGGCGACGACCGGGCGCGTGGTCGACGGGGCGCCAGAGGCGACGACGCTGTTCGAGCTCGCGGGCGGTCGCGGCGGCAAGCTGACCGCGACCGGCGAACTGCCCGAGCGGGCGGCGAAGTTCCAGCGGGCGGGGATCGATCCCGCGGTCATCCTGCGGGCGGCGTCGTGAGGGCGGCGTCGTGACGATCGCGGTGGGGCTGCTGCTCGGGGCGGGCCTGGTGCTGGCGATCTCGCCGTGGGTGTGGCCGCGAGCGGCGGTGCCCGCGCGTCGTCGTGGGTCGGCTCTCGGCGGCCTGCGAGTCCGGCTGCGCCAGGCCGGGCTTCCGCAGGTCTCGGCCGGGGTGTTCGTCGTCGTGAGTGTGCTGTTCGGGGTGGCGGTGCTGGCGCTCGTGACGATCGTCACCCCGGTGCTCGCCTTGGGTGTGCTCGCGGGCCTGGTGTCCGGGATGCTGCCCCTCGCCCTGCTCACCGCCCGAGCCCGCGTGCGGCGCCGCGCCCTGCGCGCCGCCTGGCCCGATCTCGTCGACCACTTGGTCTCGGGGCTGAGGTCCGGACTTCCGCTGGCAGAGAGCGTGGGCTCCCTGGCAATGGTCGGGGCACCTGAGACGCGGGATGCCTTCGTGCAGTTCGAGCGCGAGGTGCGGTCGAGCGGTGCGGTGTCGCCGGCGCTCGATGCACTCAAGGAGCGGCTGGCCGACCCGGTGGCCGATCGGATCGTCGAGACGCTGCGGATGGCCCGCGAGGTCGGCGGCACCGAGCTGCCGAGCGTGCTGCGCAACCTGGCCGCCTCGTTGCGCGCCGAGATCGCGGTGCGCGCCGAGGCGGAGGCCCGGCAGTCCTGGGTGTTCTCGGCGGCGCGCCTCGGCGTGGCCGCGCCGTGGATCGTGCTGCTGCTGCTCGCCTCACGGCCCGAGGCGGCATCCGCATACAACTCGCCGCTGGGGCTGGTGGTACTGGGTGCCGGACTCGTCGTGACGATCGTGGCGTACCGGTTGATGATCGCACTCGGTCGGTTGCCCGAGGAGCGGCGGTGGTTCGCGTGAGGGGTTCGTCGTGACCCCGGCGCTCGCGGCGGCGGTGCCGCTCGGGATCGTGCTCGGCCTCGGTCTGTGGTCGCTGCTCGCTCTGGTGCCGAGGATCGGTGCCCCGCGCCTGGCCGACCGGATCGCGCCGTACCTGGTCGACGTGTCGCCGGCCGCGCGCGAACGGGCTTCGCGTCGCCCGGCCGAACCGGCGTCGCTCATCGCTGGGCTGCTCGCTCCCGCGGTCCTTCGGGCCCGGCGCGCCCTGGCCGGCCTGCTCGGCGGCGATGCGACCGTCGCCCAGCGCCTGCGTCAGGCCGGGTCGACGATGACCGTCGAGCGATTCCGCTCGCGCCAATTGCTCTGGGCCGCTGGCGGAGCCGCGATCGGGGTGCTGCTCGCGACGCTCGCGTCACGGGTCTCGGCGGCGAGCGCGCCGGTGCTCGTCGGGGTGGTCGTGGTAGCCGCCGCCCTCGGACTCCTCGCCCCCGAGCAACTGCTGAGCCGCGCGGCCCGCGCCCGGCTTGCACGCATCTCGGCCGAGCTGCCGACCGTCGTCGAGTTCTTGACCCTGGCGCTCTCGGCGGGGGAGGGCATCCTGGATGCGCTGAAGCGCGTCGCCCGCACCGGCAACGGCGAGTTGGCTCGCGAACTCGGTCGAGTGGTGGCCGAGGTCAACACGGGGCGACCGCTCCCGGATGCGCTGCAGCGCTGCTCCGCCACGATCGGGCTGCCCGCCCTGACCCGCACGATCGACCAGCTGCTCGGCGCGCTCGACCGCGGCACCCCGCTCGTCGAGGTGCTGCGCGCTCAGGCTCAGGATTCCCGTGAAGACGGCAAGCGGCAGCTGCTCGAGGCCGCCGGCAAGAAGGAGGTCGCCATGCTGGTGCCGCTGGTGTTCTTGATCCTTCCGGTGACGATCGTGTTCGCGATCTTCCCGGGGATCCTGGTGCTGCAGCTAGGGTTCTAGTTCGACTATTCCGCCACAGGAAGGACTGGGCTGATGGCAGGCGAGGCGAAATCGTCGAGAGAGGCTTGCATCTTCTGCGACATCGTGGCCGGACGGGCTGAGGCGAGTGTCGTTTTCGAGGATGAGACCGTCGTCGCCTTCATGGATCGGTACCCCGCCACGCGTGGCCATGTTCTTATCGTGCCGCGGCTGCACGCGGAGGGGCTGGAAGATCTAGACGCCGCCACCGGCGCGCACGTCTGGTCGGTCGGTCATCAACTGGCGCGAGCCCTGCGTCGCTCTGGGATTCGCTGTGAGGGTGTCAACGTCCTCGTGTGCGACGGCGAGGCTGCCCTTCAGACTGTCTTCCATTTCCACCTCCACGTCATCCCGCGTTATGCGAGCGACGGCTGGACCCTGAGCGATGCCGCCTCACCGCAACGCGACAGAGCCCTGCTCGACGCGGACGCGAACTCGATCAAGAGCGCCATTACTTCGACGCGCTGACGACCGTCTTTACTTGCCATGGCTAGCATCGACCCATGGAGCGCACAAGGGGCCGCGGAGACGCCGTCGCACTGCGCCAAATCACCGAGTCCCATCGATTGCCCGCGCGGCTCTTCCGCCGCCGGGAGATCTATGACGTTCTGTTCTCCGACGGAACGCGGCGCTTGGCAAGCCGCGGCGACGTGGATTCCTGGTTCGATGCGAGGCGGTTCCCCGCCGATTTCTGGGCGACGATCGACGCGGCGGCGGCATCGTTTCGCGAAGGAGATCCGCGCTTCATCCGCTTCGCAACCGGCGAGCGGTTCGAGGCTGACCCCGACTGATTCCGGCAGTTACCCGCGCCGCTCCAGCTCCTGCAGTACCTCGACGCTGCCGCCGAACGCCAGGTTCGGGGCGCCCTGAGCGACCGCGACCGCCTCCTCGAGGGTGTCGAACTCCACCATCGAGGCACCGCGCACGACCCCGTCGGATTCGGTCACCCCGGCCGACGTGACGACCTTGCCACCCGCAGTCCGGATCCCGTACTCCTCGCCGAGTGCGGCATTCCACGCACCCCACGCCGCACGGTTCTCGGCGATGCGATCGGCAGGCACCGCATCGGGTCCGGCTCGGTAAATGAAGATGAACGACGCCATGCGATGACGGTATCCGACCCTACGATGGCGGGATGCCATCGCTCGGCGAACTGATCGCACCCCGCCGGCTGGGCCGGGATTTCCGTTGGCTCATGTCGTCGTCGTGGACCACCGACATCGGCGACGGCATCGCCCTCTCGGCGGCGCCGCTGCTGATCGCGTCGCTGACTTCGTCGCCGATCCTGGTCGCGGGCGGGCTGCTGATGCAGTACCTGCCCTGGCTGCTCTTCGGGCTGCTGGCCGGAGCCATCGCCGACCATCACGACCGGCGCCGGCTGGTCATCATCGCCGATGGATCGCGCGCGATCATCGTCGCGGGACTCGTTGCCTTCCTGGTCACCGGCAACGTGACCGTGTGGATCGTGCTCGGCATGGCGTTCCTCTACGGAACGGCCGAGGTGTTCGCCAACACGGCGGGCTCGACCCTGATGCCGATGCTCGTGAAGCCGGCCGATCTCGGCGTGGGCAACGCGCGGCTGCAGGGCGGGTTCCTGGTGGGCAACCAGCTGATCGGGCCGCCGCTCGGCGCGTTCCTGTTCGCGGCGGGGTCGTTCTGGCCGTTCGTGACGCAGATCGTCTGCGTGAGTCTCGGCGTCATCCTGATCTCGCGGATCGCCCGCACGGTCGTGCCCCCGAAGAGCTCGCCGAAGAGCTCGCCACCGAGCGAGCCGACGAGCGAGCCGGTGTTCGGGCAGACGGTCGAGGCAGCGACGCCCGAGAGCGCGTCACCGCACCCGATCCGCGAGGGGCTGCGCTGGTTGCGCGGCAACCCGCCGGTGCGCACTCTCGTCATCATCATCCTCGTGTTCAACGTGACCTGGGCAGCGCCCTGGAGCATCCTCGTGCTCTACGCCACCAAGCACCTCGGCCTCGGCGCGGTGGGCTACGGCACGCTCACGACCGCGGCCGCGCTCGGGGGCCTGCTGTCGACGTTCGGCTTCGGGTGGCTCGAGCGGCACGTGAAGTTCGCCACCCTGATGCGCATCTGCCTGTCGCTCGAGGTCGTAATGCACCTGTCGTTCGCGCTCACCACATCCGGGATCGTCGCGCTGTTCATCATGTTCGGATTCGGCGCATACGCCTTCGTGTGGGGCACGATCTCGACCACGGTGCGGCAGCGGCTCGTCCCGCTCGGGCTGCAGGGGCGGATCGCCTCGGTCAACATGGTCGGCGTCTTCGGCGGGCTGGTGATCGGCGAACTGCTCGGCGGCGTGATCGCGCAGACCTGGGGCCTGACGGCACCGTGGTGGTTCGCGTTCGGCGGCTCACTGATCACCCTGATCATCGTGTGGCGCTCGATCTCGCACATCGCGGCCGCCAAACCGATCGCAGACGTCGATCAGGTCTAATGTGGACAGTGACCACAAAGGAGTCGTCATGCCCACGATCACCCCGTTCATCTGGTTCGACGCCGACCTCGAGCAGGCGCTCGACTTCTATTCCGCGGTCTTCGCCGACGCGAAGGTGCTCGACACGAACCGCACCGAGACCGGCGAGCTGTTCTACGCGACCTTCACGCTGGCCGGCCAGACCTTCTACGGGCTCAACGGCGGCCCGGGGCATCCGCACACCGACGCGTTCTCGCTGTTCGTGACCTGCGATGACCAGGCCGAGGTCGACAGGTACTGGGACGCCCTCACTGCCGACGGCACGCCCGTGGCATGCGGCTGGCTGGTCGACAAGTTCGGGCTGTCGTGGCAGATCGTGCCGCGGCGCCTGATGGAGCTGCAGGCCGACCCCGATCCGGCTCGGGTGAAGCGCACCGTGGACGCGATGATGAAGATGGTCAAGCTGGATGTCGCCGAGCTGGAGCGCGCCGCCAACGGCTGACCGCTTTACGCCGCCCGAACACGGGCCTGACCCACGACGAATGCCGCACCGTCATTCTGGCTTCATGAATCGGACGCCGCGCCTCGCCCTGGCCCTGCTGACGTCGGTTGTCGCGCTCGCCGCCCTGTCCGGGTGCGGTGCGCTGCGCGGCGGGACGGTGACAACCGGCCCGGCCACCGGCACCGAGAGCGCCGCCGGGTCGATTCCGGTGGGCGCCTCGTCCCACACCCTTCAAGTCGACGGCCAGACCCGCAGCTACCTGAGCTACCGCCCCGCCGGTGTCGCCGATCCGGCGCCCCTGGTGATGATGCTGCACGGCGGATTCGGCTCGGCGGCTCAGGCTGAATCGTCCTACGGCTGGGACGCCGAAGCCGACGCCGAGCACGTCGTGGTGGTCTACCCCGACGGCGCCGGCCGCGCCTGGAACGTCGGCGGTGGATGCTGCGGCGCCCCCGGTCGCACGAACGTCGACGATGCCGCGTTCCTGTCGGCGGTCGTGCGCGACGTGGAGTCGGCGATGCCGATCGACCCGAGCCGGGTCTTCGCCACCGGCATCTCGAACGGCGGCATGATGGCCTACCGGCTGGCCTGCGACACCGAGCTCTTCGCCGCGATCGGCGCCGACTCGGCAACCCTGCTCGGCGACTGCCGGTCGCCGCATCCGCTGTCGGTGCTGGCGATCCACGGCACGGCCGATCACAACATCCCCTACGACGGCGGGGAGGGCTCTGGTTTCGCGAAGATCGACGGGCCGAGCATCCCGAGTGTCAATCAGCTGTGGCGAGCGGCCGAGGCGTGCGGCCCGCCGGTCTCGACGACCAGTGGCCAGGTCACCACGTCAACCGCAGCCTGCCCCGGCGCGCGATCGGTCGAACTGATCACCATCGAGGGCGCAGGCCACCAATGGCCCGGTTCGACGAAGGGCAGGCAGGGGGCCGACACGCCCTACGCCGGTCTCGACGCCACCGCGGCGATCTGGGCGTTCTTCGCGGCGCATCCCGCGACGTCGAGCTAGCGATCCACGGCCGCCAGAATCGTCGCCGCGAGCTCTGCGGGCTTCGTGAACTGGGGCCAGTGCCCGGTGGGCAGGTCGACGAGTTCGGCGTCTTTCGTGAGGCGAAGCTCCGACATCTCGCCGTGGTCCAGCCAGACCCGCAACTGCTCGGCCCGGAACTCGCAGCAGATGACGGTCGCCGGCACGTCGTAGCGCCGCGGATCGCTCAGGTGGATCGGGTCGCTCGTCACCCGCACCGGCTCGGGGATGGCGATCGCGCGGAAGTGCTCGCGCAGCTCATCGGTCAGATCGATCAGGTCGTCGTCTTCGAAGACCGACCAGTCGGGCAGCGGCACCTCGCCGTTCATCACCGGCAGTTCGTCGTTGACGCAGCCGCCCTCGGCCAGCGGGCCGCTGTCGACGTAGATCACGCGGGCGGCACGGTCGGGGCGCGCGTCCACGGCCCCCCACGCGATCGCTCCGCCGCCGCTGTGCCCGACCAGCACCACGGGGGCGTCGATCGCGTCGATGGCGGCGGTCACGGCATCCACGTGGTCTTGAAAGGTGATGGCCGAGCGGTCGGCCTCGCGCGACTCGAGACCGGGCAGCGTCAGGGCGTGGATGGTGTGGCCGGCGTCGCGCAGCAGTGCGGCCACCGCGTTCCACGAGTCGCCGTCGAGCCAGAATCCCGGGATCAGCACGATGTCCATACGTCGACGCTACGGGCTGCGACCGACACGTCTCACCGAATACCATGCAGCGCTATGTATCTTGCACTGCTATGCATAGAATCGGGCTGTGAACATCGACAAGGATCTGGTCGCCGCGATGGCCACACCCCTCGTGCTGGCGATCCTGCTGGAGGGCCCGAGCTACGGGTACGCCATCCTGAAGCGGGTGCGCGAACTGTCGGACGGCGACCTGGAATGGACGGACGGCATGCTCTATCCCCTTCTGCACCGACTGGAACGCGGGGGCAGCGTCGAGTCGGAGTGGCGCGACTCCGAGGCGTCGCGACGCCGCAAGTACTACCTGATCACCGAGGCCGGTCGCGCGCAGCTGGCCGAGCACCGCCGCCAGTGGACGACGGCGAACCGCACCCTCGGCGGCCTCTGGACTCAGGCGGCCGGCGCATGAGCGAGCAGCTGATGCAGGAGTGGCGCACGGCCGTGCGGCGCAACAAGGCCGTCGATGAGTCGGACGCCGCCGAGCTCGAAGGGCACCTGCGCGATGCGATGACCGATCTCGAGGGCGCCGGCCTGAGCTCCGACGAGGCCTTTCTGATCGCGGTGCGCCGGGTCGGCACGGTCGATGCCCTCACCGCCGAGTTCGCGCGTGAGCACAGCGACCGCCTCTGGAAGCAACTGGTCGTGGCGCCGACCGCCGATCCGCGGCCGAGCTCGTGGCCGGTCATGCTGATCTTCGCGGTCGTCGCGGCGGTGGCCGTGCAGGTCGCGCGTATTGCTTCGGGCTTCCCGTACACCCAGCGCGGCGCCGAGTGGTTCCTGCGCGATGTGAGCCTGTTCGTGCTGCCCGTGCTCGCCGCCTACTTCGTGGTGGTGCGCCGGATGCCGTGGCGGCGGATCCTGCCCCTGGCCGTGATCGTTGCGGTGCTCGCGCTCGCGGTGAACCTGTTCCCGTATCACGGCGACCGCGCGACCGAACTGGTGGTCGGCATCCATCTGCCCGTCGTGCTGTGGTTCGTGGTGGGTGTCGCCTACCTGGGCGGCGAGTGGCGGTCGTCTGATCGGCGCATGGACTTCTTGCGGTTCACCGGCGAGTGGATCGTCTACTACGCGCTGATCGCGCTCGCGGGCGGCGTGCTCGTCGCCTTGATGGAGGGCGTGCTCTCGCTCGTCTCACCGGACGTCGCCGCGAACGCCTACATCTGGGTGGTGCCCTCGGGTGCGGCGGGCGCAGTGCTCGTTGCCGCCTGGCTGGTCGAGGCGAAGAAGAGCGTGATCGAGAACATCGCGCCGGTGCTGACGGCGATCTTCACGCCGATCTTCGCGGCGATGCTGCTGGTCACCACGGCGATCTACGCCGCGACCGCCTTCGGCCGCACCTTCGACCGCAATTCCCTCAGCCTGTTCGACGCGCTGCTCATCGTCGTCGTGGGCCTGGTGATCTACGGCATCTCGGCGCGCAGCACCCGCCGGGCAGGACTGATGGATGCGCTGCGCCTCACCGCGGTGGTCGCGGCGGTGCTGCTCGATCTGCTCGTGCTCGTGGCGATGCTGGCCCGGATCGGCGAGTTCGGATTCACCGTCAACCGCGTCACGGCTCTCGGACTCAACCTGGTGCTGCTGGTCGACCTCGTGGTCACCGCCGTGATCATCGTGCGGATGCTGAGCCACCGCACCCCGGTGCTCGCCCTCGAGCGCTGGCAGACCTCGTACCTGCTCGTGATCGGTGCCTGGGTGACCGTCGCGGTGCTCGTGCTGCCGCCGGTGTTCGGGTTCGCGTGATCGGGTGGATAGCTTGCACCGGGGGCCAGAATCCTCTCCACCTCCGGCAAGTGGTTTGGACGGCGACCAACTAGTCGCCCCAATTCGCCTACGACACTCCAATGCCGTTCGCCGCTTTATGCTCGCTCAATGGCGACAGTCGAGGTGTGGCAAGAGGCGCGAGTTCCTGCGGAAGCGCTAAACCGAATTGGTGACGAACTGGCACGGTTCGCTGGTCCATTTGTTTCAGAACCCCCCGTTCAGGTGGAGGCCGGCACAGTTGACTACTACGCTCAACGCCACCTCTACAACGAGAGCGGTGTCTCAGCGCTAATCGATAGCTACTCGCTGGACGGAATGACCGTAAGCGAGCAGGTCATGAAGCCGTTTTCCGGCGACGTATTCGGCAAGCTCATCCCCGCCGATGCGACGTCTTGGCAGGCTGGGTTCAAGATCTGGCGGACGCTCGACGAGCAGCCATACAACGGGGGCTACTTTAAGATCACATATGGCGGGGGTAGCCTCCTCCACCTGATTGCGTTCTCCGAGTCTCAAGAGAAGGCAGTCGAGATCATGCGAGTCGGCCGACAAGTGCTGCGCGACTATCCCACAGAACTCGGTCGGCCTTCCGCCGGAGACTTCAAGGTGTTTATCGCTTTCGGCGGAGGGCGTGCGTGGGAAGTGGTCCGCGACTACTTGAAGCGGTCAGGGATCACTGTCGACGCTTTCACTGAGGCGGAACGCGCGGGGCAGATCACTCTCGACGTTGTGGCAGAGATGATCGGCTCAGCCTCAATGTCGGTCATTGTCATGACTGCCGCCGACGAGATGCGGGACGGGACAATGCGGCCTCGTCAGAATGTAATCCATGAGGCCGGATACAGTCACGGCGCGCTGGGAACTCGAAACACAATCGTCCTCCTGGAGGACGGAGTGGACGCACCCTCCAATATCGCGGGTGTCACGTACATCCCTTTCAAACCAGGCGAGATACACACGACAGAGGATCGCGTAGTTCGGCTCGTCAAGGACCGAATGAACGGTATCTGAGCTCTCGCATGGCCTCTCGATAGCTGGACCACCTTTCAGAGGGGCCAGCGCTACCGTTCTAGCCGTGACGAACTGAGCGCCCCGTGCGACCGCGCCCGATCCCCGGAGCTTTGATGCTTGGGGGTCGGGCCGCCCGACATGTTCGCCGGCATAGACCTTTGGCCGCCAGCCCTCGACGAAGTAGCGTTGTGGGTACGCTGGCCACTTGTGGACTGGCTCGCAAGTCAAGTCGCGTGCGTCCTTCCAAACGCCCTCCCAGACCTTGGGTTGCTTGGTATCGAGGCTCACGGTCCACTGCATCTTTAGTCCAGGTTCGCTACCGGGGCCCAGCCGGTCGGTTCGGGTTCTCTTGGCGGCGGTTGCCAGTCGCTTGGTATCCCCTCGACCCGGAGCACTTTCCGGTGGACCCGTTTCATGTTGGGAGCCTGCCGCCACGTCACCAAGACGCGCACGATTCGGGCGTCTTCCGCGGCTAACGTCCGCGACTCGATCCCGGGCGCGCCCGGGGCTATCTCCACGTTCTGCGTGAGGGTCAGACGGACTTTTGGCTTGCTTGCGTGAAACAAGTATTCATGCAGGTCATAGGCCGTGCCGTTTCCCTTGTTTTCAACCGTCCTCACGATCCAGTTCACCGGGCCACCCGGTGGAATGCCTCTGCTGAACCGCATTCGAGCATGAACGAGAGGTTTCGGAAGATGGCGCGACTTCTGCGTAAGCGCCAAGGTTGCTACGACCAGGGCTGCCAGGGCCAGGGCAGCCGTCACCCAATCCTTTGGCATGAATGTCGAAAAGAAATCGGAGACCAAGCTCATGCCCAGGAGCGTATTGGTCGGATACGACGGCCAGCGACTGAAGGTTGAAAACCCACCGTGCGTCACTTTCTCGTTCTGCTCTGAGCGAACCAGCGATCCGCATAAATGTGCTGCAAAAGGGCACATTTGTTCGCCAAACGACACTTGCCGTCGTTAAACGACATGTCGGCGACGGGCGAAGTACGCCTCCGACGTGCAACACGCACTGGACGTCCTGCGCGACGACTGACCTCGCGGTTAGGCTCACCCATGCCGGAGCGATTCCGGTTCCCGGAGCGATTCTGGGCATCCCCAAATGAAAGGTCAGCACATATGCGTCACGCACTTTAGAGCTAGCAATCGGCTGGCTCCGTAAGGAGAACCGATGGAATCCCCCACCGCTGAGAGCGAACCCGTTATCAAGCTCACGGCACGCCCCACAACCGAAGAGGCCCCAGAGGTCGTCTCAGAGGAACTAACCGAAAGCTGGAGCCGTCCCGCTCCCCGGATTGAGTCCTACACAAGTTGCCCGAACGGGTGCGATGCCCCGATGCTCTACGGCTACGGCTGTGATGATTGCGGGCTGAGCGACCCCCGATAGCACGACCCTTGTCCTGACCTGTTAGCCGGACAAGCCAGAGGCCCGGTCCCCCTGTTAGATAGGACCGGGCCTCTTGGTCGTGCACAAGCATATGCATGTTTGTGTGGCCGGGTGGCCATTGAAGTGCCCCCGGGTTTCCCATGACGGGTCACTGCCGGGGGCTCGGTTCAGACACTAGAAGCGGCCTCTGACAACCCGACACCACCAAGCGGTGACAACCGGCTCCATCTGTTCTAGACACTCGGGACAGTTAGGCACTCCGATCCCGTCGAGGTTGCCATCCATCCCGAGGGCAGGCAGCCACGGAGCCGCAGCGCGTGCGGTCAATCCACAGGCGTTCGACTAGCCTCTCGCCATGAGGCTCCGAGCTTCCCGGCAGCTACGTCAGGCTGCACGTCGGCCTGTTGCCGTTCGCGTGGTGGCCGATCCAATCAAGCGACCGGTGTTCGTGCTTGACCGTGATTGGTGGATGTTGGTCACCAGTGCGCTCGCTGCTGGCGCGGTTATTGCTTTCCTCGCTGGCGCTCTAGCGGGGCTGTTCGGCCTGGTCCCTTGGGTCACGGTCGGACGGTTCATGTTGTTTATCGGTGCACCCACCCTTCTCGGGTTCGGGATTGGCGCGGTCGCCCAGCGTGCCATGCGTCGGAGGGGTCCTGAGGCAAGACAGCGTTTGGTCCGCATCTATTTCCGGACGTCGTTGATCTGCGGCGGGCTGGGCTTGCTGGGTCTGATCGTTCTTATCGTGCTGGTGGCGACTGGCTACAAGGGCTAGTTCTCGTTGTTGGGGGCATGAATGGCCACAGGCTCAACCGGTCAAAACCGCGGTCGCCTGCTGCCTAGGGGTCCTGTGGAGAAGATGAACCTCACAACGGCATCTGGTGGCACCCTCCCCGCATGATGAAATCTCGGGCGCGGCGAGTCGCGCAGTCCTTCCATTTAGAGCGCGGCGACGTGCCGGGCTGGGTGCTGATCACGCTGATGACGGCGGGTCTCGTGATCCTGATCTGGGCGCTCGCCGGGCCGGCGCTCAGCGAGATCTTCCAGAACGCGATCGCGAAGGTCACCGGGCTCTGACGTCATGACGCTGCCGGTCGCCCGGCTTCGGGCGCGGGTGCACGATGACCGCGGCTCGGCGGTCGCCGAGTTCGTCATGGTCGGCGCCCTGCTGACCGTGCTCACGCTGTCGGTGCTGCAGCTCGGGCTGGCGCTGCACATCCGCAATACGGTGCAGGATGCCGCGGCCGAGGGCGCTCGCTACGGCGCGCTGGCCGACAACACCCCGGCAGACGGCGTGCGGCGCACCACCGAGCTGATCGAGCTGGCGATCGGCGACGACTATGCGCAGAACGTGACAGCGCGAAGTGGAAGCTGGATGGGGCATCCCGCGGTCACGATCACCGTGCGAACCCGCCTGCCGCTGGTCGGTCTCGTGGGCATCGACGGCGTGCTGGAGGTGTCGGGCCATGCGGCGGTCGAGACGCTGGGCTAGACGCATCGCAGGTCGGCTGCGAGACGAATCCGGCTCTGCCTCGCTCGAGTTCATCACCGTGGGTGTGCTGCTGCTCGTGCCGACCGTCTACCTGGTGCTCGCGCTCTCGGCGCTCGAGAGCGCGTCGTTCGGCGTCGAGGGCGCGGCGCGGCAGGCGACGCGGGTGTTCGTGCAATCCGAGTCCGAGGGAGCGGCCGAGTCCGCGGCCCGCACCGCCATCCACGTCACCCTGGCCGACTACGGACTCGACGCGGACGACGCGCGCGTCGCCATCACCTGCCGCCCGAATCCGGCCGACTGCCTCACCCGTCGTGGCTACGTGACCGTGACCATCACGACGACCGTGCCGCTGCCGCTGATGCCGCCGGTGCTGCAGCTGCACCTGCCTGCCGGCATCCCGGTGCAGTCGGTGGCTACCGAGCAGGTCTCTCGGTTCTGGGGTTCGAGATGAGAGCTGCGCTTCGGGATGACGAGGGATCGACCCTGCCCCTGGTGATCTTCTACGGGTTCCTGGCGTTGGCGCTCGTGCTGATCGTGGCCGCCGCCTCGTCGCTCTACCTGGAGCGCAAGCGCCTGTTCACCCTCGCCGACGACGCGGCTCTGGTCGGAGCCGAATCCTTCGACCTGAATTCCGTCACCTTCACCGGGCACGGCCCGCGGCCCGTGCTGCAACCGGCTCAGGTGCACGCGGCCGTGACGAGCTACCTCGCCGGGAATCCGGTCGACCGGTTCGAGGGGCTCGTGATCGAACGGGCGACGACGGTGGACGGCGAGAGCGCGACGGTCACGGTCTCGGCGGTCTGGCATCCGCCGGTCGTGACGGTCTTCGTGCCCGACGGGCTGCGGATCGACGCGACGGCGGTGGCGCGGTCGGTCTTCGGCTGACCCCGATCTTGATGGTCGAGTAGCCCGAAGGGCGTATCGAGACCCGGTTGAAGATCTCGATGCGCCGACTGCGCCGTCTTCCTCGATCAGCAAGAG
>Ga0207667_10000676_pt1 | contig 44182 bp, 33 predicted proteins | sample KBSCornC52_FD_184301 | JGI IMG/M metagenome (GOLD analysis project Ga0207667, IMG submission 184301) | Corn rhizosphere microbial communities from Kellogg Biological Station, Michigan, USA - KBS Corn C5-2 (SPAdes) (version 2) | ecosystem: Host-associated > Plants > Roots > Rhizosphere > Soil ... | reverse complement strand
CCCAGCGATTCCGCTGAGGAAAGGCGCAGCGGCATCGCTCAACAGGCCCCAAGTCGGGCCCTGGGAAATGTCTGTTCGGAAGGGCTAGGAAGGGTTTGACAAGCCCTGCAGGCAGTGAGAGACTTTTGTTCCTGTAAGAACGTTTGTTTCGGCGCTCCTTTCGATTCGTGGACTTCGTGGCCGGATGACGCCTGGGTTGTTACACTTCTCATCCTTTATTTGTAGGCCGACGTTGACTCTCTTATTCGGCAGGCACTCTTCATCCTGTGATTGTGGCCAAGAGCCTGTTCGGACATCCCTCAGAACGGCACAGCTCAGGTTTCGGTTCATGATCGTGGCTCTTGTTCTGGGCATGACGATCGCTTGTAACCGGGGGCAGACCTCCCGACATCTCGATTTCAACCAGGATGTTCAGCCGATTCTGGCCAGTCACTGTTTCAGTTGTCACGGTCCCGATCCGGAAATGCGCAAAGCGGGCCTGCGTCTCGATCTTGCGGAATGGGCGATGAGGAAGCGGGATGGCCACCGCGACGCGATCGTTCCCGGTCACCCTGAGAAGAGCGAGCTAGTCAACCGAATTGAGTCCAAAGACCCGCACTATCTCATGCCCCAAGATGCGCAAGGCGAGGCCAAGCCGATGAGCGCGGGTGAGATCGCGATTCTCACTGAGTGGATCAAGCAAGGTGCTGTTTATCGTCCCCATTGGGCCTTTGAGGCACCAGTTCGTCCGCCGGTCCCCCAGGATGGCCAGGCTGATGGATGGGCAAAGAATGCAATCGACAATTTCATTTTTGCGAAACTGAATAAAAGGGGCCTGCAGCCTTCTGCGCAAGCCGACAAGCCGGCACTCATTCGGCGGGTCACGCTGGACCTCACCGGGCTGCTGCCTACGCCGGAAGAGGTTCAGGCATACGTACGCGATTCTTCCCCGGATGCATACGAGCGTCTGGTTGATCGACTGTTGGCCCGTCCCACGTTCGGCGAACAGCGCGCGCGATACTGGCTCGACTACGCCCGCTACGCCGACACCTACGGCCTACATTTCGACAATAGCCGTGATATCTGGCCCTACCGCGATTATGTAATCCGCTCGTTTAACAACAACAAACCTTTCGATCAATTTGCCATGGAGCAGATTGCGGGCGACCTGATGCCGATGAAAACGCTTGATCCTTTGATCGGCAGCGGTTATGTGCGCCTGGGTGTCAGCAGCAACGAAGGTGGCACGATTCCCGAAGAACTCCGAGTCAACATCGCGCGCGAGCGCACAGAGGCATTCGGCGCCACGTTCATGGGGCTTACTGTCGGTTGTGCGGTCTGCCACGATCACAAGTTCGACCCAACCACGCAGCACGATTTTTACTCCCTGAGTGCATTCTTCAATAATCTCGATGAAAAGCCTTTTAACGACGATCGTCCGGTGTGGACACCGGTCGTACGCCTCCCGAAAGCAAGCGAAAAAGAAGCTTATGATCGCGTGCTCGCCCACCGTTCTGAACTTCAGGGAAAGCTGAATGCAATCAGAGCCGACGCGCGCCGACTGGTCGAGCAGTGGCTGACGTCGAGCAAGGACCAAGCACGTCCCGTTTCCTCTGCCGGACTTACGGTTCGTCTGCGTCTCGATGAGGGTCGTGGCGAGATTTTGAAGAATAGCGCACCCAATGCCAATCCGGCGAGCTTCAAAACCACCACCATGAAGCCTGAGTGGGGTGAGACCACATGGCTGTGGCCGGACTTTCGCATGCAATCGAGCACGCGAGTACCGCTCGGCCAGGTTGGCGACTACGAAGGCACCCAACCGTTCAGTGCGGGTGGTTGGTTCATGTTCAGGGCGGCGCCATTTCACCCCGGCAGTTTCGGTACGTTGATGTCGAAAATGGAATCGAGCCAGCACGACCGCGGCTGGGAACTCGCTGCAGATGATAACGGCATCATCAGTGTCGCTCTGGTGGATCAGGCAGCCAAAGAGACGACACCAGAGAAGAAGGAAGAAAAAACCGGAAAGAGTGACAAGAAAGTCCCGGAGAAAAAACCGCCCACTGCGAAAGAACCTTTCAACTACCCCACGCCGCAGGATCTCAGCAAGCAGGACCTGGCTCCAAATAAACCGCCCGAACAGCTAAAAGCCGAGAAAGACGCAGGAAAGAAGTCAAAGGCAAAAGCCGAGGCGGAACAGAAAGCCAAGAAGTCAAAACCGACCGAAACCCCGAGCGACCACGCACCCGAGATCGCGATCCGTGTTGCCACCCTCGAGCCCCTGCCGCTCGACAACGCGTGGAAACACATTTTCTTTACCTATGGTGGCTCAGGCCGCGCGTCCGGCATAAAGATTTTCATCGATGGTGTTCCGGTCGCTACGCGAGTGCTCAAGGACAATCTCGGCACGGCCAGCATTCGCACCGACGCCCCCACGCAGCTTGGATGGCGCAATCCCGATGAGCATCCGGCCAAGGATGCGCGCTACCAGGACATTCGGCTCTATGGGCGGGCGCTCGCATCAAACGAGGTCAAGCGACTTCCGTTCGAGGACTACGTCGCGGAAATCGCGGGACAGCCGCGGGCAAAATGGACGGAAGATCAGTGGCACGCAATCACCGAGTTCTACCTAAACGATGTTGACCCCACATACCGCCGGATCCAAAGCGAAGTAGTCTCTCTCGATTCCCAATTGGACCGTCTATCCGCGGGCGGCAACTTGACCCTGGTTTCCTGGGAAAAGTCCACCCTCCCCTATGCGCATGTGCTGACCCGTGGCGTGTATACCGCGCGCACCGAACGAGTCGAAGCCAACACGCCCCACTTTCTCCCCCCGTTACCGCCGAAAGAACCGCGAAATCGCCTTGCCCTGGCGAAATGGACCACGAGCCCCGAAAATCCTCTGACCGCGCTCGTCACGGTGAATCGCATGTGGTATGAGCTGTTCGGAACCGGCCTGGTGGAGACCACGGAAGACTTTGGGATCATGGGCCAGCGGCCGAGCCATCCCGAGTTGCTTGATTGGCTGGCAGTCGAATTCCGCGAAAGCGGATGGAACGTCAAGCACATGTACAAGCTCTTGGTAATGTCCTCGACATATAGGCAAAGTTCCAAAGCTAGCCCGCAGCAGCTGGCGAAGGATCCGAGAAACGAGCTTTTGTCTCGTGGCCCCCGGTTCCGCATGGATGCGGAGATGGTCCGCGATATCGCGCTACAGTCGGGCGGGTTGTTGCGGCAAGAAATCGGCGGACCCAGCGTCAAGCCCTATCAGCCGCCAAGCATTTGGGAACAAGTGAGCTATCCGACCAGCGACACCGTGCATTACGTCCAAGACCACGGCGAAGCTCTCCACCGCCGCAGCATGTACACGTATGTGAAACGCATGGCACCGCTTCCGAACATGGATGCCTTCGATGCTCCGGCACGCGACGTGGTTTGCACCAGGCGGCAGCGTACGGATACTCCGCTGCAGGCTCTGGTAACCATGAACGATGTGCAGTGGGTGGAAGCAGCGAGAGCCTTGGCGGAGCGGGTGATTCACGAAGCGGGACCGCGTCCAGAAGAAGGCATAAACCGCATGGGGGTGATTCTGCTTTCGCGTGTTCCTCCTCCGCCGATGGCCGCCGTTCTCGAGAAGTCGTTGGCTGAAATGCAGAAACACTACGCCGCCAATCCGAAGGATGCGCATTCCCTGATGAGCATTGGTGAAAGCAGACGCGACCGGTCCATTCCTGAGCCGGAATTGGCCGCTTGGACGATGGTCGCAAGCGAGATGCTGAACCTGGATGAGACTGTTAATAAGTAGGTCAGGATTCTATGAAACAGCAACCACTGTGCAGCGATTGCGAAGACAAGATCACCCCGATGGATCTGCCGATTCCCTCCGGACTCAAGGAAGAATGGTCGAAAGCTGAGTCCCGGCGACAGTTTCTTGGGAGGTCGGGAAAGGTTCTTGGCTGGGCAGCGTTAGCCAGCCTTTTTGGGGAGGCCAGCTTTGACCATCGCGCTTTTGCCTCCGGCCCTGGCATGCCCCTAGGATCCGGAATGAACAACCTTGGCCTGCCTCATTTTGCCCCCAAGGCCAAGCGCGCCATATACCTGTTTATGTCTGGCGCGCCGCCGCAGGTCGATCTTTTTGATTACAAGCCGAACCTTGCTGCGCAATTCAACAACGACATGCCCGCTTCGGTTCGGGGAAATCAGCAGCTGACTGGCATGACCGCCGGTCAAGCTCGTTTCCCGATTGCTCCCGCACATTGGCCCTTCACTCAGCACGGGCAAACCGGCACTTGGATCAGTGATCTGCTCCCTTACACGGCGCGCATGGTGGACGACCTCACCTTTATTAAGTCCACCAATACCGACGCCATTAATCACGAGCCCGCGATCATGCTTATGAATACGGGCAACATGAATGCCGGCAAGCCGTGCCTCGGCGCCTGGCTGGCATACGGGCTCGGCAGCATGAACGACAACCTTCCGACTTTCGTCGTTCTTCAGACCAAGACGAATCCGAAGGAGAACAATCAGCCCGTTTCTTCCCGTTTATGGAGCAGCGGGTTTCTTTCGTCTGAATTTTCGGGGGTAGGTCTCCGTTCGGTGGGGGATCCTGTGTTGTACCTCGAGGACCCTGCGGGCGTTAGCCGGGAGATTCGGCGCAAGATGCTGAACGCGGTCGAAGAGATCAACCGTCAGACGCTCGCCGAAGTGGGAGATCCGGAAACCAATTCGCGGATCGCGCAATATGAAATGGCGTTTCGCATGCAGTCTTCAGTGCCCGAACTCACGGATCTCAGCAAAGAACCCGAATCGACCTGGGAGCTGTATGGTCCGGAAGCAAAAGTGCCCGGAACGTTTGCCTACAATTGCCTGCTCGGGCGGCGCATGGCGGAACGAGGCGTTCGCTTCACGCAAATCTATAAACGAGGCTGGGATGTGCACGACAATGTCGTCGGCAACCTACCCGTACTCTGTCAGGAGACGGATCGGGGCTGCTATGCCCTGGTAACCGACCTGAAGCGGCGAGGCCTGCTGGATGACACACTAGTGATTTGGGGTGGGGAATTCGGGCGCACCGTCTACAGCCAGGGCGGGTTGAGCCAGGAGAACTACGGACGCGACCACCATCCTCGCTGTTTTACGGTGTGGATGGCTGGCGCGGGCGTGCGTCCCGGGGTTGCATACGGCGAGACCGACGAATTTAGCTACAACGTGGTAAAAGACCCGGTACACGTTCGCGATTTCAATGCGACTATTCTTCATTGCATGGGCATCGACCACAACAAATTTACCTATAAGTTCCAAGGCTTGGATCAAAAGCTCACCAGTCCCGTGCCGGCGTTTGTGGTGCAAGGAATTCTGGCTTGAACTTGGCAGACAAAATCGTGGGCAACTCCGTCGATCTATGGCGCATGGTGCGCGCTGGCCGAGGAGTGTGGACCTGGTCCGCCTTTGCGACTGTCCTGGCTTTACTCTCGCTTCTTTTTATACCTTTAGACGGACGAGCCCACGCTGATTGGCTTCAATTTTTTGGCCGCTTCCATCCCTTGTTGGTGCATCTTCCTATTGGACTGATCGTGCTTTTGCCGGTGCTCGAGGTTTTGGGGACGCGACGCCCATCGTTGCGGGAAGCGGCCGGCCTGGTACTAGAGATCGCGCTGGCCACCTGTCTGGTCGCGATTGTCTTTGGAGTTCTTCTCGCCTACGGCGGGGGAGAAAGCGGCACGACAGTCACGCGCCACATGCGTGGAGGAATTCTCCTGGCAATCGGGCTGATGTTGTGTCTGGCCGTTCGGCGCACCTGGCTTCTAGGCGAGCACTCCCGCAGGTATTTCATCCTCCTCGCAGCCGTCCTGCTTATCCTTACCTGGACAGCCCATCAAGGTGGCTCCCTGACTCATGGCAGCGACTATTTGACCCGGTACATGCCAGCGGGGATGAAAGGCTTCTTCGCCCCAAGCGCAATCACCTCTCATCCAAATTCTTTTTTCGCCAAGCATATCTATCCGGCTCTCGATACGAAATGCGTTGCCTGTCACGGCACCAATAAGGAGCAGGGAGGCCTGCGCTTAGACTCTTATGAGTCGCTCATGGCCGGAGGCAAAGATGGGATCGTAATCGCGCCCCGCAATCCCGGTGGCAGTCTGCTTTTGCAAAAGGTCACGCTGCCTCCGAACGATCCTCATTTCATGCCCGCTGAAGGCCGCACTCCCCTTTCGCTAGATGAGATTGCAAGAATCCGGGCATGGGTGCTCGCAGGAGCTTCGCCGGAAGCTTCTAGCGTCCCAGGGATTGTCATCGCCGGGGAGGGCGAGGAGGCCCCTCTTCCGGTTGGCGATTACAACTCCTTGATGGGGGAGATTCGGCAGATGCAGCAATCGCAAGGGGCGAAGCTCGTCCCGGTGTCGGCGAAGCCATCGGATGGTCTCATCCTTCGCACAACCGACATCGCGGCCAGTTTTGATGATGCGCAGCTTGCGACATTCGCGCGCTTCGCTCCATATATTGTTGAGGCGGAACTGGGACGGACGGCAGTCACCGATGCTAGCCTTGAAACTCTGGCCCAGTTCAAGAATCTTCGGGCTCTCCATTTGGAGGACACCGCCTTGACAGGGCGTACTCTGGATAAGCTTTCCTCGCTCTCTCAACTCACTTACCTGAATCTGAGTGAGACCAAAGTGACGGGTGATTCGCTCGGTCCTTTAAAGAGGCTGCCCAATTTGCGCCATCTTTATCTTTTCAATACCCCCGCAGAACCGGCCTCAGCGGACAACGGCCTAAGGAGCACCCAATGACAAAATCCAATCGGCGTACCTTTATCAGCGTTGCAGGAATCGCGGCGGCAGTCCCCTCGGTGCCGCTTCTGGCTGCGGCGGAGACCAACAAATCAGCATCGCCAAGGGTCCTGACGGGAAATGGTGATTGGACCTATGAGGTTGTACCGGGCTGGGGAGCGCTGCCTTCCGGCACAAGTTTTGGAGGGACGCATGGCGCTGTCGCGGAAGACAAAGCTGGCCACATCTACGTCAGCACTCAAAGTACGACTGGGGTGCTCGTCTATGGGAGCGACGGCCGCTTGATCAGAACCATAGCCAACGCCTTTCCCGAGATTCACTCCATGGTGCACGCCGACGAGCACGGAGAGGAATTCCTTTATTCCACCGTGCAGAAGGGCACTCCTGCGGAAAACTGGCTGTTTGTGAAACTGAGGCTCGATGGCACGGTGGCGTTGAAAATCACTGCTCCCCCCGAGGCTGGATTCAAGACTCCGAATGAATGGCGGCTTACGGCTGCGGTTCCTGCCCCTGATGGCTTGATTTTCATCGCCAACGGCTACGGCGACTCGCGCATTTTCCGTTTCGATAAGAACGGCAACTACAAAGGAAGTTTCGCCGAGAAGGGAAAGGCCGAGGGTCAACTCGACTGCAGTCACGGTCTCACCCTCGACCTGCGCTACGATCAGCCGCTACTGCTCGTGTGCGATCGCGAAAACCGGCGTTTGTGCCACTTCGACCTTGACGGGAAATACGTTCGCACTGTGACCGAGCACCTGCGCCGCCCCTGCCAGGTCAGCCTTCAGGGCGATTACGCGGTGGTCTCGGAACTCGAAGGGCGGGTCACCATTCTCGACAGGGATAACGTGCCGGTCGCTTTCCTAGGCGACAATCCCGAAAAAGCGCAGTGGGCCAAGTACGAGCTCGATCCGCATGACATCACCGTTGGCGTGTTCAGTGCAGCCCATGGCTGCTTCATCGATTCCGACGCGAACGTCTTCGTTTCTGATTGGAACCAGACCGGCCGAATTACCAAACTCTCAAGGCGCAGGATCTGAAAAGGTGGGGGCGGTTCAGCCCCGTCCCTTCGCGATTCTTTTCAAGCACTTAGCCCGCTGTCACGAAAGCGGTGCAGTCCCAAATTGTCACCCAATCAACATCCCTCAAAGTCCATGCCTCTCAGTTACCTTCGTGTCTGAGGAAGTGTTTTCCACGCGCTATTCCTCCAGCGGTTGTGCCATTCTTCGGCCACAGAAGGCTCTTGATCATGAAGTTCCCCTTCTCCCACTTTCCAGCGCGCCAAAAAGACTGCAAAAATGACGAGGCAGGAGGAAAGAGTCTTTGCCGAAGTCAGCGAACTCGCCCAGCTTAGACCTGAGCAATGCAAGCCGATTTGCAGATTTGCTTCCGACTGTGAATGAAACCCGGCATGGCCATCGGACCGCCGTGTTTTAGGCAAGCATGATCGATGGGTTCTGAGCACAAATAGTCGAATTTCCACCATTGGAGTACGAATGCGATTTCTCGGCGTTAGGTTGATAGCCTCTCTGATTCTGGCAGTCACGGTGGTCTCGCTAATCACTTCGTATTACGAGGTGAATGGCGAAAAACGCAACCTCCGCAGGGACTTGGAGCGCAGGGCGGTCGTGCTATCGGAGAGTTTCGCTGGGAACGTTAAAGCCGAACTCGGGAAGCAGTCCATCAAGAGCCTTCAAGACATGGTTGAACACTTCAGCGATCGGGAGCATTTGGCTGGAGCCGCCGTGCTTGCCCCGGACCTTCAGCCGATTGCCGAATCCTCCGGTCTTGCAGAGCGCTTGCAGATTCTGCCAGCTACCCTCGCCCATGCGATGACGGAAGACCATATTGACAGCGAATTCATCAGTCCGGCCAATCGAGGTTCTTTACATGTCCACTTGCTGCCCTGGCAGCAGGGGAATGGGTTCGCGGGAGTGCTTCTTGTCGCTCAGGATGCCAGCCACATGGATACCCAAGTACGGCGTGCCTGGCGGCAAACGTTTGTCCGTGTCCTCGTGCAACTTCTCCTTATAGGAGTCATCACCGCACTCGTGATCCGCTGGAGCATTGCCGGTCCCATAGCGCGGGCGGCACAGTGGATGCGGAGCCTGCGAACCGAAGGATCAGTCAAGACGCCAGCCATTACAAATTTGGGAGTGCTGCGTCCTTTGGCGAAGGAGATGACCCTGTTTGCAGAGAGTCTCAGAGCGGCACGCTCATCCGCGGAGAGAGAAGCGCAATTGCGCGAAGCTGGCGAGTCGTTGTGGACTGCAGAGCGGTTGTCTGTACACGTGCGAAACAAGTTGGGGTCCAGCCGGCTTTTCATCGTCTCAAACCGGGAGCCGTACAGCCACGTCCACCAAGGGAAATCGATCCAGGTTGTTGTGCCGGCAAGTGGGCTAGTGACGGCGGTGGAGCCGATTCTTTGCGCCTGTGACGGAACATGGGTAGCGCATGGCAGTGGCGACGCCGACCGTGAGACTGTCGATCGGCATGACCGCCTCGCCGTTCCTCCTGAAGAACCACGATACACACTGCGCCGAGTGTGGCTCACCGAGCAAGAGGAAGAAGGCTATTACTACGGCTTCGCCAACGAAGGTCTGTGGCCACTGTGTCACGTTGCTCATACGAGACCCCTCTTCCGCGCCCCTGATTGGGGATGTTACGAAGCAGCAAACCAAAAGTTCGCGAGAGCAATATTGGAGGAGATGTCGGGAACCGACTCTCCGGTTGTACTCGTGCAGGATTACCACTTTGCGCTGCTACCACGACTGGTCAAGAAAGAACGTCCCGACGCTCGGATTGCCATTTTCTGGCACATTCCCTGGCCGAGCTCGGAAACGTTTGGAATTTGTCCATGGCAAGCTGAATTGCTGAGCGGAATGCTGGGAGCAGACTTGATTGGGTTCCACGTGCAGGCGCACTGCACAAACTTTCTGGAGACCGTTGACCGGTCTCTCGAATCGCGCATCGAGTGGGAGCACTTTGCGGTGAATCGTGCTGGGCACCGCACCGTCGTCAAGCCCTTCCCAATCAGTGTGGAATTCCCCAAAACACCGGTTGGGCTCGAAGATGGAGATTCGCCATACTTGGACCGTGTTGCGCTGTTTCGCGAGTTAGGGGTTGAAGCACTGTTTCTTGGTATCGGGGTAGATCGCGTGGATTACACGAAAGGAATCATTGAGCGGTTTCTGGCAATTGAACGCTTGCTCGAGAAACATCCGAACTATCAGGGGAAGTTTACTTTTGTCCAGATTGGCGCTCCTAGTCGCACGCACATTAAGCGCTATCATGACCTGCTCGCCGATGTCGACGCCGAGGCGGAACGAATCAATTCTCGGTTCCAGGGTGGCAAGTGGAGGCCGATTGTCTTCTTAAAAAAGCATCACAGCCATGGGGAGATTTCGCGCTACTATCGTGCAGCCGATCTTTGCCTGGTTACATCTCTGCATGATGGCATGAACCTGGTCGCGAAAGAGTTCGTCGCTCAACGTCACGACGAACAAGGGGTGCTGCTGTTGAGCCAGTTCACTGGCGCCGCCCGTGAATTCGTCGACGCGGTTCTCGTTAACCCTTACGATATTGAACGGACGGCAGATGCTATCCGCTATGCATTGGAGATGGCGCCGGACGAACGAAGGACGAGAATGCAGCACATGCGCAAGCTGGTGAAAGAACAGAATATCTACCGCTGGGCAGGCAATCTGATCGCTGATCTGTGCAGTGTACGCATCGATTACGCCGATGATTCCAATGAGAATCGAATGGGAAGAGCTGCTACGCAATCATCTTGAAGGATGATCAGCCCGTTGTGGCAAGCCATCATCCATTCATCGGCGATCGGGACTGGCGATTGTCTGGGTCACCGGAGCGCTCAGCGGAGAGTGATCAGGAGCATAACAACCCGACGCTTCGAGTCCTTAATCCTGAATTTCTTCCAACGCTGTCGTGAAACCTATTTTGCCGAGCTTTACCTGGACCTGCAACGCAGCACTACGCGGAAAGCGATAAGCGTCACAAGAATCCACTGTAAGCCAATACTGAGTTGATGGAATACAACGCTTACCGGTCGCACTCACCAGCAATCCGGCGGCGCTGTGGCCTTCTTTGATTCGGAGTCGATAGAATCTGTGGCGTTCCGATCCGTCTAAACCCGGCATAGCTGTCCTGCTCCTTGGCCTACAGATAAATTTGCGAGTGGCGAGGGCACGAACAACCGTAGTTCGTCGCTATTTTCCGAAGTTAACAGCGATGGCTGAGTGCAGGAAGAGCACGAACGTACAGGCTCCTTTTCTCGTGCGCTGAGCCGGGGAAACGAGAGTCGGGTGGGGCCAAACTTGGGTCCTTGACAGAAGTCTGGCGACATCGCTCAGTCGCCCAAATATCTCTCCGATGATGGGGGACATATATTTAGACACATATATATAAGGATAGGGTCTTAAAATCCGAAACGGTCATTTTCAACGGCGTCAGCCCGTAGGGCAAAGTCTTGAATAGGCTCTAACGCGATCAAGCCAGACATCTTACGCTCGCCTTCGGTGAGCTTGGCCTTTACATCCCGGAGTTTCCGCCGCAGATTCAGTCTTTCCGGCCGAGGACCCAATGGGCAATGTCCCCCTGATCCTGTCCCTCGGTCACGCTAGCGTTCTCTCCTCTGAAGGTATGCTTGATAGGCGAGTCGGGCTTTTGGGTCAACCTATGGAATGCCCATTTTGCAAAAGCCAAACCAGGCCATACTCCAAGCGGTGCAATAGCTGCGGGAAGGCGATTCCCCCTGGCCAATACCTGCTCGAAGAGTCTGGCGTGGTCGACGCTGCTTTTGACGACGCAAGCCAGGCTGTTCCAGGCACTGCTCGCGCTCAAGCTCGATATCGGTTTGCCAGGTTGGGCGACCGCTTTATCGCCTTTTTACTCGATACTGCTTTCCTGTTCGGCCTCTTTGCCGTAGTGGATGCCTGGGTGTTTACGCGCTGGGGCTCGGTTGAGGGTGGCGAAATGCAGCTCACAACTGCATCGCTACTAATCGCGGTCACGCTGAACGCCACCGTATTTTTCCTTTATGGCTGGCTGCTGGAAGCGGTATGGGGCGCCACACTTGGCAAGGCTATGGTGGGAATTCGGGTTGTGGGAACACCCCAAGGCCGGTCCTTCTCCGCTTGTGCCGTACGAAATGTGCTGAGGATCGTAGATGGGCTGGGCTTCTATCTGGTGGGTACAGTCGTGGCTGCCTGCTCCGCTGCTCGCCAGCGGGTGGGGGATATGTACGCGCGGACGGCAGTCATAGAAGAAAGCTTCGGAAGCGGCGTCCGAATCGCGGCGATTGTACTATGGATGGCGAGTCTTGCTGGAGCGGGGTGGGCAGTACCTCGCATTTGCTCGGTTAACCGCTTTGTCCCTCCCCTCTACCTAAGCCAGGTAATCATCCGAGTGGGTAGGAGCGAAGGCTTGGCTTACTTTCAGGTTGGCAGTCTCGCTGTGCACATCCAGATCGCCTCAAAATCCTCCGGATCATAAGTTCGCCGGCTCTATTGCCGCCATCATCAGCAGCCCGATCCCACATTAAATCCAGGATGTCTGATGCTGATTCTGTTCCCCACAAGCAGGTTACTGGTTACTGGGTTTCTGCTAACCACCTTTTACTGCTTCATTGCGCGCTTGCTCTGCAGTAAACAGCTTGCACGAAAGTATCGGGTAGGGCATGGCCCTGCGGGTCACAGCGGAAAGTGAGAATGAGTCGCTGGGGAATGAGAATGAGGCGTTGAGGTTACCGGAACCCGTGTGCTCTTGTTGCTTTTGGCCGTGTGCTCAACACTACGTGAAGTCCAAAACTACTATCGAGGGCTGCATAGGACATACCGATGAGAAATACAGCACATGGGTGGTTTGTGATTGGCCTGGTTCTCGCCTTCTCGTTTGCCGCTTTCGGGCGAATTGAGGGCGCCCCGTTGCCCGATGACAAGAAGACAGAGGCGAAACACGCCGACGCAACTGCTGACCAACAGCAGATGAGGGGCCTCGACGAACAGGTTCAGGAGGTCAAGTCGGACGTCCTCAGCATTTCTGCTGAGCTGAACCAGCTGGAGGAGAAACTGCTGTACCCGTCAGGGACACAAGTCGCAATCTTTGTCGCGCTGGCCAAAGGCGACCAGATGCGGCTCGACGCTGTGCGGCTCGAGATCGACGGTCAGCTGGTTGCCCATTACATCTACAGCGCCAAAGAGCTCGAAGCGCTGCGCAAGGGTGGCGTGCAGAGGATCTACGTCGGAAATGTGACGACCGGAGACCACCAGCTCAACGTATTGGTGGACGGTAAGCTTAAGGCCGGCACAGACTTCAGCCGCACGGAACACTTTACGTTTCATAAGGAAGTGAAACCAAAATTGGTGGAACTGACGATGTCCGGGCCGGAATCCGGCAAGACCGCAATCACGATTGGAGAGTTGTAATTCATGCGAGCGACCGACCGACTCATCGGACTCTGTCTAATCATGGGACTCGCTGCCCATCCGGCTTCGGGTGAGGACTTGCGGGACCTCTTTTTCGGCGAGGCGCTCTATCACGCCGACCAGGGACAGTATTTCGAGGCCATCCAACGGCTCGACACCGAACTTGCCCAATACCACCGTCTGGACCAACCCGAACTCGATACGCTGCACTATCACGCCAACGAGGCCGAATTCTCAGTCGGTGATTTTGAGCTCGACTACCGCATGCACTACCGCGCGGGTCGCGCCATCAAGCGAGTGCTCGAAGGCTCGGTTGATGATGCGGTACGAAATGAAGCCGCGTTCAGGCTTGCCCGCATTCACTTCCAGAAAGATCAGCTCGACGATGCACTCGAAGCGCTGGGAAGAATCCGGGGACCCGTGCCTGAACAGATAAAGGACGATGTCGAGTTTTTGCGCGCCAATATCTATATGGCGACAAACCGGCCAGGCGGGGCTGTCGAAGTGCTTGGTCACCTGCAGAACGATAAGAGCCTGTCAGGGTTTGCCTCTTACAACCTGGGAATTGCATTGTTGCAGGCCGGTCGGCAAAAAGAAGCGATCGATCAATTGGACAAGGCCGGGCAGCTGGCGGCGGATGATCCCGCAGCGCTCGCGATTCGCGACAAGTCCAACTTAGTACTTGGGGCTCTCCTGTTTGAATCGGGCAACTTTGAGCGGGCAAAACAGACACTGGACCGCGTCCGCCTCGAAGGACCATTCTCGAACCAGGCTCTGCTGCGGGCAGGCTGGGCTGAGGCCTCGACGCAACATTATGACCGTGCGCTTGTTCCCTGGAACATTCTGGCGAATCGCGAACCAACGGATGTCGCGGTGCAGGAAGCAATGCTTACCGTGCCACATGCGTACGCCAGCCTGAAGTTGTACGGCCGCTCGGCTCTCATGTATGGCCGCGCACTCGAGCTGTTCAGCAACCAGATCAAAAAAGTGGACGCGTCAATTGATAGCGTGAACGACGGGCGCTTTCTCAAGGCACTGATCCGCGAAGAGAGCCGTGAAGACCAAAGCTGGGTCATCCGCTTGCGGACCTTGCCGGGTGCGCCGGAAACCTACTACCTGATGGAATTGATGGCATCTCACGACTTCCAGACCGCAATGCACAATTATCTCGACCTTGAGGATCTGCGCTCGAAACTCGTAACCTGGCAAACTGGCCTCGACGCCTTTGACGATATCATCCGACTCCGCAAACAAAATTTCGAGCCGTTGTTGCCGGTCGTGGATGCCCAATTCCAGGACCTGGATTCGCGAATGCGCCTCAGACTCGAGCAACATAAGCACCTCGCCGAGCGCTTACAGACCATGCTGACCGCACCAAGGCCCGATTATCTGGCCACCGCGGACGAGCGCGCGACCGGTGAGCGCATTGCACGAATCGAAAAGCAACTCGAACACTCCGACAGCGCGGAATCACTTGCCCTTCGGCAACGCGCCGCACGCCTGCAAGGTGTGCTCACGTGGCGGCTTGAAACCGAATACCAGAACCGGCTGACCACAGCCTATGAGCACCTCAACGAATTGAATACGCAGATTGACGCTCTCACTCGCCAATACCAGGCCTTCGTCAGGACAAGGCAGGCGGCCAAACACAGCTATGTCGGATACGACGCCCAGATTGCAGAGCTTCGCGAACGTGCGCGTCGTGCACTGGAGCGTGTCGACACTTTGATGGCCCGTCAGGGACACATGATCGAGACCGTCGCCATCAACCAGCTTCAGGCCCGCCGGGAACGGCTGGTGGCCCAGCAAACCCAGGCGCGTTATGGCGTGGCCGATAGTTACGATCGCACTGCGCGCCTCCAGTCCGGCGCGGAGGGACACTGATGCGCCGCCTTACCATTCCGATTGTGCTTGCCCCAGCGCTCTTCGTTGGCTGTGCTGCGCATCATAAGCCAACGCGGGCGACGCTTGCGGACTTGCATAACGTTCACCCGGATGTGCAGGAGGTGAGGGTCGATCAAGGCCTCGATCAGGCCATGCAAAGCTACCGGCGCTTCCTCGATGAGACACCGGAAACAGCGATGACTCCGGAAGCAATGCGGCGCCTCGCGGATTTGCAAATCGAGAAGCAGTTCGGCATACACACAGGCGATGTCAAGCCGCGGAAGATTCCCGCCCCGCAGGCCGCTCAGCCTCTTGCGACCACGCCAACCCGCTCATCCGATCAGGCCGCCGCAGGCGAGGGCACCGCCACGCGCGAATCCGATCGGGAGTTTGAGCGCCGCACCACAGTGGAAAGCTCCCTTCTCCCAAGCAGCGACGATCCTTCCCTGGCGGGGATGGTGGGCGGTGATGCTGCGCCCAAAGGTCCCGCCGAGGCAATCGCTCTCTACAAGCGGCTGCTCACCGAGTATCCCAGCTACAAGAACAGCGATCAGGTTCTTTATCAGATGGCGCGAGCCTACGACGAACTCGGCCGCACGGATGAGGCCATGGAAACCATGGAGCAGTTGATCCGCGCCAATCCAAATTCCGAGCACTACGACGAGGTACAGTTCCGGCGGGGTGAGTACTTCTTCACGCGCAGAAAATTCCGCGATGCCGAGAAGGCCTATTCGGCGATCGTCAGCCTGGGTCCCAAGTCCTCGTACCACGAGCTCGCGCTGTACAAGCTCGGGTGGACGTTCTACAAGCAGGAACTCTACGAGGACGCTCTGCACAAGTACATGGCGCTGCTCGACTATAAGGTGTCGATTGGCTACGACTTTGATCAGAAGCACCAGAAAGAGGACGAACGGCGCGTTGCCGATACTTTTCGAGCTGTCAGCTTAAGCTTCACCAACCTCGGCGGGCCAGATGCTGTGCATGAGTACTTCTCCAAGTTCGGGAATCGAGCCTACGAGGACCGCGTTTACAGCAATCTTGGCGAACACTATCTGGCCAAGCTGCGCTACGATGACGCGGCAAAGACTTACAAGGCTTTCTTGGAGCTTTATCCTTTCCACCGCGCTGCCCCGCGCTTCAGCATGCGTGTAGTCGAGACCTTCACCAAAGGCGGGTTCCCCAAGCTCGTGCTGGAGTCGAAGCGGGAGTTTGCGTCCAAGTATGGGCTGCAGGCCGAATACTGGCGGCACAACAAGCCTGAAGAATCGCCCGAGGCTCTCGCTTACCTGAAGACGAACCTGAAGGACCTCGCGACCCACTATCACGCTGAGTATCAGAGCACGCAGGACGCGAGCGAGAAACTGGCGAATTATCAAGAGGCTCTCCGATGGTACGGCGACTACCTCAAGTCCTTTCCGTCGGATGCCGAATCACCGGCCATCAACTACCGTCTCGCGGACCTTCTCTTCGAGAACAAGGATTTCGGCGAGGCCGCCAAACAATATGAGCGCACGGCGTATGGGTACCCAACTCACTCCCAGTCGGCAGCCGCTGGTTACGCGGCGGTCTATGCCTACCGCCAACAGCTGAAGGACACAGCCAAGGAACAGCAGGAGGCCGTCAAACGTGCCACGATCGCAAGTTCCCTCAAGTTTGCCGACACATTCCCGGACCATGCAGAGGCCGCGGGAGTTCTGGGAGGGGCTGCGGATGACCTCTATGAGATAAAGGACTACCGACCCGCCCTAGATGCCGCCCAGCGCGTCATTGATAAGTATCCAGGCGCCGAACTGCCCATCCGGCGCTCCGCGTGGATTGTGATTGCGCATGGCTCGTTCGAGCTTGCCGAGTACCCCCAGGCCGAACATGCCTACAGCCAGGTGCTGACGCTCACGCCGGAGGCCGACCCCTCGCGCGCCGGGTTGGTTGATAACCTCGCCGCCTCTATCTACAAACAGGGTGAGATTGCGAGAAACGCGAAGGACTATCGGGCAGCCGCGGATCACTTTCTGAGGATTCGCACGGCAGCTCCTACGTCAAGCATCCGTGCGACGGCCGAGTACGACGCGGGTGCCGCGCTGGTCGCTCTGCAGGATTGGACGTCCGCCGCGGAAGTGTTAGAAGCGTTTCGCAGCACTTACCCCAAGGACAAGATGCATGGTGAAGCCACCAAGCTGATTGCGCGCGCCTACCGGGAAAGCGGGCAGTTGTCGCGCGCCGCTGCGGAATATGACCGACTCGCATCCGAGTCCGAGGATCCAGCATTGCGTGGCGAGGCATTACTTGCGGCAGGCGACCTGTACCAGCAGTCCAATGCAAGCGATAAGGCCGTCGACGCGTACCGACGTTACCTCAACGAGTTTCCAAGTCCAGTTGAGACAGCCCTGGAGACCCGCTTCAAGATCTCCGAGATATACAAGGCGACTCATGACGAGTCTCTCTATCAGAAAGAACTGGCGGAAATCGTACGCATCGACCGAGCTGCGGGGTCGAAAAGGACCAGTCGTACGCGAACGCTTGCGGCCCGTTCGGCGCTGGTCCTCGCAGAACAGCTCTACCGGGACTTTGCAGCCGTGAAGTTGCGACAACCCTTCGAGACCAGCTTGAAGGAGAAACAGCAGCGCATGGATGCCACGATCGATGCGATGAACCAGCTGGTGGAGTACGAAATCGCCGACGTGACAGCGGCCGCGACCTATTATATGGCGGAAACCTACTTCGATTTCAGTCGCTCGCTGAAGGAGTCGGAGCGTCCGACTGACTTGCAGGCTGCGGATCTCGAAAAGTATGAAGCGGACCTCGATGAGACTGCATTTCCCTTCGAGGAGAAAGCTATCAAAGTCCACGAGAAAAACATGGAGTTGCTGCACGCCGGCGTCCTTGACGAGTGGACTGAGAAGAGTCTCAGCAGGCTCGGCGAGCTGATGCCGGGCCGTTACGCGAAAAAAGAAGAAAGTAGCGGCTTCCTCAGCGGTATCGACAGTTATGTCTACCGCGCGCCGGTGTCGCAGGTCTCCGTTCCAGCCTCTGGGGACACCCAAACGACGACAGGTAAGCCGGACCAGACCACGCAACGCCCTGTACCGATTGCTTTGAATGATGGAGGAGTGACCCATGCGACTCCGCAATAAATGCCGACACATAAAAGTGGTTTGCCGCGGAGTACCTTGCCTGGCACTGCTTCTCGCCCTGGGCTGCACCCCTGCTGCCCGGCACGAGGGCAACACAGCAACCATGGTGAAGCCGATGTTAGCAACGTCGGTCGCGCCCCCGCCGGCTCGAGTCGAGCAGGATGCCGGAGGTTTCACAATCACGCAGGGTGTAGCCGTTACGGACGCAGTGCGCGCCGAATATGAGTCGGCGGTTCGCATGCTGCAGCAAGGGCAGTATGAACAGGGCATCGCCTTGTTGCTCAAGGTAACCGAACAGGCGCCCTCATCGACGGCGGCGCACATTGATCTAGGGATCGCATACGCGAACACGGGCGACCTCGAGCACGCTGAAGCTAGCCTGAAGAAGGCGCTGGAACTGAGTCCAAACCACCCCGCCGCCTACAACGAGCTCGGCCTGGTGCAACGACGCAAGGGGGAGTTTGCGAAGGCACGCGCTAGTTATGAAGCGGCCCTGGCACAGTTCCCCGACTTTCATTATGCCCACAGGAATCTGGCGGTTCTGTGCGACCTATACCTTGGGGACTACAAGTGCGCTCTGGAGCATTACGAAGCCTACAGCCGGCTGGTACCGAACGACACCGAAGTCGCCAAGTGGATTGCCGACCTTCGCAAACGCGAGAGCCGGAAGGAGAAACCATGAGCCGAAACGTGTTGGTCGTGCTGATGCTCGCAACCGGCGTCGCCCTGGCAGTTGAAAAGCCCAAGGCCAAACCCGCCACCGTTCCCGCTGCGGCCCAGAAAAAGGTGGCAGCCGCGGGTGGACAGACGGCGGAAGCTGAGGCAAACACGAAGGCAGCGCAGGTAAAGACAGAACAAGCGCAGCCAGACATAGAGGAGCCGCAAGAACAGAGTGAAAAAGCAACGACAGACGGTCCGAGCGAGGCGGCACAGGCGCCGTCAGACAAAGACGCGAAGTTGGTCTCCGTCCCAGGAGGAAAGGCCCTGGGTATGTCCGTTCTAGGCAATCAGGAAGCGCCTACGTCGCTCGTTATCGTTCCTTGGAAGACTTCGGAAGTCGGCCGCTCGCTGAGCGTCTCGCCGATGCTCGACGATTCCAGACAACCCGTGGACAGGGAAGTCTTCATGCGGGCGCTTCGCTATTACGAGATCAGATCCGAACCGAAGCCATGAGTCACTGCTCACGTGCGGCTGAGGGTAAAAGTTAAGTTCATCGTCCGCGAGATCATCATGAGCATTCTTGCCGACGCTGCGGCGCCCATGCCCGCAGTCGCCACGGCTGTGTTCGCTGCATTTTCTAGCTGAAACGCCCGCTGGAGATGGGAGCTTCATTCCCGGCTGTATTCATCTTTCCCGATCTGATCGCCTATTCCCAAGCCAAAAAACTTGCAACAGCATCTTGAGAGAGGGTCTTGCCTTCATGCAACTGGCCGACGGAAGGAGTTCCGGCCGAAAGCGATCACGCTCCTATGAACGTTGTTGTGCTGGAACCACGCGGCCTAGGGCCTTGTAGCTCCAAGAGCAGCCGGTCTGACATCTTCCACTCATGCAGACAAGCGCCTTTGCCTTGAGCGCTCGCAGATGTCTTTCCTCATGCAAATTCGGTGCTTGCACTGATTCTGGTTCTCTATTGGGTTCCTAGTTGTGCCGTTTTCCTGTGCCTGGTCTTGCCTCCTGCCGTGTTTTTTCCGAGTTTGTGGCCTCGCACGAAGGTATCAGTCGCGCATAGCCCTGCGGGTCACAGCGGAGAGCGAGAATGAGTCGCAGGGAAATGGGAATGAGTCGCTGAGGTTACCGGAACCCGTGTGCTCTTGTTGCCGCGCGCCTTCTGCTCAACACTACGTGGAGTCTGAAACAGCCACAAAAGGCTGCTTGGGAAACAGAGATGAAAACATTTTATTTGTCCGTTGTGATTGGCGAGGTTTTGGCGGAGATGGAAGCCGCACAGGGACAGACCGAAGAAGCGCAGGCACAGACGGAAGTTGATCGTCGTCCCCGAGGAGCGCGGTTCGGCATCTCCATCCTGGGCAACTAGCCCGGCATTGGCGCGCCTTCGTCACCTCGATCATGCTCGACGGCTCGAGGAAATCAAGTCACAAGAAGCATTGATGCAATTGCTCGAAGTCAGGTCGGAAACGTTGCGACTCGGCGATGTACTGACCAAAACGAACGCTACGCAGCTCACTGCTGCGACACAAGGGAGGAAGCAATGACGTTTACGGAGCTGTTGAGAAACGTCGGCCTATTCGGTGCCGCCATAATGCTTTGTCTTGTCGCACTGTCCATCTTTTCCGTGGCAGTGATCGCGGACAAACATCGGCGTTTCCGGTTGGCCGCGCGCCAGTCAGAGGTTTTCAAGCCCATATTCACGAAATTTCTCCACGGTGGAGATGTACAGGAACTGATCGAGGCCGCGGGGCAGCACCAGAATTCCCATGTGGCGCAGGTGGTCTCAGCCGGCATTCTGGAGTATGACGGCGTGCGTCAAGCCGGCGGCGATCCAGTCGCATCCCTCGAGCTCGTCACCAGTGCGCTCAGAGACTCGATTTCCGAGACCCTGATCCAGTTGAAGCGCGGCCTTGGGTTCCTGGCCACGATCGGCTCGACAGCCCCGTTCATCGGACTGTTTGGCACGGTGGCCGGAATCATCAACGCTTTCCGGAACATCGCAGCCACGGGCTCTGGTGGAATGTCTGTGGTCTCGGGCGGCATCGCCGAGGCCCTGGTCACGACCGCCTTGGGCATCTTCGTCGCAATTCCGGCGGTGGTCGCCTTCAATCACTTCACCGGCAAAATGGAGGCTTTCCACGTCCAAATGAATCGAGCCTCATCCCAGCTCGTGAACTGCCTGTTCAAAGTGCCGCAGGTCATGGAGCGGGAGCCCGGGGACCCACAGGTTCTAAGGCAGGAGGTCAAGGTAGCACTGGAGGCAAAAGCTCATGCGGCTCGGTGAAACAACCAAGATACAGGCGGCCATCAATGTCACGCCGCTTGTCGACGTAGTGCTCGTGCTGCTGATCATCTTCATGGTGATGGCGCCGCAGATGCGGAAGGGGCCGGACGTGAACCTGCCGCACACTTCGAAGCCGAGCAGCCAGGGTGACGAGAGAGGTCGGATTCTCGTCTCCATCGACGATGCCGGCAAGCTGTGGATCGATGACCGGCAAGTCGCACCGGAGAATTTCGGCGAGGCCCTGCGCGCTGCCGTGGGTTCCGAGACGGACCCCAAAGTGGTGATCCGGGGCGACGCGAAGCTCAACTTCCGCGAGGTCCGGCAGGCCATGGCCGCGATCGAGCAATCTGGCTTCCGCGGGGTGGGGTTGATTGCCAAGCCCGCTGGGGCCCGGGGGGAATGACATCATGCATTTCAGCACAGGTGATTCCAGCTCCAGTCTGCAGTCCGAGATTAATATCACGCCGCTCGTGGACGTGGTGCTCGTACTGTTGATCATCTTCATGGTCGTCGTTCCCCTGCTCATGCACGGCTACGACGTCGACATCCCTCGAAGCTCCGCGGGTGCCGCGCAGGCTCAAGAATCGCGGCTGGTTCTGAGCATTGAGCCCACGGCCTGCCACATCGTAGGGCCCCCGGTTGGGGAAGGACTTCCCGGGGATTGCCGCGTGACCCTGGCTGACCAAAAGATTCCTGCGGCCGAGTTGCCCGCGCGGGTGGCGGCGATCCTGGCTAGCCGGCCGGCCGAAAAGCGCGTGCTGTTTTTGGCCGCCGATGACCGCCTGAACTATGAGGGCGTTCTGCGCATTCTCGATCTCGCGAAATCGGGCGTTGAGGATTTGCAGGTCGAATTTATTACGAGCAATTGAGGTGGCTGCTTTGGTGACAACCATGGAAATCGGCAGGCACATGTTCAAAGAATCCGGGGCTCCCTCTACCCGCAGCATGGTGGAGAGCGTGGTGCTCCACGGCGTTGTGCTGGGCTTGTTGATGCTCGTGTCGGCATCATTGCTGCTTCGCGGTGTTCCCCCGAAGAAAAAAGACGTGGACATCGTTTTCTATCGTCCACCGGCGGTTCTAGTTCCTGCGCGGGAAGTCCCTCTTGCAGGAGGAAAGGCAGCAGTGCCGCCCGGGGCGCCGGCGCCTGCGCTGAAACCGAGAGTGAATGCTCCAGAGGGTCCTGAAGGGCCGGGAAAACCGGAACTCCCATCAGGTCCGCGTGAAGGTTTTTCCGCGGAGGCACAACCGCCTCAGCCACAGGCAAACGTTGGAAAGGCCGGCATTTTGGCATTCAAGGACAAGCTCGCGAGCCTGGCACAGGACAAGATCGCTCCCCGTCTCGGAGCCGATGCGAAATACGGGGCGGCCGATGATGCGGGCCGGCCGTCGTCACTCTCCGCATTGGCAACCAATACGCCGGGATCAAGTGGTGGCATCGATGTCGGTTCTCTCAATCGGAGCGTGGGAGGCGGTGGCGGCAGAGGTGGTGGCGGAGCTGGCGGAGCCGGAGGCACTGGCAGCGGCGGTGCCGGAGGCGGGATCCAGATCGCCCGCGCAACTAGCGCAATCACCGCGATCGGCGGCGGCGACAGACCCAAGGCCCATGGCGGGCCGGGGCCTTCCCGCACCGACGAAGAAATACAGATCGTGTTCGATCGCTACAAGGCGTCGTTTTATCGGCTTTACAACCGGGAACTGCGCAACAATCCCGCTTTGCAAGGCAAGATGGTGCTGCGCCTGACGATCGAGCCAGACGGTAGCGTGTCGATGTGCACGCTGCAGTCAACTGACATGAATGCACCCGATCTCGCCACTCAGGTCGTGAACCGTACCCGAACAATCAATTTCGGCGCCAAAGAAGGGGTGCAGGCCGTGACCATCGTTTACCCGATCGACTTCCTGCCGGCGGCATAAGGCAAGTGGCCGAATTGGAATGTGTGCAAACAGGAGGTTGTGGAAGCTGCAAATTTGATCAATTGATTCCGACGCGATTTTGATAAAGGCAAAGCCATTGAAAGATGGCGACGCAAAGTCACCGGTCTAACGGGCTTCAAGTCCCATGACGGCGGGACCGCCGAAATCCAGCGCCCCGCGTGCTGCCTCGGTCCCGATAACTACGAATCGCATTGTAAGTGGAACGAGGGCGTAAATGACTTCTAACGACATCAAAAACGTGAGGCCGCGCGGTCGCTGGATCAAGATCCTGCTGTTCCCCCTGGCGCTGTTGCTGCTGAGCGCCATCCCGGCGCGAGCACAAAGTTGCGTCGCCAATTTCGGCGGCGTGATCGACGGCTTTGTCAGCCCTGTTCCTCCTGCACAGGTCCACATCGACGGCAACTGCACCTTCAGGAATTTCCCGGCTTCGAACCCGCTCACGACCAACATCAGCTTCTTTACGAATCCGGGCAACAATAACCAAAGATGGCTAGTCATCTTCGACAACGTCGATTTCATCGGCAACATGTCCTGCAACAAGGTGCTAGGAAATGCCATCTGGTTCGTCAACGGCTCACTGACTACCCTCCAGCCCAATTGTCAGAACCTCTTCATTCCTGTCGAGAAGATTGACAAGCAGAACCCCGCGGGGCAGACGACGGCGGCGATTGGTGTGCCCTTCACCTACCAGCTCACGATCCCGGTACTGTACAGCCCTCTAACGGGCATTGTCATCAACAGCTCGGGGTCGCCGAATGACCTCCACAGCGTCACCGTCACGGATGATCTCAACGCAACTGGCGCGGCGCTCAGCTACGTAAGCCACACCGTTTTCTGGAAAAGCAGTGGCACGCCCGTGCCGCATACATTCTCTAACGTGGGCGGCGTGCTCACCTTCAGCAATTTTCCCATTATTCCGGCCGGGCAGCAGATCATCATCAACCTCACGGTCGTCCTGCAGAATACCCCCGCGAACACCCCGGGCACGCAGTTCGTCAACACAGCCAAGTGGCAGTTCGGGAGACTCATCAACGGCACTTTCTACCAACCCCTGCCGGGCCAATCGGGGATTACGCCGCCAATGACCATCGTCGTGCCAGATCTCGTGCTCACGAAGTCGGGCCCCGCGACGATGAGCCTAGGACAGTGGGGGCAATTCGGCCTAAACGTCCAGAATACGGGCTCTGGCGATGCGTGGAATGTCACGCTCCTTGATCGTCTCCCCACGGGCACTACCGGCGGCACTTGCTCGACGACACCCCAGATACTCACTGCGCAGATTTTCCAGGCCGACGGCGTTACGCCGGTTGCAGGCAAGGGACCTCTGGTCCCAGGCGCCGACTTTTCGATCAATTACGCCGGGGCGCCTGCCTGCCAGCTCACGCTGACCATGCTTACGGCCGCAGCAACGATCAGCCCGACCCAGCGTCTCATCATTACCTACCGGACCCAGCTCGATGCCAACAGCCAAAATGGGGTCCAGCTCACGAACATAGCGGGCGCAGTGCAGTGGTTCAATGCCGGTAGCAGCGTCTCCACCCGACAGATCTTCACGCGCACACTTACCGATGGCACGCCGGGCGTCCTCGATTTCCAGGACGCGCACACCGTCACTGTCGTAGTCAACGCGCTCACCATCACAAAACAAGTCAGCGTCACGGGCGGCGGAGCAGCATTACCCGGCGGCCAGCTCGACTATCTGGTGCACGTGACCAATGTCTCGACGAACCCGGTGTCTCCGGTCGTGATCACAGATGATCTAAGCACCGCCGGGGCTGGGCGCCTCACGTTTGTAAATTCAACAGCAACCATGAATGGCTCGACGTCAGGTGTGACGCTCGCGGGTTCCTTGCTCACTGCAGACTACTCTGCCGCTCACGGGCCGCTGCAGCCCGGGCAATCGATTGACGTGCGATTCCGGGTGAACGTCGCTTCGGGGCTTCCCGCCGGCGCGACTCTCACTAACACCGCCGTCGCAACCTGGAACACCCCCGCGCAGACGGCGAGCGCTAGCGTCTCGATTGACATCGGAGGAATCCCGGGTGCCGGCAGTTTGAACGGCACGGTGTGGCTCGACGCTAACGTCAACAAGATCGCCGACCTCGGCGAGCTGCGGCTGCCGGGATGGAGGGTCGGGCTCTATCTGAATGGAGTGCTGGTTCAGTCCGTTGTTACAGATTCCAATGGCGTTTACCACTTCGTTGGCGTGCCGCCGACCGACGGGACACCAGACCTGTACGAGCTCCAGTTCACCGCGTCCAGTGCGGGGCCAAAAACTGCCAAGCTTGGAAAAGCCGACTCGGCCTTTACTAACTGGCTGCAGCGCATCACCTTCATTGCCGTGCCCTCCGGCAGTAACCTCCAGAATCTGAACCTACCGATCGCGCCCAATGGGGTCGTCTACAACTCGTTGACGCGGGCTCCGATTGCGGGCGCGACCTTGAACATGGTGAGCACCGGCAGCCGCACGCTGTTGCCGGCAAATTGTTTCGACGACCCGGTTCAACAAGGCCAGATCACTCAGACGGGCGGCTACTACCGCTTCGACGTCAATTTTTCGGATCCGGCGTGCTCTAGTGGAGGTAGCTATCTTATAGAGGTAACCGCGCCGACTTCGAATTATGTCGCAGGCGAGTCGAAACTCATTCCAGCCGCTTCGGATGTGGCGACTGCTCCCTTCTCGGTACCAGCGTGCCCGGGATCCGCGTACGATGCGCTTCCAACCGTACCTTATTGCGAAGCACAAACATCAGAGTTCGCGCCGCCAGCGTCGGTGCCCGCCGGCAGCACCGGAACACGCTACTTCCTGAATCTCACACTCGACGGCATCGCCGTGCCTGGGTCGAACCAGATCTACAACAACCATATCCCGCTCGATCCGACGCTCGCGGGCACGTTTTCGATCACGAAAACCACACCCTTGCGCTACGTCACTCGCGGGCAGCTCGTTCCTTACACCATCACCGTCAACAACGTGCTCGGAGCATCCGTCCAAGGCGTGCAGATTGTGGATAGCTATCCGGCGGGCTTCCGTTATGTCCCGGGATCCGCGCGCCTTGACGGTGGACCCGCCGAGCCCACACTGTCCGGCCGCCAACTGGTATGGAAAAGCCTCAGCTTCGGCAATTCCGATCACCGCACGATCGTCCTGTTGCTCGCCGTCGGCGCTGGTGTCGGCGAAGGGGAGTTCGTCAATCGCGCACAGGTAACCGACGGCACGACAGGCAAACCCCTGTCCGGTGAGGCGACCGCCACGGTTCGTGTGGTTCCGGATCAGACCTTCGACTGCACAGACGTGTTTGGCAAAGTCTTCGACGACGTGAATCGAAACGGCGAACAGGATCCCGGCGAGAAGGGCTTGGTCGGCGTGCGAATCGTGACGGCACAAGGTCTGGCAGCCATGACGGACCCGTACGGCCGTTTCCACATCACCTGCGCGATTACACCGAATGAGGATCGTGGCAGCAATTTCGTGTTGAAGCTCGACGACCGGACACTACCTACCGGTTACCGACTGTCGACAGACCAGGTGCAGATCAAGCGGGCCACGCGCGGCAAGGCCCTGAAATTTGATTTCGGAGCCTCAATTTACCGAGTGGTTGCCATCGACTTGTCAGATGCCGCGTTCGAGCCAGGTAAAACAGAAATCCGGCCCCAGTGGCGGCCACGCCTCAACTTACTCCTCGAAGAACTTCGCAAAGCTCCGTCGGTGCTGCGCCTGTCCTACGTTGCCGATACTGAGGATGCGGCCCTGGTCGAACGGCGGGTGGAAGCGCTCAAGCGGCAGTTGGCCGACGAATGGCATACGGGCAAAGACAACTATGTGCTGTCCATTGAGCCTGAGGTTTTCTGGCGGCTTGGTGCCCCGCCGAAGCGGCTCGACGTGCATTTACCGGAGAGCAGGTGAACGGCATGAGCATGCAACGCCATCTATTGCTGATTGTTGCGTCCTTGATTATGGCCGTCCCTTTGGGCACCGGCCAGGTCAACATGATGAAGCCGGCAGAACCGGTCGAGCGGCACCTGTCTAGCGACCAGACCTTCCAGGAATGGTCGCACCCCTCGAATCCGCCCGATGACGTCAAGCGCATCAAGGTCTGCCGTGTCGAGAACGTCTGCAAAATGCGATACAAGGAAGGCCAAACGCCGCGCACGCGCGTGAGGAACCTCGTCCTGCCACTGCGGTACGAGGACGAGACGGCTTCGATTTCCGACGCCTTCACCAGACAGGTGCGGGAGGCACTCGAGAACTTGCGGAACAAGCAAGGTGTGACGGTCCGGTTCATCGGCTACACCGACGACACCCCGCTGACCGCCCGCGACCAAAGCATTTACGGAAGCCAACTAGCCTTGTCGAAGGCAAGGGCGAAACGCGTCGCATTGGCCATGCAGCAAGCCCTAAGTTTACCCGCGTCTGTCATAGAAAGTGACGGTCGCGGGGCGTCCCATCCGCTTGCCCCCAACGAAACTGCGCAAGGGCGCGCGCTGAATCGTCGGATCGAAGTGGAATTCTGGTATGACGATCCTCTCCAGGAGTTGTCAGACGAGCCGCAATTGTGCCCGGACGACGCCGACGAGACGGTGACCAGGGTTTACGATCCCCCGTGGGGCAGCATTCCGCCCCTCGAGCTTGCGAACGGACAGCCGATCCTTCCAGCTGGCTACGCCGCGAACCTGCATCGCGCACTGACCGACATCGCGGATCGGACCAACGCGCGACTGCGGTTTATCGGTTACACGAAGAACGAACGACTCGATCGCCGCACCGCGTCTGTGTACGGTGATGACATTGGACTTTCCGCGGCGCGGGCGCGCCGCGCCATGGATACCGTCATGCAAGATCCGCTTTTGTCGGGCGCTCGATCCGAGCACGAGGGACGCGGCTACGTCCAGTCCGATGATGTCGTGAACACCGGCTTCGTCCAAGGCGAAGAATCGTTCGTGCGCGTCCAGGTGGTTTACGACGAACGGTTGCCGTTGGACAACTACGAGGGCGTGGATATCACACGTGTAACCCAGGAGCTTCGTCCGAAGAGTCCGTACGAGCTGAATGTCATGCATATCACCGTCGACGGCAAGCCGATCGATGATCCAGGACGCAGCTCTTCTGACGTCCAGCGCTGCACCGACGTCGCGCTCGACAACGCCAACATTCACTTCCACTTCGACAATCTCGAGGCGCGTCGCCGGCTGGGAGTCGCGGCCGATCCCGTTGCCCTGGCCGTAAGCGACATGGACAGCGGTCCTGACGCATCGGCGGTGCACTTCCGCATGTACAGCAACTATGGAAGTTTCATCAAACGCGCTGAAATCCGAATATTCGATCAGGAGCAGTCGTTACAAGCCGCACCGCTCAAGATCGTCGCGGTCAATGACGCCGGCCTTGCAGAATGGCAGCCGGAAAAGGAGACCCTTTCGGGCGCGGCACGCGAACTCAAGTATCTGCTGCGCGCCTATGACGCGAAGGGTAATTACGATGAAACGGAGGCGCGGCCGCTGCGACTCTACCGTGAGCAATCGCCTAAAGACATCGCAAAGTCCGAGAAGCCATCGCCGCGCGAGCTGCTGGCCGCTTACGGCGCGAACGACCTGGCGCGCCAGCAGATTCCGCTCGGCAGCGGTACGGTGAAAGTGCAGGGCAGCGGCATACCGGCGGGCCACACCGTTTGGGTAGCCGGACGCCAGATTCCCATCGACCCACAGGGCAACTTTGCCGCGGAAGAGATCCTTCCGACAGGCACGCATACAGTTGAAGTCGCGGTTCTCGACGATGCGGGCAACGGCTCATTGTATCTTCGCGATCTAGAGTTCAAGCGCACGGACCTGTTTTATCTCGGTGTTGCTGACCTGACGGTATCCAAGAACAGCGCGAGCGGTCCGGCAAAGCTGCTGCAAGGCGAAAATGCTTCGCAGCCCTACGATTCGTCATTGGATGGACGGCTGGCATTTTACGTGAACGGCAAGCTGCGTCAGGACTGGCACTTGACGGCGAGCGCCGATACCCGCGAAGGCCCGGTAAAAGACTTATTCAGCAATTTCTTGGACAAGTCACCCGATTCGCTATTCCGGCGCATCGACCCCGACTATTACGTTCCCACTTTCGGTGATGATGGTTCTGTGGAGGAAACGGCGCCGACCATGGGCAAGTTCTTTGTCAAAGCGAGCCGTGGCCAGGATTATGGCATGTGGGGCAATTTCAAAGTCGGGTACCGAGATAACGAACTGGCTCAAGTCGACCGCGGTTTGTATGGAGCGAACGCGCATTACGGCTCCGAACTTACCACCAGCTTCGGCGAGCAACGAATCAAGGTGGACGGTTTCGCCGCCGAACCGGGAACGATGCCAAGCTATGAAGAATTCCGCGGAACTGGCGGGTCGCTCTATTTCCTGCACCACCAGGACATCCTGACGGGCTCCGAGAGCGCACGCATCGAAATCCGCGACAAGGTCTCCGGCATCGTCACGGGGGTGGTCAACCTGCGGCCTAATGTGGACTACGACATCGACTACCTGCAGGGACGGATGCTGCTTTCTGCGCCGCTCTCTTCGACGGCTAACGACAACTTGCTTGTGCGCAGCAGCGGATTGAGCGGTGATGACGCATATCTTGTAGTGCGTTATGAGTACACGCCAGGCTTTGACAAGCTGAACCAAGTCGCCATGGGTGGTCAGGGCGATTACTGGTTGAATGATCATGTGCGGCTTGGCCTGACAGCAAACTCCAACGAGGGCGACGCGGCCAGCAACCTCGGCGCCGCAGACCTGACCTTGCGGAAGAGCGCCGACTCTTGGATCAAGGTGCAGACTGGCCGCAGCAATGGTCTTCTCTCCTCTCCCCTCCGATCTGATGATGGCGGATTCGGGTTCCAGAGCGCTGACGACCAGTCGTTTACCGGCAAGAAAGCGGGCGCATACCGCGCCGACCTGAGCGTCGGACTCGGCGATTTCTTCGAGGGTCACAAGGGCCGGTTCACGTTCTATACGCAGAACCTCGACGCTGGTTATTCGGCTCTAGGACAGGCAACCATCAAGAACACCGAGCAATATGGCGGCACGCTGAGGATGCCAGTGACCAGCCGCCTGACGCTTGCTGCAAAGGGAGATCAGAGGATCGAAGACCAAGGGCTCGAGACCCGGGCTGTCGAATTGGATGCGGGCTATAAGCTGACCGAGACATGGAGCCTCAGCACCGGCGTGCGCAATGACCTCCGCAAGGATCGTTCACCGCTGGTTCCGCTGACGCAGGAGCAGGGCGAGCGCACGGACGCGGTCGCGCAGATAAAGTTCAATCCCAGCGATACCTGGCGCGCCTATGCCTTCGTCCAGGACACGGTCGCCGCAAGCGGAGGCCGTCCAGATAACAGTCGCATCGGCGCGGGCGGTTCGTATCGCTTTACCAAGCGATTTCAGATCGAAGGAGAGGCTTCCGACGGAGAACTCGGGCCCGGCGGAAAGCTCGGCACTAACTTTCTCTCTTCTGAGCGGACCAATCTCTACCTGAACTATTCGCTGGAAAACGAGCGGACCGACAACGGCCAGCTACTCCGAGGCAGCCAGGGCAACCTTGTCTCGGGAGCCAAGACCCGGCTCTCCGACAGTTCCAGCGTTTACGTCGAGGAGCGTTACCAGAATGGCTCGACCCTCGGCGGCCTGACGCACGCCACCGGAATCAACCTCACGGCGAATGAGAGGTGGAGTTTTGGCGGCAGCGCGGAGTTCGGCAAGCTGCGCGATTCGCAGACGGGCGCCGATACCGATCGCAAGGCGGCCGGCATCCGCGTGGGCTACGGCCTGGATAATAAGATGCAGCTCTCGAGCGCGATTGAATACCGCCGGGACGACCAGGAACAACTCGATCAGACGCGTACTCAAAGAAGTCTGTGGCTGTTCCGTAATAACTTCAAGTTCCAGCTGACGCCCGATTGGCGCGTAATCGGCAAGCTCGACCACTCGGTCAGTGATAGCTCGCTCGGGGAGTTTTATGCCGGCGGCTACACCGAGGCCGTGGTCGGCTACGCTTACCGTCCGGTGCGGAACGACCGGTTCAACGCTCTGGTGAAGTACACGTACTTCTACAATGTCCCGACCACGGATCAAGTAGGCTTCCAGAACACCGCGTCCGAGTTCCTTCAGAAGAGCCACATCGCGGCGCTCGATCTGACTTACGATCTCACGGCGAACTGGTCCCTCGGAGGCAAGTACGCCTACCGCCTGGGACAGGAGAGTCTGGATCGCATCCATCCGAATTTCTTCGACAACCCCGCGCAGCTGGCGGTGTTACGTTTGGACTGGCGCTTCCTCCAGCAATGGGATTGCTTGGCCGAGGTGCGAACACTTGAGCTCCCGAACGTCAGTCAAAACCGCCGTGGAGCATTGGCAGCGATCTATCATCACATCGGCAAGAACTTGAAGGCTGGGGTCGGCTACAATTTCACCGACTTCTCCGACGACCTGACTGACTTGAATTACAAACACCAAGGCGTGTTCCTCAATCTCATCGGGACCAAGTGAAGACCCGCCGGGGGTCGAATCGCTGCGAGTCGGTTTTTGGTGCAAGAAGATCTGAGATTGTGAAATCAATGAGGTATACAGCGGCTCGTTGTGACCAAAGCAAGCTGATAACCGAGCTTGAATTCAGCCCTCGATGAAAGTGGTGCTCGGCCCATCACGGTTTCCCTAGTGCAGACAGCGAGTCTTCCTGTCACGCCTTACAGGCCAATATCTGAGGCGATTTGTTTATGATTTCGGGCATGCCGCCATACGTCATCCAAAGAGCACATCGCAAGACATCTTGCTGGGAATGTGAAATTCTCGAACAACGACTGAATGCAGCGACAGATTCAATTGTGGACATTCTTGATAACCGGTTTATCAGCGAAGAAGAAAAGTCGCAGCGACTAGACGAAGCGTTAGGCGTACGCCATCACGTTCGAGAGAACTATCTCGAACATCTGGACGACCACCGTCCAGCGGCTGCCGCATAGTTGAGGGCCGAATGTTCCCGTCCAGCAGACTCACGAACAACTAGAAGCTCCGACGTCACCATTGCGCCCGGTCCATCAAACAGCAACGCAGTTGCTGTTTTTGTTCGGCATCGAACAGAGGCTGGACCTGCTACTGTCAGTTCTGACAGGTTGCGATCCAGAGCTGATCGCGGCATGATTGAATTCGCGCAAGAACGGGCGTGATCGACCGTCAGGACTCTATCCTTGCAAGTGGTGCATTCTAGCGAAGATGGAAAAGCGGCTTATCCGGGTTTTCCTAGTAGATGATTACACACCTTTTCGACAATTGATTCGGGCGGAACTCCAATCCCAAAACTATCTTGAAGTCATCGGCGAAGCAGGTGACGGACTGGAGGCCATTCAGCAAGCGCAAGCATTGTCCCCTGACCTGGTCTTGCTGGACATTGGGCTCCCGCACTTGAATGGAATCGAAGCCGCACGAAAAATTCGACGCCAATCCCCGAGCTCCAAAATCCTCTTCCTAACTGAAAATCGTTCGGCCGATATTGCTGAGGCAGCCTTGGGCACGGGTGCATGTGGATATGTCGTAAAGTCGGATGCCGCGACTCAATTATTTCCAGCCGTAAATGCGGTTCTTGAGGGCAAGCGATTCGTCAGTCCCAGCTTGTCTCTGCTTCGCAAGCAGGGGCATGTCGTGCAGTTTTATGCGGATGACAGCGATTTGCTCGATGATCTTGGCGCATTGTTTAGCAATGAGCTTCGCGCAGGCGATTCCGTAGCCGTCGTGATGACGAGATCACATCGAGAAGGCTTGTTGGAGCGATTGATTGCGCATGGCATCGATGTCGATGAGGTAACAACGAAGGGCCGCCTAGCAGTCCTCGATGCCGTCGAAGCGTTAGACGCGTTCATGGTTGCTGACCAGCCAAACCGAGAGCGGTTTCTCTTGGAATTCGAAAAAGTAATTCGCACGACCAAAGCCACGGCTCTGTTAAACAATGCGCCACTGGTCGCATTCGGTGAAATGGTTGCTGTGTTGTGGGAGCAGAAGAAGTACCAGGCCGCTGTTCGGCTGGAACAACTATGGAATGAACTGGCGTTAACACATTCCTTTTATCTGTGCTGCGCATATCCTGCGAGCGCATTTCAAGGGCAAGTTGAGCGCGATCATTACGCCGCAATTTGCAGCGAACACACTGAAGTGGTTTCCGCGTTTTGACTATACGTTGACACGCTTCCGAAGCACTCGTTGCATTTAGCGGTGCCGTGAGACTCTCTGGAAAACTCGGAAAGGTATTCTGGGACAAAGCCCGGTGTTTGGGGCACGGGGAGCGTTCGCCATTGCCTAGAGGATTGCAAAACTGTCACTCAGACGCTTAGCAGCCGAGAAAGCGGAGATCCTTCAAAACCTGCCCCGACAAAAACCTCCTTTTGTGTAGCGTAGCCAACAGACTTGACTTTCCAACCATTGCTAGGTTTGGACTTGTTCTGCGGCAGTGAGAATGGCACTCTTGGGCTATAGGTGAGCCTTATCTTTCTCTATAGAATCCCCTTGGCCAAATCTGCTCCGAGGAGTGCAAGTGCATGTGGAAGAAGCCGGATGATGCTGAAGGTGCGCAATCGCAAACCACGACGGAGCAGCAACGCGACGCGACGCGACTGCTCGAGAACGCCCTAGGTCCGTCGCTCTCAACCAATGACGACCTCCAGAAAGGGAGTTCCGCAGTCCCCTCCGAGAAGGTCCTTGCGGAGAACTCTAATCAGCCATTGACCTCACCAACAATGAACACGTACACAGATGCGGTTAAGGAGTTCACCGCAAACGCTACTGCATTCATCGAACATCTTCCGCTTCTTGCCAAAGCTCGGGCCGCGTACGAGGAAGCAATGCGGGCCAGCACGGAAATGCGCAAGGTTTTGGATGCCAGTGACCAGAATCTTCGAACCCTCATGACCCAGTTGGAACAACAGGTCAATCTTCGGGAGCTCAAGGCCGGTACAGACAAGAAGCCTCCTGAACCGGCGAAAATCGAAAACTTCAAAGGGTTTGGAGTAGACGGAAGTCGTGCTTTTAAGTGGCCATAATACGCGCGCTTGCTCCTCCCCCGCGAAATCGCATTTTCGCTTATTGAGGCCCCGACGGTGCTTGAATTTTCTAGGGAGATGCGCATCAGTTGCCGGTGCCGATTCCAAGGATTCTCCTGCAAACGTCCCTCCCCAGTCGACGGCGGTCGGCGCGTAAGCTCGTTTATTTCGTAACCGACAAATCCCATATCGCTAATTGAAGGGCATGACAACAGCGGTGCCAAGCAAGTATGATGCTCTCCCGAATGGCCCGTCGCCCAGGCAATCCGCGGTGGAGCACAGGCGATCCTCCCGCGCCGCTACCCAAGCTCCCTAGCGAATTCGAGACATTTGCAAAGCAACTCGGGCTTAAGGAACAGAATTATGCTGATTCTCCTGAGCTTCACGCTTGGTGTAGGGAGAACCGCAACCGTTGTTACATTCCTGAATGGCTTCTAGAGCGATGGGGGATTTCGGTTTCAGACAACGACCTGTGATCCTTGAACTCCTGAGATCATTGACTTTTGCCCTTTCCAGGTATCCTCTGTCCAAATCGAGAACCATGCGACTCGTCCCTCGATTGGAAGCTTTTTCCGGACGAAGCAGGGCGCGACGAAAGTGGCGGAAGCCAAAATGGATTTGCGACGAGTGAGGGCTCCTAGGAATTTAGGCCGCTTCGGGAGTGGCATCACGTATTTTTGCTTCCGCTTCTAGTTCGGTTCCCTTGCCTTGAACAGAATTGACTCGCAGAACTCCGCCGACCATCCTGAGTCGCTCCTGCATAGTGACCAACCCCAATCCCTTTCCCAAGACCGAAGGGTCGAACCCAATTCCGAAATCCTTAATCCGCATGCGAAGAACTTGTCCGCGACAGTCCAAGCTGACGTCGATTCGCCTTGATTGGCTGTGTTTCAAGGCGTTCATAAGCCCCTCTTGCGCAGTACGGTAAAAGCACAGAGACAAATCCCCTGGGAGGGTCTTCGGCAGTTCCTGTGTCCTCAAGTCGATGACGATGCCATATTGGTCGGCCAGTTGCTGACAGACCCCTTTCAGGGCAACACTCAGACCCAACAGCTCTAAATTCGAGGAATGCAATTGGTGCGAAATGTTGTGAACGCCGATGACAAGGTCGTCCAGTTGGGTGAGTAGGCGACGCATCTGGGCATGCTGCGCCGCCCTTTCGAAGGGTATGGTTTGGTCTAACTTATCCAGACCAATTCTTAATAGCGCCAGCCTCTGTCCAATATCGTCGTGCAAGTCGCGGGAGATACGCTGTTTCTCGTTCTCTTGCGCCGAGATCAAGCGGGGCGCGAATTGCTGCAGTTCCACGTGAGCCGCCTTCAAGTCTTCAAGTGCAGCTTTGCGTTCTGAGACAACAGCAGCCAAACAAAGCAACGGAGCAGAAACCACAATCCACGCCACCTGGAGAACTGTGACACGGCTAACAGAAATGGAGCTCAGAAAGGGACCTTCTCCCATTAAGGTGCACCAGCTGGAGATGCAGACAAACATAGTGATCGAAACGCAAGCACCGACTGACCCAAATCGAACTGCTGCCCAAAGTAAGATCGGTAACGGAATCAAGTAAATGCTAGGCGGCGCGTCCCCAACAACGTACACACGCCCATACACCTGGAAGGTAACGGCAAGCAGCGACACGATCAGCAGTGTTCCTTCGGCCACCTTCAAGGGTGACAGCCCACGAAGCCAATGACCACCTCGAGTGACACAGACCAGGATCGTAGGCACAAAAACTATGAGGGACGCGGTAACGGTGATCCAACGACTGGTCCACGCGCCAATTAGATTGGGGGCCAAATCGTGGGCTCTAAGGACGGAACTTGGTGCAAGCCTTACAACCGGAAAGATAACAGCCAGGCTGACGACACCCGGAACGACAATTGAGAGAATGAGAAATTCGATGACTTTATTCAATTTCTCAAAATGAAGAGCGTCGGGTCCGAATTTTTGCAGGATGGCCGCGCACGGGATTGCCAGGGCCGCGTTATAGAACAGCTGATAGGTCAACCACCAAAATCCCACGTGGTAGGGATAAAGTGCGAGGATATGTGCAGGAATAATCGCCAATAGGTACACCCACCACTGGCGTCTTGGACTGAGTACGAGCGTTGCCATGAACAGGGCATTCGCCGGCCACACCAGCGTAAGAGTTGATGTAGAGAGACGTAGCTTCAGGCTCGCCACAGTCGACACGTAGTACAGAAGGGCAACGACAAAGCTCTTGGCAAACAACAATGCCCATTGACGCACCGGACGTTCGTACTCCAAGCGCCGGACATCCCCTTCACTGATCGGGCTGTCGAAAGCTGATTGTCCCAATGGCTGGTTCATGAAATCCGATTATGTTTCTGCCTCTTGGCTGGCTTGCGTTTGTGCCTTGGCTAAATTCTTTTCCGTTTCGCTGTTGGCGAGTCGCCCTCTTTGATATTTCTTTGCTCCCGTCTGGGCCTGCTGGGGACTATTCGGACCGCGATAGGTTTCAGCGTGAACTGGAGCCGACCAGGCGAACCTTGACAAGATAAGCACGAACGCCGGAATTCGTTTCACGGTGCCCCCGAGCGGAACCATCAGCTGTGCGAGAGCGGATACTCGCACGATCCGCGTCTTTGGCCACGGTCAGCTTACGGCCCGGCAGAATGAGTGTCAATTTCCCTAAAGAATGCCCGGCAGGCAGGGATCTTGGCACATTAACGCTTGATGGATCGCCGATATGCTCTTCTGCTGCGATGCCCCCCATGCTCCCTGCGATCTTCTCTTACGCTGTGCGAATAGTGTTGCAGCGTGGTGTTGACAGTGCCGGGGGCAGGGCTTGCCTTGCCGAGCCCTCAACATAGCGTATACTCCCGCTTCAGGGTCGATTTTGTTACAAGTGTTCGCGATATTCGTTTCTGTCCTTGGCGTTTCCGCGTGCTCCTACGGAGACGAAGCCCCCCACCATCATGGCTTTGCTGAACAGGGACTGGGGACCGTTCATTTTCCGATTTCTTGTTCTTCTGTTCAGAAGGATTTCGAAAGAGGTGTCGCATTGCTGCACTCGTTCGCATTCGAGACCGCGGAGGCAACCTTCAGACAGGTTGCGCGGAACGATCCAAAGTGTGCGATGGCACATTGGGGCATCGCGAGGACTTTTTGGCGATGGGCTGCGCCTGATGCGGCAACTCGGAATCGTGGGTGGCAAGAAGTTGTTCTCGCCAAGTCTTCTCATCCACCAACCAAGCGGGAAGGGGAATACATTGACAGCGTCGGCGCCCTTTTCCGAAATCCTGAGAGCCGGGACGAAAAACGTTGGGACAACTACACGCAGGCTTTGCAAAGGCTCCATCGCGACCACCCCGATGACCATGAAGCTACTGCTTTCTATGCTGCTGCACTGACTCTTACTGACCATGACGACCCTACACACGAGAGGCGTCGAGAAGCAGCGGCTCTTTTGGAGCCGCTCTTCGCAAGTGAATCTGACCATCCCGGCATTGCCCACTACCTGATCCATGCCTACGACACGCCTAGCCTGGCGCAACTGGGACTTCCGGCTGCACGTCGGTATGCAAGTATCGCGCCTGCTGCTGCTCACGCCCTTCACATGCCTTCGCACATCTTTGCTCGACTGGGACTCTGGCAGGAGGACATTGATTCGAACCTTGCATCGGTAGCGGCGAGCCGAAATGCTGACGCAATGCACATGGAGGACAGGGGACACCAATTCCATGCGATGGAATTTTTGATGTACGCATACCTTCAATGTGGGCGAGAGGCTGATGCACAACGCCTGATGGGAGAGGTTAAAGCATTGCCAAAGATGAAAGACATGTATGGGGTTGGTTTTGACCCGCAAATCTCGGCCCTTGCAAATTACTCCGCCACTTTTGCTCTTGAGCTTCATGATTGGGGGATGGCGGAATCGCTCCCCCAACTGGTGGATGAGGAACTCGGGGACCTGGCCGGCACGTATTTCGTTCGGGCATTGGGCGCGGCGCATCTCGGGCATGTCAAGGAAGCCACCCGCGATGTGGCCGAGATGGAAACTGTCCGCACAAGGCTACTGGAACAGCACAAAGACGGGATTGCTAACGCCGTGGAGCAAGACCATCAGACGGCGCTCGCATGGATCGCTCACGCCAAAGGGAGCGATGAGGAGGCGCTTCACGGTCTCAGAGCGTTAGCGGCAAGGGATGGAGGGTTGTTCAATGCTGAGGGCGAGCTGCCGGGACACGAAATGCTTGCAGACTTGCTCATGGAGTTGAACCGACCAGAAGAAGCACTTGCGCAGTACCAATCTGAGCTCAGAGTTAACCCAAACCGCTTCGACTCCTTGTATGGGGCCGGGTTGGCAGCGGAGAAATCCAAACAGCCCAAAAAGGCAGTCGCATTCTACGATCAGTTGCTCAAGGTTTGCTCCATCGCACGTTCGAGCCGTCCAGAACTGGCGCACGCCCAAGCTTACCTAGCCGCGGTGGCCGGGACAAATTAGACGAAACATGGGTAGACTCGCAAAATACCGCCGCGGAATTCTATTGGTCAGCATCGCAATCACGGCCGCCTGCTATCACGGATCAACACCAAAAGGCATCGGGGCACCCGCTCCTGACTTCACGGTTCAGGACGGTGAGCGAAAGGTCACCCTAGATCAATTTCGAGGTAAGGTCGTTGTGCTGAACTTCTGGGCAAGCTGGTGCCCGCCTTGCATTACAGAGACGCCATCGCTGGTTGCTATGCAAGAGAGACTGAGGGATAAAGGCATCGTTGTGGTCGCAATCAGCGCGGACGAAGATGAGCAAGCATACCGTCGCTTCATAAAGCAGTACGGCATTAATTTTGTCACCGTCCGTGAGCCCAGCACTCAGACTCAACACCAGTACGGGACCGAGAAACTTCCAGAGAGCTATGTTATTGACCGTAATGGAATACTCCGGCGAAGGATGATCAATGCTGCGGATTGGAACTCCCCGGAGATAATTGAGTTCTTGAGCAGGCTCTAACTGTTGCGCCACCTGTTGGCATCTTCTTAGCTTTCGAGATTCACGCCCTTGTGTGGTGTCAATCCCAGCGCACTTCTAACATTGCATGGCCTCTGAGCAGCTCCAACCGAAACCGGCACTATCTATTTGGCCTGCAAACGGGACAAGCCCTATTGATGCTCCGGGGAGGTCTGCACGTTAGCGAGCCGATGCATTCCTGTCCGCCGCAACGCGAATAGAATTCCCCAGACCGCGCCCACGACGACTAGAACCACTGCGAAGGGATACAACCAGAATAAGAGAGGGTGCCAGAACGCCACGGTTCCCGATCGGAGGCCCGCCTCGGCAACAGTCTTGGCCTTCTCGATCGCCAACTTTACGCCTGCCAGAATCACGCACATCAAAAGCACTGTCGATCGCGGAAAACGAAATCCTGGACGCATATCAAACCTCCTTGACAAATTCGCGCCCCAAACAGAAAACAGGCGCTGTCGCAAAGCGCCAGCTAGTGCGCCAGAGATTTCGCGGGCACAGAACAACGCTCGTCTCTTGAGGGTGTGTCCGCGAGCCTCTTCTTGCGCCTGGCAAAAGACCCATTCCATCTCTCCGGCGTATTCGTGGAAATAGTCGCGGGGGTAAAGGCGAAGAAGGGAGCGGTAAAGGGCCAACATTCGCTTATGCCTCCTTGCGCGCTATCCGCAGGCCAGCCACCCTGGTCAGCTGCCGCATGCGCTCGATCTCCAGTTGGAGATTGCGTCGGCCCTTCGAGGTAAGGCGGTAGGTCCTGCGGTCACGCGGGGTCTCGTCTCCTTCTTCGTAGCGTTCAATCCACCCCTGCCGGAGCAGTCGTTGTAGCGCGCCATAAAGAGTCCCGGTACTCAACACAACTCTCCCATCACTCATTCGTTCGACGTCTTGCAGGATCGAATATCCGTGACGCGGCTGCTCCGCCAGGCTCAACAACACTAGCAACACAGGCTCACTCAGAGGAAGGAAGTCCATATATGTAACAATACGACATGTCGTATGACGTCATATTGAGGCACGGCGTTGCTTTTGTCAAGGGAAGTTTATGCTGGTTCGAGCCCTACACGGGTACTTCCGCGGCGTTCAGCCATCAATCAGTTCACGGTTGAATTTGACGTGCACGAACTTCAAGTACTTAGCATTCCCCCGAGCACCTTGTACGTTGTTGATGATGGGCTACCCTGGAAAGGCTGGGGGGCAGCTCAATTCCGACCCCTGCCACCGGCCGGCTTGGTGAGTCCTCGGCTCAGAATGTTATTGTCACGGATCGGTTTGCTATCGCGGACGAATTGGAAGGCGAAAACCTCTTTCCTTCAGTTGGGGAACGTGCCTACGTCCGGAAGCTGAAGTGAGCTGGGTCTAGTGATTACGTGGCCGGCCTTCCAGTTCTCCGCGCGCGAATGTGCTTCGTTCATCTGAGACTGCGATAACCCGCCGGTCGCAATCTGAATAGCATTAACCCCAGGATCTCCCTGCTCCCTTGCGAGTTGTAACCATGAATAGGCGATTGCTTCATCCCGCGAGACCCCCCACCCCATGTGGTACATATACGCGAGGCCGAGAAAGGCTTTTGAGTTTCCACTTTCCGCCGCCAGGCTGAGCAATCGAAACGCCTCGCTCAGATTTTGCTGAATTCCTTGTCCTTTCAAATACAGCACACCCAAGTTCGCTTGCGCCAAAACGTATCCCTGGCTTGCCGATTTGCTATACCATTTCACGGCTTGTTCCAAACTCGGTCGAAGACCCACTCCTTTTTCAAGGCAATAGCCTAGGTCGAATTGGGCTTCCGCCAGTCCTCGATCGGCCGCTCGATGGAACAGCTTCGCCGCTTCGACAGGATCTGCTTTGCCCGTCCCTGTGCCGGTGAGATAGGCGAAACCCAAATTGGATTCTGCGTGCAGCGATCCTCTCTGTGCAGCTTTCTTCCACAAGTTCACCGCCGTTACAGGATCGGGAGCCGTTCCCAACCCATGAAAATACATCATTGCCAAATTGTTCTGAGCAGCTGGCGAGCCGTCACTGGCCGCCCGGCGAAACCATGAGAGCGCCTCCTGGTAGTCCTGAGGAACCCCGTCGCCTTCAGCGTAGATGCGCCCCAGTTCATTGATGGCCCGGTCATCGGCATGATTCGCGGCTCGGCGATACCAATACAAGGCTTGAACGCGGTCCTGATGGACTCCGGAGCCAGTAGCGTAGGCCTGTGCTAGAAGGAACTCGTCCGCCGACGACCCCGATTGTGCGCGGACCAACAGCCGTTCCAAAGATCGAGTGTTCGATGAATTTCGGTCGGGAGTGTTGATTTGTGCCAGACCAAAGGTCGCCATGAACCAGAACACACAAAGCAAACAACGCATAAATCCTCTTTGCAACTGACTTCTGTCTTCTGCAAAGAACTAGACGGACGGTGGCGTGGTAGGTCTCTGACGACTTGTCCCAGAGCTCATGTGGCTGTTACCGGCGCAACCCCCACCCGGGATGATGACACCAATGGAGGGAATTCAGGGATGAGTGCTCAGCATGCAGGGAGCAACCGGTTTACGACCACATCACTGCAATTAAGCGACTTAAACCACTCGAAATGCGTCTCCCACAACTGTGGGTCGCGAAGGCATTTATAGGGCGACCGTCGTCAGGAGTACTTCTGCGACATTCTGTTAAAGGACTAGTGAAACATCGCAATGCATTTCAGGAGGCAATATCCAAGTTGGCAAAGAATCAAACCCGCACCTGGTAGCCGAACCAAGTCAGTTGGTGTGTTTTCACCTTGCAGGCACTCCCTGACTTACGAGTCGCCGAGCGCAGCCCTGAAAGGGCTGGCGCCTCCTACCCGTTTTTGAACCGAAGTGCCGCTTGAGTCCCCCCTGCAAAAGAGGTGCGAAGACTCAAGAAAGTCTCTAGCACTGGCGTCTCGGTGGTGACGTCCCAAAGCTAAACCGAAAGCAGCCGGTCAAAGAAGGAACGATAGCGCTGGAAAGCAACGCGGAGATCTTCTGTCGAGACGTTGTCTCCGCGGTCCCACTGCCTCTCCAGACCCGATCTCTCGTCGGCAAATACTTCGGCCAGCCGCTTCATCGCTGAGGCTACGAGTCCATCCGCATCCTCAACCGCTTTGCGAGGCTCGTCGACGAATGCAGTCTGAATTTCTTTCCAGCGGGTGCGAAGGCTTTCGAGCTCGTTGGTTGGGAAGAGCGGCGTCGAACGGTCGTTGTGCGATTCCCGCGTCACAAGCGCGCCTGCGGAGGTTACCGGTTTGGGCCCTGCGTTTTCTGTCCGCCTTCCGCCTTTCGCCAGATCGGCGGTCGTGAGATTCCCTTTCTGTCCTAGGTCGTTCCGTACTGGCACCGCCATGGTTTATGCCTCCTTTCTTACTGGTTGGGGTTGTTTTTGTTCCAGCAACTCGGAAAACAATGCGCGATAGTGCACCATGGCCTGTCGCAAATCTTCGGTGCCGGCCTGCCCATGGCTGCGGCGTTGTGCAATCTCGTGTGCCGCGCGATAGTTTTCGACGACAACCGGATGATCGACGGAAATGTCGGCCGCGCGCTGGGTGAAATCGTTAATCGGATATCCTCGCGCTTGCATTACTTCCATGATCAATTCGTCCGCAACCGCAACAGCGGCTGAAGGATTATCCACAAACTGGCTCTGTACTTCATTCCAGCGGGCGCTAAAACGCGTTTGCTCGTCCGCCGAAAGCGGACGTATGTTTAGTGTTTTTCGGTGCTTTTCACGAAATTCAAGCAGCCGTTCGCCCTTGTGAACGTCCCCTTCTTTCTGGACCACGCGATCGTACTCAGGCCCGAACTGCTCGCGAAGATTCTGACTACGCCGCTTGCGCGCAAGCATAAAAACGAGGGCAGCGACGACCACGGCTGCGATTACGACCAGCAGTATCACAATCTGAGCTGAACTCATTCGCCTCCTCCAGCAGAAATGTCACGCTATGGGATTCCGGCGAGATGGGCGGTGTTGCAAGCGAAGAAAGGGTAGGTCGAATCAGGTGAATTGAGGTATAGAGTACCGCTTTCAGGGCGCTTTCATGCCAGAAACTGTTTGGCTCGCAAAATTACCCTGCTTGGTTGATTTCCGACTATCGTGAGGAACTCATGCGTCGCGAATGCAAAACCTAAATCGCAAGTTAAAGCGGCGGATTCCAAAACACCGATCGACCTGTTTTTCCACAATCTCACGAGTGCCCTTTCTGCGGATCTAGCCTGGTTTCTAAGATTGCGCCTGGTTTTCCACAAACGCTTTCACAGAAATCTTCGAATTCACGTTAAAACCACATTGACACTCATCAAGCGAGTCTTTAATGTTGCTCACGTCGACGGCTGAAAGGGTTGGCTAAATAAAAAGAGCCGGTCCGAAGTAGGCTGGGTGATCTGTCCGGCAGGGCGACCTGGTGGGCAACCAGACCCGAAGAAACCAACTGATTCTGCGAGGAACAGTTGGGGTTTGGAACTGCGAAAGCAGTGATTGCATCAAGGGCTGTGACGGTACATGTATCCACGTTGTTAACTCCCTCGCAGGAGCTGGCGACTGGAGCATAACCAATGTCACAGCCTTTCTTGTCTTCCACCAAATCCACCACTTGCGCCAATAACTCCGGACATGCGCATATCCAGAAGTCTCCAGGTCTACGAAATGGATATTCTTCGATCTCAGGAACTTTTTAAGATCGCGACTGGATTTGAGAAGTCCATCGGCGAGACTACAGGAATAGAACAACGAGAGCCTGGAACTTAGTTCTGAATCCAAGCCAGAAAACTCCATCTGAACAGCTGCAAGATTCAGCCTTAGACCAACTCCAGGTGCCCTTAGAGCTGCGCCGTCAGCAGCTGGCGTTCGACGCCGAGTGATACACTCGATTTTGTGCAGGACCTTTCGACTTTTCATAGTCCCGTCGGGACAATGCTCAGTCCGCAGCTAAATATGGATCCTGCGTCTTTTCGCCTGAGTGAGGATCAGGTCAATTTCTTTCACGAACATGGATACGCCACTGGAGTTCGAGTTCTCACCGATGAACAAGTAGA
>Ga0207667_10000672_pt1 | contig 44305 bp, 39 predicted proteins | sample KBSCornC52_FD_184301 | JGI IMG/M metagenome (GOLD analysis project Ga0207667, IMG submission 184301) | Corn rhizosphere microbial communities from Kellogg Biological Station, Michigan, USA - KBS Corn C5-2 (SPAdes) (version 2) | ecosystem: Host-associated > Plants > Roots > Rhizosphere > Soil ... | reverse complement strand
CCCAGCGGGAGGATTCGTGGTTCTCGCTCGCGAACCACGAATCCTCCCGCTGGGCCCGCAGGTTGTCGTAGCGCTTCGCGAACGGTGAGACGCCGTCTCGATCGCGGAACGACAGCTCGATGGTGGTCAAGCCCAGCGCCAGCAGCCCCGCGCTGGAAAGCGTGGCCAGCGCGTCTCTGGCCGTGAGCCCCGCTGTCGTCATGAGGGTCAGCAGGCGCTCGCGCCGCGGCACGAGCAGGACCGGAGCCGGTCGTGACAACAGCGGCGCCCAGCGCGGGTGCACCAGCAAAAGCTCACGAATGTTGTGGCAAAAGCTGCTGAGAGCGCTCGGCCAATCGTCGTGCTCGGGCCCGGGATACAACCTCGAGGAGATATCTTCGTACAGTAAATCGAGGAGCTGTTCCTTCTTTGCGAAGTGGCTATAGAGCGACATGGGCGGCGCGCCGGCCAACGCCGCGACGCCGCGAATCGTGAGGCCGTCGACGCCGACCTGGTCGATGATCTCCAGAGCCGCGTTCACGATGGTAGCGCGGTTGGTTTTCAGGATTCTGCGTTTCGCCATTGCCAGCTTAGGGTCGTCCGCGTTAGAGGCCGGATCGCGGCGCCAGCTCGGATTCGCGCTTGGCGTGCAGCAACACCCGCGCGATCTTGGGCATCAGCATCAACGTGTCTGACTTGGGCACGTAGTCGGCGGCGCCAAGCTCGAGCGCAATGCGCCGATCCGAATCGTAGTCGCGCCCCGACCACATCAGCACCGGGATCTCGGAGATCCGAGCGTCCTTCTTGATGGCTTGGAGGAGATCGCGGCCGTCGGCGTCCGGGAATTCGACGTCGAGCACGATCAATTCCGGGTGGTGGGCAAGGGCCAGCGGGATCACGTCCTTGCCCAGGGCGCTGAGGATCACGTCGTAGCCTTCGCTGCGTGCGAGTCCAGACACGCGCTTCAGCAACTTCAGATCGCTGTCTGCCACTAGAATGAGTCGATGTGTCCCCGACATCTACCAAATGATGGTCGCGCGCTCCCACTAGCGTCAAGGTCGGGTGCTGAATCGCCGTCGCGGCACCGCGAGGCGGGGGCGCGCGACTCCGGAGAGGCAATTTGCCCCTCAGCAATTTGTACAAGATGGCCGGTTTGTACGATGAGCAAGCGACGGCTCGGACCGCGGGCGCGTTCGATGACGCGTGTCACCTCGCGGCAGACCTCAGCCTCTGGCGCGCTTGGGCAGCCGAACGCGCCCGGCCGCCACGTGTCGTTGCAAGGTCCTGGGGCTGATCTTCAGTCGTGCCGCGGCTTTGATGGTGTTCCCTTCTGCGTCCTCCAAGGCGGCTTCGATGATATGACGAGTGAGGGCTTCGAGCCCGCCGTCGAGGTCGACCAAGAGCTGGCCGGGATGCTCGACACCAGGGGCCGGACGAGCCGGCGCGGCTTGAGCACGAATGTCGTCGGGAAGATCCGCCGGGCGCACTTGCCGCCCCTCTTTCAGCAAGCAGAGAGTTTCGATGACGTTCCGCAGCTCGCGAACGTTTCCGGGCCAGTCGTACTGCATTAGTAGAGCTCTCGCTTGTCGGGTGAGCTTGGGCGGCCGAACTCCGTGACGAGCTGAGAGCTGGGCCAGGAATTGACTCAACAGCGGCGCGATGTCGGCTCGCCGATCGCGCAGCGCGGGTACGTTCAGCGTGATGCCTTGAATGCGGTAGAACAGGTCCGCGCGAAACCTGCCCGCACGCACGTCGTCCGCCAAGGGACGGAGCGTGGCGAACAGCAAGCGAATGTCGGCCTGGATCTTGGTCGAGCCGCCGACGCGCATGAAACGCCGATTCTCCAAGAAGCGCAGCAGCTTGGCCTGCATCAGCATGGGCATCTCGCCGATCTCGTCCAGGAACAGCGTCCCACCCTCGGCCGCCTCGACCTTGCCGCGTGCTCGATCACTTGCGCCGGTAAAAGCGCCCCGCTCGTGCCCGAACAACTCGCTTTCGAACAGTGCTTCGGGAATAGCGGCGCAGTTGATGGGAATGAACGGATTGCGCCGGCGTCCCGACAGCTCATGCGCCCGACGCGCCAACACCTCCTTACCGGTGCCGCTTTCTCCAATGAGGGTGAGAGTGACGTCCTTACCCGCGACTGCCCTCAAAATCTGATCGACCTTCTTCATGGCGCTGGAGCGCATGACGGGCTCGAAAACGATGTCAGGTTGTCGCTTCTTCAGTGGCATGCGCGGTAATCATGGACTTATTGTCGTTTTGGCGCCACGTGGGTCGAGGGCTCTACCGCCAACTCGCGAGGGGCCGGTCAAGCCGCGCCGAGCAGATCGAGGATGGCGTTGATGAAGGTGAGCGGGTGGGGGGGACAGCCGGCCACGTACAGAACGGGTCCGACCTCTTGGAGAAAGCTACGGTCCACGCCTTCCGCCCCCTCGTACAGGCCTCCGGAAATGGCGCATGCGCCCACCGCCACCAGAAAGCGCGGCTCGGGCATCGCATCCCAAGCCAGCCTCACGGCGTCGTGCATGGCGCGCGTCAGCGGGCCCGTCAAGACGAGCGCGTCGGCGTGTCGGGGCGACGCCACCCACTCGATGCCGAAGCGCTGAACGTCGAAGTTGACGTTGGCGAGCGCCCCCAGCTCCAACTCACAGGCGTTGCAGCCGCCCGCCGAGACCTGACGCATCTTCAAAGAGCGACCGAAGAGACGCGTGAACGTCGCGTTGGCGCGGACACGCAGCGCGGGCTCGGCGCCTTCTTCGATGACCAACTCACTAGGCGTGCAGCCACCCATGCGAGGCTCTGCGCCGAATTCGAGCTTCTTTTCGGGACAGATCTCCGCGCAAGCGTTGCAGAACACGCAACGCCCGAGGTCGAGCGCCACCGGAGCCAGACGAATTGCGCCCGTGGGGCAAGCAGCTTGGCATGCTTGGCAGTCGGTTGCGCAGGGGTGAGGCTTGATCGTGGGGCGGCCCCGGAAGCCAGTGGGCACGGCCTTTCTCAAATCGGTGATGTATTGCGTGCCTTGCGCGACACGGACCCGGAGTGATTTGAAGCCGTTCATAGGTCATGCCCGCAGTAGGAGAGGTCGAAGCTCTTGTTGCAGATGGGAAAGTCCGAAATTTCGTTGCCTCGCACGGCCAGCGCCAGCCCCATCCAATTGCGGAAGGACGGGTCTTGGACTTTGTAGTGGCTCAGGGCGCCACGGGCGTCCGTTTCCAGGCAATGGACGATCTCGCCACGCCAGCCCTCGACCAGGGCAATCGCGAGGTGATTCGGCGACAGCTCCGCGACCGGGCGCAGCGGTTGTTGCCAGTTTGCGTGACGCTCGAGAACGGCCGCGATCCAAGACAGGGAAGCGTCGAGCTCTTCGACACGAACCTTCGCGCGTGCCCAGCAGTCGCCGTCCGCGAGGACGACCGGCTCGAGCGGCAGTAGCCGATAGGCCCCCGCGCGGCCCCACTGCCTGGCGTCGAGCGCAATGCCCGAGGCGCGACCAACCACTCCGACGAGCCCCAGCTCCTTGGCTCGGTCATTCGACAGGGTGCCGACGCCGCGGAGGCGATGCTGCACCGTTCGGGCGGACAGGAAGAGCGCGTTGACCGACACCAAATCACGGCGGAGTAGCTCGACGTTGTCGCGCACCAGCTTCGACAGCTCGGACGACAGCTGCAGCCTCACCCCGCCGGGGCGCAGTGCTCCGCGTCCGAACCGGCTGCCGCACAGCCGCATCGTGGTGTTGATGGCGGTCGTTCGCAGCCGACCGTACGTGGTCGCGCCCTGCAGAAAGCCAATGTCGGCGGCCAGTCCCGACAGACCCGCCAAATGCATGGCGATTCGTTCGAGCTCGAGCGCCACCGCTCGCCCGACGTCGACGTCGAGCCCTGGCTCGCACGCCGCCAAGCTTTCGACGGCGGCGCAATAAGCCCACGCATGTCCGACGCTCGCGTCTCCGGCAATGGTCTCGACCAGCGGCGCGAGTAGGCGAGGCTCGCGTTCCAACAGCCTTCGCTCGACTCCGCGATGCTGGTACCCAAGTTGGATCTCGAGGTGGTGAACTTGCTCGCCCAAGCACGAGAACCGGAATGAGCCGGGCTCGATGACGCCCGCGTGAATGGGGCCGACCGCGACCTCGTGAACCTCTTTCCCCTGCACCTCGTAAAAGGGGTAGGACCCCATGCTTGCGGGCTCTCTACCCTCGTAGCGAACGGGCTTCAGCCAGGGGTGGCCGGGCATGTGCAGGCTCGTCTGCTCGTGCAGCTCGCGCTCGAAGCAATGCAGCTCGGGGCGCTCGCTCGTCAGCTCTCGGTAGCCCGAGTCGGCCGAGAAGACGGCACGAGACGGCCGCAACGCGCCCTCGCGGTCCTGCACCACGGCCGTGAGCTGGACGGTTTCGGCCCGCCGCTGGCCGAACAAGGTCACCAGCCGAAAACCTTGCTCCAGCCCTGCCACGAGCTCCGCGCGCCAGACCGCGAAGTCCAGCGTCGGGACTTCATTCACGGGCATGCAGCACACCACGGCCGAGCTCGTCATCGGCCCCCCAACGATTGAGCAACCTGTTCCAGCAGCTGGTTGAGCGCGGGCGGGATGTAGATGCCGAGCACCACCAGCGCGACGAGGAAGGTCAGCTTCGGCAGAGCCGAAGGCAGCGTTTGGCGAGGCCAGTCGTGCTTCTCTTTCGATGGTCCCCAAATCATCGGGAACACGGTGCGCCCGGTGGCAACGAACGTCATCGTGATCAACGTACAGAACGCGGCGAACGTGAGCATGCGGCCGGAGCCAACTAGCGCCGACAAGATCAAGAGCTCACCCAAGAAGCTTCCGAAAGGCGGAAAACCCAAAAGGGCGATGGTGCCCACCATCAAAAAGACGCCGCTGTACGGCAGCTCCTGGAGCAGCCCGGAAATCACGCGCGTGTCGTTCGTTTTGTAGTGCGCCATGATCTTGCCGGCGGTCAAAAACAGGATCGCCTTGATGAATGCGTTGCTCAGCACGTAGAGGAGCAAACCGTAGGTAGCCGAGCCACCCACCGCCAAGCCAATGGCGATGACACCGGCGTGATTGATGGACGCGTAGGCTATCAAACGCTTGATGTTGCGGGTCGCGATGATACTGACGGTCGACACCACCATCGACACCAGCCCCATCGCCAGCAGTTGGCCCGTCAAGAGCGCCGGGCTGCTGACGCGATAGATCTGCACGATCCGAAACAGGACCACCAACGCGGCATTGAACTGAACGGCGCCCAAGAGCGCCGCCACCGCCGGCGGCGCCTCGTCGTAGGTCTCGGGCAGCCAGCTGTACATGGGCGCCAACCCGAGCTTGGTACCGAGACCGAGCAGCACGAGCGCCAGGCCGAGCTTGCTCCAAGCATTCATCGGCAGGGGGCCGAGCTCGAGCAGGCGGTCCACCGCGAACGTCGGGGTCAGTCCGGCTGCTTCCATGCCACGGCTCGAGCAAGCGAAGCCGAGCGCCACCAGACCCAGGCCCACCGTCGAGAAGACGAGGTAGCGAAAGGCGGCACGCCGCGACGCCTCTGAGCGAGGCCTGACTATCAGCGGCGTGACGGTTAGAGCCGTCAGCTCGAGCAACACCCACAACGCGAGCAGGTGGTTGGCCATCAAGAGGGCGTTGGTGCTGGCGAGAAAGATCAGTGCGAGCCAAGTCAGCCGGCCGATCCACTCGCGCAACGCCGGAGTCGTGCGCACGCGGTGCCAGATGTAGGTCGAGATGCCGAAGAAGATTGGATTGACCAGCAAGAGAAAGAGTCGCGAGGTCGCGTCGACCCGAACGAGGCCAAGCCAGGCTGCGCCCGGGGGCGAAACGCTGGTGACTTCGACGACCGCGAGCGCGGTCGTCGTGAACGAGGCGCCCACCAGAACGAGCGCGGCTCGCTCTCGCCCCACCCCCAGGAGGACCGCGAGCGCGGCGAGCGCGGGAACCAGGACGAGATCGAGCGGGCTCACAGATCTGGCTCGTCCGGAGCGAGCTCGGCGGGCGCGCTGCCAGCCTCCGAGAAGCCCCTCAGCAACCACACGTACAAACCTATCGTCGCCACGACGATCACCAGCTGTCCGACCTGCGTCACTAGCGACTGATGCTCGTGCTCGCCCCCCAGCTCGAACAGCGCGATGCCATTTTCGAGCCGAAGCGCGCCAACCACCTGACCGAAGGGAGTCGACTGCGACGCCAGCACCAAGAAGGCAAGCAAGACCGCCGCCGCCGCCACGGCGGTCAGGGCTCGCTGGTCACCATCGACGGGGACGAGCACCGAGGCCAGGTTGAACGCCGCCAGCACGAGGCCGAGCGCGACGGTCCAAGACAATAGGTTGGGTGCGATGACGTCATGACGCGCGGCGTGGCGTCGCGCGCGCATCAAGCGATACAAAAGCAACGGGGCGCCCAGCCCGCGCACGACCAGCAAGTCGGCAAGATTCAGCCAAGTGCCGACGACGTGCAGATCGGGATTCAGCCGGTACGCCGCCCAGGCCATCAACAACCCTTGGCAGGAGAGCCCGAACAGGCTGCTCCGCCAGGTTGCCACGAAGAGTGGCACCACCATCACCCCCAGCAGCCCCATCAAAAGCGGGCTCATTTCGGGCCACCTGCGCGCCAGATGGTCGCCAACAGCGCCACGCCGCCGCAGGCGAGGGCGACGGCGATGTACTGAGGAACCGCGCGAAGCTTGAGGCGAGCAACGAGCGACTCGACCGTGCCGAGGAACGCAGCAACGGCCACACACAGGCCTAGATTCGCCGCTCCGCACAGCAAGCCGGCACTGCCCGCCCAAGGATTCAGCAGGGTGGCGATCACGGAGCAGCCGACGAAGACCTTGATGGCCGAACCGAGCTGGATTGCGGCCAAATCCGGGCCACTGTGATCGAGCACCATGACTTCGTGCACCATGGTGAGCTCCAGATGGGTGGAGGGATCGTCGACCGGCATGCGCGACGTCTCGACTTGCAGCGCTATCAAGAGCGCCGCTATCGCCAGCAGCCAGACGGCGGGGGGTGCTCCCGCCTGTAGGCGCAGCGTGGCAATTTTATGCAAAGCTCGGTGGCCACCCAAGAAGGAGAGGGCGCCCATGACCAGAAACAGGGCCGGCTCGAGGATGGACGAAAAAACGGCTTCGCGTGCGGCGCCCATCCCTTCGAAGGAGCTTCCGACGTCGAGGGCCGCCAGCATCAAGGCGACGCGCCCGAAGGCCCAGATATACGCGAACCAGACGAAGTCGAACGGGAAAGAGACGATGGGGCGAGAGCCCAGAAGCGGCGCGATGGCTCCCGAACAGAGTGAGGTCACTAGGAAGAGATGGGGCGCGACTCGGAACACCACCGTCGTGGTCGTGCTGTAGGTGGGCCGCTTCCGAGCCAGCCGTTGCAGATCGTAGGCCAGCTGCAAGATTGGAGGCCCCTTGCGGCCGGACCAACGAGATTTCACGCGTCCGATCACCCCCATCAAAACGACGGGCATGACGAGCAGCGCCCCGAAGTTGGCAAACCACGCGAGGGTCATGGCCCGGTAGCTCCCAACACGAGCGCACCGATGATCACGAGCGCCACCAGGCCCGCCGCAAACGCGAAACGAGACTGTTCTGGGATGCGCTCGGAAGCATGAGCGATCAGGTCTTCCGCTTGCCGCAGCATCTCGAACGTACGCCGCTCGACAGCGTCGAAGTGATGCGTGCCCAAGTGGCTTGCCTGCTGCGGAAATACTTCTTCAGGTAAGCGCTCGCGGCGTGCCGAAGGCAGGAACGTCTCGAACAGACGAATGAAGTGCTCCGAGAACGAGCTGCCGGTGTATTGCATACGCGGCGAGATCGCCGTGTAGCCACACCCCCAGGTCGGGCTTCGCCTGGCGGAGCGACCGAGGTACCACGCCAAGCCCCCGGCGGTGGCCAAACCGAGCGCTAGCAGCGGATTGGCCAGTACCAGAGGGGCTACTGTCGCTCGGGCTGCGCTCGAGTCGTGGCCGAGAGCGAACAGCTCGAGCGTGGGCGAGATGGCCCCGAGGGCCAACTGAGGAACGAGCCCGAACGCCAGCACGCCCAGCGCGTGCAGCGCCATGGGCAACCACATGCTCGCCGGCGCTTCCTCACCCTCGTGAACCGTGGCGTCACGGGGACTGCCAAGGAAGGCGAGGCCGAAGGCTCGCGTCATCGACAGCGCGCTGACGGCTCCCACGAAGGCCAGTACCGCCGCAAAGGCGATCAATAGAATGTTGGCTTGGCCGGTCGGGGCGCGCCCCGAGAGCAACGCAGAGTAAACCAGGAGCTCGCTCACGAAGCCGTTGAGTGGAGGCAACGCGGCGATCGCCAAGGCCCCGATCAAGAACAACGTGGCCGTGACCGGCAAGCGCTTGGCCAAGCCTCCGAGTCTCTCGATGTCCACGGTGTGGGTGGCGCGATAGACGCTGCCCGCACCGTAGAAGAGCAGGCACTTGAACAGGGCGTGGTTGAGGATGTGCAGCAATCCGCCTGCGAAGCCGCAAACCAAAAGCGCGGGGACACCCCAAGCCCAACCCAGATAGCCAATCCCGAAGCCGATCGCGGCGATGCCCACGTTCTCGGTCGACGAGTAGCCCAATAGCCGTTTTAGGTCGCGCTGGGTGGTGGTGTAGATGATGCCGAAGAATGCCGACAGCAATCCAAAACACAGGACGCTCCAACCCATCCACTCCTCGGGCTTTCCCATCAGCAGGGTGAAGCGCAGAAAGGCAAACAGGCCTGCCTTGTGAATGACACCCGACATGAGGGCCGAGACGTGCGCGGGAGCGGCGGCGTGGGCGCGCGGCAACCAGGTGTGGAACGGAAAGAAGGCCGACTTGAGAGCGAAGGAGACGCCGAGCAATAAGAAGATGGTTCCGCGCAGCGGGGTCGGTCGCGACAGGAACCGGCCAAACGAGACGAAGTCCATCGAGCGCGTTTCGCTGTGCAGCAGCATGAACGCCGCGACGAGGACGAACAGCCCGATGTGCGTCGACACCAGGTAGTTGAAGCCCGCGAAACGAATCTTCTGGTTGCCGTAGTCCCAGATCACGAGCAGCCAGGCCGCCACGGCCGCGATCTCCCATCCGAGCAGGAAGACGAGCGAATTTTGCACCGAGTAAATCAGCACGAAGGACAAGCACACCAGGTTCAGCAGGGCGAAATGCCAACCTCCGTTGCGACCTTCGCGAAAGTAGCGCTGCAAATAGCCGACGGCGTAGAGCGTGCCCAAACAGGTCATGGGCAAGCTCCAGGCTAAAAAGAAGGCGCCCAGCGCGTCGACCCGAAACGCGATGCTGTGGATGGGTGAGGGCCACGGCCAAACCACCTCCAGCGCGGCCTGCCCGCGCAGGGTCGGCAGGAGGCTCATCAACACCAGCAGTGTCGCCACCGCTTGCGAGGCCAAGGCTGCCAACGCGCGGGCCCGGTTCGACCGCAAGGCAAGAGTGAGCCCGGCGCCGACAAGTAGCACCGGCACGCTCAGTAAGAAGAAGACGGTCATTGCAACCAAGGAGGCGTGAGCATCAGGAGGGCGGCAGGTCCGCGCGCCCGCGAATCGCGTCCAAGATGGTCCAGCCAAACGCAGGCTTGGGTAAAACGACGGGCGGTGCCGAACGTCCGTCCGGCTCGAGCGCGGCGACCAAATGCTGAGGCGCGCCCGTCACGACCACGATGAGAAGGCGGGGGCGTGCGCGTCGCAGCGAGACGATCATCGCTTCGGCCTCGCCGCGGTCGAAGTCATCCGGGAACAGAACGACGGCAGTAGCGACCGCGGGCACCACCGACATGTCCAGCAACCGGTCCACCCCATTCGAGGCGACGCCGGCCCCGTTGAAGTAGGCGTGTAGTCCGTCGAGAGTCTGTGGGTTGTCCGCCACCACCGTGACGTACGTGGACTTGGGAGGGGCTCGGCGGATCACGGTTGATATCGTCGGGCTAAGAGCAAGGTTTGGGCCGTGCTTCCGCTCGGCTGCCAACACGAGCGAGACCTCCCGTTCCGGCTGCTTCGGGCGGGCGATCTGCTAATTACGACAAGTTGTTGTCATGTTTGGTCGATCAAGCGCCATTGACGACACAGACGGCCCCGACATGGGCGGCCTACCGCTGCTCGAACGTCTTGCGATAGAGCCGCAAGTTGCAGGGGAATGTTCGGTCGGTGCGGATTTCGCGGTAGGCGAGCGGCAGATCGATGCCGAGGCCGTTGTAGGTCAAAACGTAGGTGCCGACGGGGGCTCGCCCCAGCCAGTCTTCGACCGCCAGCAGCTCGCGATCGTAACGACGCTCGCCGTGCTCCACGCGGTCGTCCAGCCAGGCCTCCGGCTCCAGCATTCCCTCGAGGAACGGGTTGTAGAAGTAGTAGCACTCAGCCGCGGGCGGAGGCGTGTCCCCGAAGGTCTCCTCCACGAACGAGACACGACTTTGGACGCCAAACACCGCGGCCAGGGCGCGCGCCGTCGCCACCAGATCCTTACGGTGCTCGACACCCAAGAAGGCGCACCGGCTCATGAGGGCGGTAGCGACACAGAACTTGCCGGCTCCAGACCCAATGTCGACCAGCGTGCGAATGTCGAGCTCATCGAGCCAGGCGGCAGCCCGAGCTGCGACACGAAGGGGGCTCCAATAGCGCGCAGACACGGCCTGCAGCCGCAGCGGCAAGAATCGATCGAACTGCCGGTCACAGCCATGGTCCCCGCTGCGCAAGGCCTCGGCGACCTCCCACGGCAGGGACTGCGAGGTGCCCGCGCGCGCTGCTCGTTCGGTGGAGCTGCCGTAAACGGCTGGAGGCAGCGTAAGCTTGGTCGTCGGCGCTTCGTTCACGAGCGGCGCCCCGAGCAGAATCCGTGCCGGCCTCCCCGAGGTGCGAAACCGGGGAGGCCGGCTCGTGACGCGCACGACGCCGAGCTTCGTCGCAGACCTGCGCCACTGAAGGGCCCTGTCGGGGCTGCACGTGTGGCCGAAACGACAGTTTGTCGCCGAGGTCCTACTGAAAATGGCGACCTGACCCACCGTTGGCGACGTGGGCGTGCGCCACCCGTCTGCGCGCTAGTGGGTGGTCCTCGCTGGCTCGGGGCCAGGGTTTCTCGGCGCGCCCAGGTGTTCCGCGCTCATTCCGCGAGACAGCATGAGCAACGCCATCCGTGCGTCGTAGCCGTCCACGCGAAGTCGGATCCCTGCGGCCGCGGCCGTATCGATGGCTCGAGCCAGAGAAGCCAAACTGGCCTCGTCCAGCATCGCGAGCGCGCCAATGTCGAAACGCGCTTCCTCGAGCTCCGGCCATTCGTGAAGAATGCGACCCACCGCTAGGCACAGATGGTCGAGGATCCAAAGGTTGGACGCGACGAAGGTCAGCCGTCTTTGCGGAGGTCGTGTCTTGGGTCGCGAAAGGAACGCAACCAACAAGCACCCGACGAGAAAGATGGTGGGAAGAACGGCGACGGGCACGGAATCGCCGCGCATTGCAGCGATCGTGCCAGGGCGAGCGCACGGCTCCAGACCCGCGTCGGGGGCGCGCGCGTTACGAGGCTTTGACGAGCGGCTCCAGCGAAAGCTCGGGAAAGGTGCCGGCAATTTCGCGCAGGCGCGGGCGAGAGTCGAGCAGCGCCTCGACGATGCGCGCCTCGAACAGCTGGCCCGAGCCCCGGCGGAAGTAGTCCTCGATTTCCTTTTCGGTCCAGCCGGGCTTGTAGCAACGCTTCTGACCGAGGGCGTCGTACACGTCGGCGGCGGCGACGATGCGCGCGTCGTATGGACAGGCTTCGCCGCGCAGGTTGCCGGGGTAGCCGCTGCCATCCCAGCGCTCGTGATGGCGCAGCGCCACTTGGGCGGCCCGCTGTAAGAACGGATGGTCGGAGCCCGCCAACATTTCGCCGCCGGCCTTGGCGTGCAGCTTCATCACGTCGAATTCTTGTTCGGTGAGCTTGCCCGGCTTGCCGAGGATTGCGTCCGGAATCGCGATCTTGCCGATGTCGTGCAGCATGGCCACTTGCCCGAGCGTGTCGGCGTCGTCGGCCGCCACACCGAGCGCCAGTGCCAGCGCTTCGCTGTAGGCCCCCATGCGTCGCACGTGGGCGCCCGTCTCGACGTGCCGCAGGTCCCAGGCGCTCGATAACTGTTTGGCCAGTTGGCGAGGCAAGCGCTCGAGCATGCCGCGCGTGTCGCGCAACGAGCTTTCGAGCGCGGCGCGCGTGCGGCGGGCGCATATCCTTTCCTCATGCGAGTGTTGCGCGGCCGCGACTTGCACCTGCAGCACGAATGGGTCGATGGGTTTACGGAGGTAGCTGGTTGCGCCGAGCCGAATGGCTTCGCCCATGTCGCACCTTGCCGGACATCCAGTCAAAATCAGGATGTCGACGTCGGATTGCTCGCTCTTCAATTGGCGCAAGAGCTCGATGCCGTTCTCGTCCGGCAGAACGACGTCGAGCACCATGACCCCGATGCCGCCGTCCAGCAGCGCCCGCCGGGCGCCGCGCACCGTGCTCGCTTCCCTGAGGTCGTAGCCGGCTTGTTTCAAGATGCGACAGGTGGCTCGCCGCGCGGTTGGGTCGTCATCGACGACGAGAACTCGTTCTTGGTCCAAAGTTGACAATGAAGACTCTACCCTCAGGGAGCGGCTGGTGACGCTCTGGCTTGCTACTGTGCAACTCGCGCGCCAGCCGAACGCCGATGGCGGGCGTGGCGGATCGCGTGCTGCTTCTCCGGCAGCGCCCGCACGCTTTGCGCTGGCTGCTCCGTAGCTGCAAAGCCTGCACGTCGAAACACGCGAACGTGCGAGCGTTTGCGCTGGCACCTCGATTGCAATGCAATCCCTGGTGTCGACGGCACTGGGTCTAGACGACCTTCGAGAACGAGCCGACTTCGAGCGTGTCATTTCGCTGAACGAGGCGGCCAAAGAGCTGATAGCTCGCTCTTTTCGCGTGAATCTGCTGGCGCTGGACGCGATGGTGCAGAGCAAGCGCGGCGGCAGCAGTCTGCGCGGCTTCGACGAGGTGTCGTCGCAGATGCGGCGCTGGAGCCGCGACCTACACGTGGAGCTCGAGCGCTTGGCGACGCTGAGTCAACGGGTCGTGGTGGCGGTCAGCTCGTTGTCCAAAGAAGCGCACTTGCTGGGCCTGCTCGCTCGCGCCGCTGCTGCCAGCCCTGGCGGCGCCGCGGCCGAGGTCGTCGAGCGTCGCCGTCAGGCGGACACCGAGCACCAAAGCCAGCTGCGTCGGTTGTGGCGAGCGGTGGACGAAGTGCTGAGCGATCTCGACCAGCTGGGCATGATGGCGGTCGTGCTGTCGCGCTCGGCCATGATCGAGGCGTCCAGCGGCAGCAGCGAGCAGCGCGCGCAGCTGAGCGACGTGTCGCAAGAATTTTACCGCAACTCCGAGACCGTCGTGGACGTGCTGAAGCAGCTGCTCAAGGTGATGAGGCGAACATAAGATGAAGAAAGCGACGACTCTGTACGAAAACGGCCATCATCGCTGGCAAGTGATTGCGCGCGATCCCGAGCGCCCCTCGCACTTGATCGACACGAACGAGTACTTGGTGCAGAACGCGGGGTTCTCGCTGCTCACCGATCCGGGCGGCCAAGAGATATTCCCGGGGGTGTTTTCGGCCCTGAGCCAAGCCACCGACCCCAGGCGTTTGACCCATATCTTCGCCTCGCACCAAGACCCCGACGTCATCTCGTCCCTGGCGCTGTGGTTGGCCCTCAAGCCAGACATCAAGTGCTACACGAGCTGGCTGTGGTGCACCTTCATTCCGCACTTCGGCGGTGACCCGGGTACGTTCATTCCCGTGCCCGACGAAGGCATGAACGTCGATTTCGGCGGCAAGACCTTGGCCATCGTGCCCGCTCACTTCCTTCACTCGTCGGGCAACCACCATCTGTACGATCCAGAGGCAAAAATCTTGTTCAGCGGTGACGTCGGCGCGGCGCTGCTACCGGCGGACCACGACGGATTGTTCGTCGGAAATTTCGACGAGCACGTGCGCTACGTTCGAGGCTTTCATCAGCGCTGGATGGGGTCGCGCGACGCGCGTGACGCCTGGTGCTCACGTGTGTCCCGCTTGGACATCGAAATGATGTGTCCCCAGCACGGCGCCATCTATCGCGGCAAAGACGTGCAGCGCTTCATCAACTGGTTCGCCGAGCTCGAAGTCGGCGTGTTGCGCGTGGGGGGCTGAGCGCGCGGGCTAGGGCGCTTTGGCCAACAGCTCTTCGAGGGTGGAAACCAGTTGATCCACCTGCACCGGTTTGGTCAAATAGCGGTAAAAGCCCGCTTCGGCGACACGCTTGCGGTCGGCCAGCATGGCCGCGGCGGTCAGCGCAATCACGGGAATGTCCTTGGTTTCCGGCCAAGTGCGCAGCAGCCGAGTCGCGTCGTACCCGCTCATGCCGGGCAGATTGATATCCATGATCACGATTTGGGGCAACTGCGCGCGCACGACCTCGATGCCGACCTCGGCGTTGGGCACGGCGATGAGCTTCACCCGGGGTAGCTCGTCCATGACCCCTTGCATGAAGGCGATGTTCGAGGGGTTGTCCTCGATGTAAACGACCAACACCGTATTGCCGTCTTCCTGCGTCAAAGAAGCGCGCTCCGGAACGGGCCGACCTTCGCGAACACTGGAAGCGGGCTGGCTCTCGTGCACCGGCAGCTCGACCCAGAACTCCGAGCCCACGGCGGGCGTACTGTGAAAGCCGACCGTGCCTCGCATCAGCTCGGCCAAACGCTTGGTGATGGACAAGCCGATGCCGGTGCCTTCGATGGGTCCCGCTTCTTGTCCCGCTCGCTGGAACGGTTGAAACACCTTGTCCTGCTTTTCGAGCGGGATGCCGATGCCGTCGTCGGCCACCACCACCCGCACTCGCGCCGCATCCACCGATTCGACGCGGATGCGAGCCTTACCGCCGGGTTTGCCGTACTTGATAGCGTTGGAGCCGAAGTTGATCAAAATTTGCTTGAAACGCGTGCGGTCGGCCAAGACCTCCGTGCGGTCGTCGCCGGAGGCGTCGACGGTCAGGGCGATGCCGGCCCGGTTGGCCATGGGCTCCAACGTCTGCCGCACCTCGGCCAGGACCTCGCTCACCCGCACTGGTTCGGGCGACATCATGACGCGCCCGGTCTCGATGCGCGACAGATCCAAGATGTCGTCGATCAGCCGTAACAGGTGCTCGCCACCTTGAAGCACGAAGCCCAGCTTCTCGTGCTGAGCCGACGACAACGGCGCTCGCTTGTCGCGCTGCAGCAGCTGCGCAAAGCCCAGAATGGCGTTCATCGGCGTGCGCAGCTCGTGGCTCATCGACGATAGGAACTCGCTCTTGGCGGAGCTGGCGGCTTCGGCCTCGGTGCGGGCTGCGTGCAGCTCGGCCTCGTGCTTCACGTCGTCGCTGACGTCGATCGCGGTGGAGACGACGCCGCCCTCGAGCGTGTGGTTGTTGGTGAGCCGCAGGGTACGGCCGTCGGTCAGCTTGAGATCCAGCGTGCCCCGCGGCTCGCGGTGGTAGGAGAGCAACCGCTGCTTCAGCCCGGCGGCGCTTTCGGCGCCGGCGGTCTCGAACATTCCCTGACCCAGGCAGGCGTCGACGACTTCTTCGTAGCGAACACCCTCGATGGGCCCCGGGATTGCCAGAGCCAGAAATGCTCGCGAGGCGCTGTTGCACATCACCAGCCGATCGTTGGCGTCGTATAGGGACAAGGCGCCGTGGAAGCTCTCGACGGCGCTGAACAGACGCTGGCTGGCCAGCTTGGCCGCGGCCTCGGCCGCTCTGCGCTCGGTGACGTCGCGAATGGCCGCCGAGATCAGCACGCCGTCCTCGGTCTCGATCGGGCTCAAGCTGATTTCGACTGGGAATTCGCTGCCGTCCTTGCGCGCGCCGAACAGCTCGAGGCTGGAGCCCATGCCCCGCGCTTTGGGATCGTGAGCGTAGCCTTCGCGGTGCTTCACGTGCCGTCCCTGAAACCGCCGTGGCACCAACCGTTCCACGGGTTGGCCAATCAGCTCGTCACGACCGAAGCCGAACAGGCGCTCTGCCTGCGCGTTGACCAGCGCGATCAGGCCATCGCTGCCGGCGATGATCATGGCGTCGGGAGCGGCCTCCAGCAGGGCCCGAAACTTTTGTTCCGCCTTGCGCTGGAGCGTGACGTCGCGAATCGAGCTCGAGACCAAGGTGCGCCCGTCGACCAGCAGCGGGCTGAGGCTGATTTCGATCGGGAATTCGCTGCCGTCTTTGCGCCGGCCGAACAGCTCGAGACCCGAGCCCATCGGGCGTAGCTTGGCGCTGGCCACGAAGCTGTTGCGATGGCCGACGTGGGCGCTTCGGTAGCGCTCGGGGATGAGCGTCTCGATGACTTGACCCACCAGCTCCTCGCGCGCATAGCCGAACAGCCGCTCGGCTTGCATGTTGACGAGCGCGATTCGACCGCCCTCGTCGACTACCACCATCGCGTCGGGGGCGGCGTCGATCAGCTGCCGAAAGGGTTCGGCTTTACTGAACATCGGCGAGCCCGCGGCGGAAGGCGACATGAGGCTCGGCGAGCTGACCGGCTGCTGAATGGGTCATGGCAGTCGAAATCCCGCATGACGCTAACGCAACCCTTGGCTGAAAGCGACGTTCGGGCGAACGGCGTCGCCGGGGGCTGGCTTTCCAGCGCCGGACCTAGGAACGAGCGCTGGAGCGGGGATGCGAGGATGGCGTCAGCCGCAGCTGGTCCAACAGGTCGTCCAAATCGCTGCCGGAAGCGGGTAGACTCGGCAGCAGGCGGTTGAGGTGCTCGAGCGCCCAACCCACTGAGCGCGGCCCGAGCGCGGACGGCGCGTCGAGCCCCAGCAGCTGTCGCCACTGCTGCCTGCGCTTGTTCTCGTAGTCTTGGCCGAAGTGGTCCCGCGTCGGGTGCCTCAAGCAGTCGCCCATGCGCAGCGCAAGCTCACTGGCTTCGTCGATGCCGACGTTGATGCTTTGCGTGCCGAGCGGCCCGGTCAAATGCGCGGCCTCTCCCGCCAGCCACACGCGGCCCACGCCGAAACGCTCCACGAGGGCTCGGCGGAACTCGGCTACTCCGCTCCACTCCACCCCCTGCACCTGCTCCCCATAGAAGGGTAGACGCGCGGCCATCAGCTCCTTCAGCGCGCTCAGGTCCGGGGTGCGGTGCAGCGCCGTAGCGAGCTGAAAGCTGAAGCGAGCGAGGTTGCCCTGCACGGGGTAGGCCGCGTTCGCGGAGTCTTCCAACAGGACCAGCTGCGCTTCGCTGCCGGCACGCTGGGTGACGGCGTCGAAGAACACGTAGCTCTGGAGGGCGCCGTGGTCGACGAGCTCGATGCCCAGGGCGCTGCGCACCGCCGACTCGTAGCCGTCGGCGCCAATCACGAAGTCGGCCTCGAGCAGCTCGTCCGCGACGGGGGGCGCCGCCGACGGCTCTGCCGCGCGCAAGCGGCAGCGGACGCGCGCGTCGTCTTGCGTGAGCAGCGCGAGCTCGGTCCCCCACTCGATCGCGACCCCGCGCGCGGTCAACGCGTTGACCAACGTCTTTCGCAAGATGTCTTGCGGCAGCGTCAATGCGCCGGGCGAGATGCCTGCCACCGTCGGCAGGTCGAGCACCGCCCGCCGCTCGCCGTCGGTATAAATGGCAAGGCGGCTGACCGGGCGTCCGCGCCAAAACAACGCTGCCGTCAAGCCGAGCGAGCTGAGGATGCGCAGCGTTGCCGGGTGCAAGACGACGGGGAAGGTGTGGATGGAGTGCGACGGCTGGCGTTCGATGATGCGCACCGCGACGCCTTGATCTCGCAAGCGCAGCGCGGCGATCAGGCCCACCGGGCCGGCGCCCACCACCAGGACTTGCGTGCGCGTGGATCGTGCGGATTCAGCCATCGAGCGTGGCGTTGCAATGCTCGTACCGATCCTTGAAATGGCTGGCTTGTACCGTCGCGGTGGCGTGCGCCGCAGCGTTTGCGGCTGATTTGCGCAAACACTGCGCTAGCGGCGCTTCAGCCCGAGCGAGGCTCAGCCCCCCACCGGGGCTTCCAGGGCCTGGCGAACCTTCTTGGCCAGCGCCTGCGATGAGAACGGCTTCTGGACGAAATTGACGTTCGGCGTCAAGACGCCGTTGGTCAGCACGGCGTGGTCGGTGTAGCCGGACATGAACAGCACCCTCACGTCGGGTATGTGCTCGCGAACCGTGCGCGCCACGTCCGGACCGCTCATTTGCGGCATGACGACGTCGGTGATCAAAAGCGCGATCTTCGAGCCGTGGACCCGGGCAAGCTCGGCCGCATCCGCCCCGGACCTGGCCGACAGCACCGTGTACCCCTGCGCGGCGAGCATGCGCTGCACGGCGACGCGCAGTGGCGGATAGTCTTCGACCAAGAGCACGGTTTCCCTTCCGGTAAAGTCCTGGTTGACCACCGGCTCGGGCTTGGCGCGCGCCGCGGCTTCCACCCGTGGGAGGTAAACTTTGAACACGGTGCCCCGCCCGACCTCGCTGTACACCCCGATGTGCCCGCCGCTCTGAGCCACGATGCCGTGGCTGGTCGCCAAGCCCAAACCGGTGCCTTTGCCTGGTTCTTTCGTAGTAAAAAAGGGCTCGAAGATCCGTCGCTGGGTTTCGGGGTCCATGCCGCAGCCGGTGTCACTCACGGCCAGCACCACGTAGCTTCCGGGAGCGCCGAGCGCGTGCTCCGCCTGGTAAGCATCGTCGAGCTCCACGTTGGCGGTCTCGATCGTCAACTTGCCCCCGAGCGGCATGGCGTCGCGCGCGTTGACGGCCAGGTTGATCAGCACCTGCTCCAGCTGGCCACCGTCGGCCTGCACGCTGCCCAGGTCGGGGCTCAGCGCCACGTTCAGCTCGATGTCTTCGCCGATCAGGCGCCGCAGCATGCGCTCGACGCCCGTTACGACACGGTTCACGTCCGTGACGCGAACTTCGAGCACCTGCTTGCGGCTAAAGGCCAGCAGCTGTCGAGTCAGGCTAGCCGCGCGCTCCGAAGCCAGCTTGATTTCTTGCGCATCGGCCAGCCTCGAATCGTGCTCGCCCAGTGCGTCGATCAAAAATTGGCTGTTGGCCAAGATGGTCGCCAAAATATTGTTGAAGTCGTGGGCAATGCCACCCGTGAGCTGCCCCAGCGCTTCCATCTTCTGCGCTTGGCGAAGGCTCTGCTCCAGATGCTTTCGTTGGCTGATGTCGGAGAGCAGACCATCCGCGTACTGAATGCCACCGCGCTCGTACAGCGCGATGGTGCGGTGCCAAAGCCAAATCCACGCGCCATCTTTGCGGCGCCAACGGTACTCTAGGTCGTAGGCTCGGCGTCGCTCGCCCGCCGGCCCCGCGCCGGTAGCCTCGCTGAAGCGCTCTTCGTCGTCGGGGTGGACGCGCTCGAGCCACAAGCTGCGGTCCGCGGCGTACATTTCGTCGGGAGTGAAGCCCGTCAGTCGCTCGACGTTGTTGGTGACGAAAGTGCACTTCCCGCCCGTCGACGTCCACACCACGTCGGGCATGCGCTCGACGAGGGAGCGGTACTTTTCTTCGGCCGTGGCGAGCGCTTGCGCGGCCAGGAACCGGCCCGTCACGTCGCGCCCAATCGCCAGCACCAGCTGTTTGCCGTCGAGCTCGATCACCGTGATCGAGAAGTCCACGTACACGACCCCGCCATCGGGGCGATCGATGGCCACGGCGTGGATGCGGCCCGAGCCGCGCTCGATCGCGGCGCGCAGCTCCACGGCATTGGCCTCGTGGTCGCGCTTGGCAAAGTCCAGCAGCCGTTGCCCGACCATGCTAGCGGGCGGGACGCCCAGAATGAAGCGCCAGCGTTCGTTGGCCTCGAGAATGACGCCCTGGTGATTCAACACCGAGATGGTGTCGTTGGCGTTCTCGAACAGCGCGCGGTAGCGCTCTTCGGCAAGCTTGGCTTCGCCGACCAGCTTGGTGATCTGGTTGGCGTTGGTGCGCAAGTGCTCTTCGTAGGTGTCGGCCTCTATCCGTTGCTGGCCGCTCGGACGCTCCTGACCCAACGCCTTGCGTAGGGCTCGCAGCTCGGCCTCGAACTCCGGGGTTCGCGCCACCAGCGCGGCCGCGCCGACCCGCTCTGCCAGCTCTCGAGCCTTCAGGTCGCCGTAGTGGGCGCTGAGCAGCACCACCGGCACTTCACTCATATTTTCTTGCTCTTTGAGCCGACGGCACAGGCCAAAACCGTCGATGTCGCCCATGATCACGTCGCTCAAGACGGCGTCGGGCGGATTCTGGGCCGCCAGCTCGAGCGCTTCTCGAGCGCTGCCGGCGGCGATGACGAAGTAGCCGGCAGCTTGCAGCCGGATCGACGAGAGCTTCAGCTGAGTGCGATCGTCGTCGACGACGAGCACTCGCTGCGGCGCCTCAGTCCGTGCGGCCTCTTTCGTCGGTGAATCGTGCTGGCTCAAGTGTCCTCCCCAGATGCAACGCCAACTGTGCCGCGAACGAGAGCGCGTCGATCGGTTTTCTGATGTAACCGCCCCCGCCGGCCTCGAGCACGCGTCGCTTCGTCTCTGGACCGTTGGAAGCCGTCACCGCTACGATAACCGCATTGCTCAACGAAGCGTCAGCCTTAATCAGCCGAATTAGATCGAGACCCGAAAGATCATTCAACACGAGCTCCGTCAGTACTAGGTGCGGGTAGAAGGACTGCGCCAGCGCGAGCGCATCCTTGCCGTTGCTCGCGGTCCGCAGGTCGCAGCCCTCGTGCTCCAAGACGGCCTGAACCAGCTTGGCGCTCGGCTGATCCCCATCAACGACCAAGATGCGGACGTTCTTCAGGCGCGATTCACCAGCGGTAGCGGAGCCCATACCTCTGCCCGTCTGCGAGAAGGGTGCCAAGCCACCAAGCGGGCCAGTGTCACCTAAATGTAGGTTTCTATTGGCGATTGCTGTCTGGCTCCGGCCCGCTAGCTAGGGCTCCAGCTCCCTAACTAGGGTGGCCACGCCATGGCACTATCACCCCATGCCTAAGGTCTTGGTGATCGACGACGATCCGATCGGGGGGCGACTCCTGCGCGCGATCCTCGCCCCCGAAGGCCTGGACGTCATCGTCGCGGGTGATGGCGCCGTCGGCTTGGAGCTGGTCGCATCCGAAGCGCCGGACGTGTTGATCCTCGACCTTCGCTTGCCCGGCGCCGATGGGCTCGAGGTGCTGGCGCGGTTGCGCGCGACACACCCGAGCCTGCCGGTCATCATGTTGACCGCCTACGGTGAAGTGCGAACGGCGGTGCGAGCCACCCAGCTTGGAGCGTTCGACTATCTCACCAAGCCGGTCGAGCACGAGCAGCTGCTGTTCTCGGTCAAGCGCGCCCTGGAGACGCACGTGCTGCGCGTGGAGGTCGAGGAGCTTCGGCGCAGCGCCGGCTTGGGCGCAAGCTTGGCGATCTCGATGGGGCCGAGCGCCGCCGTCGAGGCGATCGCGGCGCAGGTCAGGACGGTGGCCGCTACCAGCTTCTCGGTGTTGATCTTGGGCGAGACGGGCACGGGCAAAGAGCTGGTGGCTCAAGCGATTCATCGCCAAAGTGAGCGGCGAAACCACCCGTTCGTTGCCATCGATTGCGGAGCAATTCCCGAGGCGCTGGTCGAGTCCGAGTTGTTTGGACACGAGCGCGGTGCCTTTACCGGCGCCGCCGAACGCAAGCAGGGCCAGTTCGGCGTCGCCGAAGGCGGCACCGTGTTCTTGGACGAGATTGGCAACTTGCCGCTCAAGCTTCAGGCCAAGCTGCTGCGTGTGTTGGAGTCGCGCGAGGTAAAAGCGATTGGCTCCACCAAGTCCTCACCTTTGGACGTGCGCTTCTTGGCCGCCACCAACCACGATTTGCATGCCTTGGCGCGCTCGGGGCGGTTTCGGCAAGACCTCTATTTCCGACTGGCCCAGTATTCCATTTTGTTGCCCGCGCTGCGCGAACGTCCGAGCGACATTCCCTATCTGGCGCGGCATTGCATGGAAGAGGTGAGCGTGGAGCTGCGCCGCCCCATGCTGAGTATCGCGCAGGAGGCGCAAGCGGTGCTGCAGGCCTACCCGTGGCCGGGCAACGTGCGTGAGCTTCGGAACGTGGTGAGACAAGGCGTGCTGGAGTCCAAGGGGCTCACGCTGCGCAAAGAGGCGCTGGTGAGGCTGCTGCGCGTCACCGCCAAGCCGGCGGCCGTCGCGGGCGGCGATGACGCCCCGCTGCCGTCGCTGCGGCGCGCCGCGCAAGACGCCGCGCGCGAGGCCGAACGAAGCCTGATTGGTGAGGCATTGGCCAGAACGCAGGGCAACAAGAGCCAAGCGGCCAGGCTGTTGCAAACCGACTACAAAACGCTGCTGCTGAAGATCAAGAGTTTGGGCCTGCCCGGCGGAAGGCCCGACCCCCGCTAGCCCGATTGCTCAGCGGTCGACGTCCCGCGGCGCCCGCTCGCGCTCGAGATACGCGGCAACTTGAGCCGGCAAGGTGATGACGTCGACGGGCTTGGTCAAATAGCCGTCACAACCAGCTGCGAGCGCTTTCTCGGCATCTCCCTTCAACGCATAGGCGCTGAGCGCCACGATCCAGACTTGGTCGAAGCGCGCCATCTCCCTGAGCTGGCGCGTGAGCTCGAGACCGTTCATGCCCGGCAGCTGCAAATCCATCAAAATCAAGCGTGCCGCGAAGTCTTCCAAGATAGAAAGGACGCTTTCGGCATCGGCAGCCGTGCGAACTTCGTAGCCTTCCTCCTCCAAGACGATGCGAACCAACTTGAGGTTGATGGGGTGGTCGTCGACGACCAAAATGCGCTCGCCGGTCATGCGGGCGCCCTCGCTTGTCGCGGCAGGTCCACGCAGAACGTGCTGCCGACTCCCCAGCGGCTGGTGACGCTCACTTTACCGCCCTGCGCCTCCACGATGCGCTTGGTCAGTGAAAGGCCGAGGCCGGTGCCAGGGTACTTTTTGGCGCTGGGATCCAACTGCTGGAACTCCACGAACAAACGCGACAAATCCTCGGGCTTGATGCCGATGCCGCTGTCCTCGACGCGGATTCTGAAACGTTCTTCGTCGAGCGGGATGGCGCTCACCAGGACCGAGCCCTGCTCGGGTGTGAACTTGATCGCGTTGGACACCAGGTTGTACAAAACCTGCTTCAGCAAACGCGCGTCGGCCGTAACCTCGGTCAGGCCCGGGTCGGCGCGATAGGTCACGTCCACGCGCTTCTGGGCGGCGAGCCCGCGCAAGATGTCGCGAACCTCGTCCAAGAGACGCGAAAGATCGACCGCTTCCGGATGCGCCTCGATGCGCCCGGCTTCGACCTTGGCCAGATCCAAAACGTCGTTGATCAGCTGCAGGAGGTGGCGCGAGCTGACCAAGATGTCGCCCAAGTATTCGGTTTGGGTCTCGGTCAGCTTGCCGGTCTTGCCGGCGTGGAGCAGCGACGAAAAGCCGATGATGGCGTTGAGCGGAGTGCGCAGCTCGTGCGACATGTTGGCCAAAAACTCGCTCTTCAAGCGACTGGCTTCGAGGATTCGCTGGTGGTTGGCCTGCCGAGCCGATTCGAACGACATGGCTGCGAGCGCGGCCAGCTGCTCGGCGAGCCGAACGTGTGCCTCGCCGAGCGCGGCGCCGCTGCCCGCTTGGCGCGTCAGGATCAAAGCGCCCAGCACCCGGCCTTGGCTGCGCAGGGGCGCGACGACGGCCAGGCTGGCGGCTGATTCGTTCAATGGTTCATCTTGGCTCAGCGGGGCCAACGCCGCTCGGCCCGACGCGAGGGTTCGGGCCATCAGCGGGTGGCCAGGCTCGAGCGGCCACGGCCCCGCCGGTAGCTCGCTCGAGCCGGCAAAGTGGCTGGAGGTGGTCCACGACTTTCCGTCGTCGCTCAGCAGCCCGATGGCGCAACCCACGTCGAGGGTCGACGCGGCCGCGCGACAGATTCGCGCCGCCAGCTCTTGCTCGCCATCGGCCACGTCGACGAAGGCACGCAGAACCGCCGTGAGGAGGGGGAGCCAAGTCTCCTTGCCCGTCGAGCTTGCGTCACTGCTGGATTCCAAAGGCGACCGCCTTCTCATCCATACTTTCCCCCGCCTGACTCGGAAAGGAGCATCTCTGCCTCACCACCGCCGCGCGAAAAACTCACAAGAAACCGGTTTGGTTTTCCGTCGCGGGGCGCGCTCGGCGCCCGTGCCTTCGTCACGCGCTGCTGAATGGGTCACGGGCGAACCCGTACGGCTGCACCAGCAGCTGCAATAGCGAGGCGGCCCGTACCGAAGCACGGGCCGCACCAGGACACGCTCAGTGGGTGAGACGAGTCGTGAGCAGGTCGGCGAAAGCGCTACACGCATCCACTGTCGTGAAGATACCAACCACGTGCCCGTGATCGGTGACGACGGCGGAGCCGTATTTGTGCGCAGCCATCATCGACACCACCTCGTCCAAGCCCGCGTCGGGGCTGACCACGTAGGTGTCGGTCGTCATCGCTTCACTGACGGCAATCTTGGTCGGGTCGACGCCGCTCAGCGTTTCGACCAGGTGTAAATCGCGGTCGCTGACCACACCGACCAGCTTGCCTTGGTGAAGCACCGGCAGATGGCGAATGCGCTGCTCGCGCATCATCTGGTGGGCGACCGACATGGGTTGTTCGTCGCCGATGGTTTGAACGTCGGCGGTCATGTACTTTTTGATGTGGGGGATGCTCTTGGTCATGTTTTTTTCTTCTCGGCCAGATGCGTGTGCAGCGGTCAGCGGGCGACGAGGGGGAAGTTGGTGTCGGCGGCCCTGCGGTCGCCTTGGTGGTAGGTGTGCCGGCGGCCGTGGTGCTCGCGATGCTGCTCGCACCACCGCTCGGCTCCGGAAGAAGCCTGACGAGCGGCCACGCAACGCGGGCACGGCGGCTCGATCACGGGTGGGGGAAGCTCATGCGCCTTGGGCGGGACGACGAGCACGGGGCAACCGGCTTGTCGAATCACGGCGTCTGCCACCGAGCCCAACAGCCAGCGCACCACGCCGTGTAGCCCATGCGATCCGACCACCAGCACGTCGGCCTCGAGCTGGCTCGCCAGGCTGGTCAGTCCCAAGGACGGATTGTCGACGAGCACGTGCCCGTACACGCGTACGTTGGCGGCCGAGAACTCGGGTAAGGCCGTCAGCTGTTGGTCGAGATGCGCAATCAGCTCGCGCCGCAGCTCTTCGATGCTCTTGAGCGGCAGAGAGAGGCCGGCCACCGGGGCCTGCGCGGGCTGGCCATCGGGGCTGGCCGCGAGGCACACGTGAGCCACGTGGAGCTCGGCCGGCGCATGCTGCGCGGCTTGGCGGTAGGCGGCGTGCAGCGCGCGCACCGCTTGCTCGGAGAAATCGGTACCGGCGACGACGACGTAGGGCTTGTTCGGCATGATTGACCTACGAAGCCCCGTTGCACCGGGCATGCCAGCGCTATTTCTGCAGCTTTCTCGCGGTTTTCCACGGGATTGCAGGCCGATTGCGCAGCGCTTGCGCCCGCCCGCAAAGGCTGCGGTTGCGGGCGTGCGGCGCCGGACTAGGGCGTCGCTGAATTGCTGGTCTCGCCGTAAACGTGCCCGTGCCCGATGGTCCGTAAGTCACCGTCGGCGTATTTATGGCTGATAGCGCGCCGCGGGCAGTGCCCGCGCAATCGGCGCTGCCTCAGGCAACTGGGCGACGCCCAGCGCTGCTTTCACCTTCTGCCACTGCCGCTCATCCAACTGCAGGCGAACCATCGTGGACGACCTATGGAGCACATCTCTGCCCCAATGGAAAGAAGGCCCGCGACAACGGAGGGGTTAGCGTAGCTGCGCGCCCAGCTGGGCGCGGCGCGCGCGGGCCTGGCCCGCGCCACAAACCTCGGCCTACCAACAAACCGGCCGAACGACTCCTCACGGACCGTCGGGCACGGGCACGGGCACGTTTACGGGCACGCGCGAGCGATCCCAATTCAGGGACACGCCCTACCCCTTGGTTCGCGACGCCACGACCCCGTACTCGTGTAGCCGGTACTGGATGGTGCGGGCGCTGATGTCGAGCATCTCGGCGGCGCGGCTGGTCGAGCCGCCCACCGCGTCGAGCGTGGCCAAGATGGCGTGCTTTTCGAGCTCGGCCATGGTGGCGCCGGGAATGCGTGGGCCACCTTCGATGGTGGCGGGCGCGGCGTCGAACGGCAGGGCCTCCGCTTCGACCAGCTCGCCCTCCGTGAACACGACGGCGCGCTCGATCGCGTTTTCCAGCTCGCGCACGTTGCCGGGCCAGCGGTGAGCCACCAGCTTCGCCCGCGCGTCGTCGCTGAAGCCGTCGATGCGGCGTTGATTCTCGCGCGCGAAATGCCGCAAAAAATGCTCGGCCAGCAGCACGACGTCGTTGCCGCGCTGGCGGAGCGGCGGCATGTCGATGTGCACGACGTTGAGCCGGTAATACAGATCTTCGCGGAAGCGATGCTCACGCACCTCTTCGGCCAAGTTCTTGTTGGTAGCGGCCACCACGCGCACGTCCACCTTGATGGTTTCGTTGCCGCCCACTCGCTCGAACGTGCGCTCTTGCAGCACACGCAGCAGCTTGATCTGCGTGGCGGCCGGGATTTCGCCGATTTCGTCGAGGAACAACGTGCCGCCGTCGGCTTGCTCGATGCGGCCGATGCGCTTCTTGTCGGCGCCGGTGAAGGAGCCTTTTTCATGGCCGAAGAGCTCGCTTTCGAGCAGGCTTTCGGCCAGGGCCGCGCAGTGTAGGGAGACGAACGGCGCGCCTTTGCGCGGGCCCAGCGAATGCAGGGCGCGGGCTACTTCGCCTTTGCCGGTGCCGCTCTCGCCGGTGATGAGCACGGTAGCGCGAGCGCCCGAGACCTGGCGCACCATTTGATAGACGCGCTGCATGGCCGGACTTGCACCGAGCAAGCCTTCCAACCCTTCTTTGTCGCGCGCGCGCAATTGGCGGCGAAGGTTTTCGGCTTCGCTCTTGATTTCTTGCCGCGCCAAAGTGCGCTCGACCACCAACAACAGCGCGTCGAAATCGATGGGCTTGGTCAGGTAGTCTTCGGCCCCCGCGCGCATGGCGGCGACGGCGGTGGACACCTCACCGAAGGCGGTGGCGACGATGGTCGGGATTTCGATCTCGCGCTCGCGCAGTTGCCTCAGCAGCTCCATGCCGTCCATGTTCGGCATCTTCAAGTCGCTGATGATCAACCCCGGCGCGTTGTCGGAAACGGACGCCAGGGCCTCGACGCCATCGGCGGCCAAATCGACCTGGTATCCCTCTTGTTCCAGCAGCTTTGCCAGCCCATTGCGGGCAGTTGCTTCGTCGTCTACGACCAGGATGCGCGTCTTGCTCATGTCATTCTCCGGCGGCTTGCGCGAGCGGCAAGGTAACGTGAAAGCTAGTTTTGCCCGGGCGACTATCCACGTCGATAGTGCCACGATGATCAGTGACGATGCGATGGGTGATGGCGAGGCCCAGGCCGGTTCCGCCTTCTTTCGTCGAGTAGAAGGCGTCGAAAATCGGCGCTTCGGCGTCGTTGATGCCGGGGCCGTCGTCCTCGACGTCGATGGTCACGTGGCGGGGGCCGCGGCGACCACGTAGGCACACCGATTTGCCGCCGGCCTCGATGGCGTTGTTCAATAGATTGAGCAACACCTGCGTCAACTTCGCCGCGTCCGCGACGAGCTCGACATCGGCGCCGGGCAGGTCGGCGGTCAAAGTGACGCCGCCCGAAGCCGCGGAGGCTTCCGCCAAGCTTCGGGCATGCTCTAACGTCTTGATCAGGCTGACGGGTTTGAGCTGCAGCGGCTTGGGTCGGGCAAAGTCCAAGAATTCGGTAACCAAGTTGGCAAGACGGGTGATCTCGTCGCCCACCACGTTGGTGGCGTCGAGCATCTCTTGCGGGTCCGACTTACGCTTGATGGCGCGCTTCAAGAAGGAGAGGTGGAGCTGCGCGCCGTTCAACGGGTTACGGATCTCGTGGGCCAGGCCCGCGGCCAGGGTACCCACCGCCGCCAGCCGCTCGTTTTGACGCAGGTGCTCGTCCCTGGCTTTTTCGTCGGTCACGTCTCGGCCCGTCGCGAGCAGCACGATGCCTTGCGCGGCCGCGTCCGCCGAGCTCAGGCTCCACTCGACCTCACGCAGCTTGCCCGCGCGCGTGCGCAAAGCCGCCTCGAGGGGCTCACCTTCTCGGCTTTCCGCCAGCAGCTTCGCCAGGACGCCAGCGACGTGGCCGGAGCCGTCCTCCAGCCCGAGCACGTCGATGAACGGCTTGCCCATCACCTCGTCGCGCGCGTAGCCAGTGACTTGCTCGGCTTCGCGGTTGAAGAGCTGAATGCAGCCGCCGCGGTCGAGCCCGACGATGATCACCGCGGCCAGCTCGACCGCGCTCTTGTAGCGCTGCTCGGCAAGCTCGAGCGCGGTGCCCAGGTCGCGCTGCTCCTGCTTGGCTGCTTGCTGGATGCGCTCGACGAACGAGTCCTTGTAGGCTTCGAGCATGACGGCAAGCTCGAGATCCAAGATCCTCACCAGGGCCTCGCGCGTGGGGGCGGCCCGCTCGCCCAGGAGGTGATCGGCGATGCGCAAGAGCTCGACCCGGATCAGGGCCATGGCCGTCAGCATGTAGCGTTGCGGCAGCCCGATGCGCACGTGTACGCGACCGATGGTCGACGTTTGCTCGTGATAGGCCTCGTCGTACACGCCGCCGCACACGCGCGTGAGCCAGGTGACCAGAGACTTTTGCAAGCGCTGAATCTGCTCTTCACCGGTGAAGACGGCGTGCGCGTCCTCGTGCTCGCGAATGCGATCGTAGAACTCGCGAGCGATGCGCGGCAGCTCTGCCTGCGCCAGCCCGCCGAATTCGCTCAGGAGCCGCGCGTCACGCTCGTCGAGACGCACGTAGCGCTTGAGCTCCTGAAAGCGGGTTTCTTTTTGCATTGAGAGCAGCTGGGGCTTCTAACATTCGGGCCTAGCCGTGAGAAGCCGTCCGAGCGCTGCGGGCCGCGGGCGACTCCACCAACAGGACTTCCATCAAGCGCGCGTAGTCGAGCGGTTTGCTCAGCACGACCGGGGGCATCGAGCCGAACGCAGGCGGCAAGGGTTGGTTGGGGTGGCGCGTGAGCACGACGATCTGAAGATCGGGGTTGTGAGCGCGCGCCAAGCGAGCAATCGTGACGCCGTCGGTCAGCGGCACGTGTAGCTCGGTGATCAAGATGTTGGGCAGCGGCTGGGTGGACAGGCGCCGGACCGCGCTGTGGCCGTCGCGCACCACCTCCACACAGAACCCGTCTTCCTCGAGCAGGCTGGCCAGGCGCTGGCTCGACCGGAAATCTCCGTCGACGAGCAGAACGCGAGGCGGGCCGAGAGGGGGTACGGACATTACTGGTGGAGCGGCTTTGCAAAGAGCCGGCCAACGCGCGGAAACGCGCTGCTCTCCGTATTTCCGCGAAACGCGGCGGTCGCAGGCGCGCATTTTTCGCCTGCCCGCAAGAATTGCGCGCGGGCGGGGTGGGCGGACGGGAAAAGCGCCGGGATTGCGCGCGGCACGTGTCTTGCGATGGCGAGCGCGAACATGTCCACCGAGGTCGAGAAATTCAATTACGACGATTCCGTCGTTCGCAAGTTCGCCTTCGCCACTGCCGTATGGGGTGTCGTCGCGACGCTCGCGGGGTTGTGGCTGGCGTTGATGTTGGTCAAACCCGAGCTGAGCTTCGGTTTGCCGCAATTGACGTTCGGTCGGCTGCGACCGCTGCACACCAACGCCGCCATCTTCGCGTTCGCGGGCAATGCCGTGTTCGCGGCCATCTACTACTCCAGCCAACGCCTGCTGAAGGCGCGCATGTTCAGCGACGCGCTCAGCAACTTCCACTTCTGGGGTTGGCAAGCCATCATCGTGGCTGCGGCGTTGACGTTGCCCTTCGGCATCACGCAGTCCAAAGAGTACGCCGAGCTGGAGTGGCCAATCGATCTGGCCATCGTCGTGGTTTGGGTCGCGTTCGCGATCAACTTCTTCGGCACCATCGCGCGCCGGCGTGAGCGGCACATCTACGTCGCGATCTGGTTTTACATGGCCACCATCATCACGGTGGCGATTCTGCACATCGTGAACAACCTGGCGTTGCCGGTCACCGCCACCAAGAGCTACTCGCTGTACGCGGGCGTACAAGACGCCTTCATTCAGTGGTGGTACGGGCACAACGCGGTCGCGTTCTTCCTGACGACGCCGTTTTTGGGCTTGATGTATTACTTCTTGCCCAAGGCCGCCAATCGCCCGGTCTACTCGTATCGGCTGTCGATTCTGCATTTCTGGTCGCTGGTCTTCATCTACATCTGGGCCGGCCCTCACCACCTGCACTACACGGCGCTGCCGGAGTGGGCCTCCACGCTCGGCATGTTGTTCAGCGTGATGCTGTGGATGCCTTCGTGGGGCGGCATGATCAACGGTCTGCTCACGCTGCGCGGCGCCTGGAACCGCGTGGCCGAAGACCCGGTGCTCAAGTTCTTCGTGGTGGGCGTGACGTTCTACGGCATGGCCACCTTCGAGGGCCCGCTGTTGTCGATCAAGAGCGTGAACGCGCTGTCGCACTACACCGACTGGACGATTGCGCACGTGCACAGCGGCGCCCTCGGCTGGAACGGCTTCATGACCTTCGGCATGCTGTACTGGCTCGCGCCGCGCATCTTCCAGACCAAGCTTTGGTCCAAGAAGCTGGCCGAAGCCCACTTCTGGTTCGGCACCCTGGGCATCCTCATCTACATCGTGGCCATCTACGCCGCGGGCGTGACCCAAGGCCTGATGTGGCGCGCTTTCGACGACACGGGCCGGCTCTCCTACCCGGATTTCGTCGAGACGGTCGTGCGCATCATTCCCATGTATTGGGTGCGCGTGGTGGGCGGCTCGCTGTTCGTGGCCGGCATGGTGATGGGCCTGGTCAACATCGTGATGACCTGGCGCGGCCGTCCCGCCCAATACGAAGACTCCGCCGACGAGGCGCCAGCGCTCGGCCCCTATCAAGGGTTCACGCCCCAGCTGGTCATCCCCCGCTTCAGCCAAATGACCGCCACCGGTCACCGCTTGGTCTACTTTGCGAAGGCGCAGTGGCACCGCGTTTGGGAGCGCAACCCGCTCAAGTTCGCGCTGTGGGCGGCGGCGGCGGTGATCATCGCCTCCGCGTTCGAGATGGTGCCGACGTTCCTGATCCGCTCGAACATTCCCACCATCGCTTCGGTCAAGCCCTACACGCCGCTCGAGCTCGTGGGGCGGGACATCTACGTGAGCGAAGGTTGTTACAACTGCCACTCGCAGATGATTCGCCCGATTCGCGCCGAGACCGAGCGCTACGGCGAGTACTCGAAGCCGGGTGAGTTCGTGTACGACCACCCGTTCCAGTGGGGCTCCCGCCGCATCGGTCCAGATCTGCAGCGGGTGGGCGGCAAGTACCCCGACCTTTGGCACGTCCGTCACATGGCGGACCCGCGCTCGACCACGCCGCAGTCGATCATGCCGTCGTACGCCTGGCTCGAGCAGACGAACCTGGACTTCGGCTCGGTGCAGAAGCGGGTCGACGCCATGGCCATGTTGGGCGTGCCGTACGGCGACGCCGTGCTGCACGGTGAGCGCATGGCCCGCGACCAAGGTCGCGAAATTGCCGAGCGCATCGCCAGCCAAGGTGGGCCCAAGCACCTCGAAGACAAGCAAATCATCGCCTTGGTCGCCTACCTGCAGCGCCTCGGCACCGACATCAAACACCAAGGTTCTTGAACATGAAGCTCAGCGACATCGTCTCTTCCATGCACATCACCATCTACGCCGAAGTTCCGCTGCTCATCTTCATGGGCGTGTTCATCGGTGTGTGCCTCAACATGCTGCGCCAGGGTGGCAAGTTGGACGAAGTGGCCCAGCTGCCCTTGCGCAGCGAACGCTCTTCGCGGAGGCCGCAGTGAGCGACGGCAGCACGGAGTCGGGCACGACCGTGCCGGTGCAACCGAAAAAATCGGGCGCCGAGCAAGATCAGCTGCTCGATCACGAATACGACGGCATTCGCGAGTACGACAACCCGCTGCCGCGCTGGTGGGTGTGGATGTTCGCGGGCAGCTTCTGGTTTTCGGTTGCCTACTTCTTCCACTACCACGTGTCGGGCAACGGCGTGTCGGTCGCGGCCGCCTACGAGGCCGACGTAGCCGAGGCGCGAGAGCGGGCCGCCAAGTCGAGCCTGGCCGCGCCCGTGAACGAAGAATCGCTGGGTAAGCTGATGGCGGACGCGGCGTTGATGAAGGACACGCAAGCGCTGTTCGCGCTGCGCTGCGCGGCTTGTCACGGCGATCGCGGCCAGGGCCTGATTGGGCCGAATTTGACCGACAACTCCTGGATTCACGGCCACGGTAGCCTGACGGACATTTACGGGGTCATCGATCAGGGCGTGCTCGCCAAGGGCATGCCGGCTTGGGGTAAGCAGTTGTCGCCGATCGAGCTGCGCAAGCTGGCCGCCTTCATCGGCAGCAAGCGCGGCACCGCCCTCCCGGGTAAGGCACCCGAGGGCGAGCTCGTCGAGCACTACTGAGGTCCATGTCCGTCCCCATCGCCCCCGAGCGCGTGTTGCCGACGCTGAACGCCGACGGCACGCGCAACCGTATCCGCCCGCGACCCTACGACGGTCGGCTGCTGCGAGCGCGCCGTTGGGTCGCCTGGGCGCTGATGGCCCTGTTCGTGTCGTTGCCGCTGCTGCGCATCCACGGCAAGCCCGCGATGCTGCTCGACGTCGTGCATCGGCAGTTCGTGCTGTTCGGTCATACGTACCTACCGACCGACGGCGTGTTGTTGATGCTGCTGATGCTCGGCATCTTCGTGAGCATCGTGCTCATCACGGCGTTGGTAGGGCGCGCGTGGTGCGGCTGGGCTTGCCCGCAGACCGTGTACATGGAGTTCCTGTTTCGGCCGCTGGAGCGCCTGTTCGAGGGCCCGCGCGAAGCCCAGCTTCGCATCGACAAAAACGGCGTCAACGCCCGGCGAGTCGCGAAAAACGCGGTGTATTTGCTGCTGGCTTTCGTGCTGGCCAACGTCTTCTTGTCCTACTTCGTCGGCACGGACACGCTGCGGCATTGGATGCTGGAAGCGCCCAGTCAGCACGTGGGCGGGTTCGGCGTCGTGTTGGTGACGACGGGGCTGGTGTTCTTCGATTTTGCCTACTTCCGCGAGCAGATGTGCACGGTCATCTGCCCCTACGCGCGCATCCAGTCGGTGTTGCTGGATCCCAAGTCGCTCGTCATCGGCTACGACGCGCGCCGCGGAGAGCCGCGCAGCCACGGCAAAGCCAAGACGGTGGGGCACGGCGACTGCATCGACTGCCAGGCCTGCGTCACGACTTGTCCCACCGGCATCGACATCCGCCAGGGCCTCCAGTTGGAGTGCATTGCCTGTGGTCAGTGCGCCGACGCCTGCGATTCGATCATGGATCGCATCAAGAAGCCGCGCGGTCTGATTCGCTATTCGTCGCAAGCGGCGCTGGAGAGCGGCAAGCCCGGCCGCATGCTGCGCCCGCGGGTGCTGATCTACGCCGTGCTCTTGCTCGGCCTCGCGCTTTCGCTCGTGCTGGTTGCCGGGGGCCGTCCGACGGCGGAGGTCACGGTATTGCGCGGGCTGGGCGCGCCGTTCACGGAAGCCGGCCCCGAGGTGATCAATCAACTGCGCCTGAAGGTAGGAAACCGCAGCGAAAAAGCGCGGAGCTTCAGCGTGACGCTCGTCGATCTGCCGAGCGCTAGGCTGGTTGCGCCGGAGCTGCCGCTCACCGTCAAGGCCGGCGAGCAAGCCGCCACCAGCTTTTTCGTCGTGGTTCCGCGCGCCGAGCTGCACGGCAGCCGCCGCATCCAGCTACGCGTCGGTGACGGCGAAATTTTCGAGCTGGTTCCGTACACGCTACTTGGCCCCGAAGGAGACACGGCTCGATGACCGAAGATTCTCAGACGACGACGACTGGCCGCTCCGCTTGGGCCTGGGTCCCCGCCATGCTGCTGGGCAGCATGTTCGTGGGGCTGGGCTCCATGGCCTACGTCGCCATCGACGATCCGCATTTTGCCCTCGAGCCCGACTACTACGACAAAGCCGTGCATTGGGATCGCAGTCAGGCCGAACAGCGCGCCAGCGCCACGACCGGGCTGCAACTGCAGCTGAACGGACCGCTCGTCACCGCCGCCGACGGCAGCGTCGAGGTCCAAATTCGCGTCACCGACCGCGCCGCGGCGCCGTTTCCTGGCGCGCGCGTCGAGCTGCAGGCGTTTCCCAACGCCTACGCGGGCCAGGTGCAAGACCTGGTTTTGCGAGAGAACGCGCCCGGCGTGTACGTGGGGCGGCTGAACCGCGGCGTGCTCGGGTTGTGGGAGCTGCGCATCGGTGTCGTCCGCGACGCCGTGCGTTTTCGCGAGGTGCGGCGCCTGGACGTGGTCAAAGGAGGCGCGGCTTGATGCTGGCCTGGCTCATCCCCATGATCAGCGCGGGCGCGCTCGGTAGCGTGCACTGCGTGGGCATGTGTGGCGGGTTGATCGCGGTCGCTAGCGACGGCGCTTCCGGCGCGCGGCAGCGCTTGGCGGTGCAGCTGGGCTACCAAGGCGCGCGGCTCGCCAGCTACCTGGCGCTGGGGATCGTGGCGGGCACGTTGGGTCACGCCCTGGACTTAGCGGGGCAAGCGGCAGGCCTGGGCAAGACGGCGGCGGTCTTGGCCGGCGCCACCATGATGCTGTGGGGCTTGTGGTCGATGCTGGAGGCTGGCGGCGCTCGCTTGAAGTTGCGCTTGCCGCAGCTTCGGCTGTTGCCGGCGTCCGCGCTGGCGTGGTTGGGGCGAACGGGTCAACGCTCTCCGGTCGCGCGCGCCACGTTGCTCGGCGGCGCGTCGGCGTTCTTGCCCTGCGGCTTTCTGTACGCATTCGCGCTCGCGGGGGCGGCAACCGGAAGCCCGCTGGGCGGCGCGCTGGTCATGGGCTCGCTGTGGCTCGGTAACCTGCCGGCGCTGCTCGGCTTCGGCCTGTTGATCGGCGGAGTTCTTTCGCGCGCCCGGCGTCACCTGCCTCTGTTGAGCGCCGCCAGCGTGTTCGTGCTCGGGCTGTTCACGCTCAGCCATCGCGTCAATTTGCCCGCTTTTGCCCTGCCTGCCGGCATCAACGCGCTTTCGGCCGAAACCCAAGCGGGCCCGCGCCGCTCGGCGCCGGTGCCGCCCATGGCCGCCGATTGCCCCTGCCACAAGCGGCACGCGCAATGACCTCCCTCGCCGTCGACACTCGCACGCTGCAGCAAGTAGCGCCACCGGTGCTGTGCGCGCACTGTTCCTTGCCGGTAGCGGCGGGTGACGTCAACCTAGATGGCCCCTCTTTTTGCTGCGCCGGCTGCCGTTCGGTCCACGCCATCGTCCAGAGCGCGGGTCTGGGTGGCTACTACCAGTACCTCGACCGCGATCGCCCGGCGCCGGCACCGACGCTCAAGACCGCGCGGCGCTACCAGGAGCTGGACGAGCCTAGCTTTCAAGCGCGTCACGTCAGCGTCGACGCGAACGGCGGCAAATCGGCGGATCTGCTGCTCGAGGGCATTCACTGCTCGGCTTGCGTCTGGCTCGTGGAGCGCGTCGGCCGGGTCGTGCCCGGCGTGACCCAAGCCCGGCTCGACTTGTCGCGCAACGTGGTCAGCCTCAGCTGGGACGGCGAGAAGACGACCTTGAGCCAAATCGCGCGTGGGCTCGAGTCGCTCGGCTACCCCGCGCACCCGGTCGGCCAGTCTCAGCTCGTTGCCCAGCGCGTGCGCGATCGGGAGCTGCTGTTGCGGCTGGGCATCGCAGGAGCGGCGGCCGGCAACGTCATGTTGATGGCATTCGCTCTGTACAGCGGCGCTTTCAGCGGGATGGAGCTTGCGTACCAGACGCTATTTCGTTGGGCCAGCCTGGCGATTGCGACGCCGACCGTGTTTTGGGCGGGCGGCGTATTCTTGCGTGGCGGTTGGGCGTCGTTGCGCACGCGGACGCCGCACATGGATCTACCGGTCAGCGTCGGCATTCTGGCTGGGTACGTGGGCGGAGCCGTCAACACCTTCACCGGACGCGGCGAAATCTATTTCGACTCGCTCTGCACGTTGATTTTTTTGCTGCTGGTCGGCCGCTATCTGCAGCAAAGCCACCACCGGCGCTCCACGACTCAGAGCGAGCTCTTGCTGGCATTGGCGCCGCAAACCGCGCACGTGCTGGAAGCAGACGGCGAGCGAGACGTGCCCGCCGACGCGGTCGCGACCGGCGCTACCGTGCGAGTGGGCGTCGACGAACGCATCCCCGTCGACGGCGTGGTGCTGCGCGGCGCCGGCAGCGTCGACACCAGCTTGCTCACCGGTGAGCCCATGCCCAGCGAAGCCGGCGTATCCGACCGGGTGTACGCCGGCACCCACTGCCGCGCGGGCCAGCTGTGGATTCGCGCCGAGGCCGCGGGTGCGACGACGCGCCTCGGCCGATTGCTGGTCAGCGTCGAAGAAACGCAGCGCCAGCGCGCTCCCATCGTGCGCTTGGCCGATCGCGTCTCCGGCTACTTCGTCGTCGGCATCTTGCTCGTGGCTGCCTGCACGCTGGCGCTGTGGTTGTGGCTCGATCCGCGCCACGCCATCGATCACACGGTGGCGCTCTTGGTCGTCACTTGCCCCTGCGCGCTCGGCATGGCCACGCCGCTGGCCGTCAGCGTCGCGCTCGGACGCGCCGCCAGGTCGGGCATCCTGTTCAAGGGTGGCGAGTTCATGGAAGAGCTGGCTCGTCCAGGCGTGATTGTCTTCGACAAGACCGGCACGCTGACCCTCGGTCAGCCCGAGCTCGTGGCTTGGATGGGCGAGGCTTCTTGGCAGGCGCCGCTGCGAGCGCTGGAAGCCAACTGCGGGCACCCGCTGGCGCGCTCCATCCAACGCGCGTTTCCGGAGACCGAGCTCCAGGCGGAAAGCGTCGAGGAGCTGGCGCAAGGTGGCATGTCGGGCCGGGTCGGCGGCAAGAACCTGCTGGTCGGCTCGCCCGCCCTGATCGAAAAACGGCTCGGGCGCTTGCCGAGCTGGGCCGAAACGCTGGTGAAGACGCACGCCGCTTCCGCGCGCACGCCCGTCGTGCTGGCCGCCGATGGCGCGGTGCGCGCCGTGGCCGCGTTCGGCGACGCCATCCGCCCCGAAGCCGCCGCCAACTTGGCGGCGCTGGCAAAGCTGGGCTTCCGTTTCGAGATCTTATCCGGCGATCACCAAAGCGTCGTCGACGCGGTGGCGCGCGAGCTCGGTATCCAGCCCGAGAGCGCGCGCGGCGGGCAATCGCCCGAGTCGAAGCTCGAGAGAATTGCCGAGCTGCGCCGTCGAGGTGAGCACGTCATCATGGTGGGCGACGGCGTGAACGATGCGGCCGCGATGGCGGCGGCCAGCGTTGGCGTGGCCGTCCACGGAGGCGCGGAGGCTTGCCTGCACGCCGCCGACGTTTTTGCCACACGCTCCGGCCTCGGTCCCGTGACCGAAGCCGCCCGCGGCTCACGACGAACCTTGGCGGCTATTCGTCGCGGAATCGTCATTTCTCTGGTCTACAACGTCGTGGGCATCGGTTTGGCGGCGCTGGGCATCTTGAGCCCGCTCGTCGCTGCCGTCATGATGCCGCTCAGCTCGATTTCCGTCGTTTCCCTGGCTCTTCGCGCCAAGACTTTCGCAGCGGTGAAACCATGAGCATCATCTTTCTGATTTTACCGATTACTCTGCTGCTATCGCTCAGTGCGGTGGCGGCGTTCGCGTGGGCCACTCGCGGGGGGCAGTTCGACGATCTACGCACGCCCGCCGTGCGCGCCCTGCACGATCCCTCGGCGAGCAGCAGCCCGCGCCCCGAAGCTCGCGAGACGCTGCCATGAGCTCCGCCGAGCTCGACGCTTACTTTCGCGCCGCCAACTACCTCACGGTCGGCCAAATCTACCTGCAGGACAACCCGCTCTTGCGGGAGCCCCTGCGGCCCGAGCACATCAAGCCGCGGCTGCTCGGCCATTGGGGCACGTCGCCAGGGCTCAACCTGCTTTACGCGCACCTCAATCGCGCCATCGTGCGCGACGACTTGAACGTGTTGTTCCTCGCTGGGCCCGGCCATGGGGGACCGGCGGTTGTCGCCAACGCCTATCTAGAAGGCACCTATTCGGAAATTTACCCGCACATTTCGCAAGACGAGGCGGGTCTGGTCCGGCTATTTCGCCAGTTTTCCACGCCCGGCGGCATTCCCAGTCACGCCGGGCCGCACACGCCCGGCTCGATCCACGAAGGCGGAGAGCTCGGCTACGTGCTGTCGCATGCGTTCGGTGCCGCCTTCGATCGGCCCGATCTGATCGTGGCGGCCGTGGTCGGCGACGGCGAAGCCGAGACGGGGCCGTTGGAGGGCGCCTGGAAGGGCATCAGCTTCTTGAACCCCGTGCACGACGGCGCGGTGCTGCCCATCTTGCACCTCAACGGCTACAAAATCGCCGGTCCGACCGTGCTCGGTCGCTCCAGCGACGAGGACATTGCCAACTTGTTGTCGGGGCACGGCTACGACGTCCACTTCGTGAATGGGCACGAGCCCGGCGCCGTTCACGCGCGGCTCGACCAAGTGCTCGAGCAATGTCTGAAGACCATTGCTGAAATCCAGCAGCAGGCGCGGCAAGCGGGCAAGGTGACCAAGCGTCCGCGTTGGCCCGCGATCGTGATGCGCACGCCCAAAGGTTGGACGGGGCCGCGCGAAGTGGACGGCAAATTGGTCGAAGGCACCTTTCGCTCGCACCAAGTGCCGGTGGCGGACGTGCGCAACAACGCCGGCCATCTCGAAATTCTGGAGAAATGGCTGAGGAGCTATCGCCCCGACGAGCTGTTCGACGCTCAGGGTCGCTTGCGGCCCGCGCTGGCGGCGTTGGCCCCGCGAGGCTCGCGTCGCATGAGCGCCAACCCGCTCTCAAACCCGGGCTCGAACAGCAAGCCGTTGAACGTTCCGGCGCTGGAGCCGTACGCCCTGGCCGTCGCGCAACCTGGTCGTGAGCTTCACGAGTCGACCCGTCAGCTGGGCCTGTTGTTGCGCGACATCTACCGCGACAACCCCGAGACCTTTCGCCTGATGTGCCCGGACGAAGCCAGCTCCAATCGGCTGGGGGCCGTGTTCGAAACGCAGCAGCGCTGCCTGGTGGCGCCCGAGCAAGCCGGCGATGACCGGGTTGCGGCCGACGGCCGCGTGATGGAAGTGCTGAGCGAGCACAATTGCCAAGGCTGGCTGGAGGGCTACACCTTGACGGGGCGGCACGGCCTGTTCGCCACCTACGAAGCCTTTGCCCTGATCGTGGCGTCCATGGCCACCCAGCACGCCAAGTGGCTCGAAGCGTGCGTCGACCTGCCGTGGCGCAGCTCGGTGCCGTCCCTCAACTACCTTTTGACGTCGACCTGTTGGCGCAACGACCACAACGGCTTCAGCCATCAGGGGCCCGGCTTCATGGACACTATTTTGTCCAAGAAAGGCAGCGTCGCGCGGGCTTATTTGCCTCCCGACGCGAACTGCTTGTTGGCCGTCGCCGAGCATTGTTTGAAGAGCAAAGACCACGTCAACCTGATCATCATCGACAAGCAGCCACAGCTGCAGTGGCTCGACTTGGCCGCGGCGCGGCTTCACTGCGAAGCCGGCGCGTCCACTTGGAGCTTTGCCTGCACCCACGCCGAGCGCGCGCCCGACATCGTGCTGGCCTGCGCGGGCGACACCGCGACCCAGGAAACGCTCGCCGCCGCGGCCTGGCTGAGGACGCACGCCCCCGAGCTGGCGGTACGGGTCGTCAACGTCGTCGACTTGATGACGCTGGCCACGCCCACCGCGCACCCCCACGGTATGAGCGCCGACCGCTTCGATTCGCTGTTCACTCACGATACCCAAGTGGTGTTCGCCTTTCACGGCTACCCGGGCGCGGTGCACCAGCTGCTGCACGGTCGACCCAACCCGGGCCGGTTCCACGTGCGCGGCTACCGCGAGGAAGGCACCACGACCACGCCTTTCGACATGGTGGTGCTGAACCAGACCAGCCGTTTTCACCTCGTCATGCTGGCGCTCCAGCACGCGCGGGTTCAGCTGGAGAAAGCGGAATTTCTAACGCGGGAGTGCCACGCCGCGCTGGCGCGTCACACCGAGTACGTGCGCGCTTGCTTCGAAGATTTGCCGGAAATTCGCGATTTCCGTTGGCCTAGCTCCGCCCCATGACCCACGCCGTCTTGGCGCTCAACGCCGGCTCTTCGACCTTGAAGTTCAGCATCTTTCGCTTCCACGCCGGCACCGAGACGGAGTTGGGGGCCGGCAATCTAGAGGTGAACGACGGAAACGACGCCGCGCTGCTGGAGCGCGTGCTGGCCGAGGCGGAACGCTTGGCGGGCGCTCCGCCCGACGCGGTGGGGCACCGCATCGTTCACGGCGGCGAGCAGTTCACGGCACCGGTTCGAGTCGACGAGCACGTCCTCGCTCGCTTGGCGACGCTTTCGGATTTGGCGCCGCTGCATTTGCCGCCCGCCTTGGCTTTGCTCCGAAAGGCGCTCGAGCGCTTGCCCCGAGTGCCCCACGTCGCCTGTTTCGATACCGCTTTCCACCACGGCCTGCCGGAAGTGGCGCGCCGCTTTGCGCTGCCCAGCGCTCTGTACGAGCGCGGCATTCATCGCTATGGCTTTCACGGGCTTTCCTGCGAGTACGTGCTGTCGGCGCTCGGCTCACCGCCACCCCGACGGCTGATCATCGCCCACCTGGGCAGCGGCGCCAGTCTCACCGCCGTCCTCGACGGCCGCTCCATCGACACCAGCATGGGGCTGACCCCCGCTGGCGGCATCGCGATGGGCACGCGCTCGGGCGACCTCGACCCTGGCATTTTATTGCACCTGCTGCGAGAGCGGACGCACACCGTGGACGAGCTGACCGAGCTCATCCATCACGACTCCGGGTTGAAGGGCGTGACCGGCGACTCGAGCATGAGCAAGCTGCTGGCGCGCGCCGAGCACGGCGACGCTCCGGCAAAAATGGGCATCGAGCTATTCGCTTATGGCGTGAAAAAGCAGATTGGCGCCTACATGGCCGCACTGGGCGGGCTGGATTGCTTGGTGTTTACCGCCGGCATCGGCGAGCACTCGCCGCTGGTGAGAGCGCTGGCGCTCGAAGGGCTGAGCTGGTCGGGTATCGAGCTCGACGTCGAAGCCAACCACGCCGGCGCTTCGGTGATCAGCCGCAAGTCGTCACGCGTGGTCGTACGCGTGCTGCCGACGAACGAAGACTTGGTGATCGCGCGCGCGGCTCGCGCCGTCTTGCCGACGGCGCCCCACGGCAGCGCTATTCGCTGAAGACGAGCTCCACCGTGCGAAGCGCCACGTTGCCGCCCGGCGCAGGCGCGTCGGCGCCACCGTTCGGCAACGGGGCCGGGCTCGGCGCGGGATAAATGCCGTAGGTTTCGTCGAGCGCGACGGTCACTTGAGTGGCGTGCAGCGGGCCCGCGATCAGACTGCCGGAACGAGAGCAACCGCCGTTGGGACCGGCCGTGCAAGGAGCACAAGCGCCGTCTGGGCTCGTCTGCGAACAGTCGACGGCGCTGCCGGCGCGCGCCGAGAACGTGAAGGTCCCAGGCTCGATGCGCTTGGCTTGGTCGCACGACACTTTGGCCTCGGCACCGGTGTCGTAGGGCACGCAGGTCGCCGGCAGTTGACCCTGAACGCTGAACAAACCGTCCCAGCTCGTGGACCAAATCTCACCCGGTTGTAGCTGCACCGTGTTCGGAAACGCGCAAATTCCCGGGCAGCCTCCGGCGCCCTGCTTTCTCAGGCTCACGCAGGAGCTTCGGCAATCCCCCAAGCTGGGCAGCGCGGAACCGTCGGCGTCGGCGACTTGAAACAGGGGCGCGACTCCGCAGGTCACCATTTCTTGGCCGAGGTACAAAGTCGTGGTCGTCTGATTGGCGATCGAGACATTGACCGACGCCGCGTAGTCGTCGTCCAGGCTGCTGCACACGGCGGCGCCGCCGGTGCCGGCGTGGCCCGCCTGACCGGCGCCCCCCGTTCCACCGCTGCCCGTCGCGCCGGTGCCGTCGTCGCCCGGGTGCGCGCTGGACTTGCCGCCGCAAGCCGCGAGGGTGGACACCAAAAGCGCAACCGCGAGCCGGACGAGTGGGGACACGAAGCTCAACTGCAAGCAAGCGCCGGGCCCGCCCTGCGCGTTGCAGTTTCAGCCAAAAATGGCCGCGAGCCAGGTGATGCGGGCGCGGCCGGTGGCACAAGGTTGGGCCAAGCCACGACGCCGGCGTCGCACGGCGTGGCGCACGTTGTAGACAAAGCACGTTAGCCTGGCGCCATGGATTCCAGAGCCTGGCTCGAAGTGGCAAAGCCACTGACCGATCGGATCGCGATGGCGACCGGTTTGGCGCGAAGCACGATCGTCGCCGCCATGATCTTGCTGATCGGGCTGATTGCGGCCGCGGTCTTGGGGCGGTTGGCGCGCCGAATGGTGGCCAAGAGCGCGCGTTGGCTCGGCAGCTTGCAGCCCGGCGCGATGAGCCTGCCGCATTTCGATCGCGTCGAGAAGGCGGTTGGCGGCGCGGTGTACTGGCTGGTGGTGGTTTGCTCGGTGATGGCGGCCACCGAGACGCTCGGCTTGCCGGTGGTCACGGCGTGGCTCTCCGGCGTTGCGACGTTCCTGCCGCGAGTGGCGGTGGCGATCGTGATCGTCGCGCTGGGCACCGTGGCCGCCCGCATCACCCGGCACGTGGTGACCAGCACCGCCAGCGGCGCGAACGTCTCGTCGTCGGAGCGGCTGGGGCGCGTCACCGAGCTTGCGCTGTTGCTGGGCACGGCGCTGGTAGCCATCGAGCAGCTAGGCATCGAGATCTCGTTCTTGAAGGCGACCTTGCTGATCCTGTTCGCGGGGCTGCTGCTGGGCGCCTCCTTGGCGTTCGGCTTCGGCGGGCGAGACTTGGTGGCCAACATCTTGTCGGCTCACTACGTGCACCGCTTGTATCAGGTCGGGCAGGTGGTGCGCATCGACGGCGTCGAAGGGCGCATCGTCAAGATCGCCGAGACTTCCGTGATCTTGGAGTGCGCGGAAGGCGACGTGTCGATTCCAGCCCGCGTGTTCGCCGACGTCCGCTCGACTTTGATCGTGCGCAAAGGCGGTGACAAATGAGCGTCGAGGTCTTGCTGGTGCGCGCGTTCGCGGCCGCGCACCCCGAGGAAGTGGCGCGGTTCATCGAGCGCTTGCCGCCCGAGGAAGCCGCCGAGGTGTTGGGCTCGCTCGAGCTGGAAAATGCGGCCGAGGTGCTGTCGCGCGCCGTGCCGTTGATCGCCGCCATCTCGCTCACGCGCCTCGACACCGAGGTCGGCGGGCAGCTGCTGGAAGCCTGCCACCCCAGCTTGGCGGCGGGGCTGCTGTTCCGGATGGATCACGCGGCGCGCGCGCGCCTGCTGGGGGCGGTGTCGCCCACCCGCGCCGAAGACTTGAAGCGCATGACGGACTACGGTCCGCGCCGCGCCGGCGGCCGGCTCGATCCTCGGGCGCCGGCCCTGCCTGAAACCTTGTCGGTCGCGGAGGTGCTGGAGCGTTTGCGGGCGTACCCGGCCGGCGTCATGCACTACGTCTACGCCATCGATCCGGAGCACCGGCTGACCGGCGTCGTGAACATGCGCGAGCTGATGCTGGCGTCGCCCGAAGCGCCGCTCGGTACCATCGTCACGCGCGACCCCGAAACGTTGTTCGCGCACGACCCGCTTGAAGTCATCGCGCGGCACGCGGGCTGGAAGCGCAACCACGCCTTGCCGGTGATCGATCGCGAACGGCGGCTGCTGGGAGCGCTCCGCTACTCGACCTTTCGTGCCATCGAAACCGAGCTGGGGCAGGCCGCCACCGGGCCCGACACCGATCAAACCGCTTCCGCTTTGGCCGAGCTGTGCGCAGTCGGGGCTTCGGCGATGGCGCGCTTCATCGGCGCCGCGCTGGCTCTCGAGCCACCGCCGACCGATCGGCGCACCGAGCCGCCACCGCCCAGCATGCGACGCAGCGTGATTCCGGGAGGCATGACATGACTGCGGTCGCCGACCTAGCGTTGGTGTTCATGAGCGGGCACCCCGGCCTGGCCGGCGCGGTGCTCGAGCAAGTGGATCCGGACGAGGCCGCGCAGGCGCTCTTGCCGTTGGATATTCGGCGCGCGTCCGACGTGCTGATGCGCATGAGCGTCGACGCCGCGGCGCGCACCCTGCGCTGCATGGACGAAGCTTGGGCTCGCGAGACGCTGATCGCCGCCGACTTCGTGCAAGCCGCGCGTTGGCTCGCCAACCTCGACGACGAAGCCAGCGCGCGCTTGCTGGGCGCGCTCCCGGCCCAAAGCCAGCGCAACATCAAGGAAGCGCTCGAATTTCCGCCCGGCACCGCCGGCCGGAAATTCGAG
>Ga0207667_10000670_pt1 | contig 44352 bp, 43 predicted proteins | sample KBSCornC52_FD_184301 | JGI IMG/M metagenome (GOLD analysis project Ga0207667, IMG submission 184301) | Corn rhizosphere microbial communities from Kellogg Biological Station, Michigan, USA - KBS Corn C5-2 (SPAdes) (version 2) | ecosystem: Host-associated > Plants > Roots > Rhizosphere > Soil ... | reverse complement strand
AGGATCGCGATGTCCTCGAGCATCGCCTTGCGGCGATCGCCGAAGCCCGGCGCCTTGACCGCCGCGACCTTGAGGCCGCCACGCAGCTTGTTGACCACCAGCGTCGCCAGCGCCTCGCCCTCGACGTCCTCGGCGATGATCAGCAGCGGACGACTGCTCTGGACCACGGCCTCGAGGACCGGCAGCAGGGCCTGAAGATTACCAAGCTTCTTTTCGTGGATCAGGATGTACGGGTCGTTGAGTTCGACCTCCATCTTCTCCGGATTGGTCACGAAGTACGGCGAGAGATAGCCGCGGTCGAACTGCATGCCCTCGACCACGTCGAGCTCGAATTCGAGGCCCTTGGCCTCCTCGACGGTGATCACGCCTTCCTTGCCGACCTTCTCCATCGCCTCGGCGATCTTCTGGCCGACGACCTCGTCGCCATTGGCCGAGATGATGCCGACCTGAGCGATCTCATTGGTGCCCGCGACCGGCTTGGAGCGGCGCTTGAGATCCTCCACGACCTTGGTCGTGGCGAGCTCGATGCCGCGCTTCAGGTCCATCGGGTTCATCCCGGCGGCGACCGACTTCATGCCCTCGCGGACGATCGACTGGGCAAGCACGGTGGCGGTGGTGGTGCCGTCGCCGGCGATGTCGTTGGTCTTCGAGGCCACCTCGCGCACCATCTGCGCACCCATGTTCTCGAACTTGTCCTTCAGCTCGATCTCCTTGGCGACGGTGACGCCGTCCTTGGTGATCCGCGGCGCGCCGAATGCCTTGTCGAGAACGACGTTGCGGCCCTTCGGGCCCAGCGTCACCTTGACCGCATCGGCGAGGATGTCGACGCCGCGCATGATGCGCTCACGCGCGTCGCGCGAAAATTTGACGTCTTTCGCTGCCATGATTCTTGCCTCTACTTTCTATGCAATTCTGGAAGGTTGGATGGAGGTCAGGTCAGCCGACGATCCCGAGGATGTCGCTTTCCTTCATGATCAGCAGGTCCTCGCCGTCGATCTTGACCTCGGTGCCGGACCATTTGCCGAACAGGATGCGGTCGCCGGCCTTGACGTCCAGAGGGGTCACCTTGCCGTCGTCGGCGCGGGTCCCGGTGCCGGCGGCGACGACCTCGCCCTCCTGCGGCTTTTCCTTGGCGGTATCGGGGATGATGATGCCCCCAGCAGTCTTCTCCTCGGCCTCGACCCGGCGGACGAGCACCCGATCATGGAGCGGACGGAATTTCATTGCCTTCACCCTTTGCTCAGGCGGCGACCGGGCGGCCGCCGCGAATCTATGCGGAAAATCGTGTTAGCACTCGGCACCAGCGAGTGCCAGCCGGCATATGGGAGCCGGCTCGCGACCGTCAAGCACTGTCATGCGAAATAATCGCGACATGAGCCGCTACCGCCCGCCAGACCCGCGCTTTATAGGCTGGGGCGGCGTTCCCCCGAGGAGATGACGATGCGCTTGCTGCGCGGTGCCTGGCGATTGATGGTCGGGATCAAGGACGGTCTCGCCCTGCTCGTCTTGCTGCTGTTCTTCGGCATGCTGTTCACCATCCTCTCGGCCCGGCCGAATCCGACGATCACCCAGTCGGGGGCGCTGCGGTTCGACCTCAACGGCGCGATCGTCGAGCAGCCGGCCGAGGCCGCGCCGCTGACGCTGCTGACCGACAGCGGGCGCTCGCTCACCCGTGAATACCGCCTGCGCGACCTGATCCGCGCCGCCGAGAGCGCGATCGGCGACAGTCGGGTCAAGGCGGTGGTGCTCGACCTCGACGGCTTTTCCGGCGGCGGCCAGGCGGCGATCGACGAATTCGGCCGGGCGCTGGACAAGGTGCGCCGCTCGGGCAAGCCGGTGCTCGCCTTCGCCACCGCCTATGATGACGACGCCTACGCGTTGGCGGCGCATGCCAGCGAGGTCTGGCTCAATCCGATGGGCGCGGTGCTGCTGACCGGCCCGGGATCGAGCCACCTCTATTACAAAGGGCTGCTCGACAAGCTCGGCGTCGATGTCCGGGTCTACCGCGTCGGCCAGTTCAAATCGGCGGTCGAGCCGTTCACCCGCACCGACCAGTCACCCGAAGCCAAGCTCGCCGCCCAGACGCTGGTCGACAGCCTCTGGACCAGCTGGCGGCAGCAGGTGGCGACGGTGCGGCCGCAGGCGCAGATCGACGATTACGTTGCCAATATGACCGAGCGGGTCAGGGCGGCGGGCGGCGACCTTGCCCGCGCCGCCGGCCGGGCGGGGCTGATCGACCATCTCGGCGACCGCTATGCCTTCGGCCGCCGTGTCGCGACGCTGGTCGGCGAAGACAAGGATCGCGGCCCCGGCGGCTACAATGTGATCGCACTCGATCGCTGGCTGGCGGCCAATCCCGCTTCGCAAAGTGGACCGGCGATCGGCGTCGTCACCATTGCCGGCGACATCGTCGATGGCGAGGCGCCGGCCGGAACCGCCGGCGGTGAGACGATTTCCAAGCTGATCGGCAAGGCGCTCTCCAAAGATAATCTCAAGGCGCTGGTGGTGCGGGTCGATTCCCCGGGCGGCTCGGTCACCGCGTCCGAGCAGATCCGCGACGCGATCATCGAGGCCCGGCGCAAGGGCCTGCCGGTGGTGGTGTCGATGGGCTCGGTCGCCGCCTCGGGCGGCTATTGGGTCTCGACCCCCGCCCAGAAAATCTATGCCGAGCCGTCGACCATCACCGGCTCGATCGGCGTCTTCGGCCTGCTCCCGACCTTCAAGAAGACACTGGAAAAGACCGGGCTCAACGCGGACGGCGTCAAGTCGACGCCGCTGTCCGGCGAGCCGGACGTGCTGCGCGGACCGACCGATCAGGTCGAGCAGCTGATGCAGCTCGGCGTCAACGACATCTACCGCCGCTTCACCACCCTGGTCGGCCAGGCGCGGCGGCTGCCGGTGGCGCAGGTCGATGCGATCGGCCAGGGTCGGGTCTGGGCCGGCAGCACCGCCCGCGGCCTCGGGCTGGTCGACGCCTATGGCGGGCTCGACGATGCGATCGCCGCCGCCGCGAAATTGGCCAAGCTCGATCCGAAGGCGGTGCATGCCGAGTATATCGAGCGCAAGCCGCCGCTGCCGCTCCAGCTGCTCGCCGATCTGGCGCGCGATCGCGGCGACGGCGGCCAAAGCATCGATCCCTTCGGCGCGCTGGCCGGACGGCCGCATGCACTGCTCGTCCGGGCGCTGGCCGACGCCACCAGGATCGCCGGCGGTCCGGCGATCCAGGTGCGATGCCTCGACTGCGGGCCCGGCGACATGCCGCAGCGGACCGCGGCCAGCGGGCTCGTCACGCTGTTGCTCGCCCGGCTGGGGCTCAATTGAGCGTCACCGTCCGCTCGGCCAGCCGGGCGGACGCCGCCGCGATCCTCGCGGTCTACACGCCCTACATTCTCGAGACCCCGATCACCTTCGAGGAGGCCGTGCCGAGCGTCGAGCATTTCGCCGAGCGGGTCGCGCCCTCGCCGCTTCACCCCTGGTTCGTCGCCGAACGCGACGGCGCGGTGCTCGGCTATGCCTATGCCGCACCATTCAACTACCGGCCGGCCTATCGCTGGAGCGTCGAGACCACCGTCTACATCGCGCGCGAGCATCATCGCCAGGGGATCGGCGCAATGCTCTACCGCCGGCTGATCGCGGATCTGGAGGCGCTCGGCTACGTCAACGCCGTCGCGCTGATCACCGCCTCCAATACCGGCAGCATCGCCATGCATGAGCGGCTCGGATTCGCCGAGGTCGGGCGCTGGCCACGGATCGGCTTCCGCCTCGGCGCCTGGCAGGACGTCGTCATCTTGCAACGGTCATTGGCGCCGCACCGCATCCCGCCGCCGGAGATCGCTCAGCCGTAGCGGGCAGTGCAGAGCTTGAGCATCGGCACCGGCGAGCCGAGCTTGACGATCCGGGCCAACGCCTTGTTTCGCTCGGCGAGGCGCGCCGGCAATTTCATGATCCCGCGCCTGACGAACAGCACCGCGCTGGGCTGGTCGAGCACGCGATTGAGCGTTCGATAATCCTCGAGCGTGTCGTTGAAGGCGTAGCTCTGCCGCGCCAGCGCCGTGCGCATGAATGTCGCCAACTCGTCGCAGCCCAACGTCGCGGTCATCGCATCGCCTGGCAATGACGTGGGAGTCTTGGCGACCGCAGGAAAGGCGGCGGCGCAGGGCGCCCGAAGCGCCTGCCATTTGCCCGCGGTCACGCGGTCGGCCATCGCCGTCTGCTGCTTGACCACCGCGACCGCGATCGACGCGTCGTAGCCCTTGCCGGCCGAAGCGGCGAGCAGGGCATAGTGGAGGATTCGACCCTGGGTTTCGAGCGGCAGCGGCTTGCCGACCGGATCGCCGCTGCTGTCCCGCGCGGTCGCCGCCTCGATGACGCCGCAAGTCGCCGCCCGCTCGACCGGATCTTCAGGCAGCACCAGCGTCTTCGGCCCGCAACCAACAGCGATGAGCAGCACCGGCAGAGCCAGCAGCGCGACCGATCTCATTGCGGCGTCCTCTCGCCACCGTCTACCAGCGAGCGTCGCTTCGGTTCCGTAATCAAATGTGGATCGGCTTGCCCTGCACCGCCATCGCCGCCTCCTTGATCGCCTCCGAATGGGTCGGATGAGCGTGGCAGGTATAGGCGATGTCTTCCGAGGTCGCAGCGAATTCCATCGCCTGCGCCGCCTGCCCGATCAGCGTGCCGGCGAGCGACGAGATGATCCAGACGCCGAGCACGCGGTCGCTCGCCGCATCGGCGATGACTTTGACGAAGCCGTCGGTGTCGCGATTGGTTTTGGCCCGGCTGTTGGCGAGGAAGGGGAATTTGCCGGTCTTGATCTCACCCTGCTCCTTGGCCTGCTCCTCGGTCAGCCCGACACCAGCGATCTCGGGATAGGTGTAGACCACCGAGGGGATCACCGCGTGATTGATCACCCCGGTCAGCCCGGCGATGTTCTCGGCCACCGCAATGCCCTCGTCCTCGGCCTTATGCGCCAGCATCGGTCCGGGGATGACGTCGCCGATCGCCCAGATGCCCGGCACCGACGTCGCGAGATCGGCGCCGACCTCGATCTGGCCGCGCTGGTTGACCGCCAGCCCGGCCTTGTCGAGCGCGAGCCCCTCGGTGTTCGGCCGCCGGCCGATCGCGACCAGCACGACATCCGCCTCGATCGTCTCCGCTTCGCCGCCCGCGACGGGCTCGACCGTGACGGTCGCGCCGGCGCCCTTGCGCTTGACACCGGTGACCTTGGTCGAGGTGTGGATATCCATGCCCTGCTTCTTGAACAGCTTGGCCGCCTCGGCGCGCACCTCGCCGTCCATTCCCACCAGAATCTGGTCGAGAAATTCGACGACGGTCACCTTGGCGCCGAGGCGCATCCACACCGAGCCCAGCTCCACGCCGATCACGCCGCAGCCGATCACGACGAGACGGCCAGGCACCTTGGGCAGCGCCAGTGCGCCGGTCGAATCGACGATAACCTCATTGTCGATCTCGACGCCGGGCAGCGGCGTGACCGAGGAGCCGGTGGCGATGACGATATTTTTCGCGGTGTAGCTCTTGTCGCCGACCTGGATGCTGTTGGCCGAGAGGAACGACGCCTTGCCCTTCAGCCATTCGACCTTGTTCTTCTTGAACAGGAAGGCGATGCCGCTGGTCAGCTCCTTGACCGCGAGCGCCTTCTCCTTGTGCATCTGCTCGAGGTCGAGGGTCGCCCCCTCGATCTTCACGCCGAATTTGGCCAGCGCGCCGCTCGACGCCTCCGAGAAGAGCTCCGAGGCATGGAGCAGCGCCTTGGACGGAATGCAGCCGACGTTGAGGCAGGTGCCGCCCAAAGTCTCGCGGGATTCGACGCAGGCGGTCTTGAGGCCAAGCTGCGCGGCACGGATCGCGGCGACATAGCCGCCCGGGCCGGAGCCGATGACAACCACGTCGAAATCGGAATCGGGCATCGTATTTCCTGCTCCTAAAGCGTCATGCGGAAATGTGGGGATTGGCCTTCCGCAATAAAGAGGCGACGCAAGCTACAGATCGATCAACAGGCGGGTCGGATCCTCGATCGCCTCCTTGATGCGGACGAGGAAGGTGACCGCCTCGCGGCCGTCGACCAGCCGGTGATCATAGCTGAGCGCGAGATACATCATCGGTCGCGCGACGATCTGGCCGTCGCGCACCACCGCCCGTTGCTCGATGCGGTGCAGGCCGAGCACGGCGGACTGCGGCGGATTGATGATCGGCGTCGACATCAGCGAGCCGAACACGCCGCCGTTGGAGATGGTGAAGGTGCCGCCGCGCATTTCCTCGAGCTTCAACGTGCCATCGCGCGCACGCTTGCCGAAATCGGCGATGCTCGTCTCGATCTCTGCGAAGGATAAAGCCTGGGCGTCGCGCACGACCGGCACGACCAGGCCCTGCGGCGCCGACACGGCGACCGAAACGTCGACATAGTCGCGGTAGACGATTTCTTCACCGTCGATCGAGCCGTTGACCGCGGGCACGTCCTTCAGGGCGAGGCAGGCCGCCTTGACGAAGAAGCCCATGAAACCGAGCCGGACGCCATGCTTCTTCTCGAACAGATCCTTGTAGCGATTGCGCGCCTCGATCACCGCCGACATGTCGACGTCGTTGAACGTCGTCAGCATCGCCGCGGTGTTCTGTGCTTCCTTCAACCGCGCCGCGATGGTCTGACGCAGCCGCGTCATCCGCACCCGCTCCTCATGCCGGCCGTTCGCGGTCGACGGGCGGGCGACGGGCGCCGGCGCAGCAGCGGGAGCAGGCGCCGGTGACGGAGAGGCGTCCGCCTGTCTTGCCGCCGGCTCCTCGGCCGCCGGCTTGTCCTTGGCCGCGGCGAGGACGTCTTCCTTCGTCAGCCGCCCATCCTTGCCGGTGCCGTGGATCGCCGAAGGGTCGAGATGATGCTCGAGCACCAGCCGGCGGACCGACGGCGACAGGGTGACGGTATGGTCAGCGTCGGAGGCTGCTGGTTCGACCGGCGGCTTCGCCGCCTCAGCCTTGGCGACCTCCGTCTTGTCGGCCGGCGCCGGCGTCGCCGCCGCCGGCGGCGCCTTTCCTTCGGCGACCCGTGCGATCACCGCGCCGACATTGACCGTCGCACCTTCGGCGACGAGCTGTTCGGCGAGTGTGCCGGCAGCCGGAGCGACGACGTCGATCGCCACCTTATCGGTTTCGAGATTGGCGATCGCCTCATCGGCTTTGACCGCCTCGCCGGGCGCCTTCAACCATTTGCCGAGCGTCGCCTCGGTGATCGATTCGCCGAGCGTCGGCACCACAACATCGGTCGCCATCTCGCTATCCCTTCACCTCATGGCCCAGCGCCTCGGCGACGAGGGCGGCCTGCTGCTCGGCATGTTTGCGCGCAAGTCCGGTCGCGGTCGCCGCCGCGGCCTTGCGCCCGGCATAGAGCGGCCGCTTGGGCTTCGCCTTGGCCGCCGCGAGGCACTCCTCGAGCAGCGGCTCGACGAAGAACCAGGCGCCGTTGTTCTTCGGCTCTTCCTGACACCAGACGAGCGTCTGAAGCTTGGGCATGCGCTTGATCCGCGCGACCAGCGCCTCCGACGGGAAGGGATAGATCTGCTCGATGCGGACGATCGTCGTCGCCTTGTCGCCCGCTGCGTCGCGGGCATCGGCAAGATCGTAGAACACCTTGCCCGAACAGAGCACGAGCCGCTCGACGCCCTTGTCCGCCGGCGGTTTCGGATCGGACAGGATGCGCATGAAATGGCTGTCGCCGAGGAACTCGTCGATGCGCGAGACCGCCGCCTTGTGCCTGAGCAGCGACTTGGGCGTCATGATCACCAGCGGCTTGCGGAACGGCCGCAGCATCTGCCGGCGGAGAATGTGGAAGTAGTTCGCCGGCGTCGTGCAGTTGGCGACCTGCATGTTATCCTCGGCACAGAGCTGGAGATAGCGCTCCAGTCGCGCCGAGCTATGCTCCGGCCCCTGCCCTTCATAGCCATGCGGCAGCAGCAGCACGAGACCGTTGACCCTGAGCCATTTCGCTTCGCCGGCGGCGACGAACTGGTCGATCATCACCTGCGCGCCATTGGCGAAATCGCCGAACTGCGCCTCCCACATCACCAGCGTGTTGGGCGAGGCCGAGGCATAGCCATATTCGAAGCCGAGCACGCCGAATTCGGACAGCGGGCTGTCGAGCACCTGGAACTGGCGGTCGAGCGTCGACAGCGGGAAATATTTATGCCCGTCCTTCTGGCAGACCCAGGCGGCGTGGCGCTGGCTGAAGGTCCCGCGCGCCGAATCCTGGCCCGACAGGCGAACCGCGTAATTGTCCTGCAGCAGGGTACCGAAAGCGAGCGCCTCGGCGGTCGCCCAGTCGATCCCCTCGCCACTCTCCAGCATCGCCCGCTTGGCGTCGAGAATGCGTCCCAGCGTGCGGTGGATCACCATGTCGTCGGGCGGCGTCGTCAGGATCCTGGCGAGCACGTCGATCCGCTCGCGCGTGACCCCGGTGATCGCCGCGCGACGCTCGTTGATCTTCTCACGCGGGGCGGCAAAGCCGCTCCAGTCGCCTTCGAACCAGTCCGCCTTGTTGACCCGGAAGCCCTTGGCCGCCTCGAAATTCTCTTCAAGCATCTCGACGTAATTCTTGACCTCATTGTCGACCCAGGTGTCGTCGATCACGCCTTCCGCTTCGAGGCGCGCACCGTAGATCTCCGAAACCGGTGCATGCTTGGCGATCGCGGCGTACATCAGCGGCTGGGTGAAGGCCGGCTCGTCGCCTTCGTTATGGCCGAAGCGGCGGTAGCACCACATGTCGATGACGACGTCGCGCTTGAAGGTGTGGCGGAACTCGGTTGCGATCTTGCAGGCGAAGGTAACCGCCTCGGGATCGTCGCCGTTGACGTGGAGGATCGGCGCCTGGACCATCTTGGCGACGTCCGACGGATAGGGCGAGGAGCGCGCGAACTGCGGGCTGGTGGTGAAGCCGACCTGGTTGTTAATGATGAAATGGACCGTGCCGCCGGTGTTGTAGCCGACCAGCCCGGAAAAGCCGAAACACTCCATGACGATGCCCTGGCCGGCAAACGCGGCATCGCCGTGGAGCAGGATCGGCATCACCTTCTCGCGCTTGAGATCGTCGAGCTTGGTCTGCTTGGCCCGTGCCTTCCCCAGCACGACCGGATCGACCGCTTCGAGATGGCTCGGATTGGGCGCCAGCGAGAGATGGATGGACTTGCCGTCGAACTCGCGGTCGGTCGAGGTGCCGAGGTGATATTTGACGTCGCCCGATCCGCCGACGTCTTCCGGGTTGGCCGAGCCGCCGGCGAACTCGCTGAAGATCGCGCGCGGCGGCTTGGCCATGACATTGGTCAGCACGTTCAGCCGGCCGCGATGAGCCATGCCGATGACGACCTCCTCGAGGCCGTACTGCCCGCCATATTTGAGCACCGCCTCGAGCGCCGGGATAGCGCTTTCGCCGCCATCGAGGCCGAAGCGTTTGGTCCCGACATATTTGCGGCCGAGAAACTTCTCCCATTGCTCGGACTGGATGACCTTGGTGAGGATCGCCTTCTTGCCCTCGGGCGTAAAGCTGATCGCCTTGTCGTGGCCTTCCATGCGGCTCTGCAGGAAGCGCCGCTCCTCGACATCGCCGATGTGCATATATTCGATGCCGACATGGCCGCAGTAATTGCGGTGCAGGATCCCGACGATCTCGCGGACGGTCGCCGTTTCCAGGCCCATCACCCCGCCGAGATAGATCGGGCGATCGAGGTCCTCGCCGGAGAAGCCATGATATTCCGGCGTCAGATCGGCTGGCAGCTTGCGATGATAAAGGCCGAGCGGATCGAGATCGGCGGCGAGATGGCCACGGACGCGATAGGTCCGGATCAGCATCATCGCGCGGATCGAATCATCGGCCGCGCGGCGGATCGCATCGCTCGATGGCGCCGCTGTCGGCGCCGGCGCTGCGACGCGCTCCGGCGACGGCGCGGCCGCAAGCTTGTCGACAGTCGCCTGGGTCGGGTCCATCGCCGCGACCAGCGGGTCGTTATCCGCAGCCGGCCAGTTCGGCCTGCGCCACGACGGGCCGGAGGCGCTTCGCTCGAGCCCCTCGAACCAGCTCGCCCAGCTCGGGTCGACCGATCCCCGGTCGCTCAGCCAGCGATCGAACATCTTGTCGACGAACCCGGGACTGAGTCCCTCGACCGCATCGAAGTCCGCGCCCTCGAATCCCATCGCACCACCTTCGAGCCGACCCACTCAGAACGTCGTGGACGGCCTCTGGTTAATCAACCCCTGAGCAGGGCCGAAAGCGTCGTCCCCAGTTCGGACGGGCTCGCGGCCACCTTTATCCCGGCGCTCTCCATGGCGGCGATCTTGTCTTCGGCTCCGCCCTGGCCGCCCGAGACGATCGCCCCGGCATGTCCCATGCGACGTCCCGGCGGCGCGGTTCGTCCCGCGATGAACCCTGCCACGGGTTTTTGACGTCCGCGTTTCGCTTCGTCCTTGAGGAACTGCGCCGCTTCCTCTTCGGCCGAGCCGCCGATCTCGCCGATCATGATGATCGACTGGGTCGCGTCATCGGCGAGGAACAGCTCCAGCACGTCGATGAAATTGGTGCCGTTGACCGGATCGCCGCCGATCCCAACCGCGGTGGTCTGGCCGAGCCGCTCATTGGTCGTCTGGAACACCGCCTCATAGGTCAGCGTGCCGGACCGGCTGACGACGCCAACCGACCCCTTGGAGAAGATGTTGCCGGGCATGATCCCGATCTTGCATTCGTTCGGCGTCAGCACCCCCGGGCAATTCGGCCCGATCAGCCGCGTCTTCGAGCCCGACAGCGCGCGCTTGACCCGGACCATGTCGAGCACCGGAATGCCCTCGGTGATGCAGACCACCAGCGGCACCTCGGCATCGATCGCCTCGAGGATCGAATCCGCGGCGAAGGGCGGCGGGACATAGATCACGCTGGCCTCGGCGCCGGTCGTGTCGACCGCCTCCTGCACCGTGTCGAACACCGGCAGGCCGATATGGGTCTGGCCGCCCTTGCCCGGCGTGACGCCACCGACCATGCGTGTGCCATAGGCGATCGCCTGCTCGGAATGGAACGTGCCCTGGCTGCCGGTGATGCCCTGGCAGATGACCTTGGTGTCCTTGTTCACAAGGATCGACATGCTTGCCCCTTCAGGCCGGTGTTGAAAAAAGCGCCGGCTCAGCCGAGCGAGGAGTCGATGCCGCGGCAGGCGACGACCAGTTCCTTGACCGCGTCGACCGACATCTGGAAATTGGCCTTGGCCTCGTCCTTGAGCGCGATCTCGACGATCCGCTCCACGCCGCCGGCGCCGATCACCACCGGCACGCCGACATAAAGGTCGTCGACGCCATACTGGCCGGTGAGATGCGCTGCGCAGGGCAGCAGCCGCTTCTTGTCCTTGAGGTAGGCCTCCGCCATTTCGATGCCGCTGGTCGCCGGCGCATAATAGGCCGAGCCGGTCTTCAACAGGCCGACGATCTCGCCGCCACCCGAGCGGGTCCGCTGGACGATCGCGTCGATCCGCTCCTTGGTCGACCAGCCCATCGCGATCAGATCGGGGATCGGGATGCCGGCAACGGTGGAATATTCGACCACCGGCACCATCGTGTCGCCATGGCCGCCGAGGACGAAGGCGGTGACGTCCTCGACCGAGACCTGGAACTCCTCGGCAAGGAAATGGCGGAAGCGCGCCGAATCGAGCACGCCGGCCATGCCGACGACCATGTGATGCGGCAGACCTGAGAATTCGCGCAGTGCCCAGACCATCGCATCCAGCGGATTGGTGATGCAGATGACGAAAGCGTTGGGAGCATTGGCCTTGATGCCCTCGCCGACCGCCTTCATCACCTTGAGGTTGATGCCGAGCAGGTCGTCGCGGCTCATCCCTGGCTTGCGGGCGACGCCGGCGGTGACGATGCAGACGTCGGCACCGGCGATATCGGCATAATCATTGGCGCCCTTGATCGAAGCGTTGAAGCCCTCGACAGGGCCGGACTGGGCGAGATCGAGCGCCTTGCCCTGCGGCACGCCCTCGATGACGTCGAACAGGACGATGTCGCCCAGCTCCTTGATCGCGGCGAGATGCGCCAGCGTGCCACCAATATTGCCTGCGCCGATCAGCGCGATCTTCTTGCGAGCCATGTCTGCCCTCGGATTATTTTCGACTTTGCGAACGGGTAAGCGGCCGCGGGAACGGCCGGTCCGGGCGTCCGCTTAGCCTCGCTGGCACCACGGGGCAACCGCCGGAATGTTGCAACGCCGCATTTATCCGGTTGTGGCCGGCGCGTGGCGCTCTTCATGGCCCTCGGCGAGATAGTCCTGCGAGCGCATCTCCATCAGCCGGCTGACCGTGCGGGCGAATTCGAAGCTGCCGTCGCCGGCCGGATAGAGCCCCTCGGGCTCGGCATCGGCGGCAGCGAGCAGCTTGACGCGATGCTCGTAGAGCTCGTCGATCAGGGTGACGAACCGCGCCGCCTCGTTGCGCCGATCGGGCGTCAGCACCGGGATGCCGACGAGAATCACCGTATGATAGCGCCGGGCGATGGCGAGATAATCGGCCGCGCCCCGCGCCTCGGCGCAAAGCCGCTTGAATGAGAAGACCGCGACCCCTTTGAGCGCCTTGGGCACGTGCAGGGTCCGGCCGCCTGGCACGGCGATGTCCTCCGAGGGAACATGGGCGCGGTCGTCGGGCGGGTAGTCGGTCAGGCGGAAGAAGGCGCGCGACAGCGCGTCGGTCGCGGCCGGGCCGTTGGGGACGTACCAGGTCGGGAAGCCACCCAGCCGCTCCAGCCGGTAATCGGTCGGGCCATTGAGCGGCAGGATGTCGAGCCGCTGCTCCAGCAGGGCGATAAACGGCAGAAACAGCTCGCGGTTGAGGCCGTCCTTGTAGAGATCGCTGGGGGGCCGGTTGGAGGTCGCCACCACCGTCACGCCACCATCGATCAGGGCGGTGAACAGCCGCGACAATATGGCCGCATCGGCCATGTTATTGACCACCATCTCGTCGAAGCAGAGCAGCTGCGCATCCTCGGCGAGCGCCCTGGCAACCGGCGCGATCGGATCGCCCAGCTCGCGCGCCCGCTCGACCCGCAGCCGCTCGTGCACCTCCATCATGAACTCGTGGAAATGGACCCGCCGCTTCGCCGCGAAATCGATGCCGGCGAAGAACAGGTCCATCAGCATCGACTTGCCGCGTCCGACCCCGCCCCAGAGATAGACCCCGCGCGGCGCCGGCGGCTTCCTGCCGCGCAGGCGATCGAGCAGGCCGAGCTTCGTCGGATGCTCGAACGCTCCCGCCAGCGCGGCCAGGCGGTCGACCGCGACGCGCTGGTCGGGATCGGGCCGCAACTCGCCAGCGGCGACCAGGCCGTCATAGCGCGCGCGCAGATCGCTCACGATTTCGGCGGTGAATTCTTGCGGATGAGCGCAGTGTAGCTGGCGATCAGCGCCTCGCCCTGCTCGATCGTGCCGCGGACAAAGACGAGCCGCCCACCGTCGCGCAGCACCTCCACCTCGGCCTCGAGCGGCTGCCCGAGAAAGGCCTGGGTCAGATAATGGACCGACAGCTCGACCGTGCCCGCGCCGTCGGGCATCGCGACGCCGCTGCCGACCGACCCGGCGAAGATGGCGATGTCGACGTAGCCGGCGATGGCGCCGCCATGGATCGCGCCGGTCGAGCTGTTGAGATGCGGGTCCGGCGTGATCTTGACCCGCGCCCGGCCGGGCCCCTTCTGCAGAACGCGGACCAGGCCGTAGAGCCCAGCAAAGCTGCTCGATGCTTCCGGTGTCCAGCGATACCAGTCGGGCTCGTCGGGATCGGGATAGAAATACTCGGAGAGCTGCCGGCGTTGTCGAGCCACTACACTTGCCGCTCGACGACCATCTTCTTGATTTCGGCGATCGCCCGCGCCGGCGACAGGCCCTTGGGGCAGACATTGGCGCAGTTCATGATCGTGTGACAGCGATACAGCCGGAACGGATCCTCGAGCTCGTCGAGCCGCTCGCCGGTCATCTCGTCGCGGCTGTCGGCGAGCCAGCGATAGGCCTGGAGCAGGATCGCCGGCCCAAGGAACTTGTCCGAATTCCACCAGTAGCTCGGACAGGAGCTCGAACAGCAGGCACAGAGGATGCACTCATAGAGGCCGTCGAGCTTGCCGCGGTCCTCGGGGCTCTGCAGCCGCTCCTCGCCCGAGGGCGGCGGGGTGACCGTCTTCAGCCAGGGCTGGATCGAGGCATATTGCGCGTAGAAATGGGTGAAATCGGTGACCAGATCCTTGATCACGTCCATGCTCGGCAGCGGGGTGATCTGGACGGTCGACCTGCAGTCCTCGATCGCGGTGGTGCAGGCGAGGCCGTTGCTGCCGTCGATGTTCATCGAGCAGGAGCCGCAGATCCCCTCGCGGCAGGAGCGGCGGAAGGTCAGCGAGGCATCCTGCTCCGACTTCATCTTGATCAGCGCGTCGAGCACCATCGGCCCGCAATCGTCGAGATCGATCTCGAAGGTGTCGAAGCGGGGGTTCTCCCCATCCTCGGGCGACCAGCGGTAGACCTTGAATTTGCGGACGTTCTTCGCCCCGGCCGGCGCCTTGTGCTCGCGCGGCTTGCCGTTGATCCTGGAACGCTTGTCGGGAAAGAATTCGGCCATGCCCTATCCTCTGGTCGCCGCCCAGATAAGGGAAGCGGCCGGCGAGCGAAAGCCCCTCAGAACACACTCTGAACCTCCCCGTTGCGAAGCAATGGGGAGGGGGACCAGTCAGCCGTCAGGCTGAGTGGTGGAGGGGCCGGCAACGGAGCAATCTTGCGAAACCCATCGATCGGCCGGTTGCGTGCATCCCATTGGCCCCTCCACCACGCAGCTGCGCTGCGCGGCCCCCCTCCCCACCAGCTTTGCTGGCAGGGAGGTTCCGATCGGGCATCCAAGCTTCCGACTCGCCGGAATCGGCGATACGGTCCGGGCAAAGGAGAGGCCCATGTCGATAGAAGCCAATAAGGCGGCCGCACGCCGGTTCATCGCCAACCTGCCCAAGGATATCATCGAAGAGGACAGGCTGGCCCCGGACTTCACCTATTGGACCATCCCGACCGGCACCATGTCGCGCGACCTCCTCACCGCGCCCGGGCCCAAGATGAGCAAGTTGTTCGACGGGCCGGCGACGATCACCGAGACCGGCATTACCGCCGAGGGCGACCGCGTCGCGATGGAGGCGAAGTCCGACGGCCTGCTGGTCTCGGGCAAGCGCTACAGCAACATCTACCACTTCCTCTTCGTCTTCACCCCCGATGGGCTGCTGCGCGAGGTCAAGGAGCATATGAACACGGCCCATTTCACCGAGACGCTCGGGCCGGTGATGATGGCGGACGCACAATGATCGCCGGAGAAGCCATGTCGATCGAGGACAACAAGGTCGCGGCGCGCGCCTTTATGAACGCGACGGTTCGGGGCGAGGTGCGCGACGACATGCTCGCCGCCGACTTCGTCTTCTGGAACGCGATCACCGGCGAGCTGCCGCGCGAGACCATCTTGTCGATGCCCAATGCGCTGAAGGAAGGGATCAAGGGCGAGCTCAAGATCACCGAGACCGGCATCACCGCCGAAGGCAACAAGGTGGCGATCGAGGCGGTGTCCGAGGCCGAGCTGAAGTCCGGCGAGCGCTACGGCAATGTCTATCACTTCCTTTTCGAATTCGCGCCCGACGGGCGGATCAAGCGGATGGCCGAGCATCTCGACAGCTCGCGGGTCATGCCGCTGCTCAAGGCCCTCGGGCTGGTCTGATAATCAGGAGACCGACATGTCGATCGAACAGAACAAGGAAAATTGCCGCCGCTTCTTGGTGGACAGCGCCGCCGGCAAGCATGACTTCAGCCTGTTGGCCGATGAATTCACCAGCTGGACGGCGCTATCCGGCGAGCAGCCGCGCTCGGCGATGGAAGCAGCGCCGGCGCGGATGGACAAGCTGTTCAAAGGGCCGATCATCATGCACGTCGACGGCATGATCGGTGAAGGCAATCGCGTCGCGATGGAAGCCCATTCCGAGGGCGAGCTGGTCGACGGCAAGGCCTACCGCAACACCTATCACTTCCTCTTCGAGTTCAACGACGCCGGCAAGATCACGCGGATGCGCGAGCATTGCGACACGCAGCACGTGCTGGACACGATCATCCCGCTGGTCACCGCCGCGGCGAAGTGATGGCGTCGCTCAAGGCGACGGCTTAGCTGGGACTGTCCCGGGGCGGCGATGGCGGCACCGCGCCGACGCGGCGCCATTCGATGTTGCGGGTGAAGTACATCACCGCTGCGAGCGCGGCGAAGATCATCAGCGAGCCGATCAGCAGCGAATAGGCCTCCAAGCTGAGGAGAATGTAGAGGATCGCGTAGAGCGCGAGCAGCAGCCCGCCGATCACCCCGCCGCGCCGCCAGCTTTTCAGCACCGCCGCCGAATAGCTCGCGACCAGGCCGACAATGCCGAGGCTGGCGAGCGCATAGGCCGGCGGAAAGCCGATCACCTCGGCGAAGGCGAGGAGCAAGACGAAGAACAGCACCAGCCCGGCGCCGACCAGCAGATAGCTCGGCCCGGCGATGCTGACCCCGCCGATCAGATCGAACATCAGCAGCGCGACGAAGGTGAAGCCGACGAACATGAAGCCGTATTTCGTCGCCCGCCCGACCTGATCGTAGAGATCGACCGGATCGACCAGCGCGACGGTGATCTTGTCACCGGAATTGACCGACTGCTCGTCAATCGACACTGTCGGCCGGTTGAGCGCGAGATTGCCGACCCGCCAGGAGGCGGTGAAGCCCTTGTCGCTAACCGTGCGCGTCGTCGGCAGGAAGCCGCCTTGGAAGGACGGCGACGCCCAGCCCGACGACGCCGTCCAGCGGGTGTCCTGGGCCGACGGGATGAGCGTGATCTGGCCATTGCCGCGCACATCGAAGGCGATGTCGAAGGCGATATTGCGTTCCGCTGTCGGCGGCTGCGGCAAGCGGCCGGTGAAGCCGCTGTTGCTGGTCTGCGAGAGGCTGGAGCCAGGCACCAGCGGGATCGACTGGCCATCGATGCGGACCAGCGGCGGCGATCCGCCGAGACCCTTGGCATCGCTGACCCCCATGCGGATCTCCGCCTCGTTGAGGCGCAGCGTCGCCGGATCGATGCCGAGCGCCGCCAGATTCGGCATGGCGAAGGTCCCGCCGACCCGGACCCGGGCCGAATAGACCACCGCCTCGTAGATCGAACGCTGGCGACGCTCAGTCGCAAGCTTGGTGTCATAGGCGACGTTCGCCGGAGCGACGAACAGAGTGCGGTCGCGCCGCTCGACCCGGCGCACCGCCTGGCCAGTCGAATTGTCGACCGTCTCGACCGTCTGGGTGAAGGGAATGGCGATGAACGGGCCGGCCAGTTCCTGCGCCTGGCCCCAGCCGGAAACGATCGAACTCCGCGCCGTCTCCGACTGCGACGCGCGATCGTAGACCAGCAGATAGACCGAGAAGATCGGGATCGACAGCAGCAGCCCGAGCAGCACCGTCAGCAGGAATTTATGACCCGGAGAGCGTGGCGGCGCTGAAATCTCGTCCGCCATCGCCTTCTCCCCTCAGTAAACCCTCGCCTTCGGCTTTATATACTCGATGTCGTCGGTCAGTGTGTAGTCGTGCACCGGGCGGTAGTCGATCGACACCCGGCCGTTCTCGCACCAGGCGACGGTGTGCTTCATCCAGGTGACGTCGTCGCGCTCGGGGAAATCCTCCTGCATATGCGCGCCGCGGCTTTCCTTGCGGTTGGCGGCGCTGTGCATCGTCACCACCGCCTGCGGCAGCAAATTGTCGAGCTCGAGCGTCTCGATCAGATCGGTGTTGAAGGTCAGCCCGCGATCCTCCGTGCCGATATCGCCGAGCCGCTTGTAGACCGCGTCGATCTTGTCCTTGCCCTCGTCGAGCGTTTTGGTCGTGCGGAAGACTGCGCAATCGGCCTGCATCGTCCGCTGCATATCCTCACGGATCACAGCGGTCGACGAGCCGCCATTGGCGAAGCGGAAGCGGTCTACGCGGGCGATGGTCGCCTCCTCGGCGCCCTTCGGAAGCTCGGGATGCTTGGTGCCCGGCTTGATGATCTCGGCGATGCGATGGCCGGCGGCGCGGCCGAAGACGACGAGGTCGATCAGCGAGTTGGATCCCAGCCGGTTGGCGCCATGGACCGAGACGCAGGCGGCCTCGCCGACCGCGAACAGCCCGGGGACGACGGCGTCGGGATTGCCGCCCTGCAGGGTCACCGCCTCGCCATGAAAATTCGTCGGGATGCCGCCCATGTTGTAATGCACCGTCGGCACCACCGGCAGCGGCTGGCGGGTCAGATCGACATTGGCGAAGATCTTTCCGGTCTCGGTGATCCCCGGCAGCCGTTCATGCAGCACCTTGGGATCGATGTGATCGAGGTGCAGATAGATGTGGTCCTTGTTCTTGCCGACGCCACGGCCCTCGCGGATCTCCATCGCCATCGAGCGGCTGACGACATCGCGCGAGGCGAGATCCTTGGCCGAGGGGGCATAGCGCTCCATGAAGCGCTCGCCTTCGGAATTGGTCAGATAGCCGCCCTCGCCGCGCGCGCCCTCGGTGATCAGCACGCCGGCGCCGTAGATGCCGGTCGGGTGGAACTGGACGAACTCCATGTCCTGCAGCGGCAGGCCGGCGCGCAGCACCATGCCACCGCCATCGCCGGTGCAGGTGTGCGCCGAGGTCGCCGAGAAATAGGTGCGGCCATAGCCGCCGGTCGCCAGCACCACCGCATGCGAGCGAAAGCGGTGGATCGTGCCGTCTTCCATGCACATGGCGATGACGCCGCGGCAGGCGCCGTCCTCCATGATGAGGTCGAGCGCGAAATATTCGATGAAGAAGTCGGCGTCGTACTTCAGGCTCTGCTGGTAGAGCGCGTGGAGCATGGCATGGCCGGTGCGGTCGGCGGCGGCGCAGGTGCGTTGCGCCGGCGGGCCGGCGCCCATGTTCTGCATCATGCCGCCGAACGGGCGCTGGTAGATGCGGCCGTCCTCGGTGCGGCTGAACGGCACGCCGGCATGCTCGAGTTCGTACACCGCCGCCGGCGCCTCGCGGACGAGATATTCGATCGCGTCCTGGTCGCCGAGCCAGTCCGACCCCTTGACGGTGTCGTACATGTGCCAGGTCCAGTGATCGGGCCCCATATTGCCAAGGCTGGCGGCAATGCCGCCCTGCGCCGCGACGGTGTGGCTGCGGGTCGGGAAGACCTTGGTGATGCAGGCGGTCTTCAGCCCGCTTTCGGCAATCCCCATCGTCGCGCGCAGGCCGGAACCGCCGGCGCCGACGACGACGGCGTCATAGACATGGTCGATGATCTTATAGGCCTCGGGCATCAGCCGGCCGCTCCCCGGAAAGCGATCTTGAGGATCGAGAAGATGGCCAGCGCAGCCAGGCCCACGGCGTAGAAATTGAGCAGGATCATGAGGCCGATCCTGGTCTCGTCATGCTGGTAATCCTCGATCACCACCTGCAGGCCGAGCCGGAAATGGTAAAACACATTGGCCACCAGCAGCACCATCGGCACGGCGACCAGCGGCGAGGACAGCCATTTGATCACGGTCTCGTAATCCAGCGCCGGCAGCGACAGCAGCGAGAAGACGAACCACAGCACCAGGATGACGTTGCCCGCCGCCGTGACCCGCTGCATCCACCAGTGATGCGTGCCCGATTTGGCCGAGCCGAGGCCGCGAACGCGGCCGATTCCGGTGCCATTGCCCATGTCGATCAGCCTCGCGCCGAGAAGATATAGGCCCAGACCGCCAGCGTCGCTGCCGCCGAGCCGACCATGGTCATGATCGCCCAGGTCCGGTTGGTCCTGAGTTCATAGCCGGCGCCGGTGTCGAGCAGCAGATGGCGCAGGCCGGAGAACAGATGCTGGAAGAAAGCCCAGCTCAGCCCGACCACGACCACCATGCCGATCCAGCTGTGGGCGACGCGCATGAACCGGGCATATTGCTCGGGCCCGCTCGCCGCCGCCGCCAGCCACCAGGTCAGGCCGATTCCGCCGGCGATCGACAGCGCGGCGCCGGTCGCGCGGTGGAGGATCGACACGGCCATGTGCGGGCCCCAGCGCCAGATCGTGAGGTGCGGCGACAAGGGGCGCGAGGGGTTGCGCATCCAGCTTTTTCCATCCTGTGTGCTGGGGCCTTTTAGGCAATGCGCGACTGGTTGCAACCCGGCGCCGCAGCCTTCTCCCCGACCCCCGGTTCAACCCCGCCTTAACCAATCTCGGTTAGAGTTGCCTCGTCAGAGGAAGGATTCCGAGCCGAATGGCGTCCCCAGCGCAGCTGAGCAGCAAGCGATCGCAGGTGAAAGATGTCGCCCTCCCGCCGGGCGAGGTCGCGCATCGCCTCGCGATCTATCTCGAGGACGGCCGGCTTCAGCCCGGCCTCGTCGCGGTATGGCAGCATGCCGCCGACGACGTGCGCGAGGTCACCGAGAAATTCTGGACCGATCTCAGCCGCCAGATCGCCCTGGCCGAGGGCGCGACCTCCGAGAGCGTCGTCGCCGATGTGATGAAGGACCTCGTCGAGGCCTATACCATGCCGGTCGATTCCAGCTGGATCGTCCGCCGCGCCGCCAAGGGCCGCATCATTTACAATATCGGCGCGCCGGTCGCGCAATACGCCAATGCCACGACCCGGCTCGCCTCGCAGCTCGTCGAGCGAATCGCGATGCGCTTTTCCGGCGACCCCGGCTTCGTTCGCCAGGCGACCGAGACGGTCCACCGCCTCGCCACGATCCAGCTCGAGCTGACCTTCGCCCAATTTTCCGCAATCGAGCGCCAGGCCGGCGCCGACGCGCTGAACTCGCAGACCGATGATTTCGAGCGCGAGATCGTCAGCGTGTTGAAGGACATGCTCGGCCATAGCTCTGACGTCCGGGCGCAGGCGAGCGGCGCTTCGCTGTCCGCCCGCGGCATGCTCGGCAAGGCCTCAGAGGTCGCCGCCGCCGCCGAGCAGTCGGCGATCGCCATGCGCGAGGCGGCGCAGACCGCCGCCGGCCTCATCCGCGCGATCGAGGACGCCCGTTCCGAGGTCGAGCTCGCCGCCGGCGTCGCCACCCGGGCCGCCGACCAGGCTGGCCAGGCGCTCGGCATCTCGACCGCGCTTTCGGCCCACGCCAAGTCGATCGAATCGATCCTCTCGCTGATCCGCGACATCGCCGGCCAGACCAATCTGCTCGCGCTCAACGCAACGATCGAGGCGGCCCGTGCCGGCGACGCCGGCCGCGGCTTCGCCGTCGTCGCCCAGGAAGTGAAGTCGCTCGCCAACCAGACCGCGCGCGCGACCGACGACATCGCCAACAAGATCGCCGCGATTCAGGCATCGACCACCGAAACGGTCAACGCCTCGAGCTCGATCCGCGATACGGTCGGCGAGGTCCAGGCCTCGGCGCAGCGCATCCGCGAGGCGATGGAGGCCCAGGCGCAGACCGTGACGATGATCACCGCCGCGGTCGACGAGACCGCGCTGGCGGCCGATTCCATGTCCGACACCATCGCCGCGATCCGCGTCGATACCGAGACGGTCGCCTCCGACATCGACCGGCTGGAAGCGGGCATCGAGAAGATCGACGACCGGCTGTCGGGGCTGAAGTCCACGACCAGCACCTTCGTCGCCGCGGTCGCTGCCGACTGAACTTCTGAAAGTCTGTCGCCGCGCCGTCGACGTCGGCTCGGGGCGCAAGCTTGGCATTGCGCCCGCGAAGATCGGATTGCTTGACCTCCGATCGGTTTCACCAATCCTACGCACTATGTCGGTCGGGATAGACGCGAATGGCCAGCAAGGTTGATTGGCACTGGGGGTTGTCGAATATCGGCGAAGGCGCGCTGCGCATCTGGCTGGAGCCGTGGGCAGAGGAATACTGGGTTTCAAGCCGCTCAACTTTGACGGTGAAGATCAAGAAGCTTGGCTCCGATAATAATTTCGTGGCCGCCGAATTGGTGCCAGAAGGCTTGGTTGTCTTTTCAGACGAAGGTGATGCGATCGAACTCTGCATCGATGGATTCCCTCGAAATTCTGAAAATTCGTCTGCGACGCTGTCCCTCCGCGATTTCTTAGGTGAGCGGCCTCCGCCGCTCTGGCAGAAACTCAAGTGGCTCTTCAGCGCCTAGCTTTGACCGAACGGGGCAGCAGCCCCTACCCCCAAGCCCCCCAACCGCCTATCGCAGCACCGTGATCGAATTGCTCGCTGGACCTGCCGACGATGGCCGATAGCTGGAAGATCGTGCTGCCGTGCAGCCGCGCCGAAGCGGCAGCGATCGAGGCCGCCGACGAGCTGCCCGGGCAGGCCGATCCGCCAGTCCTGCTGACCTATGAGCCGGATCCGAGCCGGCCGGACCGATGGCAGCTGGAGGTGTTCTTCCCGGCACCGCCCGATGCCATGACGATTGCCGCGATCGAGGCGCTGGTGCCGAGTGCCGCAGGCCAGACCACCCGCGTCGAACGCATCGCCGATGCGGATTGGGTGACGCTGTCGCAGGCGGGGCTCGAGCCGATCGCAGCGGGTCGCTTCTTCATCCATACCGCGGCCCATGTCGACGCCGTGCCGGCGGGAAGCGTGGCGCTTCTGATCGAGGCCGGCCGCGCCTTCGGCACTGGCCAGCATGAGACGACCGCAGGCTGTCTCTGGGCGATCGAGCGGCTCGCACGGCAGGGTCGCCGCTTCAGCCGCGTCCTCGACCTCGGCACCGGTACCGGCCTGCTCGCCTTTGCCGCCGCGCGCGTGTGGCCGCGCGCCCATATCGTTGCCAGCGACATCGATCCGGTGTCGATCGAGGTCGCCACCGACAATGCGGCGGTCAACGGTATCGCGCTCGGTCGCCGTCCGGGCCACGTCGAGCTGCGCGTCGCCACCGGCCTCGGCGATCGCCGCATCGCTGCCGCGCCCTATGGCCTGATTCTCGCCAATATATTGGCGCAGCCGCTGATCACGCTCGCCGCCGATATCACGAGCGCGCTGGAACCGGGCGGATCACTCGTGCTCGCCGGGCTGCTGACGAGCCAGGCGCACAACGTGGAGGGCGCCTATCGCCGCCAGGGCCTGCGGATTGAGCGGCGCGACGAGCGCGGCGAATGGACGATCCTGCAGCTGCGCCGACCCGGCTTTCGGCTTAGAGGTTGAACTAGACGGGGCGATTGACCCCGCCGCCGTCGATCGTCTCGCGCACCTTCATCGCCAGCTGGGCGACGGTGAACGGCTTGGGCAGGAAGGCGACGCCGGCATCGAGCGTGCCGTTATGGACCACCGCGTTCTTGGTATAGCCGGTGGTATAGAGCACCTTGAGGTCCGGCCGCTTGATCAGCGCGCGCTCGGCGAGCCGGCGACCGTCCATTTCGGGCATGACGACGTCGGTAAACAACAACGCGATGCGCGGCACGTCGTCGAGGATCTGCAGCGCCTTGAGCCCGGATGCCGCCGAGAGCGCGGTGTAGCCGAGCTCGCGCAGCGCATCGACCGAGAAATGGCGCACGCGCTGCTCGTCCTCGACGACGAGGATGATCTCCTCGCTGCGGCCGGTCGGCAGCTCGCTGACGTCGAATCCGCCCGGCGGCGGCGCAATCGCGACATGCGAGCGCGGCAGGTAGAGCTTGACCGTCGTCCCCTGCCCAACCTCCGAATAGATCGCGACATGGCCGCGCGACTGCTTGGCGAAGCCGAACACCTGGCTGAGCCCGAGGCCGGTGCCCTTGCCGACTGGCTTGGTGGTGAAGAATGGATCGAACGCTTTGGTGATCACCTCTGGCGGCATGCCGGTGCCGGTGTCGGTGACGCTGATCAGGACATATTGGCCGGCGGCCACATCGGCATTGTTGCGGGCATATTCGTCGTCGAGGTGGGCGTTGGCGGTTTCGATCGTCAGCCGCCCGCCATCCGGCATGGCGTCGCGCGCGTTGACCGCGAGGTTGAGGATCGCATTCTCGATCTGGCCGGCATCGGCATAGCTTGGCCAAAGCCCGGCGGCGAGCACGGTCTCGACGCCGATCGTCTCGCCGAGCGATCGGTGCAGCAGCTCGGACATTCCGGCGACGAGCTTGTTGGCGTCGAGCGCGATCGGCGCCAGCGGCGTCTGGCGCGAAAAGGCGAGCAGCCGCGCGGTCAGCGCTGCCGCGCGCTCGGCCCCTTCACGGGCATTGGCGATGGCGCGGTCGACCCGCTCGCGATTGTCGCTGCGCCGCTGGGCGATGTCGAGGCTGCCGATGACCACCGCCAGCATATTGTTGAAGTCATGGGCGATCCCGCCGGTGAGCTGGCCGATCGATTCCATCTTTTGCAGCTGACGGACCTGATCCTCGGCCTCGGTCCGTGCCTCGGTCTCGGCCAGCAGCTCGCGATAGGACCGCTCGGCCGCGTCGCGCGCCTCGGCCAGCTCGGCCAGTTGCCGGCGATGCACCCGCAGCCCGCCGAGCGCGACGATGATGATCGCCGCCAGGCCGGCTAGCAGGCCAACCGTCATCCATTGGGCGATCCGCTTTTCGCGGTCTTGCAGCTGATCGATCAAGCTGCGCAGCCTGAGCCGCGCGTCGGTCGACTCGTCGCGCAGCTGTGTCATGGTTCGCTGGCCGAGGCCGGTCAGAATCTTGTCCAGCGCCGCCTTGCGCTGACCACCGGTATCGAGCTGCAGCGTATCGCGCATTTCTTTGAATTTGACATTGACCAGCGAACGCATCCGCTCCGCCATGAGGTGCGCGTAGGGATCGTCGATCGCCCCCAGCCGGATCAGCGCCGACTGCGCGCGGTGTCCGGCGTCGTAATAGGGCGCGAGGTAGGACCGATCGCCGGTCAGCAGATAGCCGCGCTGACCGCTTTCGCCGTCGCGCGTCGCCGACATCACCTCGCCGATCTCGCGCGAGATCAGCTGCCCCCGCGCCATCACCTTGACGTCGCTCGCCTGCTGGCGGCTGAAGGCGAGGCTCGCCCCGACCATCGCCACCAGGAGGACGAAGGCAAGGATCAAATCCGGTGGGATACGCCCGCGGCCGGTCGAGACGGACATCGCCCGGCTATACCCTCGATGAAGGGCGCTGCAAACTCAGCCCCCTGCCGCCGCGACGATCGCCAGCCAGGCGGCTTCGTCGATCACCTCGATGCCGAGTTCGGCGGCCTTCTTCAGCTTGCTTCCCGCGCCGGGGCCGGCGACGACCAGATCGGTCTTGGCCGAGACCGATCCGGCGGCGCGCGCGCCGAGCGCTTCCGCCTGGGCCTTGGCCTCATCCCGGCTGATCGATTCAAGACTGCCGGTGAAGACGATGGTCTTGCCGGTCACGCGCGATTCCTTGACCTCATGGACGACCGGCTGGACGTCGAGCTGGCTGAGAAGATCGGCCACGACCTCACTGTTGTGCGGCTCCGCGAAGAAGTCGGCCAAGGCCTCGGCAACCTCCGGCCCGACGCCGGTGGTGTCGATCGCTGCGGTCAGCTCCCGGGCAGTCTGACGGATCAGCTTTTCATCGCCGCCGCCGGTCGCCGCCTCAAGCTTCGCCCTCAGCTCGACCGCGCGCCCGATCATTTCCTGAAATGCATCGGTGGTGGCGTAGCGCCGCGCGAGATCGCGCGCCGTCACCTCACCGACATGGCGGATGCCGAGCGCATAGAGGAAGCGGTCGAGCGGCGGCGACCGCCGCGCCTCGATCGCCGCGAGCAGATTGTCGACCGAGGTTTCGGCCCAGCGCTCGCGACCGAGCAGAACGTCGCGCTTCTCGCGCAGCCGGAAGATATCGGCCGGCGAATGGACCAGCCCGTCGCGGAAGAAGCTTTCGATGTGGACGATGCCGAGCCCTTCGATGTCGAGCGCATGGCGCGAGACGAAATGGCGCAGCCGCTCGACCCGCTGCGCCGGGCAGATCAGCCCGCCGGTGCAGCGATAGACCACCTCGCCGATCTCGCGCTCCACGGCGGAACGGCACTCGGGGCATTCGGTCGGGAACTGATAGGCTTCGCGCGCCACCGCAGGGGTCAGATTGCGGACGATCTGGGGGATCACATCGCCGGCACGCTGAACGACGACGCGATCGCCTGCGCGCACGCCGAGCCGCTCGATCTCATCGGCGTTGTGCAGCGTCGCGTTGGTCACGACCACGCCGCCGACCGTCACTGGTTTTAGGCGCGCAACCGGCGTCAGCGCGCCTGTCCGGCCGACCTGGATATCGATCTTCTCCAAGACGGTCTCCGCCTGCTCGGCGGGGAATTTGCGCGCGATCGCCCAGCGTGGCGCGCGCGCCACCTGGCCGAGCCGGCGTTGCCAGTCGAGCCGGTCGACCTTGTAGACCACGCCGTCGATGTCGAACGGCAGCTCGGCACGCTGCGCCTCGATCAGCCGGTAATGGCTCAGCGCCTGATCGATCGTCTCGCAGCGCACCAGCATGTCCGACACCGGCAGGCCCCATTTGGCGATCGCCGCCATCACGCCGGCCTGGCTGTCGCTCGGCAGCGCCGAGGTCTCGCCCCAGCCATGGGCGAGGAAGCGCAACGGCCGGGCGCGGGTCACCTCCGGGTCGATCTGACGGAGCGAGCCGGCCGCGGAGTTGCGTGGATTGGCGAAGACCTTGCCGCCGCTTTCCGCCTGGCGCGCGTTCAGCGCGGCGAAGTCTTGCTTGCTCATGTAGACCTCGCCGCGAATCTCGAAGACCTCGGGAACCTGGCCCTTGAGCGTCTCCGGCACGTCGCCGAGCGTGCGGATATTGGCGGTGACATCCTCGCCGATCTGGCCGTCGCCGCGCGTCGCGGCGAGCACCAGCATACCCTTTTCGTAACGCAGCGAGCATGACAGGCCATCGATCTTGGGCTCGGCGGTCAGCACCACTGCTTCATTCTCGGGCAGCACCAGAAAGCGCCTGACCCGCTGGACGAAGTCGACCACCTCCTCATCGGCGAAGGCATTGTCGAGGCTCAGCATCACCCGCGCATGGGTGACCTTGGCGAGCGGGCCGCTCGGCATGCTGCCGACCTGCCTGGAAGGCGAATCAGCGCGGACGAGATGCGGAAAGGCGGTCTCGATCGCCGCATTCTCGCGCATCAGCGCATCGTAGGCGGCGTCGCTGATCTCGGGCGCATCCTCGCCGTGATAGAGTTCATTGTGATGGGCGATCTCGTTCGCCAGCTCGGCGAGCCGCGCCGCGGCGGCGCTGTCGTCGGAGGGAATCGCCGGTTTCGCCATGGCTCGCATCGCTACGGGAAGCATGGCGATCCGGGCAAGTGGCTGCTAGCTCTCCTCCGGAGAGGAGCCGGAATGCTCGACGTCGCGCCGCTGTCGCCCAAGCTGCCGTTCGGCAGCATCGTTCGCGGCATGACGCTCGCCCGGCTGCGCGAGGACACGGTCCGCGATGCCCTGCGCGCGCTGTTCTACGACCGCGGCCTGGTCGTCTTTCGCGAGGGCGAGACGACGGTCGAGCTGCAGATCCGCCTGTCCGAGGTGATCGCCCCGCTGGTCCGCCATTTCCAGGAGGACCGCATCGTCGGCGGCCATCCCGAGCTGGTCGCCTTCGCCGCCGATGCCGAGAAGGACATGACGGTCGAGATCGACGGCAAGACGGTCGTCGGCTTCATCCCCTGGCATGGCGATTCGCGCTGGATGGCCGAGCCCAGCCATGGCGGCATCCTCCGCGTTCACCGCCTGCCGAAACGCGGCGGCGAGACCGGCTTCATCGACCTGATCTCGAGCTATGGCCGCCTGCCCCAGGCGCTCAAGCAGGCGATCGAGGGCGCTGAATCGATCGTCGAGTTCGATTCCGATCCCGCGGTGCTGTTCCGCTATCATCCGCACCAGATCCGGGTGATCTCGGCGGGATCGGCGATCGAGGCGATGCGCGGCCGCCACAACGACTTCCCGCCGATCGTCCAGCCGCTGGTCTACCTTCAGCCGGAGACCGGCCGGAAGGTGCTCGGCTTCACCCCGCTGCCACGCCAGCGCGTGATCGGTTTGGAGCCGGCGGATAGCGACGCGCTGCTCGCCCGCCTGGCCGAGCACACCACCGACGAGCGCTACGCCTATTTCCATGCGTGGCAGGCCGAGGATCTCGTCCTGTGGGACAATTTGCGGATGCTCCACCAGGCCTGCGGCGTGCCGCCCGGCGAACAACGCGAGGTCTGGCGGACGACCTTCGCCGCCGCCTATCCGCTCGCCCGCAAGCTTGAGGAGGGCGGCTTCGCCTGGAAACCGCAGGCCGCCTAAGCGGTTTCGAGCAACCGGTCGGCCTGCGCCCGTGCCTCGTCGGTGACCTCGGCGCCGGAGAGCATGCGCGCGATCTCCTCGCGCCGTTCGGCAGGGCTCAGCGCACGCACGCTGGTGCGGCTGATGGCGTCCGCCTGATCCTTCGAGATCAGCCAGTGGTGGCGCGCCCGCGCCGCCACCTGCGGGCTGTGGGTGACGGCGAGCAGCTGGCCTTGCGCCGCGAGCCGGGCGAGACGCTCGCCGACCGCGCTCGCGACCGCGCCGCCGACGCCGCGGTCGATCTCGTCGAAGATGATCGTGGTGATGTCGCCCGCGCCCGACAGCACGACCTTCAGCGCGAGCAGGAAGCGGCTCAGCTCGCCGCCCGAGGCGGTCCGCGCGAGCGGCGCGAAGGGCGCGCCGGGATTGGCGGCGATCTCGAACTCGACGTGATCGATCCCCGCCGGTCCCCAACCCGGCTCGTCGAGCGCGGCGATCACCGTGCGGAAGCGCGCAGCCTCCAGCTTCAGCGGTGGCAGCTCCTTGGCCACCGCCTTGTCGAGCCGGCCAGCGGCCGCGCGCCGCGCCTTGCCGAGCGCCTCGCCCGCCCGGCAATAGGCGGCGCGCGCTTCGCGCACGTCGGCCTCGCGCGCGGCAAGCCCCTCGGCGCCGGCGCCGAGCTGCTCGAGCCGGGCGCTGAGCTCGCTCGCGAGCGCCGGCAGCTTGTCGACCGTGATGCGATGCTTGCGGGCGAGAGCGCGCAGATCGAACAGCCTGGTCTCGACCGCCTCCAGCCGCGCCGGATCGAAGCGCATCGCACGGGCTGCCGCAGCAAGGCTTTCTTCAGCGTCCGACACCTCGATCAATGCACGGTCGACCGCAGCAAGAGCAGCGGCGAGCCGCTCATGCTCGCCGGAGAGCCGGTCGAGCTTGCGCCCCGCCTGGCGGAGCTGGGCGATCACGCCGTCCGAGCCATCGAACAGGCTGTCGATCGCGGCGAAATCCTCGGCGAACCGCGCGCCCTGCTGCATCGCCGTCCGCTCCGCCGCGAGCGCCGCCTCCTCGCCGTTTTCGGGGGCGGCCGCGCTGAGCTCGGCGGCGGCATGATCGAGCCAATCGCGATCGCGCGCCGCGGCGGCAAGCTCGGCGGCCATCGCCTCCTGCGCCGCGATCGCGGCGTGCCAGCGCTCCCAGGCCGCCGCGACCTCCGCCCGCAGCACCTCGGCTCCGGCGAAGAGATCGAGCAGCGCGCGATGGCCGCGCGGGTTGAGCAGACCTTGATCGTCCTGCTGGCCATGGATCTCGACCAGCCGCTCGCCGAGCTCGCGCAGCAGCCCGACCGAGACCGGCTGATCGTTGATATGAGCGCGACTGCCGCCGTCGGCGCGCAGGGCGCGGCGAATGACCAAGGGCTCGCCCGGCTCGGCGGCAATCTCACTTTCGGCCAGCACGGCAAGCGCAGGGTGATCCGGCGGCAGGTCGAAGCTGGCGATGACCTGCGCCTGCGCCGCCCCCGCGCGGACCAGCCCGGCATCGGCCCGCGCGCCGAGCGCCAGGCCGAGCGCATCGAGCAGGATCGACTTGCCCGCCCCGGTTTCGCCGGTCAGCACGCCAAGCCCGTCCGAGAAATCGAGATCGATCGCCTCGATCAGGACGACATCGCGGATGGACAAAGCGCTCAGCAAGCTGCCGGCGCCTTCCGCATCATGATCGCGGCTGGCTCAAGCCTTGTACTTGCGGACCAGCGCATAAGCGCGCTCGTACCATTTGGAGCCGGGATAGTTCGCGCCGAGCGTGGCGGCGGCCTTATGCGCTTCCTCCGGGATGCCGAGCGCGAGATAGCTTTCGGTCAGCCGCTCGAGCGCCTCGGGCGTATGGGTGGTCGACTGATATTTGTCGATCACCGCGCGGAACCGCAGCACCGAGGCCAGCCACTGGTTGGTCCGCTGGTAGAAACGGCCGATCTCCATCTCCTTGCCGGCGAGATGGTCGTTGACCAAGTCGATCTTCAGCCGCGCATCGGTGGCATATTTGGTGTCGGGATAGCGCCGCGCGACCTCGCCGAGCGCATCGAGCGCCTGCTGCGTGACCTTCTGGTCGCGGGTGACGTCCTGGATCTGCTCGTAATAATCGAGCGAGATCAGGTACAGCGCATAGGGCGCATCCTTGTTGCCCGGATGCACCGAGATGAAGCGCTGGGCGGACTGGATCGATTCCGAATATTTCCGGGCCATGTAATAGCTGAACGCGCTCATCAGCTGCGCGCGGCGGGCCCAGACCGAATAGGGATGCTGACGCTCGACCTCGTCGAACAGCTGGGCGGCGTCCTTGTACTGCTGGCGCTCGAACTTGTCCTTCGCCGCATTGTAGAGCGTGTCGACGTCGCGCGCGACATAGGTGGTATCGAGCTTGCCCTTGTTCTTGGCGCAACCGGCCAGAGAGCTGAGGGCAACGGCCCCGATCAGGGCGGCGGCGAGCGGACGGGCGATACGCGGCATGGCCGCTTCCTAGCCCAAGCGCGGAGTCAGGGAAAGCGCCCGATTACACCGATAGTAACCAAGGCTTTGGGTCTTTGCGGCTATGATCCCCGGCGATGCTGCGCGTGCTGACCCTCTCGACGCTCTATCCCGACCGGGTCCGGCCCGGCTTCGGCAGCTTCGTCGCGCGCCAGACTCAGGCGCTCGCCGGCCAGCCCGAGGTCGAGGTCCGGGTGGTCGCGCCGCTCGGCCTGCCGATCCCGTCATTGCGCCGCAGCCTGCACCGCCAGCTCGCCGAGCTGCCGCTGATCGAGACCTTCGACGGGCTGTCGGTCGCACGTCCGCGTTTCTCGACCTGGCCGGGTCCGGCCGGGCGCGGCAACGGCCGCCGCATGGCGAAGGTGCTGGTGCCGTTCCTGGCCTCCCTTCGCGGCGGCTTTCCGTTCGACGTGATCGACGCCGAGTTCTTCTGGCCCGACGGCGTCGCCGCGGTGGTCCTGGGTGCCCATTTCGGCGTGCCGGTGTCGATCAAGGCGCGCGGCTCGGACATCAACCACTGGGCGACGGTGCCGGCGGTTCGGCGGCGGATCCTGGCGGCAGCGCGGGCAGCCGACGGGCTGCTGGCGGTGTCAGACGCGCTGGCCGAGCGGATGGCGGCGATCGGCATCGATCGCGAGCGCGTCACGGTGCACCACACCGGCGTCGACAGCACGCTGTTCCACCCGGTCGATCGCGCCGCTGCCCGCGCCGCGCTCGAGCTGCGCAGTCCGCTGTTCGTCACCATCGGCACGCTCAACGCCAACAAGGGGCAGGCAATTGCAATCGACGCGCTCGCTGCGGTGCCGGACGCCACGCTGATCCTCGTCGGCGACGGTCCCGATCGCGAGAAGCTCGCCGCCCGGGCCGCCGAGCGCGGTCTCGCCGAGCGGGTCCGCCTGACCGGGCAGATAGCGCCAGCCGAGCTCGCGCCGCTGATCGCCGCGGCCGATGCCGTGGTGCAGCCTTCGGCCAATGAGGGGCTCGCCAATGTCTGGGTCGAAGCGCTCGCCAGCGGCACGCCGGTCATCGCCACCGCCGCCGGCGGCATTGCCGAAGTGCTCGATCGGCCGGCGGCCGGCCGCATCGTCGCGCGTGATCCGGAGTCCGTGGCCGCCGCGATGAGGGCGATCCTGGCCAATCCGCCGGCGCAGGCGGCGGTACAGGCGGCGGCAGCGCGCTTTTCCTGGGATGGCAATGGCGCCGCCCTGGCGGCACATCTCGAGCGGCTAGTCGCCCAGCGGCATTAGCGCCGCGACGATCCAGCGCCCCTCGCCGCGCAGCACGCCCCAGGCGCGGGCGGCAGCACGGCTGTCCATCGCCTCGACACCGATCCCCTGGCCCTCGAGCGCGGCGACGAAGCTCGTCGGGGGGCGACGCATGCTGCGCCCGGTGCCGAGCAGCAGGAATTCCGGCTCGGGCCGGATGGCGAGCAACGGCGCCAGCGCCGCGGCATCGAGGCCTTCGAGCGCCGGCGCATCCCAGCCGCTCGCCTCATCCGGCGTCAGCCACAGCCCGGCAGGATAGAGCGCCTCGCCGACCTTGAACTGATTGTCGCGGAAGCCGGTGACCAGCGGCCCCGGTGCGCGCGGCTCGCGCGTCATCTCGGGGCCGGCTGGCCCGGCCATCAGGGCGTCGGACGACCGATTCGCTCGGCCTTCTGCGGCTCGGCGCGCACGTCGCTCCGGTTCCTGCCGAGACCGAGGGTGATCAGCAGCGAGGATGAGACGTAGATCGACGAATAGGTGCCGACGACGATGCCGAGCATCATCGCCGCGGTGAAGCCGCGCAGCACATGGCCGCCGAACAGCAGCAGCGCGGCGAGCGCGAGCAGGATCGTCAGCGAGGTCATGATCGTGCGCGGCAGCGTCTCGTTGACCGACAGGTCGATCAGCGTGCGAATGTCCATCTGCCGGTATTTGCGTAGATTCTCGCGGATGCGATCGTCGATGACGATCTTGTCGTTGATCGAATAGCCGATGATCGTCAGCACCGCGGCGACGATGTTGAGATCGAATTCGAGCCGAGTGAGGGCAAAGAACCCGAGCGTCATCAGCACGTCGTGCATCACCGCGACGAAGGTGCAGACGCCGAATTGCCATTCGAAGCGGAAAATGCCCCACAGCGCGATGCCGAACACCGCGGCGAACACCGCGCCGATGCCGCGCAGGATCAGCTCGTCCGAGACCTTGCCCGAGACCGTATCCGCCCGGCTGATGGTGACGCCCGGATAGCTCTGCTGGAGCGTTGCGGTGACCTGCTTGATCAGCTGGTTGCTGGCGCCTTCGTCAGTGCTCTTCGGCAGCGGCAGGCGGATCGAGACGGTGTCCTTGCCGCCGAATTGCTGGAGCAGCGCGTCGCCGGCGTGCAGCGCGTCGATCTTCTGGCGCACCTGATCGAGATGCGGCGGCTGCTGGAACTTGGCCTCGATCATCAGCCCGCCGACGAAATCGACGCCGAGGTTCAGCCCGCGGGTCAGCACCATCGCGGTGGCGAGAATGGTCAGCAGCGCGGTCAGCCCGAACGCCCAGAAGCGCAGGCTGACAAAGCCGAGGTTGGTGTTGTCGGGAACGAGCTTCAGCAAGCGCATGGGCGGGCCCCGGTCATATGTTGATCGCGCGCGGCCGCGTGCGCCTGAGCCAGAGCGCGACCATCATGCGGGTGAACAGAACCGCGGTGAACACCGAGGTGGCGATGCCGAGCAGCAGCACGACGGCGAAGCCCTTGATCGGCCCCGAGCCGAGGATCAGCATGATCAGCCCGGCGATGGTGTGGGTCGCGTTGGCCTCGAAGATCGTCCGGCTGGCTTCCTTGTAGCCGAGCTCGACCGACTGGCTGACGTTACGCCCGCGCCGCCGCTCCTCACGGATGCGCTCGTTGATCAGCACGTTGGCGTCGACCGCGGTGCCGATGGTGAGAACGAAGCCGGCGATGCCCGGCAGGGTCAGCGTCGCGTTGAGCAGCCCCATCACCCCGACGATGACGAAGATGTTTATCACCACCGCGAGGTTCGCATAGACGCCGAAACGGCCGTAGGTCACCAGCATGAAGACGATCACCGCGACCGTGGCGATGACCGAGGCGATGACGCCGGCGCGGATCGAATCGGCGCCGAGCTGCGGGCCGACGGTGCGCTCCTCGATCACCTTCAGCTTGATCGGCAGCTTGCCGGAGCGCAGCGCGATCGCCAGCTGATTGGCGGTGTCGACCGTGTAGCTGCCGGTGATCTGCGCGCTGCCGCCGAGGATCGGCTCCTGGATGTTCGGCGCCGACAGCACCTTGCCGTCGAGAATGATGGCGAAGGGCTTGCCGACATTCTCCTGGGTGACCTTGGCGAATTTCTTGCCGCCGACGCTGTTGAACTTGATGTTGACGTCGGGCTGGTTGTCCTGGGTGTAGGACTGTTGCGCATCGGTCAGCTGATCGCCGGTGATTATCGCGCGACGATAGACCGCCGTTCCGCCCTGGCCATCCTCATTCGGCAGGAGCTGGCTGCCGATCGGGATGTCGACCTTGGCCCCGGGTGGCACCTGGCCCGGCACCCCGGTGACGTTGACGTTGGTGTTGACCAGCTTGAATTCGAGCTTGGCGGTCTTGCCGATCAGCTCCTTGAGCGCCTGCGGATCCTGCAGGCCGGGCACCTGGACGACGATCCGGTTGGTGCCTTCGCTGACGATCGTCGGCTCGCGCGTGCCGAGCGCGTCGATGCGCTTGCGCACGACTTCGACCGCGGTCTTCATCGCGTCGCTGACCGCCAGCCGGATGCCGTCCTGGGTCGGCGTCAGCTCGATCCGGTTGGAATCGACCACGGCGACGTTCCAGTCGCGCTGTCCGGTCATGCCGGCCGGCTGGGTCAGCGTGCGCACCTTCTCGACCGCGGCATCGAGCTGGCTCGGATCGCGCACCATGAAGCTCAGCTTGCCGGCCTGGCGCGAGATATCGCCGATGCCGATCTTGGGCACGGCCCGTCCCATTTCCGCGACGATCGTCTCGTCCATCGTCTCGAGCCGCTGCTTGGCGACGTCGTCGGTATCCGCCTCGAACAGCAAATGGCTGCCGCCGGCGAGGTCGAGCCCGAGGTTGATCCGCGGCACATGCATCGGCCAGCGATCGGTCATGCTCTGCGGGAAGAAGCTTGGGATCGACAGCAGAATGCCGAACAGGATCAGCCCCCAGATGCTGAGAACCTTCCAGCGCGGGAAATCGAGCATCGTCTAATCGTTCGCTGGCTTGCCGCCGACCGTGCGCACATCGCTCAGCGTCGACTTCAGCGATTTCACCCGGACGTTGGGCGCAAGCTCGACCTCGACCTCGGTCTCATCCACCTTGGTGACCTTGCCGATCAATCCACCGCCGGTGACGACGGTGTCGCCGCGCTTGACCGCATCGATCGTCGCCCGATGCTCCTTCATGCGCTTCTGCTGCGGCCGGATCATCAGCACGTAGAAGATCACGAAAATCATCAACAGCGGGAAGAACTGGATGAAGAATTGGGCGCCGCTCTGACTGGACGCGCCAGCGGTCTGGGCAAAAGCGGGCGAAGAGAACATCGGTCAACCTGTCTCGGAGCCGGCGAAAGCAGCGGCGCGCGTGCATCTAGGCGAGCGCGCGCCACGGCGCAACAGATCGGGCGCGGCGATAGCGGTGCGCGGCTTGCCAAGCCGCCATGCTTGGGCCTAAAGCCCGCGCCTTCGGTCGGGGCGTAGCGCAGCCTGGTAGCGCATCAGACTGGGGGTCTGGGGGTCGCAGGTTCGAATCCTGTCGCCCCGACCAATATCGCCGGACCCTGCCACTTCAGCTTGATCGCAGCCCTTGCTTGCGGCCATGGGTTCGGCACGCCGGGCGTCTGCCAAGCATCTAACCAAATCGGTTCCTTGGACCCAGAAATAATTTCCATTCCGGTGTTTCTAGCGGAGAGCAGAGTGATGGTTGAACGGGCGCTGCCGACGGTCATGCTGCTGGTCTGCTCGAACGTCTTCATGACCGTCGCCTGGTACGGCCAGCTCCGCTTTCCCCATGCCAAGCTGTGGGTCGCGATCCTGATCTCCTGGTTGATCGCGCTGGCGGAATATTGCCTTGCCGTCCCGGCCAACCGGATCGGCTATGCCAATGGCCTCAGCGGCGGCCAGCTCAAGATCATCCAGGAGTGCATCACGCTGGCGATCTTCGCCATCTTCGCGGTGATCGTGCTGCGCGAGCCGATCGGCTGGCGCTATCTCGGCGCCTGCCTGTGCATGGTCGGCGCGGCCGCGTTCATGTTCGCCGGGCGGGCATGATTGCGCAGCGCCGTCGCTCCTCCCATATCGCGCTCCAGAGCGGAGTATAGCGAATATGAGTGACGAATTTCCCGGCTGGCACGGGACCACCATCCTGTCGGTGCGCAAGGGCGACAAGGTCGTCGTTGCCGGCGATGGGCAGGTGTCGCTGGGCCAGACGGTCATCAAGGCCAATGCCAAGAAAGTCCGGCGCCTCGGCGACGGTTCGGTGATCGGCGGCTTCGCCGGCGCCACCGCCGACGCCTTCACATTGTTCGAGCGGCTCGAAGCCAAGCTCGAGCGCCATCCTGGCCAGCTGCTGCGGGCCGCGGTCGAGCTCGCCAAGGACTGGCGCACCGATCGCTATCTCAGGCGCCTGGAGGCGATGATGGTCGTCGCCGATCCCAAGGTGACGCTGATCCTGACCGGCACCGGCGACGTGCTCGAGCCGGCCGACGGCGTCGCCGCGATCGGCTCGGGCGGCAATTATGCGCTGGCCGCGGCGCGCGCGCTGATGCCCTATGAGGACGATGCCGAGAAGATCGCCCGCGCGGCGATGAAGATCGCCGCCGAGGTCTGCGTCTACACCAATGAGAACGTCATCGTCGAAACCCTCGACGTGAACGCGTAACCGGAACAACCGAATGAATGAGAATCTCACACCCAAGGCGGTGGTCGCCGAGCTCGACCGCCATATCGTCGGCCAGGACGAGGCCAAGCGCGCGGTCGCCGTCGCGCTGCGCAATCGCTGGCGCCGGCAGCGGCTGCCGGCCGATCTGCGCGACGAGGTCTCCCCCAAGAACATCCTGATGATCGGCCCGACCGGCTGCGGCAAGACCGAGATCAGCCGGCGGCTGGCCAAGCTCGCCGACGCGCCCTTCGTCAAGGTCGAGGCGACCAAGTTCACCGAGGTCGGCTATGTCGGCCGTGACGTCGAGCAGATCGCCCGCGACCTCGTCGAGGAAGCAGTCCGGCTGGAAAAGTCGCGCCGGCGCGAGGCGGTGCGCGAGAAGGCCGAGGAGGCCGCCACCGCGCGGCTGCTCGACGCGCTGGTCGGCAAGGAGGCCAGTGAGGCGACGCGCACAGCATTCAGGCAGCGCTTCGCCGACGGCCATCTCAATGACAAGGAAGTCGAGATCGAGGTCGAGGATTCGGGCGGCATGCCGTTCGAGATCCCCGGCATGGGCGGCCAGGTCGGCATGATCAATCTCAGCGACATGATGGGCAAGGCGATGGGCCAGGGCCGGACCAAGCGGCGCAAGCTGCCGGTCCCGACCGCCTGGACCAGGCTGGTCGACGAAGAGGCCGATCGCCGGCTCGACCAGGACGACGTCGCCCGCGTCGCGCTGCTCGACGCCGAAGCCAATGGCATCGTCTTCCTCGATGAGATCGACAAGATCGCGACCTCCGACGTGCGCGGCGGCTCGGTCAGCCGCGAGGGGGTGCAGCGCGACCTGCTGCCGCTGATCGAGGGCACCACCGTCGCGACCAAATACGGGCCGATGAAGACCGACCATATATTGTTCATCGCCAGCGGCGCTTTTCACGTCGCCAAGCCATCGGACCTGCTGCCCGAGCTGCAGGGACGGCTGCCGATCCGGGTGGAGCTCAAGGCGCTGACCGAGGAGGATTTCGTCCGCATCCTGTCGGCGACCGACGCCAATCTCGCCACGCAGTATCACGCGCTGCTGGGGACCGAAGGCGTCACGATCGGCTTCATGCCGGACGGCATCGCGGCGATCGCGCGCATCGCCGCCGAGGTCAACGCCTCGCTCGAGAATATCGGTGCGCGACGGCTGCAGACCGTGATGGAGAAGCTGCTCGAGGACATCAGCTTCCACGCCGAGGACCGCCGTGGCGAGGAGCTGGTGATCGACGCGGCCTATGTCAGCAAGCAGCTGGACGCCGTTGCGAAGGATGTCGATCTGAGCAAATACGTGCTCTGATCGCATCCCGCCGGAGCCAGCCATGCAGTCGACCGCGGGCACGCCATGGTCGTTCGTCCTGCAGGCCGGCAAGCGCCTCCGCTATGTCTTCGACCGCGGCATCGCGCATTGGTCGCTGGTCTCCAACGATCCGGTGATCGACGCCGAACAGTTCGACTGGGTGGCGCCGCTGCGCGAGCAGTGGCGCGCCATCCACGCCGAGGCCGAGGCGATGATCGCGGCGCCCGGCGGCGTCCCGTCGCTGGCCGAGATCTCGCCCGACCATGGCCGCATCGCCCAGCCCGGCCATTGGCGGTCCTATTTCCTTCACGGCTACGGCTATCCGATCGACGCGCATCTCCGCGCCTGCCCGGCGACGGCGGCCGCGGTCGCACGGATCCCGGGGCTCAACACCGCCTTCTTCTCGATCCTGATGCCCGGCACGCACATCCCCGATCACCGTGGCGTGACCAAGGGGCTGCTGACCTGCCATCTCGGCCTTGCCGTCCCCGCCGGTCTCGGCTGCCGCATGCGGGTCGGCGACCGCATGGTCCACTGGTCGGACGGGCAATGCCTAACCTTCGACGACAGCTATCGTCATGAGGCGTGGAACGAGACCGACCAGCCGCGCATCGTCCTGCTCGTCCAGTTCCGCCGCCCGGCGCGGCTGCCGGGGCGAATCCTCGCCCGTTTGTTCCTCTGGGCGGTCAAGCGCACGCGCTTCGTTCAGGAGGCGCGACACAACATCGCGCAGTGGGACGAGGCGAACCGGCGGATCGAGGCGATGGCCGCGACCAGCACGACGCCGTAGCGCTCGACTTTCCGCCCGCGCCCGGTCATGGGCGGCGGGCATGATCGAGAAAATCCTGGCGCCGGTCGCTGCCTTCATCATCGCCGTGATCAGCGCCGGCGGCTATGGCGGCATCGTCGCGCTGATGGCGATCGAAAGCGCCTGCATCCCGCTGCCGTCCGAGATCATCATGCCCTTTTCGGGCTATCTCGTCTCGACCGGCAGGTTCGAGCTGATCTGGGTCGCGACCGCCGGCGCGATCGGTTGCAACCTCGGTTCGATCCCGGCCTATGCGCTCGGCAAATACGGCGGCCGGCCGGCGATCGAGCGCTTCGGCAAATATGTCCTGATGAACATGCACGATCTCGAGCTGGCCGAGCGCTTCTTTGCCCGCTTCGGCTCGGCGGCGGTGTTCATCTGCCGGCTCCTGCCGCTGATCCGCTCGTTCATCGCCTTTCCCGCCGGCGTCGCGCGGATGCGGCAGATCCCCTTCCACATCTACACCTTCCTCGGCTCCTGGCCGTGGTGCTTCGCGCTCGCCTGGATCGGGATGAAGCTGGGCGAGCGCTGGCACAGCGACCCGCGCATCGGGCGCGTGCTCCATAGCCTCGATGCGGTCATCGCCGTGGTGCTCCTCGCCGCGGTCGGCTATTATCTCTGGCACCGGCTCCAGGGCCGCCGGCGCGAGCGACCTTGATCGGAGGGCCGATGCAGCCCACATGGCGACTATGCTGATCGAAACCGAATCGACCCCGAACCCGGCGACCGTGAAGTTTCTTCCCGGCCGCACGGTGATGACCGCCGGCACGCGCGACTTCGCCGCGCCCGAGGAGGCCGAGGCCTCACCGCTGGCCGACGCGCTGTTCGCGCTGGGCGATGTCGAGGGCGTGTTCTACGGCCGCGACTTCGTTTCGGTGACCGCAGCACCCGGCAGCGACTGGCGCGATCTGAAGCCGCAGGTGCTCGGCGTGCTGCTCGATCATTTCGCCAGCGAGGCGCCGCTGTTCCGCGCCGGCAGCGCGGAGCAGATCGAGGTCGCCGATGACATCGTCGACAATCCCGAGGACGCCGAAATCGTCAGCCAGATCAAGGAGCTGATCGAAACCCGGGTGCGCCCGGCGGTGGCGCGCGACGGCGGCGATATCGTCTACCGCGGCTTCGACCGCGGCACGGTCTATCTGGCGATGCACGGCGCCTGCTCCGGCTGCCCCTCCTCGGCGGCGACGCTGAAGCAGGGGATCGAGAGCCTGCTCAAGCATTATGTGCCCGAGGTGACCGAGGTTCTCGCCGTCTGAACCCGGCCGACCGCGACCCTGCGCCGACCGCATCCAACGACGGGCATGACGTGCTCCTGGCCATCGACACGGCTACCGAGGCCTGCTCGGTCGCGCTCATCGCGCCGGATGGCAGCCTGCTTGCCGAACGCCATGAGATCGTCGGACGTGGCCATGCCGAACGGCTGGTGCCGATGATCGCGGCGCTGATCGACGGTCATTCCGTCGCGCGCATCGCCGTCGGCTGCGGCCCGGGAAGCTTCACCGGCATTCGTGTCGGCATCGCCGCGGCGCGCGGGCTGGCGCTCGGCTGGGGCGTGCCGCTGACCGGCGTCTCCTCGCTGGCGCTGATCGCCGCCGCCGCCGACGAGCCGGTCGCGGTCGCGATCACCGCAGGCCATGGCGAACTGTTCGTTCAGCGCTTCGCCGGCAATCCGCTACGCGCGATCGCGCCACTCGCCGCGCTTTCGCCGGCCGCGGCCGCCGCCGCCGTGCCGGAGCGGCTGGTGCTCGGCTCCGGCGCGGAGGCGCTGGTCGCGGCGCGCGGCCATGGCGAGGCGCGTCCGGCTTGGCCGCGCGCCGCCGACGTCGCCCGGCTGCCGACGGCGTTCACCGGCCTGCCGCCCCGCCCGATCTATGGCCGCGCGCCGGATGCGAGGCCGGCGGCATGATCGGCGACGTCCACTTCGCCCGCGGCTCGCTCGCCGATCTCGACGCGGTCGACGCGCTGATGGTGGCGGCGTTCGACGCCGAATATGGCGAGGCCTGGACGCGCGCCCAGCTCGATACGGTGCTGGCGTTGCCGGGAGTCTGGCTGACGCTCGCCCGCCTGGGCCGCCGAGTCGTCGGCTTCAGCCTGCATCGCATCGTTCTCGACGAGGCCGAGCTGCTGCTGCTCGCGATCGCTCCCGAGATGCGCCGCCGCGGCATTGCCCGCGCGCTGATCGAGCGCGGCTGCGCCGAAGCGAAATCGACCGGCGCCCGCCGGCTCCATCTCGAGGTTCGCGACGGGAATCCGGCCGCCGCGCTCTATCAAGCTGCTGGATTCACGCAGGCCGGCCGCCGCCGCGAATATTATCGCGGCATCGGCGGCCAGATTTCGGACGCCTTGACCCTCAGTCGCGACCTGACCCGACCGTAACGAATTATCATCTTGTTGCGTTGCGGCGGGACGCCTGAGGGCTATATTGAACGGATGACGGTCAAGATCGACATCGAGCAGCTCTGCCACGAAAAGGGTCTGCGCATCACCGAGCAGCGCAAGATCATTGCGCGGGTGCTGTCGAGCGCCGAGGACCATCCGGATGTCGAAGCCCTGCACGCGCGGGCCTCGGCGATCGATCCGGGCATCTCGATCGCCACCGTCTACCGCACCGTCCGGCTGTTCGAAGAGGCCGGCATTCTCGATCGCCACGACTTCGGCGACGGCCGCTCGCGCTATGAGGCGGCGCCCGAGACGCACCACGACCATCTGATCAACGTCGAGACCGGCCGGGTGATCGAGTTCGTCGACCCGGAGCTCGAAGCGCTCCAGCGCAAGATCGCCGAGAAGCTCGGCTTCCGCCTGGTCGATCACCGCATGGAGCTGTACGGCGTGTCGCTCGACCGCAAGCATTGACCTAGCGCTTTGCCAGGACGACTTCGGCTGATCTGGCGCGTCGGCTTCGTGGTGCTGGCGCTGATCGCCTATCTCCCCTTCCACCTGATTGCGACGGCCCGCGGCGACCGTTCGCGCTGGACGCGCCGCTATCTCAAGGCGCTCGCCTGGGCCTTCGGCCTGCGGGTGAAGGTTCGCGGCCATAAGCTGCCGCGCGACGTGCTGATCGCCGCCAACCACCAGAGCTGGCTCGACATCATTGCGCTCGGCAGCGCCACCGGCGGCTCGTTCATCGCCAAGTCCGAGATCGCCCGCTGGCCGCTGGTCGGCTGGCTGGCGCGCCAGGCCGGTGCGGTGTTCGTCGTCCGCGAAGCGCGCGGCGAGGCGCATAACCAGGTCGACACCGTCGCCGAGGCGCTGGCCAACCGCCGCCCGGCCCTGCTCTTCGCCGAGGGCACGACCGCCGGCGAGGGCCGCCTGCTGCCGTTCCGCCCGGCGCTGTTTGCCGCCGTCGCGCCGCCGCGCGATGCCAGGCTGCGGGTCCAGCCGGTGGCGATCGACTATGGCGAGGACCAGCCGGTCGTCGCCTGGCCGCGCCATGAGAATTTCAACGCCAACGCCGGCAAGCTGCTCCGCCGGGCCAAGCCGTTGACGGTTACGCTCAATTTCCTCGCCCCGATCGATCCCGCGGGACGCAATCGCAAGGAGATCGCCGCTGACGCCCATGCCGCGGTCGCCGCGGCGCTCGGCGCTTCCGTCCCCGCGGCCGATCCCCTATAGCCGCGGCAATGCCCGCAACCGCGCCCAAAAGCTTCCACGTCAAGTCGTTCGGCTGCCAGATGAACGTCTATGACGGCGAGCGGATGAGCGAGCTGCTCAGCGCCGAGGGCATGGTCGCGGCCGAGGCCGACCAAGCCGATCTGGTCGTGCTCAACACCTGCCATATCCGCGAGAAGGCGGCCGAGAAGGTCTATTCGGACATCGGCCGGCTGGTCCGGCGTGAAAGCGGCCGGCCGATGATCGCGGTCGCCGGCTGCGTCGCCCAGGCCGAAGGCGAGGAAATTCCGCGGCGCGCCCCGGCGGTCGACATCGTCGTCGGGCCGCAGGCCTATCACCGCCTGCCGGCGATGATCGCGCGCGGCCGGGCGATCGATACCGACATGCCGGCCGAGACCAAGTTCGATGCGCTGCCGCGCCGCCGCAAGCAGGGCGCCAGCGCCTTCCTGACGGTGCAGGAAGGCTGCGACAAATTCTGCACCTATTGCGTCGTACCCTACACCCGCGGCGCCGAGGTCTCGCGGCCCTGGGCGGCGCTGATCGACGAAGCCAAGGCGCTGATCGACGCCGGCGCGCGCGAGATCACCCTGCTCGGGCAGAACGTCAACGCCTGGCGCGGCGAGGATGAGGCTGGCCGGCCGCAGGGCCTGGACGGACTGATCCGCGCGCTCGACCGCCTGCCCGGCCTCGCCCGCATCCGCTACACCACCAGTCATCCAACCGACATGAGCGATGGGCTAATCGCGGCCCATGGCGAGGTCGCAAAGCTGATGCCCTATCTCCACCTGCCGGTGCAGTCGGGCTCCGACCGGATCCTGAAGGCGATGAACCGCAGCCATGATACCACCGGCTATCTCCGACTGATCGAGCGCGTCCGCGCCGCGCGGCCCGACATCGCCATCTCGGGCGATTTCATCACCGGCTTTCCCGGCGAGACCGAGCAGGATTTCACAGCGACGCTGCAGCTGGTCGACGCGGTCGGCTATGCCCATGCGTTCAGCTTCAAATATTCCGCCCGCCCGGGCACGCCGGCCGCGGTGATGACCGATCAGGTCGCAGCCGAGGTCTCGGACGAGCGGCTGCAGCGTCTCCAGGCGCTGCTTACGGTCCATTCGCACCGTTTCAACCGCGGCACGATCGGCCGGCGGACCGAAGTGCTGGTCGAGCGCGACGGCCGCCGGCCCGGCCAGCGGATCGGCAAATCGCCCTGGCTGCAATCGGTCGTGATCGAGAGCGCGGCGGCAATCGGCGAGATCGTTCCGGTCGAAATCACCTCCGCCGGACCGAACAGCGTCGCCGGCCTGCCGCTCGCGACCATGGCGGCGGCATGACGCCCCGGATGCACGCTTGAGCTCGGCAACGCCATTGCCGGCCGCCGCGTTAAGCGCCAGATTGAATGGTAATCGGTCCGACCGCGTGAAGGCGGCCATGGAGGTCTATGTCGCGTAAGCCAGTTCGCGCCCAGCCCGGCGAACGTGCCCGGCTCGAAATCCTCTTCGACAAGCCGCAGCTGCTGACGCGCCTGTTCGGCGAATATGACCAGAATCTGGTCGCGATCGAAAACCGGCTCGGCGTCTATATCGCGGCGCGCGGCAACCGGCTCCAGATCGAGGGTGAGGCCGAGCAGGCCGCCCGCGCCCGCGACGTGCTGACCGCGCTCTACAACCGGCTCGCCCATGGCCAGCAGATCGAGGCGGGCGACGTTGAGGCGCTGATCTCGATGTCATCCGAGCCGACGCTGGAGGGACTGATCCGCGCCGACGCCGGCTCGCCGCCGCCGGTGATGATCCGCACCCGCAAGAAGACCATCGTGCCGCGTTCGGCGGCGCAGATCCGCTATGTCGAGGCGCTCGGCCGCGACCTGATCATCTTCGCCCTCGGCCCGGCCGGCACCGGCAAGACCTATCTCGCCGTCGCGCAGGCGGTGCAGCAGCTGATCACCGGCAGCGTCGACCGGCTGATCCTGTCGCGACCGGCGGTCGTGGCCGGCGAGCGATTGGGCTTCCTCCCCGGCGACATGAAGGAGAAGGTCGATCCCT